>ENA-UOWG01000998-UOWG01000998.1-activated-sludge-metagenome-genome-assembly--contig:-NODE-998-length-31479-cov-32.020939_pt1 | contig 31479 bp, 41 predicted proteins | sample MGYA00238147_ERZ761563 | MGnify/ENA primary metagenome ERZ761563 (study PRJEB28884, sample SAMN05720216) | anaerobic digester metagenome | isolation source: active sludge of municipal... | reverse complement strand
CTGAGAAGATGCGGCAACTGAACGAAGTGCGCGTGTTCCAAATCGGAACATACGTTCTCCCGAAACTGGTCTTTGGTCGGTTCTTCGAAATCGAAGTCCTTGGCCCCGACGATCAGGCTGTGTTGTTCAACGAAAGCCAAACCGAAATCACCGTCGGTTACATCGGTGATGCGAACAGACCGAAGACATTCCGCGTCGCGCCTGAATCGACCAGCTCTATAGTTGATATGACGCTCATCTCGACTGAGCGTGTTCGCTACAAGATCATGGATCTTATGCGGGGCCGAATCGACGATGTTGCAAAACGCAACTTTAATTTGGCTTTTGACTTGGCCAACAAGATCGACGAGTTGCAATACACTCTGTTGACGACTGCCGCTTCGAGCGGTGGCGCTTACGGAAACTTCACAACTACTGGCGTCAAGTCAGCTCGCAGTTATGTGCGAAACAGCCGCGTTATTGCGTCTTACCTGCCGACGACCAACGACATTGACGTTGGAACTCCGAGCACATCTACTAAGTTTGGCGTTGCCGTGCTTGACGCTATTGCCGATTACTGCAATGCCTGGGGCGACAGCTTCGCTGACGGTCCTCTTCGTCCGACTGGCGAAATCTTGATGCCGCCTTCCGACATCAAGGACGTTGACGACGACATCACGACCACTGTTGCCAGCAATCAGTTTACTGATGCTGTTATGTCGCAGGGATACTACAACGGGATTAACTGGAAAGGCATCCCTTGGAAGTTCACCCCTGTGAATACGATTCCTGTTGGGACGTGCTATCCGATCTTCAACAAGCCGGTTGGCAAGTTGTTCTTGAAACCGATTTGGGACAAGCACCAAGTGTTCACATCGGACAGTCACCCTGGTTTGGTTGACCCGAACTACGGCGAGGAATACATGCAGAAAGCCATTGGCCTATGCATTCCTTCTAATCGCCGCCTGAACACGGCTCGGTTTGAATACAAAACCGAGGAATAATTAACGCATGGTCGCGTGTGCGTGCTCCATGACCTAGAAACCGTGGAGCACGCATATTAAACCGACCGCAAACCAAGGAGGATTTCTATGGCATGGACCCCGACAACCGTTGCAGCTTCGGATTACATCATTGCGCGTAAGCCGACGTTCGGCGGTGAAAAGATTGTAAAGATCACAAGCGATCAGGCGTATGAACTGGGGACGTGGTATTGCACGTCTGAAAATACCGGGACATATACGGCTGACGATTACAACACCGTGACTGATGCGGCGACCGCACTGGGGACTACTGGCGTAGACCTCGTTGTGTCTGTCAAGGAGGAATGGACCAGCACAAATGCTGGCGTGGTGACTATTTCAGGGACGAACGCTTCTGGCGGGACGCCGTTGGTTGGAACAGCGACGATCCAGCCGCCTGCATATGTTGCGAACAGTGACAACGTGTTCTCTGAGGGCGCTGCGTTCGACGTGGTTACACCTGGAAACGCGAAGTTCTCGGCTATCGTGTCTATCGCTGTTTCTGGTGGTGTGCAAGCGAAGTCCGGTTTGCGGATCTTGGCGCTGCCAGCGGTGACTGATCTGAAGACGATCACTTGCCAGACCTCGATTGACTTCCAGGCACCATTCCATCCTGCGGTTGCAATCGCGTGCGGAATGGACGGCGCTGGTGGTGGCATCAAGGCTGGTCGAACTGAACAACCTACGTTCTCGATCAAGATCAAGGACCGTGGCATGGCCGACGGTCTTGCGCGGTTGGCTAACCGATACGTGTGCGTCGTGGTTGAGACGTGCAAGGAGAATTTGACCACAGAGCGCCTTGTGTTGTGCAATGCGCGGTACACCTGCAAACCGTCCAGTGGCGACGGTAACGATGAGGCTACTCAAACGGCTGATGGCATGTATGAGTATGGCGCTTACTTCTTTGCTCCGTAGGACCGTTGGTGTTGGTTGAGGCGTGTTGGGACATTCCCGGTGCAGAAAAGGATGTGTGGGGCAACTGCACCGGGAACCCAAACCTGCGACAGTAGCAATGAACGATTTGAGCTGAATCACGGGCTATGTTCCCGACTGACAGACTCCGAGGCGGACATGCCATTGAGCATTCCGCCTTTCGTTCTTAAGTGACTTGAAAGCTGAACATTAAATGGCAACTGCAATTTCAACATTCTACCCTAGCCTGAGACATATTCTTGGAGATATAGACAGCGACTCTCAGAAGTATGAGGACGCGGCCTTGCTGGTTGGAGTGCAGACCATCATCCGATGCGGCAAGTTATCTGGCTACACGCTGAGCACAGACAGTTTATCTGTCGAGCCAGATGTGACTGACCCGAACGATTACGCCTTGGTTCTTTACCATACAGCCCACAGCTTCATAGCACCGAAGCCTGACTCATACTCATTCAGAACACGCGCCTTGTCTCAGAGCGTTTCTGGTGCGACACGAGACTTCCTTCGCACACTTGAGGAAAACATTTACTCACTGGAGAACGGCGAGATGTTTGATTCGTTGCAGCATTTGGATTCGTGGCTGAAAGGCATGACTGGCGTGAACCTTTTGACAAGACTGACAGAGGTAACGTCAGTCGAGAACCTGAATTCAATTACCATACCTGCGTCATAATTACTTTCTATAGGACATGAATATGAAAAGAATCGGTTTAGTTGTTATCGGCATCTTGCTTTTTCTGTCGTGCGTTGAATCGCAGGCACAGTTGTTTTTGACGAAGCCAGGATGGGTTACTGGTGCAATCACGAACACGCTTAATGCGGCTGTTAATACCCAAACCAACATTGGCGGGTTCACCCTTGTCGGCAATGCCGCTGTTGCAGTTGACACGACGGCTGCCGGGATTGCTGCAAATGATGTTCTTTCGCCCGCCGTTACCGTGGCGAATGCAGTTCGGTCCTCGGGCGGAAGTGGCATTCTGCAAAGCCTGACGTGGATTCATGGCGGCACGCTGGCAGATCCAGCTGTCAAGCCCGCTGTAACGCTCTTGGTTTGTGCAGACGCTATTACGTGGCCAGCGACGAACGAGGCATGCACTCTGGTTCAAACGGAGATTGCAACGAATCTTCTCGGCATCGTGGACTTCGCAGCCAGTGACTTTGTGCAATGCGGAACTAACTGGATAGCGACCAAGGCAGTGCTAGGTATTGGCATTAAGCCATTGGCGACCACGCTCTATCTCTACCCGATTAATAAAGCTGCCACCACGAATAGCAATCCATCACGTATCAAGTGGACAATCTTGCAGGACTAGGTTTATGAATCGCCGTAGATTCCTACAGTGTGCTGCAACTGGGCTGATGGTTCCATCAGCCTACGCTGCCAGTCCGTTGCTAGTGCGGAGAGGAGTGATTAGTGGCACAGGAATCAACCCCTGGCGCACATGGGAGTTTGCGAATGGTATTCCTAGCATATTCAAGCACAATGGAACATGGTCGATTAGTGGTGGCAAATTAATCAACACTCCTACGCTAGGGACTGAGCTGTTGACGAATGGTGGGTTTGATTCGGACACATGGTGGGCCAAGGGCGATGGGTGGTCTATAGGAGGTGGGCTGGCCGCTAAAACAACATCGGCTTTGACATCTATATTGGGAGGCGGCGATGCGACTTTGACGGTTGGGACATTTGTAAGGGTAACATTGGATGTAGTTAGTTTCTATGGCACTATCGGAATTTATGCCTCATCGTCTGCAATCAGCGGTTATGCGCCAAGGTCGGTTGGGTCGTTAGTAGTAACAAATGTTGCTGGTGGGACTGTTTTTCGCATAAACGGAACGGCATTGACGATATGCGAGCTAGACAACGCGTCGTGCAGAAATATAGTATATAATACACTACCCAACCTCGTCGATCTCCGCACGCCCAACGCCTCAATCACCGCCGCAGTCGCGGCACTCACCTCTGGCACACAAGCCGGAATCCTTGCGCATTACATCGACGAGAACAATTTCCTCTATGTGGTGTTCGATGGTGCGGGAAACATTAAAGCCGTCGAGCGAATTGCCGGGACTTACTCAGCCAACAGGCTTAGTCAGGCTAGCGCGTTCTCCGCGAACGATCAGCTTCAGGTTGTTTCCTCTGGCGGAACCGTCACGGTCAAAAAGAACGGCACGACTATCGGGAGTGCGTTCGCATTGAATGCAGCCCTGACCAGCGGGACTAAGTTCGGACTATTCAGCACCTACAGCGGAAACCAGATCACGTCATGCACTTTTGCGAAAGCATGAAAGCTCTGTTTGTCATCGAGAAGAAACTGCTGTCCAACTTATGCCACGAAGCAACTGAGGCTGGGCAAGTTGCTGTTGGCACGAAGGAAGGCTGCGGCTGGACCATGTTAACCAACATGGAGACGCCCGAGACCGTGCCTGTGGTGTTCGACAGTGACGAAGCCACTATCGAATCACTGAAGATTCACGATGGCTTTTGCTTCCTTGAAGACCTAAAGCCACAGCTCGACACTAAGCCGACAAGTAAGGCCGAGGTCAAAGCCATCAAAGACTTTCTTAAGGCTAAGTCGAAGATCAGCACGGCCAAGGTAAACGCTATCTCCGACAGTGAAACTGACCGGCGCAAGATCGCCCGCGCTGTGCTGAAGGAACACGGTGTGAGTGATCAACTATTAAGTCAACTCAATTTATGAACAACCTAACATTCGGACAGGCAATCGAAGCTCTAAAGCAAGGCAAACGCGTAACCCGTTCCGGCTGGAATGGACGCGGCATGTATCTATGGCTACTCCCAGCCGCCATCGTCAAGGCTGAGTGGTGCCGCGAAGAGCACCTCAAAGCAGTAGCAGAAGCCAATGGCGGAGAAATTGAGGCTCTTGGCAGCATTCGGATGATGACCGCCGACAAGAAGGTGCTCACAGGGTGGCTGGCCAGCCAAACCGACATGCTATCCGAGGATTGGGTTGTTTTGGATGAGATCGAGCAGTCTGCTTCAGCCCGGCCTGTGGATTCACCCTTCGTCATCAACGGCAGCACAGCACCGAAGCCCCAGATGACCGACCGGCCGGGGCGCTACGTGGCCGTCGTCAAAACATCCGACTGGGAGCAAGGCGAACTGGCCAACATGCGGATGGAATTCGGGGTTGACTATTACAAGATGACCGAGGACGGGCGCGGATGGTGCTATGTGTTCCCTGTGGACCGCGAGCACGATGCTTATGAGATGGCTGTGCGTCTGGCCAAGATTCAGGGCGACAAATACCCGCCATGCAAATACTTGGTCCGCACAAGTGACCAGCCGTTTCCATCGGTCGATCCCAACAAGCCGACGCCGATGCCTCTGCCCGACGTTGTGGGCGTGCTGCCCCAGGCGGCGAAAATCTTCGGCATTGCCGAGGACTCGCCATTGTTCACTCAGTGGCCGCCGCTGACGGTCGTCAAGAACCAGAACCCAGATGCTTAATTCGTGAATCAGATTGCGCTATCATTGGGCGAGGCAGTTATTGGGCTTTATCCATCAAACAGTTCGGGTGAAGCCCTACTTGAATCGCCTGTATGGTGTGGTGCTGCGGCTCATGAGTTGACCATCAAGAAGCGTTTTAACAAGAACGAGTATTGGCCTACAGGAGCGGAGTATCCAGAGCGCAGGCACGAGGGCACTGGATTTGATATTGACATTGGGCGGGCATGGTTTCTGCCTGTATCAACCAAGGCTGACTTCGACCCGAACCCAAACCAGAAGTATGTGATGATCATCGTATGGCACGATGATCGAACGAATATCTGGCACAGGCGCACGTTTTATAATGTCATGTGCGACGAGTGGGATGTGCGGGCAAATGGCATGGTCGAGAGTGTATTTGACCAGAAGTTTACAGCCGACTACGACCAGCGTGCCAGTGGAGAGGACGTGATTTACTCATTACCATCGCCTCCATCCCCTACTCCATCGACAGGCGACGAAGCCTACGAGTCGTTCTTGTTCATGCACGAAGGACCGATGCGCATGAACGACTACATGCTCGGGCATTACTCGTGGGCCTACGACGTGACGATAGATTCTGTGGCAGTTATCAGCAAAGCGCCGCAGGGAACCGACTTGGTGCTGGCGCTTGAGGTTAACGGTTCGTTGACAGGCGATACTGTGACGATTTCAGCTGGTGCTGAGCATGCTGAGGTTACTGCATCCGCAACGTCGATGGGGGTTAATGTGAGTTCTCGCGATGTGGTTCGGTGGATAGCGACTTCAGGGCCTAGTGCTACTGAGAACTGTGCTTACGAAGTCGGCATGGTCATGAAGATAACGATTTGAGAGAGATGATTCGATATGCCGCATGTTGTGTTCAAGCGAGTGGCCGGATTGGCAGCAAACACTTATTTGCTGGGGCACTACACTTGGCCGAAGGACATGCGGATAGTTTCAGTTTCTGCAACTTTCAGCGCACCTGGAGATAGCACAGTATTATCGCTATTCATCGACGGCGTTGACTCTGGCCACACAATAACGCTTTTGCCTGGGGCGACTACTGCGTCAATGTCGCTTCCGCTAGGCGTTCCTATTTCTTCCGGCAGTCAGGTTAGGCTCAAGGTAACGACTGCGCCCACACTCATTGACGACGTTGCTACGAACGTTTGTGTCGTCGCGTACGTTGTTGATGATGATTACTCTACTGAAGCTGAATCTGTCAAAGCATTTGCCGTTAACTGGAAAAGCGGATACGAGAGCTTCAAGCTATTCGACTACGCAACAGCCACACACGCATTTACAGAGGCATCGAGCGGATTATCGACTGGTCGTGCTTCAGTGTGTGCTAGTGCTGCCACAATTCAGGGTGTTGGAACGTATAGCGCACTGGATGCTGGAGTTCTCTACCATCCTAACTTTGCCGACTTGCCTTCTGTCATACCGGCAGAACCTTCATTAATCTTCATGATTGGGACAGTGAAGGTTGGGGTTGTGACGCAGGATGAATTCTTTGTTTCTCAAATAACTGAGACTAGTGACATTGTTACGGACGATAACTTTTGCTTTTATTCTCCTTCAGGCACGTTGATTGCAACGCTTGGAACGGGTGGGTTGCGTGCTCTTGGCATAACGGAGATAGAATGATGAGGAACAAGAAGGCAATAAGAGCGACGATACTGTCGATCATTATCAGTTCTGCCACACTAAAAGCAGGGATGCCGGTGATGGATGCGCTGGCGATGATAGAGACTGGAGCCAGCAAGGCGACCATCTGCAAGGCTGATTATAAGGTGGGTCGTGCTGGCGAGGTTAGCCGGTATCAGGTAAAGCCTGCTGTATGGAGAAAGTATAGTCCGTGCAAGCGTTACACATCGCCTGATGTGGCAAAGAAGGTAGCGTCAGCGATACTTGGCGAAAGGACTAGGAGGTTCGTGACTCGATATAACAGGCCACCGACCACGAATGAGCTTTACATTCTATGGAATGCGCCTGGGCAATTGCTGTATGGTGACAGCAAACCTACTCGAACGGTCAAGGAGAGGGCGCAGAGGTTTGCCAATCTGGTTCATTATTAGGTTAGGATAGATATGTTGTTCAACATTCAGAAAGAGATTTCGGCATGCTTGGCGAACGTTGGGACGCCAGTCACGTTGCGTTGGCGCGAGTGGGTTGGAACACCGACTATTGATCCGGTTACAAAGAGCAAGATAGGAACGACCACACAGCAAACAGAGACTGTTAACGGGTTGTTCTACGAGGTTGGCGCGTCGAATGTTGAGCGGCGGTTTGCCGAGATCCAGAAGGGCGATGCTATTCTTGATCTTCCGCCGTCTGTTACTGTGAATGGGCGCGACCAACTTGAGTTCGTGATTAACGGGCGCGAGTGGGTCATGAAGGAGGTTGGTGGTGAACTTGCTGAGACTTGGGACGCGACATTGCCTGTGAACACAGGTGCTCAATTTGAGATTCCTAAGACAGGCATGACTGCTGATGCGTCGTCGTCATTCTCTTCACCACTTTATGCTATTGATGGAATTGAAGATGGAGATACTGGAGCCGATATTTGGCACAACAATGTATCAAGTGAAGATCCAGCATGGATACGTCTTATTCTTGACGCGTCGTACTGTGTGAGTTCTGTTTCCTATAGGCCACGGTCTAGTCTTAGTAACGGAACTTACCAAGCATACGAGATTTACGTTACCGAAAATCCATCGACAGCGATTGCTGACTGGGGCGATTCAGTGGCGTCTGGGACATGGACATGGACTGACGTGTCAGAGACAAAAACAGTATCATTCACTCCCAAGCGGGGGCGATATATCATCTTTCGATGTGTTACTGGTGTAAACAATTTTGCGTCATGTGCAGAACTGTGGGCATACGCCGTGCCACACAACATGACGTTCATGACTGTTTTGCTAAGGAGGAAGACCTGAGATGAGACGCATCAAGAAATTCATGCTGGCGATGGTTCGATGGGCGTTCGGCGGATTTCCAGTTGTGATGCGGCGTTGCTATTGGCGGCGCGTATTGGTTTGCATGCGGTGCTCCAAGCTGGCGCACAAGTGCATTTGCGGAGAGTGCGGTTGTTTTGTATTTGCTAAGGCGGCTTTGGCGACTGAGGACTGTGATTGGTGGGTTAGAGATGATTGAGATTGGCAGCAACATTGACGACGTGATCAGGCATTTGAGTTCGTTCGAGAAGGCGATACCGGCTTGGATACACTCAATGCTTGAGCCTGGGCAGTGGTTGCCTGAGTTCAAGGCGACTGCGCGGGATGCGTTGATGGAGATTGCCGAGCCAGAGGAACGAGACATTGTTGATCTCTTTGTCGAGACGGTCACAACCGAGGCGCTTGGTAAGACTGGGTTGATTGCCAGGATGTTTGGACCGATTGATCGTGAGGCGCTGGATGCGTCTGGATTGCCGTCCTATGAAGATATTCAGGAGTGGGTGAACACGCCGCACGAGGATGGCGGTAAGGATTTAACGGCGACTGATGTTACCAACATAGAAGCGTTGCCAGACAAGCTGCATTCGATTGTCTACTTCAAGAACCAGGGTTGGGAAGGATTGGTGCGCGAGATTACTGACTTCATCAGCAAACGCCACGGCACAAAGCGAACTCGCCAATGGTTATTTGCTGTTCTACAGGCATGGTTCGATATGGCGCACAGGCTGTTTCCCGGCATGCTGAGGATAGCAATAAGGCGGTCATGGCACGCGACACGATAGGAGGATTTGAAACATGAGTTTAACCTCACCAGCAATCACAGAGTTGACTATTGAAAGCGCGACGAAAGCGTTGCTTGCCGAGTGGATTGGCGATTGGTTCGACGGCGAGGAGCATGTTTTGTGCAGCGGTGTTACGACAGCCACATTCCCAGAAGCTGACGTGTCGTTCGACCAAAGCCCTATAGCGAGCCAGGATCTTGAGGGGACAGAGATACGCATCATCGTTGATGCGGGCGCACACAAGCCATATCTGAGCGAAACAGGCATGGAAGTGGAGAGTTATGTCAGCATCGACTTTTGGGTAAGGTCTAGGCAGACTAATACTGGAGCTGGAAACTCGAACTACTTGGCTGACCGTGTGTCTCAACTGCTGTTTGCTCTGTTGCAGAATCCGCTTTCGCGCACGGACTTAGCTCAAAAAGGCATCATGAACATGCGACCGCAGAAGCCAAAAACATACCCAGACGCGAATTATGCCTTGCGTTTGGTAAGATGTAAGGCACAGTTACAGTATAGTGTAACGACGCTCCATACTTAGTCGATGGTGCAAAGGAGGTTAGATACTTGAGTTATGATTGAAGATGTGACGACCAATACGCCTACAGTTAGTTCTATGCCGGAACACTTGGTTTCTTCTATTCCGGTTGCCCCACCACAAACACCAGTTTCAATCAAGACGTTGGATGAGCTGATGCAAGCGTGCAATAAGCCGTTTGACGTGACCGTGAACATTGATGGTCAGGCATACTTGATTCCGTGCCGGAGGTTGACACCAGCCGAGTCATCGCAGATCGCGCTTATCCTTGAGGAGGTATTGCCTTCACAGCAGATGAGTCAGGACGGGAAGGAACCGCAATACACGGTTGATACGGCGACCAGGAAGAAGATGGTCGAGGCAAACCGGGACGCTATGGCAATGACAGTGTATCTCGGGTGCCCGATGTACAGAGAGAAGAAGCCTGGGTTGACGAACCGCAAGGATATTCGGGAGTTCGTTGACAGTGTGCTGTCAGAGCAGGTTGTCACTGCCATCTACAATGCAATTGTTGGCGGCAATGTCAGTGTTCAGGCTTACACAAATTTTTTCTAAGTCGGCTTCCAAAGGTTCTCAGGGATTGGAAGCCCAAGGATAAGTCGTCATTGCCGCGCCCGAGCGGGTTGTTTTGGGAGTTCGAGGCGGCTATTGAGTTTGGTTATAGGATTGGCGACTGGATGCGCGAACATCCGATTTACAGGGCAATGGCGATAGCGCACCTGACTGAGAAGAGGTTACGCGAAGGTTACGAGAACGAAAAGATGATGGACAAGGCCAAGGATGGAGGACGCAGGAGTCAGCCGAGTCCAGTTGACATGATGAAAGCACGTTGGGGACTGCCAACTTAAACGATGAGTGACAATGCCACAGGAGGATTGGGCGCAGACATGCGCGAGACAGTAACGCTGTTTGTCGAATCGAAGCAGCCGTCATCGCTTCCTGGCATTCAGAAGGCAATAGCAGATTTGCTGCAACTGAAGCGGGTTGCAGAAGAAGTAAAGCGTGCGATTGCGAATATCGGTCAGTTGCCCGCACTCAGCCAGCTTCAGAAGGTTGTCATATCTCCAGTTGTAAACACACAAAACTTACAACATGCATCTGCACAGATTCAGCATGCTATTTCAAATTCGTTATCACATGGAATAGATGAAGCTTCTGGGGATTTGCTTAGGCATGTTGAGCGGATAACAGAAAAAGGCGTTGTTGGCACTACTGATGTTTATAGGCGTGGCAAGAGGGGCACAACGACTGTCTTGAAGGATAAAGACGGAGCACCAATAGTCACGACAACCGCAGATGAGTTTGAGCTTGAGAGAAAAGATGAGGAAAAATCAGCTCAAGCTTCAGCCAATGCAAGGGAGAAGAACCGGAAAGCTGCTATTCAGCAAACTCAGAAAAAGAACAAAGATTTATACAATCTTCAAGAAGAACACAACGCGGCTATTGGAAAGCAAGAAGATAAAGCATATAAAGACAGAGATGCAGCACTAGAGCGACGGCTTAAGAAGGAATCATCTAAACACAAGATTATTAATAGCGATGAGCTATGGAATAAATACACTAAGCAACCCAATCCAAGTGACGTAGAGCGTCAAACTCAGAAAGAAATTGACGCATTCTTAGAGGAAGACACAAAGAAAAAGCAGAAGGCTGTTGCCCAGCAGGCGCAAGCTGTTAAACAGCTTAACAACCAGATAGCTCAAACCGCAGCAGCACAGCGTTTGCTAAACGAGGCTGAAGAGAAGGGCAGGTCTGGGTCTGGATGGTTGCGAAAGAAAGACGCTACTAGCACTACGGTATCTGGCGGAAAGACTGTTAGCACGCAGAGCATGATATTCACTAGGCAGACATCTGAAGGTTTGGAGTCTGCTGTGTATAGCTTTGACCGCCTGAACGGAAAGTTGGTAGGCGCAAAATCAACGAGCGCAACAGCGGCAGCATCTGTCGGAAGACTGGGCGATTCGGTTAAGAGCACTGGTCGCAATTTCCTAGACAACACGATTCACGTTACGACTTGGGCTGCAAGCGTAGGAACGCTTTATGGCACGTTGAGGTTGGCGCGTGCAGGGCTTCAGAGTTTCATTAACACACAGGCACAGTCGGCAAGGTTGGAAGTGGTATTCCGTGGTGTTGGCGGAAGTGCGGCTGAACTCAGGGACGAAGTGCTTGCGCTTGCTTCTGCATATGGGCGCTCCGCGACTGAAGCGATTGATGCTACCATCCAATGGTCCCGCATGGGCTTGTCGAGGGCAAGCACAGTCGAGGCTGTTCGTGTGTCATTGGAGGCTGCTAACGTTGCTGAAATGACCGCAGCCGAGGCTACCGAACATTTGTCTGCCATCATGCTCACGTATCAGCTAAGGGTGAGCGAGCTTGGAGGTGTGCTAGGGCAGTTGAACAACATCTCGAACACGTATTCAGTCACGAACAAGGACATGCTGACTGGCATTACCCGTGTTGCTGCTGTAGCAAAGCAAGCTGGTCTGCCATTGGCTGAGCTGATGGGCATCCTTGGATCGACGATTGGCGCGACCAAACAATCAGGAGCGAACATTGGTAATGCGTTGAAGTCGATCATCACTGCGATGGGCAATCCTGCCATTCAGGAATTGCTGCGGTCGTTCAAGGTCGAGGTGACTGCTGGCGGCGGTGACGAGTTGAAGGACATGAGCCAGATCATGTCTGAGCTTTACGTTAGGTATCAGCAGTTGACCGACGCAGAGCGACAGCTTCTTTTGTATAGGGTCGCAGGCAAGACGCAGGCATCGCGCATGCAGGCCATGCTTGATGGTTATGTAAAGTCTTTGTATTTAGCGACTGAGGCGCAGTTGAATCTTACCAGCGCCGAGAAAGAAAATGAGGTGATCAAGGCGACGTTGAAGTCGCAGCTTCAGGGATTGGTGACTGAGTGGGAACGGTTTGTTTCATTGCAGGGTGGAAGCGGTCCAGGCAAGGCGCTGACCGAGATTACGAAGGCGTTAAAGAACGTGCTGAGCCTGTCGAACATGAAGGGTGTGAACACGGCTGTTTCCACGCTCTCAGTCATGCTCACGTTGGCCGCAGCAAAGCTCGCAATTGTGGGTCTTAACATGGCCAGGGTTTCTGCTGTTAGCGGTGTGTTCGGAAACACAATAAAGCGCGTTGCCGAAGCGTATGGCAGCATGAATTCTCTTGTTTCTAAAACGGTTTCTGCGTTCAACCAAACAGCATGGGCAGCAGGGGCAAAGAGTAACTTTGATGCTATATCACGAATAAAGATGTATTGGGCTGGCTCTGCTTTGGCTATACACAACTATTCCCAATACCTGCGTCAGGCAGACATAGTTGGTAAAATGACGAGCATAAGCAGGGCTTTTTCTGCATTTTCTATTCCTATTCGAGCAGCGCAAGTAGCACTATCTGGGCTAATGGCATCACTATCAGTAGTCATGGTTGCTCTTTGGGAATTCGCAATTCCGATTGCTGTTATCTACGGCGGCATAAAGCTTTGGAATTGGGGCATGGAGGCGATTGGGCGCAACTCGGATTCATCGACCAAGCGCGTCAATGCGCTGAGCACAGAGATCGACACGGCAAACAATCGCATGCAGGCGTTCGCTCGTACCGCAAAGCTGTTCGAGACTGCCAAGAGCGTTCTCACCATGTCGAACGAAAGCGGTCAGGGAGAAAGAGCTAAATGGCGCAAGGTCATCGGCGACATTGACGCTGCGGCAGGCAAAGAAATCGACAGTGCAAACGGAGACAGCGGAAAGATCGTCGAGACTCTTGAGCGATACAAGCAGAAGTATCTCAACAAGAGCACACTTGAGTCTAGCATCGCCGTGAGTGCTCTTGAACAGCAGATTCAGCAAACCAAAGCTGAGGTTGAACGTTTGGAACGAGCACCGAAAGGGCTTAGGAACGAGCAGAATTTACAGGACCAGAAGAAACAGTTGTCTGAGCTTGAGGGTAAACGCATTGCCGCAATGACAGAGGAGAACGACGCGGCAAAACTCTACGAGCAAACGAATCTCAGGACACTATCTATCGTTGAGAGGCAGCAAGCTACGCTGAGGACAATCAAAGAGATTTACGACAGTTTTTCTGCGGCTTCGCCACTAGCCAAGCACTTGATTAGCACTGAGTCCATCCAAGCTCAGATTGTGGCCAAGGAACAATACATTGCTTCCCTGAATCAAGAGGACAAGGCTGAAAGCGCAATCTTAAGCAGGATTGGCAAGAAGAAGGAACGACTTGAGAATGAGGTTAAGGACGCACAGCTTAAGCTTGCCACTATCCTTAACTCTAAAGAGTATAAGAAGGGTGATACTGGGCTCGGGTTCAACGTAAACGAAACTGGGCACGATGTCATTGCGTTGCGTGAACGCATCCAATCACTCCAGTCCCATATATCAATGCTGCCATCCCATGGCATGGCCGGAGCTAACTGGCGCAGTCAGCAATACACAAAGACTGACCAGGAGATTCGGCAGTTGAAAGCCGAACTCGCAGCAGCCCAATCGCCAGAAGTCGTCTCACGACAGGCTGAAATCAGTCGCATGCAGATCAACAATCAACTCGCCCAGGCGCGGGCACGTTCTTTGTTTGTCGGAGCTAACGATACTGACCAGAAGATTGCAGGTATGCGAGGCATGGAACAGCTCTACAAGCGTGAAGCTGACCTAGCCAATAATGCCAAGGCGTCCGAGCTTGAACGTAGTGGGGCTCGCACGCGGGCCGCTGAGGTGTTGACTCAGATCCAGAAGACATACGTTGACCTTGTTACAAAGCAATGGGAGTTGGAGAAAGACATTCTTGATACCAAGGAAAAGCAACGCAAGGAGTATGAGAAGGCGTTATTGCTTTCTGGTCCAGGCGACATGCTGAAGCGGTTGGCTGCATTCAGGATTGCGCAGCGCGGCGGCGGGCGTTCGATAGGTTCTTTGATGGCGATGGACCCGAGCATGCGGGAGATGGTGATGCAGGTTAACGGCACAACGCCAGACATCATGGAGATGATGGAGCAAAAGAATCGCCTGACACAGGAATGGATTCGCAGGACAGGCAATCGGAATGGTCCGAGTCAGGCGCAGTTGGACTCGATGATAAAGCAAACGGCGATTGGGCAAGCGTTGAGTGCTGGGCAACAGAGGGATTCAGCTACCATGCTTGGCTACCTCAAGCCGATGATGGATGCTGCATACGAGGCTGGGACAGCGATCAAGAATTTCAACGCGCAGATCATCACGGCTGCTGATCATCTATCCATCCTGCCAGACGTGGTGCGGACGTTGATTGCTGCCGGGGCACCACAAGGCGGAACAGGTCCGACTCGCAATGCCAGGAGTGGGCAATTCAGCGGCGTGAACACTGCGACCAACAGCTAGAGGAGATTTATGATGGAACTGACTTACACGACGGTCGATTCTGCTGGCGTTACCCGAAGCACGCCGTTTCACGAGCTTGGCGACATCATCATTCTCGGGCAAACAAAGCAAGGCATGCCAGCCGAGGAGCCTACGCAATGGGATAGCACACTGCGCGTTAAGGTTGTCATCACGTCTGACACTCCAGATTTCCACAGCAACTACTCCAAAATCCAAGCCGTACAAAATGCACTATCAATCGCCAAAGGGACATTACTCTGGACGAACGAATCAAATGGTCAAACCTACTTCAACCGTGACGTTACGGTCGAGTCGCACGACTGCCCGGAAGACCCCAATGCCATCGGGACATGGCGACAGGAAATTGAAGTCGCGTTTCGATGGAAGGAAAAAATTGAGTCAGGAACTGAAAGACTTTCAGCCACATTCCAGCGCACAGGGTCCGCTACTATTGTCAGCCTCAGTCACGTTGAATCATGGAAGGATGGGCTCGCTATTACGCGCTTCGACGAACTGCATGACGAGCGGTCTAGCTGCCGAGGAACAGTAAGCGTGTCTGGGAAATTCATTGCTGAATCAGCGATGACTCTTGCCCAGAAACGTTCTTACTTGTCGTCGTGCGTGACCACTGCTCAAGCGGAAATCAACGGACAAAGCGGGCTTCTGCAATACGGCACAGCAGGGGCATTCTTCAACCGAACTGTCAGGGTAACAGAGTTCAGCGCAGACATCAATCAGGCAACAGACGAAGTGCCTTGGACACTGACCGCAACCTATACTCGGTTCCCGAACGAGGCTGGGTATGCCATTGCGGACATGACGGTATCGGTGAACAACGATAACGAGAGCGGCGATAGCGTGCTGTCGTTCAGCGGGCGCATAGCGGCTCACACCAAGACCGAGGCACAGGCAAAACTCGATGTGCTACGAACAGCCGTGCTTGCCGCAGAGTCGTTCACTACGGCCAAATGCGACCGCAAGCAGACCGATTGCCGCAACGTGTCTGTGTGCCCGACATCCGGTGCAACAACCACGGATGGGCTGACCATTGTGGATACGCCGAACGCTGACACGTATCCATCAAGTGCTTACACGTTCATCGAACTATCATTCTCTGAGGACTACCGAAAGAAGTCTACAGACCTAAAGCGTTGGACATTAAGGCGAGATGACGTTTACGACGCTACGAACGGCATTACGGCAACTGTCTACTCTGGCCAAGTGATTGCGCCTGGAAGCACGTATCAAGACGCATACGATAAGGCGATAACACAGGCGGAATACCTGGGTCGCCATAAGCATCAGGTGTTGCTAGGCATGGACATCTCGGCTGATTACAGGCGCGAGGAATCGCCTACTGCATCGACGCAAGAACTAGTTACGCTGAGTTTTACATACCGTTACCTGCGCGTGGACAGTGCTCGAAGATACTTCGAGGTGACTGTGCAATCGCAGGACGACTCGATGAGCGAGAGCACGGACACTGTTACTGGCTTTGTTGTTGCTGAGTCTCAAGCGATGGCGAGTAGCATCTACACGACCACAATCAAGAAGTTGCCACTGTTAGCCAGCCGCCCAATCCGAGGCGAGCAAACGTCTTATCAAGACGCATACACAAGCACTGACAATCTTACTGTTACTACAATAACAGCCACGGCAGAAAACACATTCCCTTACACGAGTTCTGCTGAAGCGGTCATTGAATCTGGCGCAGCTAAAGGCTATACGAAGCGAGATGGCGTCAGGCTTGATTTCTCGTTCACGCTGCACAAGGACAAGGAGAATACTTTCTACTCGATGAAGTATGACATCGAAGTATCGAACGATTACGTTGCTGCCGAGACGACGACCAGAATCAACGGTGTTATCATGGCATCGACAAAGACCAATGCAGAAGGCAAGCTTAATGAATACCTGCGTCTTAGAAGTACTGACAACAACTACGTGTTCGGGACCGTCGGCATGAGCGAGGCTGAAACTGTCATCCTCGGCTCAAACCGCACAGCCTACACAACGACAGAGAGCTATGAACGATTGCCAACTTCATCCGATGCAGGCGCACTCAGCAAGGCGTTTGTTGGCCTTAACTTCTCAGCAACTTTCACAAAGCAAATAACAGGAGACTCTGGCATCATCGAGTACGATTTAAGCGACTCGATTCAATACTCTGGCACTCGATACGTTGTCCAAAATATTCCGTCTGGACCTAGCATCATACAGAATTGCGGAACTGAACCTGGGCAACGGACAGTTAGCGGGACAGTTACTGCAACCACAGAGGCGAAATGCTGGGAGAAGGCTAGGTCTATTTACACATACTTTCCATTCCCGACATCTGAGAATCATCCATCAACTCCATCGACAAGATACCGTTCGCCTATCCAAGGGACTGTAAGTTGGAAGTGGATGCCAAGGACGGTTGATCCTATAGCCAGAGGCATAGATATTGATTATGAAACAGGGGATGCCAAGCACACTGATAACTTTAAAGCGGTTTCGCTAAATTTCAGCTTTACAGAAATCCTACCATCGTTTACGCTTTGGGCAGGTTAAAGGAGCAGTTACAAGAGTAGGCTTATTTAAGCGACGAATAGGCCGGGGTCGGTTAGGATAATATTCGAGGCTTAATGAGACTGCTTTGCCTGTGTGACACGCCGGAATCAAACACTGGATTTGCTGACGTATCACATAATCTTTTTTCCAGACTAGCTCCGCACTTCGAAAGCATCGACTGCTGGGGAATCAACTATCACGGCTGGCCAAACACGCCGAAGTATATTAACCGTGTATTCCCTGCCGCGCACAACGGCAAACCATGGCAGCATCCTGAGTGTATCCAGAAATTCCTGAACATAGCGGCAAGCAAGAACCTTGGTTACACGCATCTTTGGATGATGCAGGACACGTTCAACCTTTGCCGGTTCAAACTGCCAGAGCAAATCCATAGACTATCTGCTGAGTTCGGCATTCGAACATTCCTGTATTACCCAGTTGACGCGCCACTTGAGCCGGACTGGACAGACATTGTTCGTGCAGTTGATTGCCCAGTCGCCTACACGCAATACGGCAAGACCGAGACACTTAAGGCGATCAGCAACCATATCGTTGACGCCAACAAAATGGGTTGGATTGAGGCGAGGAGCGATACAGAGATCCAAGTGATTCCTCATGGCGTTAACCAATCCATATTCCATCCCCTGCCCGACCGTGAAAAGCTCAGGAAAGAATATTTGATTGGCACTACTAAAGATGGACAACCAATCCAACTTGGCACTTTCCTGAATGACGGTGAAGTCCTGCTGGTGAACGTCAACACCAACCAACGCAGGAAAGATCCTGTTCGTTCACTGATCATCCTGAAGCGACTTCTCGACATGGGCATGCCGGTCAAACTCATCATGCACATGTCTGTTAACGGCGACACAGTGAATCTTGAGGAGGCATCAAGACAGCTTGGGTTGATCATGGGCGTGCATTGGATGCCAGGGAAAGGTTTCAAGGGGTTGAAAACCAAGATAGGCGAGGCAGAACAGCCGCAACTTCCCAAGGAAGAGCTGAACATTCTTTACAACTGCGCTGATATTTACCTAACAACGACCCTTGGAGAAGGGTGGGGACTCGGTGTGACTGAGGCATTGGCCGCTGGCTGTCTCGTGGCGATGCCTCAGCACACTTCTCTCGCTGAGATTTACGAGACATTGAGGAGCATGGGCGAAGGCGACCGCATTCTGCCACTGAACATTCACGATGACCCAATAGCACTCATCGACGACAACACAAGGCTCAGATACCAAACGAGAGCTGATGATGCTGCGTGGGCCATTTATGGGGCTTGGTCGAACGACCTTATTGAAGGTAACAAGCGCCAACCATTAGGCGAGCAAGCGAGCAAGTGGTTGTCCTGGGATTCTATTGCATTGAAGTGGCTTAAGCTTTTCCGCGAAACCAAGTCTGTGAAGGAACGAATCTAGGTGAAGCCAACCGTCATCCATACACACAATTCGTTCCACCTCGGGGACAACCTGATTAATCTGCATTTCCTGAGAGATGCAGCCCTGAGAAATCCGACGCATATGTTTATCCATCATATTGAGCCATGTCACTTGGAACAATTGGCGGCTGTTGTATTCGATATTCCGAACCTTGAATTGGGCGTGTTTGATGAAAGACCTGAAAGCTCAATGGATTTCTGGCGGAATGCAGGCGATGTATGGAACAGGCATCCACTCAGGAACAATTTGATTGAGTATCATCTGTGGGCGTTTCGTGACTTGGCTGAGAAGTGGAATATCAAGTCACGTTTCAGAGAGCCGTGCGATTGGCGTGCCATGCTGTTCGATTACCACGAGATAATTGAACAGACTCACACCAGTTTGGATGACGAGGAGTTCGACATACTGTTCAACAACGCTCAGCCTTGCTCTGGCCAGTTCCTTCCATACGACAATCTGGATTACTTTGACGAACTGATTGACGCACTCAGCAAGAAGCACCGAGTGCTAGTCACACAGCCGAGTAAAACTGGTGTGCCATGCACTAGGGACTTTGGAAACGTTGACATTACCGGCATAGGGCATTTGTCAATCACGATTCCATACATCATGGGCATTCCTAACGGTCCAATGTGGCCGACGTTCAACGTCTGGAACGTTGATACAGTGCAGCTCAGAATGATTTTCCTGGCCAACGGAGAAACAATCAACCTCAGCCACCCATCAACTACCTGCCATGTCAAGTCATTGGACGAAGCGTGGAAGGCGCTGAAGGAAAGGCAACTGTTGTGAGTAAAGAATACAAAGAGGCAATTCATCAAGCGATGCTGGACTTATCTGCCGACAAGACAGTCCGGTTCATAGGATACAACGTGCGCCACGGAGGAAAGGCTATGGGCACACTGGAAGGCGTGCCCGAAGCGCAACTCATTGAAATGCCTGTGGCCGAAAACCTGATTGTAAGCGCGGCAATCGGAATGGCGTTGGCTGGTCTGCGACCTGTGGTTTATATCGAGCGATTCGATTTCGTTCTGAATGCAATAGACGCAATCGTGAATCACCTTGACAGGATCAAGTCGATTTCTTCTGGCGAGTTCGCGCCAACAGTGATCATAAGAACGGTTGTCGGTAATTCACTGAAACCACTTTACACAGGCTCAACGCACACGTCGAACTATGCGGCTCAGATTGCACGCATGGTTAGCTTCCCTGTGCAGGAATTGATGAGTGAGGCAGACGTTGGGAACTGGTATTCGGTGGCCAAGCTGAGGCTGGAAAGCAATCTTGGCCCCATGATGTTGGTCGAGTTCAAGGATTTAATGTGAGGAACAATCGTTACAGCGACCTAAAGATAGTCGATCACCCGAAGAAGCTTGAGTCGTTGCGCTCGGGGAATATCACTGCCCCTGTTTACGTCAGGGTCAAGCCGACTAATCGCTGCAACATGGATTGCTGGTGGTGCATTTACTCTCAGTCATATCGCGCTACTGGCAAGGACAGGAAAGGCATCGAGCACGCATCTGCTGGGATGCACAAAGACATCTCACTGGCTGACGAGATGCCTTTTGAAAAGCTGTGTGAAATCCTTGATGACTTCAGGGTAATGGGCGTTCGTGCCGTGACGTATTCTGGTGGCGGCGAACCGTTGATTTACCCGAACATCGCCGAGATTATGCGGCGCACGCTGTTCTTTGGGATTGACCTTTCAGTCCTAACCAACGGACTCGCGTTGCACGGCGACGTTACATCTGTTCTTTCGTTCGCAAAGTGGGTGCGTGTATCCATGGACTACACAGGTCCAGAGTCTATGGCCCAATCAAGAGGCATAGCTCAAAAAGCAATCGACCTGATTCTTCAGAACATCAAGAGGTTTTCCGAGGTTAAGCAACCGTTCTGCGACCTTGGTGTCAACTTCATAATCCACAAGCTGAACTGCAACTCGAAGTCCATAGCTGAGTTTACCAGAATCCTCAAGGACCATGGAGTAAACAACATCAGGTTCAGTCCAGTCTGGGTGCCGAACCTAATCGAGTATCACAAGCCTATCGAGGCCGACGCGCTGAAAGCCATCGAACTAGCCACGGCTTTGACTGACGATAATTTTACTGTGCATTCGTCCTATGACATTCATGCGCCACACTACAAGGCAGAGCGCGGATACAGTCGGTGTTACTACTGCCAGGTAGTCCCTGCGATTGGAGCTGACCTGAACGTCTACGCATGCCACCACAAGGCATACGACCACACTGGGTTGATAGGTTCTATCCAGGATCAGAGGTTCAAGGACATGTGGTTCGGAGAACATGCGAGGCGCTTTTTCGAAACATTTAATCCAACTGCCAGTTGCCGTCATCAGTGCGCCAATGACACAAAAAACATGAATATCGAACACCTTCGTAATTCGCCGCTAGATAATTTCCCATAAGCCTATGGTGTTAAAAATCAAACAGTATTATTCGGACTGCGGCGAGGACAAATGGATTGACGAGCATTTGAACCTTCCTGAGTTCGGTGTCTATGTTGACTTGGGATGCGCTCACCCAACACAGCATAGCAACACTGCGTTTTTGCGGGACAAAGGATGGGAAGGAGTTTCAGTCGATGCCAACCCTGGATACGCTGCGCATTGGAGCACGCCGTTTGTAGCTGCTGTGCTATCTGACCGTGAAGAAGTATCATTCGTCTTCCATAAGAACTCTCTCATGTCGAGAGTCTATGATGGAGTCAACAAGCCGAATGACGCGTCCATAATGCGGGTCGAGGCGAGGACAGTTCAGTCAATCTTGGACGAGTTTAACATTGGAAAGATTGACTTCATGAGCATCGACCTTGAGGGGCACGAGTTCGAAGCGTTCAGAACGTTCGACCTATTAAAGCACTTGCCTTCAGTTATTTTGGCTGAGTTCAACACTCAGGGTTTGGGAGAAGACTATCGGTTGGAGGCATACCTGACCGGCACGCAACTTTATCGTGTCGTGTTCAAGACCGAATCAAACATGGTGTTTTCCTTATGAACTGCGCTACGAAAGAACAGCTCATCGCTTTTGAGGACAGGATTAAAGACCTCTGGGAAAAAGGCGAACTCCCTTACTTGCTGCATCTGAGCGGCGGTAATGAGGATAAGCTGATTGCCATCTTTCATCAGGTGAAGGAAGGAGACTGGATCTTTTCAACCCATCGCTCACACTACCATTACCTGCTTGCTGGTGGTGATCCAGAGCGTTTGGAGAAACTGATTCGAGATGGCAACAGCATGTTCGTGTTTAGTAGAGCCATAAACTTCGTGTCATCGTCTATTCTGGCCGGATGCTGTGGGATAGCGGCTGGCGTGGCTTGGACCTTGCAGCAGCAGAACTCTCCGAACCGTGTCTGGTGTTTCCTTGGGGATGGAGCAGAAGACGAAGGGCATTTCTATGAGGCTGTTCAATTCGTTCGAGGACACGACTTGCCCTGCACGTTCATAGTCGAGGATAACAATAGAAGCGTTGACGCCACCAACGCACAGCGCCGTGGGAAATACTATAGCAACCTGCAAGCCAGTTGCATTAAGCGTTACTCGTATGTCCCCCGTTATCCTCACGCAGGTTCAGGATGCAAGCACCATATCGAATTCAAGCCAATCACCAAGCCATGAACCAAAAGAAAACATGCATCGGGATAGTCGCCTTCGGCAATCTGCCGTTCACACAATTGACCGTCACGTCTATTCAAGATACGACTCGAAACCCGTTCGATATTTTTCTTGTGGTCGGCAAACCTGGGGACGAACAAACCGTTAAGTGGGCTGAAGCAATTGGCATACAGCACATTGTCCATAACGAGAACCGTGGTTTCCCGAGCAGCCTAAACGACATTTACGATTTCGCGTTTGTCAACAACTCATACGACAACCTGATTTGCGTCGGTAACGACGTGGTGCCTTACATCGGTGGCGTTGATTCCCTGATTGACATTGCCGACATAACGGATTGGGAGTGGTGCTGTAGCTCGCAATACGATGTGGCATCCCTCTGCAACCAATACCCTGAAGCACGTCCACACTTCTCGAAGGGGAATTTCATATTCGACAGTTGGAATGTTGAAGAGCGTAACGGGGTTGTGTTTCACACGCCTAAAGTCCGGCCTTGGGAACTGCACGCGCATACTGTGCCTATGTTCAGCGCAACCAACCTGCAAGAAGACTGCATCAAGGATGTGCGGAATCTATGCCTGTTCAAGCGCAGTGTGTTCGAAAAGATTGGATACGCGGACGCTAACTTCTGGCCTGGGGGATACTTCGAGGACAACGACTATTGCACGCGGGCAAGGAATGCGAAGATCAAAGCGTGCGGCGTGCCATGCTCAGCCTATTTTCACTTCTGGTCGAGGACGATTCATCAGGGTGGAGGCGGATCAACCACGTCCACGTATTTCGGAAGGAACGGAGCGCATTATACAACGAAGTGGGGCGGAGGTTTCGACAACGAGAAATGGGAAGTCCCATTTAATGGAGTGCCGCATCGTTTGTGCGAAGGAGTAATGCTGCCAGCCAGCGTCAAGATAGGAGATCGAGAGCAGGAATCTAGGATCATTGAGCATTGGAAAACAAAATAACAAGTTGCATAGGAAAAGGGTATACCATGGACAAACAGGATTGGATTGAGTCGCTTAAGGTTGCTGGCGTGACAGGAGGTTCGCTGGCGATCAGTTTTTCGGACATGCAGGAATGCGTTAAGTTCGTCGTGCTACTTGCTGCCGCTGTGTATGGCGTATGCAAGGCGATAGGCGCAGTGCTATGGCTGACACACAGGCTTCAGCGTTGGTGGCGCGGTGACAAGATGGACATCGGGTTTCGCTGCCCGATAACAGGCAAGGAAGCGTGCCCTGAAAGATTTCAGAGCGGACCAGAAAAAGCAGAGGACGGCATTTGAAATACCATAACCAAAAGAAAGGAAACGATATGTTGGAACCGTTAACACTGGACTCAATCTTTAACAAGCCGAGAACGATACCGGCCATTGTGCAACGCGCTGTTGAGCTTTGCAGCACTATGCCTGACGGCGCTCTGCTTGACATTGTTCGGCTTTCTGAGGCGCTTTGTGTCTCGCGTGAACACTTCAAAAAGTATGCCAAAGATCCAGAGCTTGTTCCTTACAGGTTCAAGGTGGGCAACATTGCCTACTATGCCAACCAGAACACAGTCGAAAAAGCGAAGCGCAGGAAGAAGGGATAATTTGTTTTTGGCACAACCATGCATCGCATGAAAAAGCAAAAGTGCATAGATATTAAGTGGGTGTTTGACAAAGAGGATGACCAATTCACAACCACGTCACAACGCCTTCGGGAACGCAACAAGGAACTCGAAAGGAAACTCAAAGGCATCCTGTCTGAGAAGTCCAAGAACGAGGATTACGAAGCGTTCATCGCGCAGGCAGGCAAGCACAAATGCGATGCCCCGGCTTGGATGATCAAGCCGACCGGGAAAAAGTATGAAGCCATTCCTGTTGCATGTTCGTCTGACTGGCACTTCGATGAGGTAGTCAGACCGGATGAGATCGACTTTATGAACGCCTACAACCGGGATATTGCGGTTGGGCGTTTAAAGCGGCACACGCACCAGATTCTGTGGGTGGCCTTTGACTTGGTGAAGGGCTACACATACCCAGGTCTTGTATATGCAATGCTTGGCGATATGTTCTCAGGCATCATCAACGAGGAATTGCAGGAGACAAACGAGGACACAATTCTTTCGTCGGTCTTGTTTTGGTCAGACCAGATGGTGGCGTCACTGAAGACTCTGGCGAACGAGTTCAAGCATATTTGGGTTGTCTGTGTCCCTGGAAACCATGGCAGGATGTCAAAGAAGCCGAGGGCAAAGCTGCGAGCGCAGGATACCTTCGATTGGATGCTAGGACAAATGGTTCAGCGTGCGTTGCAGGACGACAAGCGATTCTCGTTTGCTGTCACGCCATCCCAGAAGCACAGGTTTCAGGTTTACAACACGCGGTTTGTGGCCAGCCATGGCGACGAGGCCAGAGGCGGTCATGGCATTGCAGCTATGCTGTCGCCCCAGTTGCTAGCCGCCCACAGAATGAAGCAGAACATCGACTTCGACTACTGGCTTTGCGGGCACTGGCATTTCCAGGGGAACTACGGGCTTATCCGGTGCAACGGTGCGGCCAAGGGATACGACGAGTTCGCATTCATCCGGCAATTCAAATACCAGGAGCCAACCCAGGACTTATTCTTCGTCGCGCCAGAGCATAACATCATCATGAGCACCCCGATTTTCGTGATGGATTCGAATGAGGCGTGGCTAAAGAACAAACAGAAGATTAGTAGCGGCATTAACACAGTCAGGATTTGAGGAACATACCAAATGAGCGACACAAAAAAAGTGAAAGAGCTGAAGAAGTGCGCCGAGGTTACGGACGCCATAACCGAGGATCAGGAAACAATCCTGAAAGAGAGCAATGAGGTTGAGGAAATCATCAAGCGCAGGCTGTCAGAACATCTTTGCGGATTCATTGTGATTGGTTTTGCAGCCGAGACAGGTACTCCTGTTATTACTCAACACCATGATAAGCCAATGACGTTCCTTGGGCTGAATGAATTGCTCAACAGATTTTATGACAATTGGACTCAAGAAAATGGAAATGACAAAAACGACGAAGACAACGACGGGTCAGACAATTGGAAAACTGAAGCCTGACCAGATTATCATCGGGTTGGCCGGGAAGAAGCTAAGCGGGAAGGACACAGTGGCCGACATGCTCGAAGAGTTGGCCAAGAAAGACGGTTGGACTGTCAAGCAGTTTGCTTTTGCAAATGCTGTCAAGCGCGAGCTTGCTGACGCTTGCGATGTGACCGTTGATTATATTGAGAAGCACAAGAACATGTTCAGGCTTGGACTTCAATGGTGGGGCACAGAGTTCAGGCGTGCAATGCACGGCGATAAATACTGGATCAAACAGTTGAACTTCGCCATGGAACAGGAAGGGCTTGGGCAATTCGATAAGCACATTTACATTGTGACAGACGTTCGGTTCAAGAACGAGTATGACTACATCACGAAACTAGGCGGGTTGGTTGTCAGGGTTGAGCGACCTGAGACGCTAACATGTCGTGATTGGTTGCCTTGGAACATTATCAAGAAGTCTAGGGATAACCATGTTTCTGAAACCGATCTTGATAATCATTCGTTCAGGGCGATCATCGTCAACAGCGGCACAATAGACAAGCTGCGACAGGACGTTGCGCGATTCTGGAAATTATTTTCAGCTTGTCGCCGTGAGTGTGTTTTGTTAATTTAAGCGTGCGGGCACGACGTGGGGCGTGCGTCACTAAGACGTAGCGTGGGGCACGACAGGTATGAAACAGATAAACGTGAGCGGATAGTCGGCACTCGGCAACGAAGCTATGCTGCGGATTACCTAAGTTGACCTGGAGTCTGATGCCAGATTGTTCACCAGGGACACCATCACGCAACGCAGCGACCTGCTTGTCCGCCCAATTTTCTTGTTGGTGCTGTGTTAGTTGTTGTGTGTTGCAAGACTGGTCCAGGTTGGTGCCTGGACCAGTTCTTGTTTTAGCCTATCACTTATACCATTCCTTTCCGGCAATCTCTAACTTGCCTTTGAGTTCATCCCAACCTTTTGCCAACTCTATCTCATCCACGGCATCATCGTTTCTGTTAGCAAAGTCTGCCTGCGCTATGTTCAGGATCTCAGCTAGGTTGATCTCAGTGCTCGCCTCAGTGACAAGCCTGCCATCCAACACCAGTTCAGCCGCGTCCGCCTTTTCCTGAATCAGTTGCTCAAGCTTCCTGTCAACCGACCCATTGCAGATGATGCTATACACATTGACCGGCTTCGGTGAAACCAGCCGATGAACACGGTTGATTGCCTGCTCGAACTTGTCGTAGGCCCACGAGTATGCAACCATGATGACATTCGAGCACAGGTGAAACGAGTGCCCTTCAGACATTGAATCGACACCAGCCAGCATCACCGGGATTGACTCACTGGCTCGACTTCCAGCCATTGCTGGCGGACCCAGCTTGAAACGCGCAGATTGGGCTCCCCTGCTCTTCTGAGACGTTCGCCCATCCAAGAGCACATGTTTCACGCCGGCTTGTCTCAAGTGATTTGAGAGCGTATCCAGGGCATCATGGAGCGCCGAGAAAACAACGACTTGTTCCTTGGCTGCAATGAGCTGATGGATCTTGGTGAGCGTAGCCGCCATCTTAGGAGTGTATGGATATTGAGACTTAGGAACAGTATCCACGCCAACTGTATCGTTAACGTAATGAAGCAAAGAAGAAGTGGGGTCTGCGGCCACAACGCGCAAGGCTTGTAACTGTGCGCCGATGGCTGGCTTGCCGTTCTTGTCTTGGTAGTTGGCGTGGATATGGTAGGAGTAGACTTCGGATTGGTGTTTGCCGAGTGGCACGCGAACGACATGGCGGACCTTTTCGACGATTTCCTCGCCGCAGTTTGACTTGCGCCGTCGCAGGATGATAGGCGCGAAGAATTTCCAGAGCTTATGGACTGACGTGACCTGCGGCGTCAGCTTCTTGAAGCGCCGACTCTTGCCGGTGTTCCGTCGATACTCGCTTTCCTTGGTCAGGTTGTGCTCGCAGATCATGAACTCGTTTGAGAACGATTCCTTGTCTGAGACAGTGCCATCGTAAGGGAACCGAGCGTGAGCGCAGTCATGCCCGCCAGTTGCCCAGTGTGCCAGCCAAAACGAATCAGGCAGGCGATTCTTGACCGGCGTAGCAGTCAGGACATCTCGGAATCTCGGGTTCATCTGCCGGATGCCGGTGCCGATGAGCGTATCGTCGCCTTTCATGCGAACACCTTCATCGACCATGAGATAGTCGAACGTGTTCCACGACAAGTCTGCCAGCGTAGGCGAATAGACGCACTTGATTCCTTCCTTGCAATCACCAATGGTCGTATCAATCACGGGCTCGCCGGTGTCATTGTGAGCGATTGGCGGCGCTTTCTCGACTCCGTTCTGTGTCAACTCCTGATACGACGTGATGTAATAACCGTTCGGCAATATGCGCCGTCCGGTTTGACCGTCAACTGATGAGAACTTAAGGAACGTGTCTTGGCAGTCGATGTGAACGACTCGTTGCTTGAACACGCGCAAACCTTCATCGGTCATCTGCTGGATGAGGTCGCCAGGGCAGACGATGAGGACAGAGCCTTTGGGTTTGAGCGTGCCGTTAATTTCACAGCCGAGCTTGAGGAACGGCAGGAGAAACGCGGCCCACGACTTGCCGAGGCCGGTGTCGTGCGCGACAATAGCGCCTTTGTGCAGGGCAAGGCGCGAGTAGTCTTCGAGTTGGAATTTCTTTAGAGCGAGTGGCATAGATGTTCAAACGTGCTGTATGTTAGACATAACACTTCCACTGGTGCGCCCCATTGTTCGGCGTGACCATTTGTGCATCGTTCGTATTTTACGACGTATTTTCTTCCGTCGTATTTAATGGTTATTGTGCCTTTTATTGTACCGTCTTTCAGCACTCTCTTTGAAGTATTTGTTATTTGCATAATGTTCTATGATAGTTCTTTCAGCATTACTTCAGCGTGCCAACCGTCTTGCATTGTGATGCGTGCGTGGCTGTCGCCTTCACCGAAGTATTCAATTTCAGATATGATGCCAGTGTGATTGCATATCCCGTCATCAGGGTCATTCCACGTTACTTCATCTCCCGGCTGAAGATGCTTTATAAAAATATTACTCATATCAATTCACAGTTCCGTCAGGTTCGACTTCATGGTATTCGCTTCTGCCGCGAGTGCGCTTTACCATGACTGCGGTTTGATTGGATTCTGTTCCTTCTGCTGGTTGGCCCTCAGCATCAGGACAGGATGGAATCCAATTGCTGAACTCGTATCCATTGCGTTCCAACTTCTCGATTGCTTCTTGTTGTGTAGCCATCTCATTCTCCTTTATTTCTTCCTTCGATTGCGAGTTCGTGAAGAAAACTCATGAACGACAGATCGAAGCCTTCTGGGTTCGTATATGTGATCATAGAGGCCAACACTTCGCAATCTTTGATGTGTTTGCAGATGTTATTTGAGTTGTTCAGACTGCCTGCTATCTGAACCAATGCTCTCAACTTGCTGAGTTGCTCTGCGCGTTCCTTTGTCCATCGAAGTCTGTCTTGTTTCATTCATTCTCCTTTCTAATCTTCAGCGATATAGAAGTCTTCAGGTTTTCCGTTCATCGTCACTCCATCACGCCAAGTCAGGCCAATGTAGTAGTTGGTTTGAGGACATCCGATAAACCATTGGCCAAGGTTGTCCTTGATAACCTTGTATCCAACGGTCTTCCAATGCACAGTCTTCCCGCTTTCAACTGCGGATTTGATTTCTTCAAGTGTCATCTCATTCTCCTTTCGCCTTGGCGATTGCTGACCGAAGCACGTCTCCAATTCCGAGCACTCCATCTGGGTCAACGTCTCTGTTGTTACGGTTTTCAAGCCCGTCTTCGATGATGATTGACAGAGCCACAATGCACGCCTCCAACAGCTCTGGCGCTGCCGCGATAAGACTGGCGTTGGCTGCATCAACTTCAGTTATAGGCTTATATGAATCAGGGCTTTCCGGCACTCCCGAGCCAATAATTTTAGCAACCCCATCTACACCAGACAGGCAGTTGAAGTGCTGCTTCTCCTCTAAAATAACTGCAATCCCAGTTCTAATATCAGCATACCACGGTCCAGGCGTGTGTTCAGTTCTCATCAATTTTTCCCTTCTTGTTGTAGTTTGTATTCTTTAATCCTCGCCTCAGTCACCTGAAGTTGGTGCTTATACTCGTTGATTGCGTCAAGCGCACTCGTACTCCCGTTCTCCTCATACGTATCGCACGCAATCAGCATCTCGCGCTTGATGAATTCAAGCCGTTGCTCCATCGCAAGCAAGCCTTCGTCAGATGACATCGGCTGAATGCCGAACGCCTCCTCCTCGACCATGCGTGCAATGGCATCCTCGTCGTCTGGGCTGAAGTCTAGTGGTGATTTCATGGCAGTAGTTCTTGGATTTCGCGCATATTGATGTTGATGCTCGGCCTGTCTGTCCGGCTGACAAAGAAATATGCTGTTCCACAATATTCATCATTGTGGTCGTAGTCATCATAGCTAATCAGCGATACGTTGTTCTTGTCCATCAATTCCTTGAGTTCGGTGATAAACGCTTTTTCTTTTTTGCTGAGTTTCATTTCACGGTTAGCCTTTTGTGGTTTGGTTTGATCCTATCGCACTGGTAGGCGTAACACCGTAGCGAGCCCGCAGGTATGACAACTGCCTAGCACGCAGTTTATGCACCTCGGCAACAATCGCGTCCTCTGGATGCGGTTGGGTTTGCACGCGAGTCAGTTGCTCCAGCAGGTGCGCTGGCAGCATTCCTCCGTGAAGTCGCGCATAGACCTGATCACTCCGGTATCCGCAGTTCTCAACGAACTCGCATGTTGCTTCGGAATTTAGGTTGATCATCGCTTCATGGCGCTCCTCATCGGTTGGCTCTGCGGTAGCCAGCCAGTCTGCCTCGATCTGGTGGTCGAATCGTGCGGCTACCTCACTGCGTTGATCTGCTGGTGTCGCTGCCAAGAGGTCATCACGTTGTTGTTTTTGAATCTCTGTCATTTCTCAACTCCTTCCTCCGTTTCTTTGATTACTCTTTTGGCGAACTCGGTCGCCATTCTTGATTCCTTGTCGTTGTCCACGGCATCACGCAATGCCGGGTGTGCAGATTCGTAAAGACGTTTCCACGTCTCTCGATACGCTTGAGCCATGTCAACCATGATGGCTTTCTTTGGCTCAGGTTTAGCCGATACTTGCATCGGCTTAGGTTTATGCGGTCGTGTGCCGGTCATAAGTCTTGTGCAACCCATTTTAAGAATCGAACGCATTCATTGCGCTCCACTGCTGTGATGCGGCAGTCTGGGTCTTCGTCATACATCTGAATTACGTGTTCAACACCATGCTCGATTGCTTCTAATGAAGGATGCCCGTCATACATGAAGCACGACTCGACAGCATCAGTGCAGCATGCAGGCACCTTGCGCAACGCTCGTTCTATAATGTCTCGTTTCATTTAATATTCCTTGCGAAAGCTGGTTTTGATTTCGGCATGAACTTTGCAGTCTCTGTTATAGAAGAAGTGGCCAGGAAGCCAACCGCAACCACGCCCATGATTATTGTCAAGCACTGGACACTTGCATCCGAGTGCAAGTGCCTCTTCTGTGCCAGGGTTCGGTATCTTTTTTTTGTGTGTTTTCTTCATGAATTCAATGCCTCAAATATTTTCATTAACAGTTCTTTGTTTCTAGCATACGCTTCGGGTTGCAGCGTAGCAACGTCAGGCACTTCTGGTATATCAAAATGCCCGACCAAATCGCCCAACGTGTAGTCAATCTCTTGCCACAACCTCTCAATCGTAATCT
>ENA-UOWG01000991-UOWG01000991.1-activated-sludge-metagenome-genome-assembly--contig:-NODE-991-length-31644-cov-5.776884_pt1 | contig 31644 bp, 30 predicted proteins | sample MGYA00238147_ERZ761563 | MGnify/ENA primary metagenome ERZ761563 (study PRJEB28884, sample SAMN05720216) | anaerobic digester metagenome | isolation source: active sludge of municipal... | reverse complement strand
TCTGAATTATTAGTTTCTGGTACGGTTATTCATTCAACATGGAACGTTGAAAGCACTTTAGCTATAACATCTAGTTTAGTTTCTATTGGTACGGTTACCCATGTTATTAATGATGGTTTATCGCTTATTGCCACCTCGTCTAATTTAACTGTTCTAGGAACTGTTTCCCACGTTACAAACGAGGGGGCGGTTGCTATCAATGATACTTCGGAATTATTAGTAATTGGCACAAGAATTGGTTTTGATTCTGGGGAAACGACCATTATTACTACTTCTGAATTATTAGTTTCTGGTACGGTTATTCATTCAACATGGAACGTTGAAAGCATTTTAGCTATAACATCTAGTTTAGTTTCTATTGGTACGGTTACCCACATTATCAACGAAGGTTTAGCTGAAATAGTTGTTTCTTCCGATTTAACTGTTATAGGAACTGTTTCCCACGTTACAAACGAGGGCGCTGTTGCTGTCAACGGTACTTCGGAGTTAATAGCTGTTGGCACGGTTGCTCATGTTACAAATTTGGGCGAAAGCGCAATAAATGTAACCTCTGATTTGACTCTTGCTGGAAGTGTCTTGCATGCAGTATTGGAAGGGGAAACTACCCCTACCGTTACTTCTGCATTGACTACAGACGGTACAGTTGCACACCAGACCATAGAAGGTACTACAAATATTATTGTTACATCTGAATTATTAGCTATTGCTGATAAAATAGGTTCTCACGAAGGTATAGCAAATATACAAATTAGCTCTACTCTCGAAGTAATTGGCACGGTATTGCATCAGACAATCGAAGGCGCTGTTTCTATAGATGGAACAAGTACTTTGACTGCTGTTGATACAGTATTACACCAAACCTTAGAGGGTGCTGCAAACATAACTGTTTCATCCGAATTGCTGACTGCCGGAACGGTAGCGCATGCAACTATCGGGGGTGAAACTGCCATCAGTGTGACTTCTGACCTAACAATCGGCGGAAGTGTTACACAGGCAATCTTCGACGGGGAAACTGCACCAACCACAACGTCCGAAATGACTCTTGCAGGAAATGTTTTACACCAAATCCTTGAGGGTGCTACAAATGTTATTGTAACATCAGAACTGCTCGCATTCCATGAAAAAACAGGTATACATGAGGGCATTGCTGATATACAAACTTCTTCTGCTTTACAGGTGGACGGTACGGTATCTCACCAAACTATCGAAGGACTTGTTTCTATAGACGGAACATCAACTCTTACGGTAATTGGTGCAGTACTACACCAAACGCTCGAAGGTGTTACAAATGCAACTATAACATCTCAGTTATTTGCTGAAATGGCTACAGGCGGCAGAGCAAATATAGAAGTTACATCTATTTTAGAAAGTAACGGAAGCATTAGCCATGCCACTATGGATGGCGCCACACAAGTAATTGTAAACTCAAATCTAAATTCTGTTGGCACTATTTTTCACCAAACAATAGATGGAGAGTTATTTAGTATTATAACATCCGGCTTAGTTACGGAAGGTAGCGTTATCCACGCAATTTCAGATAATACTGTTTCTATAAATAGTAATTCTCAACTAATAGTTACCGGTTATATAACTCATGCAATAATAGATGGTGAAACTTCAATAAGCGTAAATTCAACTTTGCTATCTGATGGCAATATATTACATGCCATAATAGACAATGAAAGCGCAGCTAGTGTTTCGTCTCAATTATCTATTACCGGAAGTGTATTACACCAAATAATAGAGGATGATACAACTTCAGAAATATTGTCTAGTTTAACTATAGAAGGAAACATACTACACCAAACAATTGGCGCAGAAACTAATATTGTTACAGCCAGTATTTTGCGCATTAAAAGTTGGTATGTTGACACAAATATTGTAGGTGAAGTAACTCATGCAGTACATGAAAGCGAAAACGCAGCCATTATTAGCAGCGAACTAACAGTATTTGGGGAAGTAGAAACAGGCGCCGCCACTTGGGAAGGTGAAACAACTCTAGTTACTTCTTCGGAGTTTGTTATTACTGGAAGTTTAAGTCATTCGGAGCACTACGGAAATACTAATTTATATGTTTATTCTGAATTACTAATAGAAGGATCGGTTTCTCATACAAGTAATGAAGCCGAATCTGCAATAAATGTATTATCAGGACTATCCGTTGTCGGGGATGTTAGCCATATTACAAACGATGCAGAAAGTACGATTATTATAGTATCGGAACTCTCTTCTGAAGGTAATATTTTGCACGCTACCCACGATGGAATTACGAATATAGTTATAACTTCTCAATTATTGACAGAAGATACAATCGCACACGCAATTTTGGAAGGCTCAAATGATATTACCACTCAATCCACTATGGATTTGGTGGGAACTGTCACACATGCTACTCACGAAGGTTTAGCTACAATTAATGTCACATCAGAACTTTTAGCATCGTCTTGGAAAGCGGGAACGCAAGAGGGCGCTTCGATTGTTTCAGGTACTTCTACATTAGAAGTTTCTGCGACTGTCTTACACCCCACTCACGATGGCGCTACTACTATTGATGTTACATCTAATTTACTATCTTTTCCCGAAATGGGTGGCTTGCTCGAAGGTGTTGTTGGCGTTGAGCAAAATTCTACGCTAACAGTATTCGCGACTGTTACTCATGCTATACATTCTGACGCTATTGCAATAAACAGTACATCTGAAATGGTTGTAGTTGGTACGGTACTTCATTCGACTATATCTGCTGAAAGTACTTTGTCTACTACATCTCAATTAGTGATCTCCGGCGCAGTTATTCATCCGATAAACGAAGCGCAGGTGGCACAAAACGTTGCATCCGAACTAGTTATTACGGCAGAAGTTATACATGCGCTTATTGAAGGATTATTAACCCCGAATGTGTATGGAGAACTCTCTGTCGAAGGCGAAATTCTACATGCAATATTAGAAGGTGAAACTTCTATTTCATTGGCTAGCCAGTTATTTGCGCAAGCATTTATAGGGGCGGTTTATGAAGGTGAAGTTAGTATTGACGTTATTTCCAATGCGATTATCAACGCGCTTGTTATCAGGCTTATTCAAGAGAAAATATATACTATTGAAAATGAAAATAGAATATTTACTGTAAAGTTTGATGACAGAATTTATAATATAGATTGGTATAACTCTATTTACAAGATACCCCCAACACAACCTTCTTTTGGTATAGAGGTTGAAGACAATATTTACGAAGTGAGGTGGCAATGACAATTGAAGATTCAGTAAAATTGAAAGATCCCGGCGCGACTTTAGCTTTTGGCTTTGACTGGAGCGACTGGCTGGCTACCGGGGAAACCATCTTAAGTCATACGTTGACTACCTCGGCTAGTGGTTTAACACTTACAAACGATTATCATACTTCCGCATCTGTTATTTTTCTCGCCTCTGGCGGGCTGGCAGGGCAAAGGTATCCGGTTGTTTGTAGAATAACTACGAGCGGGAGTCCGTTTGGACAAACCGACGAACGCACGATGAAAATCGACGTTAGAAACAGATAGTAAAACGGGGCAGGGTAACACCTGCCCCACTTATAAAACAGTCATTTTAACAAAATTTATACGGAGGTTTATATATGGATTATTCTGAACAGTATCCATTGGGTAGAAATCCTAGCCCATATGATGAAAGAGATTACAATTTACGCTCATTTATACCCATTAGAAAATATGATGTTGAACTTACAGAAAGATTATGGGATTTTCCTCACGAACCTCTCGATCAAAAAGATACCCCGCACTGCGTCGGGTTTTCTGGCGCCTCTTGGGGTGTTAATGATCCGTGCCATACTGAATTTTTTAATGAAGACGGGCATCGTTTTTATTATGAGTGTAAGGTGGTTGAAGGACAGCCAAATGAAGAAAACGGCGCCTATGTGCGCTCTATTGGAAAAGTGTTGAAAGCTAACGGGCATTTGGATGCTTATGCTTTTGCGCCCGATATGGCAACTATCAAATATTGGCTACTCTATAAAGGTCCGATCATTGCTGGTACTATATGGACTCAAGGTATGTTTAATCCTGATGAGAACAACGTTATACATCCAACTGGTGAAACTGTTGGCGGGCACGCTTATCTCATTAATGAGATTAAATCTAACGGGTATCTTGGAATTCAAAACTCTTGGGGGAGCACATGGGGAGTAAACGGTAAAGCTTATATATCCTCGGAGGATTTTGAGCATTTGTTTTTACGTGGTGGGGAAGCCCTTGCTGCGGTTGAAATTGAAAAAGCACCACAGCAGGTTGTCAAAAAAGAATGCTGGTTGGTCAAATTCTTTCGAGATGTGTTCTCGAGCTAGGAGAAATATATGACATTACAATACGGATTAACTACAAAACAAATCTATGATTTAGATAATTCAATGGTTGCAGCACAAAATGTTGCTTTGGGGACACTTGTTTCCGGTCTTATGACAGATAACGAATTTGCTGTAAAAGGTTCTCCCGATTCTTATATTGGTTCATCTGATGTTTCAACAACCGGTTCGGTTATGGCTCTTACTACAATGGACTTCTTTGGTAGAGGCGACATTGAATTCAAAAGCGTTGTATGTTCGCTATCTGGTAGCCCGACTGCTGACCATTTTATGTCTACGGCGACTATTTCCGGAAGTGCCACAGTTGATATTTATCAATGGAAATTATCTGCTGGAAATATAGTTGCATCTGGTTCAGCAGGGAGTTTTGTTAATCTTTCTGTTATCGCATATGGGGCTATACCCCAACCATTAAACTAAATAGTCTTACCTGCTAAAAAGGTAAAAGGAGAAAATTATGGCACTTACAGCAAAACAGGTTTATGATTTAAATAATATGAATGTTGCTTCCCAGAATGTATCATTGGGTAGTTTCTTATTGGGAACGGGCGGCGAGGCTGGCGTATATGTTGTTACACCTGCTGACGTACTTAGTGGCTCTGCTCTTATTCCATTTACTGGCGGCAGCGTTATTGATAAAATGTACGTTGCAGTTGGCAGAGGTGATGCCGATGTCAACGCCACAGTTAGCGCAAGCGGCTCATATATAGTCGTTAGCGGTGGTTTCTTACACGCAGGAGACCTTGTAAATTACTTCGCTGCGGCTTAGTATAAATAAAACAAAATATAGAACGGGATAGAATGGAGTAATTACCCATTTGATAAGCGCAACTCCCGCTTCCCGTTCTTTATTATTGGAGTTTGGAGGAAGAAATGAGTTCAGGAATATATTGTATAGAAAATATTGTCAATGGCAAAAAATATATCGGGCAATCTCAAAATATGGAGAAGAGACAATACGTGCATTTTAGTATGTTGTTTAATAATAAACATGAAAATTCAAAACTTCAACGGGCTTTTAATAAATATGGTAAAGAATCTTTTGTTTTTAAGATACTAATATATTGCGAAATAGCAGAATTGACAAAATACGAACAAGATTTTGTTAATCTATACAAAGATAATATATATAATATTAGATTAGAATGTGTTGAAACAAATAGAGGTATAAAATGGTCAGAAGAAAGTAAACTAAAAGCGTCTTTAAATCATGCTGACTATTCTGGTAAAAACCATCCCAGATATGGGACACACTGCTCTGATGAAACAAAGAAAAAAATATCAGAGGGTCAGTATTTTCACGGAGAAAATCACCCAATGTACGGGAAGCACCATTCTGAGGAGACAAAAAGAAAGATTTCTGAAGCCCGTAGGGGAACAATAATATCGGACGAAACTAAACAAAAAATGTCGGGCAGAATTCCGTGGAATAAAGGAATGAACAAAATCGAAATGGAAAACATGCTGATACAGAAAGATATGGAAAAAAATGGAACAAGAAGAGTTATCTAATCCGTCTGAAAACAAATATTATTGCCGAAAGTGTACAAAAATGCTTTCCAAAAACAATTTTTATAAAGCGGTGGATAACGGCTTTATAGATACTAATAATATTTTTTCTGTATGCAAAAGTTGTGTTCAGGAACTTTTTAATAAAACATTTGAAGAAAATAAAAGCATAGAGAAAACAATACATAAAATGTGTACCTCACTAAATATAAAATATAATAATAAGGCGGCTTCTGCTGTACAAACACAAATAACAACTTTTATAGACAACGGAAAAACAGTCAGAAATGTTATGGGCATTTATCTTTCGAAACTTATTGCAACCAATCCATCTATGGATAAAAGTGCAGATGTGGACTTAACATATAGCGATATTGGCACAATATATATGGATAAGGCTAATGTGATCGAGGAAGCTCCTATTCCAAAAGACGTTATTGACTTTTGGGGCAAAGATGTTTCTAAAGACGATATTCGTTATTTGGAAAATGAATATTTGAATTTCAAAAAAACTCATGTCGCGGAAACTTATGCCGAAATCGTTTTGCTAAAGCAAGTATGTTATACCATGCTCGATATAAAGAAACTGAGAGTAAATAACGACGATACAGGTCCTTTAGTAAAAGAATTGCAGGCGTTAATGAAAACGCTCGCTGTTTCTCCAAATGTGACTTCTGCCGCAAATACGGCTAGCAAAAATTCAGAATCGTTTGGTTTATGGATAAAAGATATTGAAGAAAACGAACCTGCTCAATGGCTAATGTCTGACCCTAGGGGCGACATATATAGAGATGTTAGTAATGTTGAAGCATATTTTCAAAAATATATTGTTAGACCACTTAAAAACTTTATTCTCAGCAGTAAAGATTTTAACGTTGCTGACGACGAAAACGACATAGAGTCTCTTATTCCGGATGAAGAAACAACCGCAGAATATAATCTCATAGATGACGGGGAAGCATAGAGGCTGCCATGGCACACAAAATGGTAAGATCTACTTCTCCAATGTTAGGCAAAATGGCTCACTACAGTAAAATGGGAGAGCCGGTTAAAATGCTTACCAATTCGGACATGGAAGAGAAACGCAAAAATCGTGTGAAAAGTTGGGTTACGTTCTATCGTAATAATATGTCTATTTTTATTGAGCATTATTTGGGAATAAAATTATTCCCGTATCAACGCTTTATGATTGAACTAATGCTTAGATGCACAGAATTTCTCGGTATTGCCTCTCGTGCTTCTGCCAAATCATGGCTCGTAGCTGTATATTGTATTGCCCGTTGTATTTTATACCCCGGAACAACAATTGCGCTAGCTTCATCGACAAAGGCACAAGCGGGGCTTATTATAGCAGATAAATGTGTTGCTCTAAGAAACGATCACCCAAATGTGGCTAGAGAAATATCAAATATTGTTACTAACCAAAACAAATGGGAAGTTACTTTTCATAACGGCTCTAAGATAAATGTTGTTGTGTCCGGAGAAGGGGGCAGGGGGCATCGTTCCAACGTTACTGTCTTAGAGGAAAGGCGGTTGATCCCAAACATAATCATTGACTCGATTATTCGACCTTTTTTGGTGAGTCGCCAACCGCCTTATATGAAAAAACCAGAATATTCACAAATAACGGAGCTTCGGGAAGAACCTCAAGAAATAATTATTACAAGTGCGCACTATAAATCAGCAGAATGGTATCCGGAAACAAAGAAATTTTTAAAACAAATGGCTGAGGGTGACCCTGATATCAAGGGAGTGTTTCTTGATTATCCAATTTCTATTAAGCATGGTATAAAAACTAAAAAGCAAATGATAAAAGAAATGGCTACTTTAGATCCAATTACATTCTTAATGGAATATGGTAATATCCCGTATGGCTCATCGGCAAACTCTTTTTATAAACTAGGATTATTTGATAGGAACATAAAAAGAGGGTGGAAGCCAATTACCGATGACAATTACATCACAACTAAGAAAAATCCGTATGATATAACTAAGTTACCAGACGAACAGCGAATTGTTTCTGTTGATGTTGCTATGCGTGCGGGTTCTACAAACGATAACACCATTATTAGTTGCGCGAGGCTTAGACCTAGCCGCAAAGGGTGGATTACTGATGTTTGCTATATGGAATCCCATAACGGTAAGAATACAGGATATCAAGCACTTCGAATAAAACAAATTTTTGAAGAGTTTCAAGGAGACGTTCTCGTACTCGATATTGCCAATGCCGGTATAGCAGTTGCAGACGCACTATCTTCTGTCACAAAAGACGAAGTAAGAGGTGTTGAGTATCCTGCTTATACAGTAATGATGCATGACCGCATTGATCAAAGAGTATATGACGAACTTCGCAATAGGACGCTGGCGCAAAACGCCAAAGAATGTATATTCCCTGTTTTCGCAAGCGCCTCTCTAAACTCTGAAATAGCAGTCGCTTTTAGAACAAGACTAAAAAAGAAATTGGTTAATTTCCTTGTTGATGATAACACGGAAGAAGAATTCTTGATAAAAGCGGGCAATAAAGATATTCTAGATCAAGATGATACTGGAATTAGAGCCTATCTTTTGCAGGCACATTTACAAACAAGTCTACTTATTAATGAGTGCATTGCACTGGAAATGGTTATGATGAATGGTAATGTAAAGCTTGTAGAGCCCCCCGGGGGTAGGAAGGATCGTTATACATCTGCGTCTTACTTAAATTATTTTGTATCACTAATGGATACCGAGTTATTAAAAGAAAGGTATACAGAAGACTATGATGCAGAATTTCTTGAGTTTTCGCGTGTATTTTAAAAGAAGTAATAGCTGTAGCAAATAGGGTCGCTCCCGAAAAGCATATTCTGAATGCCTTTTGCTACAGTTTTACAAATCAGAACTTATTACAGAGATAAGGAGAAAAATGATAACCGGAATATATTGTATAGAAAATATAATAAATTTTAAAAAGTATATAGGCAGGGCAATAAATATCTATGGAAGAAAAAGATCTCATTTCTTTGCACTAAAGAATAATATCCATCACGGAAATCATTTTCAGCGAGCATGGAATAAATATGGGGAAAACGCTTTTATATTTTATATAATAGAGATTTGCTCAATAGAAGATCTAAACGATAGGGAAAAATTCTGGATTTCCCATTTCAAAACATTTGGATACAATGGTGATTTTGGATATAACGAAACATCCGGAGGAGATTCTAATTATATAGTAAGCCAAGAAACAAAAGAAAAACTTAGAAACGCTCACCTCGGACACACGCTGTCTCTTCAGCATCGTGAAAATATATCAAAAGGAAACATGGGAAATCACATGAGTAATGAGACAAAAACAAAGATAAGTGCTTCTCATAAAAAAATATACGAAAATAATCCAGATAAAAATAATGGTAGCAATAATTCGTTTTATGGAAAATCTCACACGAAAGAATCTAAATCTAAAATATCGTACTCAAGAAAAGGTATATCTATCGGGGAGGAACACCCAAATAATAAGTTAAAAGAAAGCGATGTTTTAAAAATATTAGATTTAAAATATAATAAAAAAATGAGGAACATTGAAATAATACATATGTATTCAAATACATGTTCCGCTAGCTGCGTAGAATCGATAATATATGGGCGTTGCTGGAAACATATATATTCAGAATTTACGAAGGAAGGAGGTTAAATGACAGATAATCAAGAACAATCACAAGAGTTAGTAAGCGAAAATCAAGTATGGGAAGTAGTAGATTTTGCTCGCTATTTAAATGGCTATAATAGTTTTATTTCTCCAGATATGATTAATGCGAGGATGAAGCAAGTAAACCTCAACCCAATTGCCGCGACAGAAGCCTTACTTTCTGCTGCCATGCTTGACCCAAAAAATCACGAGGAAAGTCTACAGGCATTTAGCCAGAACTTCGAGCTCGTAAGTATGGTATATAAGAGACTTATCTCTTATTCTGCTAACATGCTCTCGTTTGATGTAACCTATACTTCAAACGCAAAGCTCGAAGATTACAAATTGCCGAGATATAAGAAAGACCTCGAGATTGCCGAATCCTTCCTTGATAAGTTTGAATACAGAAAAGAATTTCGCTCTGCGGTAAGAGGTATGTTAAGGAATGACGCATATTTTGCGGCGTTCTTTGATTTGGGAGAAAAGTATATTTTGCAAGAACTCCCGTCTGATTATTGTAAAATAACCGGAAGGTGGGAGGGCGGTTTACTATTTAGTTTTAATTTTAACTGGTTTGACCAATCCGGAGTGGATATTGATATGTACCCAGATTGGTTTAAAAAGAAATATGTTGAACTAAACAGAAAACGTAGTGACACTTACTACGACCCTTCTACTTACAAGCCGTCGTTACCTATAGATAAAAGAGGAAACTCGCATTATCTTAATTGGGTTGACGTACCGCCGGAAGTTGGGGTTTGCTTTAAATTTTCACCAGAACTCGCTACTCGTCTACCTTATTTCACTCCTTTGTTTAATGACTTAGTGTTGCAACCAACAATGAGGGCATTACAGCAAAACATGAATATGGCAGAAGCTAGCAAAATGATTATAGGCGAAGTGCCTATGCTTAATCGTGATGCAAAAGCAACTGTCAAAGATAGTATTGCGATCAGTCCTGCTTTACTGGGTAAATTCTTATCCTTAGTAAAAAGTGCTATATCCGATTCTGTTAAAATAGCGGCAGCCCCTCTACAGAACTTCAAGTCTATTGACTTTGAAGGTAATAATGAGATGTACGATAGTTATGTCCGTACAACGCTTGCTCTTAGCGGTGTAAATACGAACCTTATATTCAGTAGCAACGTAAAACCAAACGTAATTGAAACACAACTAAGTTTGAACGTCGATGAGCAACTTATGTGCTCTCTTTACGAACAATTTGAAGAGTATATGAGCTATCAGGTTAATCTGAGAACTAAATATTTTAAATTTAGTTTTGTATTCGAGGGTACTGATTTTTCTATTAATAGAGAAGCCAGATTTGCTAATGCTATGTCACTATTTGATAAAGGCATTGTAATGCCACAAAAAATAGCGGCAGCAATGCGCATGAAGCCAGCCGAACTTAGAAAACATATGGAAGAGGCGCAAGCAACGGGTTTTATGGACATGCTTACCCCGCCTTCGTTTATGCAACAAAAAGCACTCGCAGAAATGAATATAAAAGCTACTGAGAAAAACGCTAAAATGAATATCGATGCTCAAAAAGAAAACAGCAAAGTGCAACAAGAAACTGCAATAAAAACAGCTAAAACTGCTCAAAAAACAGCAGAGGAAACTTCTGATGGGGCAGGCAGACCACAGAAAAGTACCAGTCAGCTAACCGATGAGGGTGCTGCAACTCGCGGCTCCGGTGCAAACATCGCCCGCGGCGGGAAGGTGTAATATGATAATAAACAATTCTATTATTCCAGATCGCTATAGATGTGGTAAAAAAATAATGCAGTATCTTATTTCCACGGGTGTACCTATTCTTAGCTACGACACGCAGTATTATTACTTTGCTAATACTGAACTTCTAAAAACGTCTCTGAAAGCGATGCCGTTACATTTGAAAATATTGGCTGGCTTAACGAGCGAGAAAGGAGTGCAGATGTGACAGAACCTAATTCTGGAGTATACTGCATTGAAAATATACAAACATGTAAGAAGTATATTGGACAATCAGTAAATATTAGTAAAAGAATTAAAAGACACTTGCTAGAATTATCAAAAAATTGTCACCCGAATGCTCATTTACAAAACGCGTGGAGTAAATATGGGGAAAAATCGTTTATATTTAAAGTCTTAATTTACTGTGAAAAGTTTGAGCTTACAAAATATGAACAGTTTTTTGTAGATTTGTATACTCCAAAGAAGTTATATAACATTCGTAAAAAGTGTGTAAATAGCCCTTTAGGGACAAAGCATACCGAAGAAGCAAGAAGAAAAATTAGTACAGCAAGATCGGGTTCCGGCAATGGCATGTATGGCAAATCTCCCCCTAATCTTGGTAAAAAACTTTCAGATGAGCAAAGAAAAAAGCTTTCAGAAAACCACGCTGATTTTTCTGGAGAACATAATCCTATGTATGGAAAAACAGGAGATTTATCCCCTATTTTTGGAAGAAAGCATACCGAAGAGGCGTTAATAAAAATGTCAATTGCCCAATCTGGAAAAGTTCTTTCTGAAGAAACTAAGTATAAAATATCTAAAACAAGAACCGATAAAGGATTAGCAAAAGGCAATAAAAACCCAAATTACGGGAAAGGGCTTTTTGGTGATAAAAATCCTAGTTTTGGAAAACCTCGTTCAGACGAAGTTAAACAAAAAATATCTGATACAAAGAAAAGAAGGCGTTTAGAATACAGCGGGAAGGAGGTTAAATGAAAAATAATAAATATGCGTTTTCTATTGAAGATGCAAAAATTGTCGATGAAAATCCAAACTCTAAGTTTGCTATTGTAGAGTTAGATTTCTTTGCCAGTGGTCAGAACCTCCATAATCTTTATGTTTCTGAAGAAACGTTATTGAGAACCGCAGACACAATAAAAAATTGTCCTCTTGTGTGGAAATATTCTGAAACTCTTGATGATATTTATACTCACGACCCGGACGAAACAGTTTGTGGATTTGTTCCGGAAACTTCCGAAGTGAAAAGTAGAAAGTTACCAGATGGTAGAACCATGCTTTCCACCATATCCTATGTATGGAAAAGATATACGGGGCAGCTATTAGATATTTTTAAACGCGACGGCGGCAAAAAACCTGTTTCAGTCGAGATGATTGTTTATGATATTAAACGCCTGCCTAGCGGTGAAAAAGAATTAACAGACTTCAAATATGAAGGTATAACTATATTGGGAAGTTTTGTCACACCCGCTATTCCGTTGGCTATGGCTAATGTTCTTTCATTTTCAGAACTAGAAAAAGAGTATACTGAAGATTATAAAAAAGAATTTTCTGAACCCCGGATACGACTTCCGGAATCTTTTGTTAAGGAAATGAAGGATAAAATAGGGAAAGCTAAGTCTATAGAAAAGGAAGATAACATGAGTGAAGAAACTATGCAAGAAACTTTGGGGCTAAGTCAGCCTGAAAAGGAGGAAAAAGTTATGGAAGAAGAAAAAGTAAACGAAGTCGAAATGGCAGAAGTTAAAGAAGAAGTACAGGAAGTTAAAGAAGAAGTTAAAGAAGAAGTTCTTGAAACACTTAGTGTACCCGAAACTTTAGTTGCTGACGAGATTCCGACCACCACAGAAGTTGAAACTAAAGATAACGAATTTAGTGTCACGGTTTCTATTGACGAAGAGCTTTCTAATAAGATTGACGAATTATCTGAGACAATTGAAAAAATGTCTAAAGAAGTTGAATCTTACAAAGCCGAAAACGAAGAGCTAAAGAAATTTAAGGCGAATGTCGAAGAATCTCAAAAACTTTTCACTATTGAACAAACCATACGCGAACTTGAAGAAAAAGTTATTATTCCAGAAGAAGTCAAAGCAGAGATGCTTGCCGATGCTGCGAATTACGCTTTTGCTGATATCGAGCAATGGAAGACACTATGCAAAGCAAAATCATTCGATTTCGCTGTTCGTGAGAACAAAGATTCAAATGTTTCTGTAAAAAAAGCAGGGCTGCCGTTTGGCGATATGACTGCTAAATCAAAAAACGACCTGTGGCAATAAGCCTTTTGGTCAACAATTTATCTATAAACTAGGAGGTTTATATTATGGCTAATCACGCAATTTTTATCCCACGACAGATCGGTGCTATGAATGTGGACATTTGGAATCGCCATGCGATTGCAGGTAGCGCAGTCGGTGACATCGATAATGGCTCTGTGTTCAAGCTCACTGGTAAGTCAACTGAAGTTGATGAATCTGAAGTTTGGCTGGTTGCCCTTGCTTCCGCTTCTCCCGTAAATGATGATTTATGGATGGCTTATTCTGGTGAAGACTTTATGCCTTCTCTCCAACTAACCGGCGGCGCAGACGATATCAAGAACTTTGTAAATGTATACGGAAAAGTATTCCCCGCTTTCAAACCACAGAAGTATGATCTTATCACATTAAATGCCGATGGCTTTGCTAGTGCTTGGCAGGCAGGCGATACGCATGCGATCCCAGTTGCTGGCGGAAAGAAGCTCGATTGGGCTGCTGCTGACCCGGGTACAGGATTGTGCTACAAACTTATTCAGACTACAACTTTTGCTTTTGGCGCAACCGGTCTGAACTCAAGTTTCGCTAGTGGTCGCGAAACCGCTTACATCCTCGAATGCATTCGCGCTTAATTATATTAAAGTAAAGGAGAAACAATTATGAATAAAATTCCTACTAACGTACTACAGTTTGCTGGCGAAGAAAACCTCGGCGTCTACAAAATGTTCGCTGATTACTACAATCATTTCAAATCGCTCAACGGAGATTCAAAAGCCGAATTTCAAGAAGCTACAGCCGACGGCGTAAAGCTTACTTTTTCTGAAAAAGAAGAGAAGTTGAATGCCGCCTTGAAGCGCGAAATTATGCGCGTTGCTGGTATTACCAGCTTCGAGTCTTTCCCAGTCGCCACTTGGTCGAGCCATCCGACTCTCCAGTGGGCAACCTTCGCGGTTGTCTCTGCGATGATCGATATGATTCTCCCACAATCCGTTATGGATGCCACTTCTGCATTCGCAGAAGTCCGCAACATCGGTTGGGGCGATGTCGCTCAATTCACCGTGAAACCAAACGAACTGTTTGTTGTTTCGAAATCAAGCCGCCTCGGTAAGCGGACCACAGAACTGCACAAATGGTACAGTGGTCAGGTGTCGGTTACTCCGGAACCTCGCCAGATGACCGTTTATGTGTCCCTGATGAAAGTTCTCGATGGTAAAGAATCTTTGGCTGAATTCGTTCAGGTTATGATTCGCTCCTTCGAGCACTCGCTTGCTTTGGATGTTTACAACGCTTTCTCTACCGCCATGGATACCATCGATGCCACTCCAGTTACTGGTTTGAAAGTCGCCGGTTACACCCAAGCAGAGTTCGTTCGCCTTTCGCAGGCTGTGCGTGCTTTCAATGGTGGCGGAAACGTTATCGCTCTCGGTACTCAGCTTGCTTTGTCGAAGGTTCTTCCTTCCAATGCTAACTACCGCTATGACATCAACAGCGAATACACCCGCTTGGGTTACATGAATAACTTCATGGGAACCGATCTGATGGTTTTGCCGCAGTTGGCTAATATCGCAGTACCTTTCACAACAAGTGTTCCTGATGACAGAATTTATTTCTTGTCTGCTGGTTCACAGCGAATTGTCAAGGTCGTGCTTGAAGGCTCAACCTTGTCATGGCAGGACGACACATATGACCGCGCAAACCTCATGCAGGTTTCAACCATGTACAAGTCATGGGGCACGGGCATTGTCACAAATTCCGTAGCCGGAATAATGACTGTCTAATTTTATTATGCATGGGGGCGGGAAATAAAACCCGCCCCCGCATTAAAATATATTAAGGAGAATAATGACAACACAAGGTACGCAAAAGCTTTCTAGCGAAGATGAAAAAAAAGAAATCTTAGCACTGAAAGCACGCATCGCTGAATTGGAAAACAAACAGGCTGTTTCGTTAGACGAAGAAGCCGGACAAAAAATTGATTCCGATTCGTACATCCCAATAATGAGTCTTACACCTTATTCCCTAAACCTTAGTACTAAGGAAATGGGGCAAGGGAGTATTAAAAAATTTACCAAATTCGGGGAAGTAAAACGAATTCTCTATAGAGATTTGGTAGATATAATGGAGACAAATCCCACTTTTCTAAAAGCCGGATTTTATTATATTCTCGACCCGCGCGTTATTCGCTTTCACGGTCTGGATGAAATATATACTAAAATTCTTACAAAAGAAAAGATTGATGAAATTCTCGATTTTAACTCAGAAGAGGGCTTGGCGTTGTATAACTCAGCCAATGAAGAGCAGCAAAAAATAATTATCGGATTAATAGTAGATAAACTAGTTGATAATCCCCGTTCTGTAAACCTGAATGTTGTGGATAGCATATCTAGAATATCTGGCGTTAAAATCTACGAAAGAGTAGATTCCGCAAAAATGATGCTCGAGAATATGGCAGAAAAATAATATGAACCCTTGTAAGGAGGTCTTATGGCAACAACTTTAAGTGAGGTATATGACCTCTTTATGCTCACCATCACAGACTACCGCTTAAACCATTTGTTTGACGCTTCTGAGGAAGATTTTGAAAACTATGTGGAAGCATGGCTAAAATTTGCAATTGTAGAATTTAATATGTGCGACCAAGATCTAAATTATGATGAAGTTGAAAAAACATTTACTGATACTTTAACTTTAGCTAATAAAGTTATATTGGCAAAACTCATGATGAAATATTGGATGCAAAAAAATGTTAACGATATAACGCAAATGAATTTACATGTGACAGATAGAGATTTTAAGATTGCATCAGAGTCTATGAACTTAAGGGAAAAAGCGTCTAGGTTAAGAGACGTGCAAGAAGAATGCTCTCAATTGCTAATTGACTATGCTTACAAGAGAAACGATTGGACCGGTTGGTTGGATCAAGATTTTTTTGGGGTGTAATATGAGCGATTACAAGCATATGAGAGCGTCTATACGCGCGGGTGCACAAAAAGGTAGTGTGCCAAAATCTGAGTATGTTAATTTATTTCAGCATACATTAGATGAACAGTTTTATAATGCCTCTAATTGGTATCAAATATTAGAAGAAACAGAGATTGGTTCTAAAGAATATAAACCGGTTGACGTTAGAATTTCTCATGTAATTAATGCCGAAACAGGCTTGAAACTCGGTGACGATTGGAAAACTCTGTACTTTAAAAGTACAGAAGAGCCCCCTATGCTCGGGCGTATTTATACGTTTGATGATAACATATGGTTAACAACAAACATCGAAGCAGAGAAAAATCTGACAAATACATGTACAATTAGACGCTGTAATAATACATTACGATGGTTAGATGAAGGCACTGGTGTTTATTATGAAGAACCATGCGCCATAGAATATCTGGTAAAAGAACCTCGTGATTATGCCACACAGGGGTCTCCTTTTAAAACTCCGGGTGGTTTTCTTCATATCGAGGCACAGTTCAATTCACGAACAAACCTTATCAATGAAAACCAGAGATTTCTTTTTGGAAATCCGGGGCATTGGACTGGATACAGAGTACTCGGTACTGGCTTAAACGATTTTAGAAATACAAAAACATACGATTGGCGTAGCACAAAACTTCTTACTATTGATATGATTGCCGATTTCGTTAATAACGAGCTCGACGATATTGTTAATGGTATCGCAAATGCGGGAATAAACCTGTATACATTAAATATAGTAAAAAATAATATTCTCGGAAATCCAAACAATGTTGTCCAAATGGACGCTATAGTCACGTATAACGGACACACTACAACCAGAAACATAATCTGGCAGTCCTCTGACACTAATGTAGCAACAGTGGACAGTAACGGGATCGTTTTGTTTAAAGCAATAGGAGAATGTACATTAATTGCACATATCGAAGGAAATCCTACGTTTGATACATGTGCCGTTACTTGTATAGAAGGAAATGATGCGATTGTTTTAGAGGTAAAAGCGAATCCTAGCACAAACTATATATTGGAAGGGGAAACTAAGACATTTAACGTATATTTGTATGCAAATAATATTCAGCAAGACGCTAAATTTGAGTTTACATGTATTACAAATGGTGTTCCACTAGATAACTTTACCTTTACCTCTGGAAGTGTTCCGGGAAATCAATTTACAATAGAGAATAAAGAAAAATATATAGAAGCGCCACTAACAATCAGAGCACTTACAGATGCTATGGTGAAACATATTGATATATATCTTCGCGGCGCTTGGATATCAGGAGATGTACCATGACAGAAACACAATGGATAGGGCTTTCGGCATATAATGATTTCACTCAATTTTCTAATATGTCATATAATTGCATTTCAACTCTTATAACAAAAAGCGAATTAGTATGGAAACTTCTAAGGTACACCAGTTCTGACGCATGGAATAAACCGGACCTATCTATAGAAGAAAAAGGCGTAATGATATATTCGGGACAAGAAGATAGCTCAAAATATAATGTGTTTATGGATGGTAAGCAACCCGATGTACTAATGGATGAGACCACTCTGCTTCGTATAATGCCGTCGTATGCTTACGGTATAAACCGTACAGTTGGCGTTATACGTGTTACAATGGAAGTCTTCTCTCATTATAAAATAAATCATTTGTCAAATTATAAAACCCGCATAGATTCTATTGCCCAAGAATTGCTAAGAGTATTTAATGGTATAGATATTGGGGGAGTAGGACTCATGACATTTAGTGAGATGGGAGATGAGAGTAACAGGCTATTTCAAGCCGGTCAAATTCCATTTGGAGGTAAGCAGTTAGTTTTTTCAACTTATTCTGCTTAAGCAAAAAATGGATGAAAACTATTATAATACATTTGATTTACCAATACCGTACAAAAATTTACTATTATACCCAATAAAGGTCAAAGACTATCTTTTCTTTAGTACTTATGCCCAATGTCTGACTATAGATAAAAACAGTATTCCGGATCCAAAAATAATTTCTATGACAGATTTAGAATACATATATACTAAAAGCATAGAAGATATAAATAAATATCCTTATTTGCTTTACCTAGATAGAATGCTTGCTTTATGTCTTAAAGATGATACGTCTTTTAATAATATAGAAGAGAGCATAAAAAGATATTCGTTTGATGAGAATCAGAAACCGTTTTTTATTATAAATGGAGAAAAATTTACATCAAAAGATTTTCTTCAACTAAAAAACCTTATAGCTAGGCAAGATATGGTTGAGCTTATAGATGAATCAGTTTCAAAAGATGTAAGAGATTCTTTAGAAAAAGCGAGGTTATATAAGTCAAAAAGATCTGGTAATAAATCTGTTTCTTATGAAGACTATATTGTTTCTTTATCTAGTGTCACAGGATGGACATGCGAATATATATATGAGATGACAATTAGAAAATTCCTAAAAACGATAAAAAGGGTTGACAATTATATGCATTATAAAATATACTTGGCGGCAAGTATGTCCGGAATGGTAGAATTTAAAGATAAATCATTTATAAAACATTGGTTATCAAATATTGATACAGATGATAAATACGAAGGCGTATCTGTTGACTTAGATAAAGTAAAAAATACAATTTCATTTGAGAGTGCTAAGAAATAGCACTCGCTTAAACTCAGGAGGTTTAATTATGGCTTATAGAAAATTCTTAACATCAGTTGCTGACGTGTATGCTTATGATGCTAACGATAACATTGTCTTTGTTTCAAAAACTTTGCTCGATAGCTCTATTGAAGTAACACTAGGCTCAACCCCCGTTCGCGGCGGACAGGGCAATCAATTGCAGTATACTTACTATCATACTGCTGAAATGAACTTCACTTTAACGGATACACAATGGAATCTCGGCATGCTCGGATCTACCGTTGGAGCCGACTTTACCCCGGGTGAATATTACAAAGAAGAGAATGTTGCTGTTGTGTCAGGTTCCGGCACTGTTAGCGAAACACCGCTGGCTTTTGAAGGTCAAACCATCTATGGTTGGGCAACATCCCCTCTTGGAGCCACGCAGAAGATTACTATTTCCGAAGCGGGTGCGTTTAACGTTCTCGGAGAAGAAGCTGGCGGTAACTGGTGCGTGCGATACTACACCAAAAATACGACAGAGGGCTTATCCTTTACCATTGCCGGTAACTTCATGCCATCAATCGTTAAACTTGTTATGGAATGTCAGTTAAATTCTGCTGATGCTACAACCAACAAAATCGGCATGGTTCAGATTATAGCCCCACGGGTTATTTTGTCTGGCGCTTTCTCGATCTCAATGAGTGCTGATGGTATTTCAAATACTCCTTTAACTGGAACAGCTCTTGCCTATATTCCGACTGGTAGCGATTCTGCTGACGCTTGCGAATCTGGAACAGGCTACTACGCTAAAGTTGTTGAAATTATTGACAATACTAACTGGTGGGACAACGTATATGCTATTTCTGTATATGGCGGAGATTTATCTTTAGCTGTCGGAGAAACATCTTTGCTTACTATTTATGCTTTGTCAACCGCGGGTCTCTCTTTTAGAGCCCCAAACAGTGATATAACATTTGTTAGTTCTGCTTCACCGAAAGTAACTGTTGGTTCCAGTACAGGTCTTGTAACCGGAGTTTCTGCCGGAAGTGCTATTATAACAGCAACAGTAACTTCTGCGTCGGCTATAGACACCACTGTAGATGTAGTTGTTGCATAACAGCATAATATAAATATAAGGGAGGGGTAATACCCCTCCCTAATTATTGGAGAAAAATGGCTACAAAAAGAATATCAAAGAAAAAAATCGAAGAAAACATTTTAGACAAACCTATTATAGAAAAGCCCATTGAACAATTATCTTCCGAAATAGAGGAAGACATTATTCCAAATATACAATATGACGTAACAGTTATTGCTAACGTAAAAAAAGCGGTAGACGATACTGAAGAGTTAAAAGAAGTTGTTGAAACTTTCGCCGAACCAGATAATGATCAGGCGGAAAAATTATTTACGGTACGAATAGTCAGAGAAAAACGATTTTTTGCCGCAGATAAAAATGGGAAATATATTTTGCTGGATAAAAAAGGTAAGTATAAGACTGTAAAAGAAGGAGATATTATTAGCCTTTAGGCTATAATGGAGAAAAAATGGATAAAATAAAAATAGAATATAAAGTGCCAGACAACGTGCTGCTAAGTTATGATACAAATGTTAATATTGAGGTTATACCTTATTTAGATGCTGGAACTCAAGCCGGATTAATTGCCCAATATATCAAAGATTTATTTGATAAAAACGGGGCTGTTTTGGTTAAAGGGGTTGATAAACATCGATTTAATGCAGAATTGGCACAAATGCTTTATATTATTAAATCTAATACAAATATTGATATAGAGAGTGTTAACGAAAACGACTTTTTTGACTCAAAACTCTGGCGCGATATTACTGCTTCGATTGCTAACTATGAGCAATTTAGAATACGACAGGAAGAGATCGTTATGGACTACGAAGATCAAATGGATAAGCTTACCTCTACAGGTGTTGTCCTCTCCGGTTTGATGGAAAAACTTTCATCGTTTGTTGACTCACTTGCCGAACTTACTCCGGAATCTATTGCTTCTTTGCAAGAAACTGGTAAAAGTCTTATCGAGCAATTAGAGCAATCTAAAGTCGTACAAGACATGGAGCGGGGAACGGAGTAGCAAATGTCCGACCATAGTATTGGGAGGCTAAAGCACTCTACAAACAAACGCTGCCCAGAATGCGGTTCTATTTTGCAAATTAGAGTTAGGACACTCTCTACTTTCTTCAACGGAGTTCCAGTCGAACTTCCGGAAGAGTATATAGGGTGTTCTAACATAAATTGTGATTATGAGCAAGATGTAAAGCAAAAACGCCGCAAAATGGAAGAAAAAGATATTACCATTAAAAAGCCAAAACGAGACTTCGGAAAACGCCTCCGATAAAAGGCTGATTTTATAGCAGAGAAACGGAGGAAAAATGCCAAAAGCTGGATACGGTAAAGTTGTAAAAAGAGACCTTCCTTTTACGGCGGAAACATTTAAAAATGTTGCTTTGGGGGATATATATAACGAAATGGCACAAGTAATGGATATTGCTCACATAAGCGGTGACAAAAAAGAAAATGTCGAGCTAATGGACGCAATAGAATTCGGAGTTCTTACTAAAATACATAATACTGTAAACGATAAAACCGGGAGAAATTTATTAGGAGCTTTAATTGCTAACGGAGCAACCGACGCAGAAGCATCTTTATTTAAAAGTAAAAATATTAGCGCCCGCCCTCAAGAAATAGGGATGTTTTTAGAAGAAAATTTATTCGGAAACAAAAGAAATAGCGACCCATCCGCCGATGTATCTTTTGACTCTCTGATAGAAAGTATAGAAAAAACTTATAGCAAAATAGCAGACGGTAGAAAAGTTCAAATAGAAAAATATATAAGTTCTTTAAAAAAAGAGAAAGCAGAGTTTGATTCCGTATTTAAAGGTTATATTGAGAAACGTAAAGAAAAAGGATTAGATATTATGAGAGCCGGCGGTGATATAAAAGCTAGTATGAGTAAAACTAAAGTATTAGCCGGCACATGGACTAAAAACTTAGCAATCGCTCCTGAAGATATGGGTAACGGGGCTCCTGACCAAATATATGTTGGTCCTATCGCCTTAACAATGGATGATATAATTTATGCTCTAAATAAAATATATGAAAAAATGAATACACTTATATTGCTATCTGTTATATGGAGGTATAGTTCTTCTGGATCATTTAAAGAGAATATGATATTAAAAGCTATTGATATATTTAATGACCTTCGATTTGATAAAGTTGTCAAGGCGTTATTTGAAAACGACTTTGTGAAAATAGTTGTAAATTCAAATAAAGAGCTAAAAATGAATCCGCAATTAGGACCTGTTATAAAATTAAGATACGGTGTTGAATTTAAATTTGCTGAAAATAGCTTCGACAAGAGAGTTAAAGACTACATTAATGAAAATGATTTATATGTAAATAAAAGGCAAATTTATCCAAGGAAAATGACCGCGGGTGGCTATAGAGAATTTTTCTGGGCATTAGCTGGCTATATTGGCGACAGAGATAGAATAAGAGTAACGGGAAGCTCTAATTAATACATAGGAGTATGATATGTGGTCAAGTTTTATAGGTGATATTGTAGGTGCTTTTGTGGCGCTACTTATTGGTGCGGTTGGAACCTATGGTGGGTTCTATGTCAAGCGTCTTGGCGATAAGCTAAAACGCAAGATGCTTTTAGATGAAGTTAACCGCTATACCCAATGGGCGCAAGAAGCACAATCGTTCAAACTCATGAGCTCTTCTGAAAAAGTAGAAACTGTTTTTTATAAAGCAATGGAATTTGCAGAAGAAAATGAGATCAAAGTTTCAGACGTCGAGCTTAATCTTATGGTAGAGCGTGCCGTGCAATCTCTGTCTCGGCTTGAGACAATCGGATTGAAGTTAATGAAAAGAAACTTATCAGAAACACAAGGAGAAATAGATCATGATGCTGTTAAAGAGTAAACAATTCTGGGTAGCAGTTCTTGCCCTCATTCAAACACTTGTTTTGAACTATCTGAACGTACCTGCTGAAATTTGGGCATCCATCGATGCGATCTTAGTTGTGGTTATTGGTACTTTCACTGTTGAGCAGGTTGCTATGATTAGAGCACAAAGCGCCAAAGAAGTTGCCATGATGTATTCAGAAACACTTAACCGTGCCATGATGCAGCTTGATAAATTAAACAAATAGTAGTAATGTTAGGGAAGCCCTGTATGGGGCTTCCCTTTTTTTGGAGGTAATATGAGCGAAACATACGTATATGCCCTTGACCTGTCCTTAAATTCCACAGGAGTTTGTATATTCACCAATGATGGTAAAATCGTTGAGATTATGACCATAGACACGCACAAAGAAAAAGAAACAAAGTTTAAATTAAAACTTATTGGTGACGACTTCAACAAACTCATAAAAACATATCCGCCGGAAGTGGTTGTAATAGAACAGGGTTTTACCCGTTTTAACGCGAGTACACAAGCAATTTTTCGAGTGCACGGATTAGTCAATTATCTCTTTTGTGATTATAAACAGATATATTATCCTGCAACCACCGTGAAGAAAACTATCGGCGGCAAAGGTAATATGACAAAAGAAGAATTGCAACAAATTATCATTAATGATAATAAAAATATAGAATTTGATAATTATGACGAGAGCGACGCTTATGCCGTAGGGCTTACGTACTTTGCCAGCAAGAAGGAGATCAACTAATATGCCCCGAGAAACGTTTTCCAAAAGAATCACGTCTGCCAAACTTACTAAAAAGATTTTACCCACTAATCTTGATCTTATGGAACAATTTCTAAGAGATAAATCTATTAGAACTTCTGATAAAACAATTGGTGTTTATAGAAGTAACCTCATTATGTTTTTTACATGGAATTTACAAAATAACAGCAATAAACGATTTACAGATATTCGAAAAATAGAGTTTTCTAACTTCTTCTCTTATGCTTCGACAGAGTTAAAATTAGGCTCTGCCCGTTTAAATAACTTGAGAAGCACCCTTTCTTCTTTATCGACATTTATATCAAAATTTTATGACGATGAATATCCAAATTTTCGTAACGTTATATTAACTGTTGTAGAAAGTTCTCCAAAAGAAGTGCGGAGAGAAAAAACAATATTGAAAGATGAGCAAGTAGAAAGCTTGCTTGAATATCTAGCGAAAACAGATGCACAGGAGGCATGTTGGGTGGCTCTTGCTATTTGTAGCGGAGCGCGGCTTGCCGAATTATTATCGTTTGAAGTTGATATGATAGATGAAAATAGAACTGCTTTTGGTGATCTATTCCTTGAAACAACTAGACAGATAAAAACAAAAGGACGTGGAAAAGCCGGTAAACCTCTTTACAAATACATCCTCAAAGACAAATTCCTGCCTTTTTTCGAGGTTTGGAAGCAAGAACGGGAAAAGCTATTGATTGCTAAAGGGAAGGCGAATAATAGCCTTTTTTTGCGGTCTGACGGCAATCCAGCGGGGACTACTACAGTTAAAACATGGTCTGCCCACTTCGAAAAGTTTTTAGGTGTTCCTGTGTATTCGCACTCGTTCAGGCACTACTTTGTAACCTTATTATCAAAAAAGAATATACCCCACCATTTAATAAAAGCCATTGTGGGTTGGGAAGACGCCGCCATGGTTGACGTATATAACGACCAAACAATGTCAGAAATGAATTTTGCGGAACTTGAAAATTTAAGAGGCATATAACACCCAAAATCGGGCAGGATAGGATGGAGTAATTACCCATTCGATAAGCGGACTCCGAAGCTTCCTGCCCGTATATATTTCGGAGAAAAGGAGATAAAATGGGAAAAAGAAACGTGGAATTAAATTTAGTTGGTCAAAAATATAATATGCTAAGTGTTATTGAGCATCATCATAAGACAGAAGGGCACATGAATTACTGGTTATGCCGTTGCGATTGCGGAAATACAACTGTTGTATCTACTCATAATCTTAGAACCAACGCGGTTAAATCATGCGGATGTTTATCTAAAATAGTAGCAAAAAGAAAAAGGCTTGATCTGACCGGAAAAACATTTTCTTTTCTTACTGTATTAGAAAGAATCCCTAGAGAATATAACACTGTGGCAAAATGGAAGTGTTTATGTTCTTGCGGAAATATTTTTGTTGCATCTCAGGGTGATCTAATACAGGGTTACACAAAATCGTGTGGTTGTTACAGAAGGGGGAGGTTAGCCTTCGGAGAAAACGGATTTAACCGTTTATACGATACATATCGGAGAAGAGCTAAGCAAAAAAACTTTGATTTTGATTTGTCAAAAGAGGAGTTTAAAGAAATTACTTCAAAAAATTGTTATTATTGTGGCATAGAGCCACATCAAAAAGCTCCTGCAACTGCAAAAAAGAACTACGGTTTTTATACTTATAATGGAATAGATAGAATAGATTCCTCTATAGGATATACGAAAGAAAATATTGTCCCTTGTTGCGGGCAATGTAATGTTGCTAAAAATAATCACGGGCAACAAGAATTTTTTGATTGGATAAAAAGAGTAAATGAAAATATTTCCAAAATAAATTGTTCGGAGGAAATATGAGCAGCAATTAAAAAGATTTTATAATAAAGCCTCGAGGCTTTATGGAGGAGGTTTTATGGCTGGAGGAGTAGATTTTACCTACACAGTTGGATTAGACGCAAGAACTGACCAATTAACAAAGAAAATTCAATCTTTTGAAAAAGAAATTGGCGGTAGAGCGATTGAGTTGAACGTTGATCTAGCTGAGTTTGATCAAGGCAAAACAAAGGCGGCATTTGACAGCTTAGGGGTTTCACTTGAAAATATAAAAAGGGTTACTACTGAAACAGTAACTTTAACAAATTCGCAAGGTAAATCATACGAAGAAGTATCTAAATATGTTGTTACGTATACAAACGCAATGGGTAAATTAACTACAGCACATATAAATGTGGATAACAGCATAAAAGCTTCCCAAGAACAAAGTAAAAAATATGACGCTATTCTTAAACAAACAGAAAGCACATTAAATAGTACTCAAAATGTTGAGGCAAAGCATAGAAATGCTATAGTAGCAACAGCCGCTGCTTTAAATAACTCTATTTCTGAGTGGAGAAAGCTTGCGGAAGCCCATGAAGCGGATAGTCCAAGAGCAAAAGAACTAGAAACTAGAATACAGAGCTTAACAACAACATTAAAACAGCAAGAAGGAGCCACAAAAACCGGTGCGGCAGGTTTGCAGAGTTGGGCTAGTACTGCTGAAAGAGTTATAAAACAGTCGATTGCCTATGGGCTTGCTATGCGCGGTTTGCGTATAGCACAGCAAGAACTTAATAAAGCTATTCGATATACAATTGACTTAAATACAGAGATGACCAAAATTCAAATACTGCAAGTTGAAGGCGCTAAAACGGCGGATCAAATAAATAGGCTTGCAGGTTCGTTTAATAATCTTGCGAAAGAAATGGGCTCTTCCACGCTCGAGGTAGCTCGTGGTAGCGTGGAGTGGTTTAACTAATTTTTACAGACCACTTAAAATTCTTCGAACTGACGGGAAACCCCTTAGAGACTTTTATACCAACCGATCATAGTGATATAGATCGGGGCGAATAGTAATGTATTCGATATGGTAAAAAATAAAAGTATTGGGCAATCCGCAGCCAAGGGACAGTAATACTGTTCAAGGTCCAACGACTATTCCTAGGCAGAAATAGAAATTTCTGCAATAGAAGTACGGCGCAATCGTTATGCGTGGGTGAAATCCCCTTAAATGGAAGCGGAGAACGGCTATAAGCCGATGATATAGTCTATGCTTGCGAGAAATCGTGAGAAAATCTGTTTTAGCAAACAAAACAAAGGAACGTTATGAATATAGAAGATCAAAAAATAATGGTCAGAATAAATAATTTTAATGAAGAGCATTTTAGGAAAATAGGATATACAGAGCCAAAAAATACATACGTTGAAATATTTGTTAGTGAATTACCTGTTGGTTCTGGGTTAAAGATAGACGTAGTATGCGCATATTGCGGAAAAACTTTTAAAAAAAGTTATAGAAGATATTTAGAAACAAAGCAAGATATATGTTGTGAACAATGTAAACAAGAAAAAATGGTGCATACTTCTTTAAGAAAATATGGTAATAAATGCTCTCTCAGAAATGAAGAAGTGCAAGAAAAATCTAAAAAGAAAAATATGCGAAATTTAGGAGTTCAGTACCCGTTTCAAAATAAAACAATATTAGAAAAATGTTCCAAAACATCTATAAAGAAATATGGAAAAAACTATAAGAAAACAAAAACGAGTATACAGCAAAAACATTTGAACAAGTTATATGGCGGTATACTTAATTATCCAGAGTTTCCTTATTTTTTAGATATATTTTTTGAAAATACTAAAGTTTATTTAGAATACGACGGATCTGGGCATACACTGGGAGTAAAACTCGGGCATATATCAGAAAAAAGTTTTAATGATAAAGAATTATATAGAAGCAATTTTTTAAAAAACAAAGGATATAAGGAATTTAGAATTATATCGGCTGATGATATTTTACCTAATGATAAAGAACTTCTATTAATAAAAAATAGAGCTTTTTATATTTTATTAGAGAAAAATTACAGCAAATACACATATAACTTAAATGCTAAAACAGAATCTTTTGAAGAATAACGGACTTCAAAAGTAATATAACAGACGACAAGGTAAGACAATTGAAGAAACAAGTCAGTTACTAAAATCAACACTTATGCTTTCAAAACTTGGCAACATGGAAGCAGCCGATGCAACTGAAAAATTGACTTCGACTCTAAATGGTTACGGAATGGAAGCAAGTCAGGCAACGGATATTGTAAATAAGTTGGTTGCTGTAGATAATGTTGCTGCAACAAGTACAAAAGAGCTTGCTGTAGCAATGCAGTATTCTGCCGCAGTCGCAAAGCAAACCGGAGTATCTTTCGAGCAACTAGTCTCCTATATTGCAACTGTTTCCGAGACAACTCGCCAAAACGCGGAATCAATCGGTCAAGGCTTTAAAACAATGCTTACTCGTATGCAGGATATTAAAGGTGGAAAGCTTGACGAAGATAAACTGGGTATAAATAACGTTGAACTGGCTTTGAAAGAAGCAAATATAGAGTTAAGAGTATCAAGAGATGAATTTAGAGATTTCGGCGGCGTATTAGAAGAACTAGCTGGAAAATGGGACGGTCTTAGCGGAACTCAACAAGCTTATATTTCTAAATCTATTGCGGGTATTCGACAAGTAAACTTATTTACTGTTCTCATGGAAAATATGGGAAGGGCATTAGAACTACAGGAAGTTCAATTTAGCTCTGCTGGCTTAGCGGTAGATAGATACAAAATATATATGGAAAGCCTAGAGGCTAAACTTGCTGTATTCCAAGCAACCCTTCAGGGCTTATTTCAAGATGCTATAAGCACCGGTGTTGTTTCTGAAATTATTGATTTTGGTACAGCTATATTAAAGCTGATAGATAATACGGGCGGCTTAGAAGTAGCTATAAAGAGGCTTATTGCTTTATTTGGCACTTTAAAACTGGCGATGTTTGGTCTAAAAAATGCAGATACAATAAGTGTTATTGGCAAAAGTATTATGAAGTTTGTTGATGCCCCGGGACTTTCTGGAGGTAGTAAACTATTTTCTGGGTTAGAATTGGGCATGGCTAAATTAGGAAAAGAAAGTGTTATAGTCACTGCCATAACAGATAGAATGGTAATAAGTGATCTGAAAGCGATGGAAGCAAAAAGGCTCCTTGCTGCTGCTGCTGGACAAGCGGGCGCAGCACTATCCGCTGAAGCAGGTGCCACAATACCGGCTGTCGCCGGAACCGAGACGTTAGCTGTTGTTACACCAGCCGCCGCAGGAGGTTTTAAAGCTCTTGCTGCTAGCATTTGGGGGGCTATAGCCCCGCTTCTTCCTTTTATCGCCGCAGGAGCTGCGCTAGTTGCCGTAGGTGTACTGATAGAAAAGTCTGTTGTAACTCAAAAAGAAGCATGGGAAAAACTTGAAGAAGCACAAAAAGAAGCCGATGAAACACAGCAAAAACTTTCTTCTGCTTATAGTTTAGAAAACCAATATAGGCAGCTAACCAGTGACTTATCTGTTTTAACAGAAGGTACAGATGAATATAATAAAGTAAATAATGAGCTTATATCTGTTAGAAACGAATTAGCAAAAACCTTTCCAAGCATAATAGCGGCATATGATATAGAGGGAAATGTTATTAGCGACATAACAGATCAAGTCAGAAAGCAAGTACGTGCTCTTCAAGACCTTGCTAAAGAAAAAGAAAAACAATCTAAAGCAGTTGCAAAAGAATTTCTATATGGACAAACTTCAGGCGGAATGGGCGTAAATTCAACGCAGTATTCAGATACAGCCTCACTAGAAAAAGCATATAAAAAATGGCAAAATGCACCTGAAGAAGAAAAGGGAGCAAAATTCCAAGTTTATTACGATGAATTACAAAAGTACGGCGTTGCAATGAACGATCTTGGAGCTCAAGGTGCAAAGGATTTTGTAACAGGAGTTAGAGAAGGAATAGCCCCCGCAATAAAAGAAAGTCTTATTCAATTTTCAAAAGATATAGCTACTACAGAAGTTCAAGAAGCATATAAAGGATATGACGAGTTTTGGTCAGAAAGTGGTCGCAATAATAGGAGAAGGGAAAAAGAACTTGAAGGATCTGATTTAGGTGGGGAAAAACGTCAAAACGCTATAAAATATGGATACGACGAAGAACTTAACTCATATTTATATAGCACAAAGATACCAGAAACTATAGAGCAAATGAAATTATTCCAGCAGGCTCTCGATGATGTTAGAAATACGCAGCCTGTTAGTGAAGATACGCTTTTTAAATTGGAAGCCCTTAAAATAAAGTTTGATGAAACAACGCAGACATTTACAGACGGCGAAGGAAATATTATAACGACTAATGAGCAACTAGCGGCTGTAGCTAAAGATCTGCTTGGACAACAATTTGACTTAACCGATAGTAACAACGAACTATGGGACTCTTTCATAAAGGCTGCATTAGAAGCCGGTAACTTAGAAGAGGTAGAGAGATTACTTCAAGAAAGATCAGAGCAATTAGGTCGCGCAAACGATTTGGTTATTGGCAGTGCAAATGCTATTACCGACGCTATTAAAGAGCAAAACGAGCAGGGATATCTTAGTGCTGATACAATCTATAAACTTGCGGCTGCCGGTGTAACTCTTGCTGATGGTACCAACGTTCTAACACAAGCGCATTACGATGAGGCACAAGCCAGTTTACAGGCACAATATGCTAAGTCACTAGAAGGGGCTACTAATGTAGATTTAACAAATACTTTATCTATGGTAAACGCCGGTTTATGGGCTAATGCCGCCGCAAACTTAGCCTCAGCGGAAAAAGCGGGTATCAATGTATCCGCCCAAAGAGCGCTTTTAGATACAATGCATGGACTAGCCACCGCAATTGCTCCTGTACAGTTTTCTGGTGGCGGTGGTGGCGGTGGTGGCGGGAAAAAAGAAGAAGATCCTCGGATAAAAGAAATTGAAAATGAAATAAAAGCAATCGACAATCAAATAAAAGCAATTGACAAAGCGAAAAAAGAACTTGATAAAAAGATACAAGCTTATGAGAAAGAAAAAGATACGCTTGATGACTTGATGGACGATTATAATGAGTATATCGATGTCCGGAAGGAATCTCTTGAATTAGCCCGAGAGGAAGAAAAGTTTAGCGATGAGGCTCAAAAGAAAGCTAAATCTCTCGCAAGGTTAAAAACTGAAATTGCTTTATTAGCACTGGACAATAGTGAAGAAGCTAGAGCAAAACGACTAGGATTAGAAGAAGAAGCGGCAGGACTCGAAGAAGAAATAAAAGAGGATTCCGAAGACAGAAAACTAGACCTGCAACTTACCGCTCTTGATGATCTTAAAAAAGCTTTTGAAGATAGTATAAATGCACAAAAAGACGCAATAGACCTCCTTATTGAAGCCATAAAATCTCAAGATGAAGCACTAGACGATAATAAAGATAAGCTTAAAGAACAAAAAGATATTTTATCTGAAACAAAAGCGGAAATAAAAGAATTAGAATCCGCAATGGGATCTGCGGGAGGGGCAGGAAGCTCTTTTGGTAGCACTATTCAAGCTGCTTTCGACGGAATTATTACTAAGATAGAAGACGCAAAATCAAAATTGCAAGAATACGGCGTTGATTTTAAAAAGATGTCTGATGACCAAATATTAGAAATGGCTAATGCGATACAAAAATGGGAAGACGAAAACTTAAAGGTAACCCAAATTAGACAAAATATTAATCAACTACGAGCCGAAATGGTGCTGGCATCAATTGAGGCAACCACTCTTGCAGGCTTAAACGCAAGAGCTAGAGGATGGGACTTAGGGGCAAATATCCCTCATCAGACAGTACATCAAGGCGGTCTGATTGAAGAGCACCACGATGGCGAGTTTGCCGGTAATCTCAGAAGCAACGAGGTATTCGCAAAGTTATTAAAAGGAGAATATGTAGCTACTGAAAATCAAATGGATCAATTTATGAATAATA
>ENA-UOWG01000990-UOWG01000990.1-activated-sludge-metagenome-genome-assembly--contig:-NODE-990-length-31646-cov-4.245323_pt1 | contig 31646 bp, 49 predicted proteins | sample MGYA00238147_ERZ761563 | MGnify/ENA primary metagenome ERZ761563 (study PRJEB28884, sample SAMN05720216) | anaerobic digester metagenome | isolation source: active sludge of municipal... | reverse complement strand
CGAGGCCGGGTCGGCGCGGCCCAACTCGTGGACGCGTGGATCAGCTCCCGAGACAGGCGAGACTCTGCCTTCGCCCGCCTGCATGGATGCGGTGCCCGTGCTGCGACGAATACCTGTGTACGATTCACGGGACTCGTGCCTGCGATTGCGATTGCCCCCCGATAGAAGAGTGGGCAACGAGCCCTTACGATCCTGGCAGCAATACGAACACCTTCCTTGCGCGGATGGCTGGCGCAGGGTACAACCCGGAACATTCCCGCTGGCTCATGGGCTTCCTCGCGACGTGGGACAACGCTTCCCCAGGCTGGCAGGAATGGTTAAAGCTGCAAGACGCAATCGCGTCGGGCGGCTGAAGGGATACGGCAACGCAATTGTGCCGCAGGCCGCGGCGGAGTTCATCCGCGCCTTCCTGCCGGAGCAACAGTACCATAAGGCACGAAAGCAAAAGAACCCAAATGAATGACGAGATGACCCTGTACGGACTAGCTAACTGTGAATTTCTGGAAAAAGATGTGGAAGGTGTGATCGAACGAATCTTTGATGACGCCTGCGAAGTGGCAGGTGAATCGGATGCGGCAATCGCCGCAAGACTGAAATGGCCGATCCACATCGTAGTCTACCGCAAGACGGAATTGCCGACATCGGAGCGGATTGCCGAAATGGCTCTGTACTATATTCTGGAGTACCTGGACGAAAAGTATTCCGACCCGGACGGTCCCGCCACCGATTCTACTCAGCCGATGCAAGAAGCAGCCCTCGCCTTCGCCAGAGCTATACGCGATGCGTACGCGCCATACGCATGGATCTACGAACCCACCGAGGAATTCATTGAAGTTGCCCAGGCAGATGCCCTTGACATGATGGGCCAAGGTACAGGAGACACCCAGTGAATGATGGCGAGAACGAGATCGTCTGCGGCGATTGCCTGGAAGTGATGAGGAGATGGCCGGACGGTTGCGTGCATTGCTGCGTGACCAGCCCGCCCTACTGGAACCTTCGCGATTACAACGTGGAAGGGCAGATCGGCCTGGAGCAGACGCCGGAGGAATACGTCGCCAAGATGGTTGAGGTGTTCCGTGAGGTCCGGAGAGTGCTGAGAGACGATGGCGTACTGTTTTTGAATTTGGGCGATAGCTACAACAGCAGCCCACCGGGGAACAAGAACCCGATGAGCAAAAGCGGGTTGAACGGTGCGCAGACTAGCGCGTCATACCGCGCGCGATTGGAAGAAACTCAGCAGCGACAACAGCAGCACAGAGGTTTAGTGGCGAATCTCAAGCCCAAGGATCTCGTAGGCATCCCATGGCGAGTCGCCTTTGCCCTCCGGGCCGATGGCTGGTATCTTCGCAGCGGCGTCCCATGGGTAAAGAGGTCTGCAATGCCGGAGTCGGTGACTGACCGGCCCGCCAGCGCGTTGGAGTATGTGTTCATGCTGGCCAAGAGTCAGCGGTACTACTACGACCTGGAAGCCGTCAAACAGGCATCGACCGGACAGGTTGGCGCTGCTGCGAATTTCGCCAGGAAGACCAAGGAATCGCTGATACCACAACAGTCTACCATACAGCATAGAGCAGACCGTCAACCTACGGCCGACAGCGGCACGCGCAACTGGCGGAATACCGACCTGTGGTTCCAGAGTATCAAGGCCCCGCATGGTATGGTGGGTGTGGGCGATGAACTGGTCGGGATCGACTGCAATCCACGCGGATTCAAGGGCGCCCACTTCGCCACCTTCCCGCCAGAGTTGATCCGCCCCTGCATCCGGGCCGTAACAAGCGAGAAGGGCTGTTGCCCGGCGTGCGGGGCACCATGGGAGAGAGTGGTATCCAAACGTGGAGGAACGATAGGCAAATCGTGGCACGATCATTCGGACGATCTTGGAAAGGGCATGAGCCAGTATTCTGGCCTTAGTGGTGGAATAGGGGAAGCGAAAAATGCCAACGGCGAGAAATACACCGTTTCCACCATCGGCTGGGAGCCGTCCTGCACCTGCTGTCCGACAGGGGCATCCGTCCCATACGACCCCATCCCCTGCGTCGTCCTTGACCCGTTCGGCGGAAGTGGCACTACCGGAATGGTAGCTAAACAGGAAGGAAGGAACTACGTCCTCATAGAACTGAATCAAGAGTACGTCGATCTGGCACGAAAGACGCGACTGCGGGAAGACCCGCAGCTTAAACTCCACGGATGACATGGGTGCACACATGAAACGATGGATTGAACGCAACTTCGACGATTTGCTTTTGCTTGGCGGATGCCTGTTTGTTGTGTGCATAGGTGTGGCGTGGAACTGCCGCACTCGCGTCGCGGACCCCAATCAGATCAAGCACGCGAGATGGCAAGGGCAGTGCGACGCCATGGCAGAGGTCAGACGCATGATTGAGGACAAACGGGTGTATCTGGCCCCGCTCCGCGTCCTGACGCCCGGAACGACCGTCTCGAACTGCGTCTTTGTCAGTTTCGACCCGAACCAGGCCCCGTTATGGATCGACGCCAACGACGTTAAGGTTGACCTAATATGGTCCTATTCTGATTATGATCGTTAAGGACACAAAAGGAGATGAAATGAACGTGAATGAAATAGTGGAGCAGTACCTTGGGGAGCACGGGTTCGATGGCCTATACAACACCAACATGGAGTGTTCATGCCTAAAAGATGCTCTGTGGCCGTGTGACTACCCGAACGGCGACTGCAAAGCTGGCGTCCGCATTGATTGCCCAGGCTCAGAATGTGACGGCTACGGCGTCAAGGGTCATTTCCACATCGGAGAACGGGAGGCGCAGTAGACGATGACGACGGGGAAAAAAGATCCGTGGGAGGAGTTGGCTGACGTCCGGTCTCGCCTGGTGAAAACGTGGGCTCGCCCATGGTGCCCATCCTGCGAAGAAACGGCAAACGCGGGACTGTCGCTGTTCCGGAAAATGATTGCGGCCGAAGCGGAAATCGGCAGGCTGCGGCAAGAGAATGAGCAGTTGAAGACTGCCGTCCAGAAGGAGAAGCCATGACGATTCGTGGTGACATCTTTTTATGGATTTGAGAAGTGCTCATGAGGACATGGCTACACGTTCTGGAGATAATGTATGCAAGCCACTTTCATTGAAGAATCAAAAAAATCTTACAGCAGCAACAGATCCTTCAAAACCGCCACGCTTGAGGAACTCCAAACTGGCTGTCTTCAGAGAATCGCTGCGGCCACCGAGTTGATGGCAACGGAGTATCAGAGGCTAATCGAGCAACGGGATCGGTATTATCGTTGGTACGAGGAGGAAAAAACGGCGAGATACAAACTGCTTCGCAAGTACTCTGCCCTCAAGGGCGTCGTCACGAAACTGCGAAATGAGGTGAAAGGAAATGGCCAGCAATGACACAAGCAAAAGGTTTCAAGAACGCACCCAACATCACAGAGTTCAAAAAGGGAATGTCCTGTCTCGGTGCGTGTGGCCTGCCATATTACGTCTACGAGGTTTTTGGGGGCCGTGCTTTTTGTGGCAACTGGGATTTGTTAGATCGAGATCAAATCCCTCGCCTCGACCTTGACCTCGACTCCATCTGGGTCGGGAGAAAGTTCACCAGCCTCGACAGTGAAGAGGTTGGCGAAGTGGTCGATGTGACGGCAAACAATGTGATATTAACGTACGGCAACAACGTGGCAAAGTACGCCTGTTCTGCGGTAGACTTCCGGCGTCGTTCCAGTCTCTGGCCCGTCGTGCCAGTCGATCCCTGGTCCCCGGAAGTTGGAAAAGAGTGCCTGTGGAACGAACTTCGCGTCCCGGTCATCGCGATCCACGATGATTTCGCGTGGATCAAGCTGCCGCACCAGAAACCAACGGTTGACAAAAACCGCGTTGTTGCGACCTCAGAGCTATTTCCAATCCTGGAAGATGTCGCCCCCAACAAGGAATAAGAAGACCATGCAAACACCAGAACAATACCTCAGCAAACTGGAGCTATCGTGCGAACGAGCAACAAAAGCGTACATTCGCACTAGTTATGAGGTAGAGCAAGCCCTCGGAAAAGCCTTGGGCTACCCATGGTACAAAGACGACCAGAAGAACTTCCCTGGGGCCACCGAGGCTGATGGGGTATGCGTCGGAGAACATATCGCTGTAACTATCGCACGCGAGGCGGCGAGAAAGATTACGGAACTCAAGGCTAGAGTAGCCGAGTTGGAGAAGGAGCAGCAAATCTAAATCTGTCCGCAGGACACATGGGAAACCATCGGCTGGCGAATATGGCCCGAGAGGGCAGAGCATCCGAGACCGACGATTGACGTTCGCTTGGCAGCGGCTGTGTCCTGCAAATTTGAAAGGAGAACGATGGACTGGTTGACAATGGAAGAAGTGGAGCGTGCCGCGAAGAAAGGTCGTAAGGCAGCTATCGAGTGCAGCAAAAAGCACTGGAAGCAATTGTCAAGAGCAACGAAGGATGAGTTGTCGGAAGTTGAAGAACCATATAGCATAGTCAAGGATCTGTTTTGTGCGTTATGCCATCGATACCGCATGGCAAAGAATTCGTGCAAGCGATGTCCACTTTACGATAGCGAGCACGACCCAGGCGATAACGGACTATGTTGTGAAGAATGCTCGCTGGCGCTTGAATATTACGGGGAAATGTGTTACGATAGAACCGAGAAGAAGTTCGAGGCGTGGCAGAAGACCGCGAAAGCAATGTATCGCAAGCTGTGCCGAGTGGAATAGGAGACCGCAATGTGCCTTGACGTAGTGTATCGTGGAAAGCGAGAGAAAGAAGCCTTGTCGAAGTTGCCGGAAGAGTTCTACGTGTGGAAATGGCTCGATTTCGTTAGTGCCGTGCCATGTACGTCATGTAGTAGAGACGAGGTCCACGCTGGCGAGATGAAGGCTCCGTACCTGGGCGATGCTTATAGATTGCCGCCTCGTTACGATAAATGTAGTACCTATACAGAACGGAACAAACTTAGTGGTCCCCATGCCTACAAATCCGGATGGCACGCATATCTGCGCCGCAACGGAGTTGGAGTGGTAAACACAAGATGCCTTGCCAAAAAGAAACACATCCGGGCCATCGGGGAACAGGACGGTTGCGTTGTCGTCGTCCTCTCCCACATTACGTTCCCCAAGAAGTGCGGTAAACCGTAGGAGTCCAAATGAACTGCATCCTCATATTCCCAGAGATGAATGAGCTGTCGAACGACGAAAAGACGTATCTCTCGAACCAGGGCGTGGATCTCGACGATTGGGATTTCATGTTGTTCCTGCCCCCCGGCAACCTGGAATTAGTTAACGTGACCAAGGAAAACTGGACTGAGGGGGAGTGGGTGAAGACTACCACTCCGACGTGGCAACCGAAATCCGATTCTCCGCTCCATTGCTTGGAGATTGGCCATTTCAGGAACACCTGGAAGAAAATCTTTTTCAGGGGATCGGATTGGGACCTGCTGATTACGCACCACGCATAGGACGTAACGCCAGCAACAGATAAAAGGAACGAAGTATGATAGAGATCAGATTCAGAGCCTGGGACGAGAAGAAATCTAGGATGTTGTCCTGGGACGAACTGAGGAGTGATGTTAATCTCTTGACCGTCTTGCTGGTTCAGGACCGTTACACCCCGCTCCAATATACCGGCCTGCAAGACAAGAACGGGAAGGATATCTATGAAGGAGATATCATTGGGGACATTTGGGACGGGCACATTGAGTATTGCGACAAGTGCAAGAGTTTCCAGTTGATGTTCCCTGTTCATGGGTGCGCCGCCTGTCTCGGAGATGTTCACTGGTCCGAACTCGTAGAGGCCAGTGAAACGAAAGAGCTTGAAGTGATCGGTAATATCTTCGAGCCCAACGACCTACTGGGAGAACGAACCACATGAAAGCCCGTGTTACCTTGGAATTCGAGGTCGAGATAGAAGGGGATCTGCGGGGCTCACTCGACAGTGTTGGCGGCAAGCTGGCACAACACATCGCCTCGCTCGGGTCGGTAGTTCTGTCTGAGACCTTCGGAGAGGGCGACAGGTGGGCCATTTTGATAAACGCGGTGGTCCCTTACGACTGGACGCCCCTCCCCGTCCTATCTCAGTTCGACGAAGCGGACCACGCGAACCCGGAGAGAGAAGAGATTTGATCCTCTAGGCTGTGATTGGCTGAATCGGTTCTCTCTCCTCGAACCACCCGCACACCGGATGGTGTCCTCCGATCACATGCGAGAAATGTCTTGAGCACCCGCAGGTACAAAGACCCACCTCCATCACGATCTCGGCAAGGCGAACCCACGCCTCACAATCTCGGCAAGCTACACAACACTCCAGCGGTTTTTCTGTCATTGCTTGGCCTTTCTAGCTAACGCCAACAACCGCCTCATCACCAGCTCGTTGTGTTCCCCAACAATCCCGTGCGCGATGTTGTGGCTAACGAGGTCCAGGATCACGGAGTCGCCGAGGAGGATGTTGTAGTACCGCACCCCTCGCTCCTTGGTGACGAATTGCAGACTCATCGTTGTGTACTTGAACGGCTTATTCATCGTCGTCCTCCCGATTGTCCCACCACCCGGACTCCAGCCGTTCCTTCACGCAGGCCGGGACCGGGATGATTTCTCTGATTTTCGCGACGCGCATTCGGTCTTCCTCCTCCGCCTCCTTGTACTCGTCCGCGCTCCTTCGCTTCCGCGGAGATTGCTTCTGCGCCAGTCTCGCTTTCGCGGCCCTATCAGCGGCCCGCCTGACTGCCTTTTTCCACTTCTCGCCGTAGAAGCTGTCCGGCTCCAATTGTCGCAGGAACTCGAAGACCTGGCTCTTGTGAACAAGAGTGAGATTGCTGATGTCGTCGTTCTTCCTGTTGCCATCCACACACAGGACGACATGGTCTTTGGGAACTTTGCCGTTAACCTTCTCCCAGTTGTAGACCGACAGCCTTTGCCAGTTCGCGTAAAACTTCTTGCCACCATTGGCTATCTTGATGAAGCGGTATCTTCCGCCATGCCAAGCAAACAATCGAATCGTCCCTAATGGCACGCGGCCTGGCCTGAATTTGTTCCTGCGAAAGCCTGCTATGCTGTTGTTGACTCGCTGATGGCACAATCTGCGGAAATCTTGCCACGGCATGTTGTCGCGGATTACTCGCTCAATTGTATGAGAACCGCACTTGTACTTCAGGCGCAGGACCTCGTAAGAAGCGCCGTCCTTCCACTCTTTCACGATCTGGTCCGCAATGGCGTCCAGGTCAGTCCGTTGGGTCCTTCTCGGCTTGTTCGTTGGCACTTCGCCCACTTCATCACCTACTTAGGTTCTCAGAACAGTTCGGCCTGCTTTCGCCTCTCCGATCTTGTTGTACAGCTCGTCCGGCCTGGTAATCATACTTGCCTCAATAGTTGTCGGCCTCTTCTGCACCTTCTACCGGCAGCGTCCATCTCATCTCTGTTTTCTTGCACTCTTCGTTCTCTTGGTCGAACCATTCCGGCGTGGCTTGCAGCGGCTCGCCGGTCTTTATTTCCTTGATCTCCAGCTTCTTGAACTGATTTTGACTGCGCCGCTCAATCTCTGCGACTTCCGCCTGTCGCTTCTTGCGGATCTGTTCAAGCAGCCACCTTCTGCCTGGAGTGTCAGGGCCGTTCAGGATGGCAAGTTCGGCTTGTTCTCTGTTACTCATCCGTACACTTTGTCGCCAATGCGGTACGCTCCCAACATAGGGTCCCATGTCGCGATGTTGAAAGCTGCGCTTCCACCTTTGCCAGTCCGAACCACCTTGGCCCAGCCCTTATCGATCAAGCCCTCAAGACCTTCCAGTGAGCCTTCAACACCTAACCCGGTATCAGGCGCTATCTTTTTTGCGAATAGCGTCAGCATCGCATGGAGAATCTCGTACCCTTCGGGATCTCGTTCCTTGAGAGCGGATATTGTCATTGTCGGCATCGTCGGTGTTTTCACTTGCATCCTTCCTTGCAGACCCACTCCCACGGGTAGTCCGGGTGTGGCGTCATTTCGCTTTCGACTTTTTGCTTGTGGCACTCGCAGCACTTGCGAACGATCTCCCTTTTCACCGGCTGCTTCTTGATTGTCTGTGACGCATGGGACGACCACGTCCTCAGTTTCAACTTCCAATTGCGAACCGGCTTGCCTTGGGTGTCGATCCACCCCCCATCGTTGAACGACTTCCAGAACAGGTCGGCGTTTACGTTCCCCAACTCCGGGTTCTGCTGAATGTAGGCTTTGATCTCATCCAGCGTAGGTGGCTTCCACCTGGTCCGCTGGGAATGATGCTCCTGGAGGTGGGCTCGGATGGCTTCGGCGATCATGCGTTGGATTTCAGCTTGGTCCATTCTTTCTTGGCCTTACGCAAAGCGGAGATGCGCTTCTGGTGTAACTCCTCTCATATCTTCACCACCCTTACTTTTGGTTCGCGAATGATCTTGCCGAGTCTGGCACCAGCCGCCTTCATCGTAGAAACGATGGCGTCGAATTTGGGGCGAGATAGAACCCCACCAACATGCAGATACCAGGAGTCTTTCGCGCTAGCCACGAACAAGGTATCGCTAATGGTATGGGACATGATCGGCCCATGCCCGTCGTGCCAGTAACAGAAGAACGCGCTTTCGCCAAGCTCCCGTTTCAATTCCTCTACGGTCGCTACATTCTTCCACCCAACAATCTTAACGTCACCGTTAGCCAACTCCATGTAGGACAACTCTGCTTGTTTCATATTAGCCTTTGTCCAATAGATTAGTGTGTTTTCGGATAAGACCTAAAATACAGCGGTTTTGCCATGTTCGAGCAGCGTCCCGAGAAGCGGCGTCCCTAGCATCGGTCTGAGCAGCGGCCAGAGCATCGGCCTGAGCAGCGGCCCAAGCAGCGTCCTGAGCAGCGGAAAAAGCGGCGCCACGAGCAGCGTACAACTCGGCATAAGTAGCTTTTCCGTCCAACCATAGACGTTTCGTTGTTATGGCGTTCCAGCATCGCTCATCAGTAATCCCGTCCGTCTTTAATGCTCGTTCCGCGCATCTACAGGCGAACTCATGTAGAATATAATCAATGTTCGCCATTGAAATAACTCTTCGCCTGTAAGCCACCATCAAGTCGTCACACGATACGACATCCCCAATAAGTTCCACCCGACACAGAATGGACGAGGGAGCATAATTGAGGGCGTCCAGAACCCCCGAAGAGGCATGGAGGCCGTATTGGCGTAACCCCAATTGGCGATCTTTGCTTACGGAATACGTTCTTCCAGACCGCACGACCCTTCCATCCCCAAACCCGAGTCTTCGGTCAGGCTTGCAAAAGTGCCACGCCTTGATAATACGTTCTTGTTTCATTTCCGCTCCAACTTCTTCTCCAACCATCCGATGTATCGCTCAGAACACATGACGTACCACAACGGCTCCATGTCGTGCTCTCGGATCGCATCGTGGAAAGACTCAGGCCAAGCCCCATGGGCCCTACAATAGAGATAGGCTTCACGGTGGATTCGATTGTCGATGTCGAAGAACTCGCGGAATGGTGTCTTGGTCATTCCTGCTCCTTCAGTATCACCTTGGCTGCATCCAGTTTGAGCTGCTACTTTCCAATTACTCGGTATTGTACAGCAGGGAGGTGTTGGTGTCAAGACGAAATGTGCAGAAAAGCAGAAAAAAGCGTAGTGTGTCAAACCGCTCGCGTCAGGGCTTAACTGCGACGACGTAGCAGTGGCGATAGAAAGGCACAGCGACTCTATCGCCACCGCTCGTTAGTCGCTCAGCACCAGAAAGGGTCCAAAATGATTGCCATTATTCAAGGGGATGGGCGGTTCGGGGGAATTTGACGTAGTATCTGGACGGAGACACCAGGTGTTTGTGTCTGGCAGCCATGCTTGAGCCAACAAGTGCTTGGCCTTCTTCCCATCCGAGGAATTTGTACGTCTTTGATCTGTACTTGTTCAGAAGTGCTTTCTTGCGGCAAAATATCTTGATTGTGTCGCCGACTGCCAGCTCTGGCCATTTTTCGGCGTTGACGTTTTCTGGATCGTCCATTCCTATCAGGGAAGACAGTGCTTCCGGCGTGATTGAAAGGGCGGTGTCGTTCGTGATTCTGATGGTTCTTGCGCCCCGACTTTGAATGAAACGATCGCGCCAATCGTCCTTTGCTTTTTGAAGAGGGGAGAGATGGTAGGGACCGTCAACTTCAATGCAGAGCTTGAGGGGCGGAATATAAAAATCTGCAATTGCGCAGCCATTTCCGGCCACGAATACCCTCTGGAATAAGAAGTGTACCCCTAAGAATTCCAGCTTCTTCTTAAGAGCTAATTCAGCAGAGGTAGCTCTCAATCTTAAGGCGTTAGCTCTTTTACTTGTACGGCTTTTTTTCTTTCTCATCTTCACAACCTGCTCCTTAGATTCGAGCGCGCAATGACCCTATGCGGCTTTCCGCACAGGGTCAATATGTGCCCCTTGAGTTCTCGGTTGCACGACCCACCGTTTACGAGTCGGGAATAGAATGGTCCAAAGCGGCGAAAACACCATCGCATTGCTGCGGCTCCTTTCGTAGGTTTCCGGACGTGGAGGCTTAGCTCTATCCCTAGTTTCAGTCAGCCGTAGCCGCCTTGTTTCGTTGGCCGATGCGGTGGTAATGGGCCACAGTTCCGGGTCAGTTACTCGGGGATCACCGAGCCTCAAGCTGACTGAACTGAAACGGATTGTCTGTAACTGTGTGGCATTCTACCAGACCACCTTTGGTCTTGTCAATATAAATCTTATGGTGGACACAGATTGGTGGAAGATGGCAGAAAATTAGGGCTTGACAACAGAATTCCATCTGGTATAATACCGGCATGACAGAAGAAACGACCACGAAAAATCACGACGGCAACCTGTGCGTTAGTTGCCAGGAGAACCCAATCCACATCGCAAAGTCGGGCTTGTGCAAGAAATGCTACAGCCGAGCAAGGCGAACCTCGATCAAGAGCGGCCAGCACGGGAAGGTCGGCATGGTCTGCATCAACCCGGCGCAGCTCCGGTACGCCAGTGAATTTCTAGATAAAGGGTGGGTATATCGTCCTGCGACGTTCTGCACGGCGGTAGGTAACTACAGCCCCGACTTCTGGTGCCCGCGACGGAAAGCGTTCGTGGAGGTGGCGACCACGCGACAGAACTACCACCAGCAGAAGCCAAGGTACATCTCGTTCCGGGATCTCTACCCCGGCATCCCGCTACTGGTGGTGACGACCCGAGACGTGGAGATCGACATCAACAAGATGGTGAACTGGCCCGAGAACGGGGACGGCCAGAAAGACGACCTTTGAGATGTTCCATTGTTCCCTGTGCAATAATGAAGCCCAAGTCTCTACGAAAGACTTGGGCAGCCTGTGCTTGGCGTGCCTCAAACAGAAGCGGGACAGCGGCAGATACCCAAATCGTGTACTGGAAAGGGTTTACAGTGAGAGACAGCGGGTGGACGTGTTCGAGTGGAAGGACGTAAAATGAGCGGCGTATCCATCCTTGGTTTCAGCGGCAGGCGTGGGAGCGGGAAGACGACGGCTGCGGAGTACATCCGGTCGAAGCTGAAGGTTCCGTATGGATCAGAGCCCGTCATCTTTGGCTTCTTCGATACGGCCAAGGAGTGGTATCGGCGAGGGATGGGATTGCCCAAGTGGATTGACTGGTCCAGCCAGGAGGTCAAGGACTCTATCCTTCCGAACGGGAAGACACACCGACAGGGGCTGGTGTCGTTCGGGACCGCTTGTCGCGACCTGAACCCAGACTGGTGGGTAAGCGTGTGGGCCAGCATCGTTGACGAGTTGGACGACGGGCTGATCCTGGTCCCAGACGTTCGATACCCGAACGAACTCAAGGCGATTCAGGATCGCGGCGGGCACGTTATTCGGAACCGACGCGCGCCCCACCCGGAGGATTTGGACGAGACTGAAAGATCGCTGGATGGCGTGGAGTTGGAAACGCGGCTGCGCTACTGCGAGGTCCACGGCGCGATGTTGTTGTCTAGCCTGGGCCATATCATGGTGCCGCATAGTGTCAAAAACGGAGAGTGTTTCGACGCCCTCATCGACAACCGTTTTGAAACAATCAGTTGGATGCAGAACACTGTTCTGTCGCTGGTCCAGGAGAGGAAGTGGGTGTGAAAAGACGGGCGAGGGTGTATATAGCCGGGCCACTGAACGCTATGGCCGTAGACTACCTGAAGAACGTCCACTGTATGATGCGGAAGGCCGAAGAGGTTCGTCGCCTGGGGTACGCTGTGTACGTGCCTGCTATCGACCTGTTGATGGGGATCATGTTCGGAGACTACGGATACGAGGACTACTTCGAGAACAGCCAGCCGTTCCTGGATGTTTGTGACGTCATGTTCGTTTGTGAAGGTTGGGACAAGAGTAACGGGACCCTGAAGGAGATTGATCGGGCCAGATCCAAAGGCATTCCTAGGTGCTTCGATGTTGCCGACCTGTTGGACATCATACCGCCGTTCGTAGATGAGGTCGCGTGATTCCAAGGGATTCAGGGTAGAGCGGGTGTCACAAAAAGCGATCGCTATTTCTGACAATGCAAGGGAACACTATGACATACGTCTGCCAACACTGCCGTAACACTGGGGGGGACTGGATCGCTTCTGGCGGAACTGTCTGCTGCCCGAGGTGCTACAAGTTCACTCCGCTCGAAAAGGCGACCGTCCGGGAGCAGGCGAAGCAAAAGAACAGCGGTGGCGACATAGGGGACTTTTTCGATACGGTTTTTGGATGGAAGTCAAAATGACCCTCCCTTGTGAACGCACTCGCGCAATCGAAACGACAGAGCAGTTCCTGAAGGACCTTTCAGACCCCAAAATCACCCCCAGAGTCCCGCGATCCATCAGACAGCGTGCTCTTGCGTGCCTTCGCCATTATCCGAGTTCGTTTGAAATGACGATTGCCAAGGATTACCCAGGAAGCGTGTTTGGATGAAGAGACTCAAGCCTGGTACGTTGGTGTACGTAGAGGCCAGAGACTGGTCGAGTGACCCGACGTGGCAGCATGTTGTTGCCAGCGAGGCCCCGGCACCGCTTGGCTGGATTGCTGGAAGGGTGATTAAACAGGACGACAGCACCCTCTACATCGCCCACTGCGGGTTTTACGAGTCATCCGAAACCGATTGCACCAAGATCCCGACCGGGTGCATCGAGGCCATCCATCCGATTTGCATAGTCCGGGACGCGCTGTTCGTTAAGAAAAAGAGGAAGCCCTGATGCTTGTCAGCCTGCTTACTGACGCTCCCAAGCATAACTTAGCCCTAATGAAGCTGTCGGCTTTTCATAAGAAGTGTGGCGACGAGGTGGTGTTGAACCAAGATATGCCACTCTTTAAGGCCGACAAGACATACGCATCGATATTGTTCACGAAGAACACAAGGAGGTACTATGCTGATGAATTTGGCGGTCCTGCCTTTAGTGTGCGACCTATGGGTGAGCGGCGGGGACGGGTATGTGGAGGAAAGAAGGAATGCGAAGTTGTCTTTGCGCACCTGCCCCCTGACATTGAAAGGATGGTTCCTGATTACTCCCTTTATAGCAGTATGGGCTACTCTCTTGGTTATACTTACCGACCGTGCTTTCGGGGTTGCGATTTCTGCGTGGTTGGCAAGATGGATCACCCGGATGTAAGTCACCATTCGATCTGGGAGTTTCACGACAGCAAGTTCCGTAGTATTTGTCTTCTGAACAACAACACGTTCATGGACGCGCAGTGGAAGGAAACCTTCGAGGAAATTTGGGACGCTAGATTATCTGTTGTGGACGAGAATGGGTACGATCTTAGGTTGTTGGACGACGAAAAGGCGGAAGCTTTACATAAGACCAAGTGGGTTACGCCTCTTCATTTTGCGTGGGACAGGATGGATGATGAGGCGGCCATTGTGCGTGGGCTCGGCCTGTTACGGAGGCATCATTTAAGCAGTACATCTAACGGCGTTTATGTTCTCATCGGGCGGGATACGACGGAAGAAGACGACCTCCACAGATGCCAAATCATAAACGACCACGGCCTGACTCCGTACCCAATGCCGTTTGTGAAGAACGCCTATACGAGATCGTTTAAGCGTTTCATCAATTTGCACTATTATCGCAGGTACAAAACAATAGCTGAGGCGTGGTCTGAATATGGTGGATCACTCGCAACAAAGAGGAAGCCCTGATGATATTGATTGACAAGGTCGTACGCGGCAAGACCAGGTCTGATAAATACCACCTCTACGCTATCGGAGACGCCCATATCGGGGCCAGGAACTGCGCCGAGTCTTATCTGCGGCGTCTGGTTAGCAAGATTAAGGATGATCCGAATGCCCTATGGATTGGTGGCGGGGATCTGTTGAACGCCGTGAAGCCGCAGGATTCCAAACGGTTCGATATGGATTCGCTCCCAGACTGGGTTCTGGAGGGCAAGGCTGACACGGTAAGGTCCAGGCTGAAGGACATCGTCAAACAGGAGCAGGACCGCGCCACCACGCTGCTTGACCCGATCAAGGATAAGTCCTTGGGTCTCATCGAGGGCAACCACGAGTTTTCCATCGGGCATTGGTACAACGTCGATGTCCACCAGCAACTCTGCGACAGCCTCGGCCTGGCGAATCTTACTGACGCAGCGTTCATCCGGTTACGGTTCACGCGGGGGTCGTCAGGTAGGACGGTGGTGGTTTTCATTTGCCATGGCCACGGCGGGGGCAGAACCTCCGGCAGTGAGCCTAACAAGCTGTTCAGGCTTGCGGCAGACAAGGACGCTGACATCATCCTATCCGGCCACAGCCACACTTTTTGCATCCACCCGCCCATTGTAACCCTGCACGTTCCTCCGTCCGGTGCGCTCCCCAAAGAATGCCTTGCGAAGTACAAGAGACCTGCCAACTGGGGCTCGTGGTTGCGGAGCTACGCGGCAGGGGCCTCTACATACGACAGTCGGGCGTGTTACCCGGCCAGGAGCCTGTCCACCCTGGAGGTGTGCATTGAGCCCCACAAATGCGTTGTTCACGGCGGGGCGAATTCCGGCCAAATCAGCATCAGCGAGTTGGTGCTATAGATCACTCAAAGTTTGTTCTTGACAAAACGAAACATAGTGTGGTAGTATGGTTGCACAAATGAAATTGAAAGGGAAACGAATGAAGAAAGCCTTGATTCTGTGTCTGCTGTTGTGTGGTTTTGCCAGTGCCGGGGAGTGGACTGCCGCCCTCTCGTCGGACTACGAGATGTTCCGGGCCTCCGTCATCTATTCGCCCGACGCCAACAGTGGCATCGGTGTGATCGGCGTGACCGACAGCTACATCCCGGACGGAACGGACGACAATGTGGCGGTTGGTCCGTATGTTCAATTCCTCATTTCGGACATCACCAGCGCAGCGTTGGATCGCGTGATCCCAGGAAGCTGGTCGATGGAGGACGCCCCACTCAAGACTTACGGTACACTGGCGTTCCTCTTCCAGACCGAGCACGAGCGAGATTTTGTCTTCCAGATTGGCACCAAGACCATCTTTTTCCCTGAGTGGCGGGTCCGGCCCTGTATCGAGACCGTCTACACGAAGGGCGAGGGGGGTGCTCTGGTGGACGAGGACTTCAAGACCCTGTTCGGGTTCGATTATCGTTTTTGATGGAAGAACAGCCGCGAACAACGTACGAATCGCGTTCCGCTGAGGAGCGCGCCGAGCGGATGGAGAAGTCCTTGGTCTTGCGGCAGGCCAGGGACTTCGCCAACCGCTACGTGAACGACCCTGATGGACCGAGAGATTGGCCCACCAGGGTCTTCGCCATTATGCTCGCCCAGACTGGCGATAAGAGAAAAGCCGTCGAAGCCTACAAGCAACTCAAGGACTACCAACTCAAGAAGGTCGATGTCAACGAACGTACTGGCGAGACCACATTGAAGGTGGTTGATAACGCCAAGTACCACAACAGGGTCGCCCGCTGGAGGAGGGCCAACGAGCTGGAGCAACTTCCGGAAGTCCAGGCGTTCATCCAGAAGATCCGGCAAGAGAAGATCATGCTCCAGACCACGAACGAAGCTGAGGTTCGGGGTATGCTGGTGAACCAGATGCGAGGCAATCTGTGTCGGTGTTTCGAGTCTGTGCCGGGCGCGGATGGTGTTCCGGGGCGGGCTGTGTTCAAGCCTGAGAACATGGACTACGCGGACTGGGCCACTGTCAAACGGCTCAGGCAGAGGGAGAGGAACTACACGCAGGGCAAGGGGGACCGCGAAAAGCAGGTTACGGAGGTCGAGGTGGACATTGAACTGCACGATCCGATGACGGCCCAGAGGCTGCTGATGGATCATATGGGCATGACCAAGCAGGAGCCAGCCATCGCGACCGAAAATCTTACGATCATGTTGTTTGGTGAACCTCAAACCAAGTATGTTGATTCTCACGAAAAGCCACGAGACGAGCTGACTGATGCCTTTCCCCAGGAGTGATTCTATCGAAGGAATGGCCCGCGCCGCGGCGAAGAATGCAGCGCAGGCCCCCAAGAACGTCTATCTGGCACCGAACGAGAAGTTCGTGTCTGGAATCCTCCCGTGGCAGCGAGAGTTCCTGCGTGATGTAGACAGCAATCCGGACATCATGTTCTGGTATCTTGAGGTCCACCGACGGGCTAGAAAGACCACGACGGTCATCAATCTGCTGATTCGCGAATGCGTCCGCTTCCCTCACACCCGGCGGATCTACATTTCGCCCACCTATTCCCAGTCCAGAACTATCGTGTGGGACGACCCCAACATGATGTTCAGCTACCTCCCTGACCGAAAAAGGATGAGCTGGCGTGCCAACGAGCAGCGGATGCAGATCAGATTCGCCAACGGATCTGTCTTGGAGCTTCACGGCAGTGAAGAGCCTGATCGCCTCCGTGGTATCGACTTCGAGGACGCTGGAATCGATGAGGCGGCTATCGTCAAGGAAGAGGTCATCACGACCATTCTGATGCCGATTCTCTACCAGAAGCCGGGGCGTCGTCTATTCTTTATGTACACGCCCAAGGGGATCAACTGGGCTACGCAGCGGTTCGACGAGGCTTGTTGCCTGGATAGTGGCGGGGTCCTGCCGGACTGCGGGCGGGCGGTCAAAATGGCCCCCAAGACCTATGCGTACCGGCTGAATGCAGAGAAGAGCGGGATCATCCCGGTTGAAATGCTCGAAATGGCTCGCAAGACGATGCCGCGCGAGCTGTACGACCAGGAGTATTGCTGCAAGCGCATCACGGAGGAAGAGTTCACGCTGATTACGTCGGAGATGCTCATGTCTCTGCCGACCAGAATCCCGCCGGAGGCCGAATCCTTCCACCGAAAGCCCCGGATCATATCGTGCGACCCGTCCATGGGAGGGGACGAGTGCGTCATCTACGCCTTCGACGGCCTCCAGCCGCGTCAGCCGATATGCCTTCGCACCCGAGACACCATGCGTATCTACGCGGAGCTTGTCGCGCTGGGCAACATCACCGGCATCAAAGACTACATCGTGGACTCTATCGGCATCGGAAAGGGCATTCTTGATCGCCTGAAGGAGAACGACGACTACAACGTGCAGGAGTTCGTGGCAAGCGAGGATGGCTTTGCGGACACCGCCGTAGCCAACAAGAGGGCGGAACTCTGGTGGTACATCCGGGGTATGGTCGAATCTTTTCGTCTGGAAAGACCCTTGGACCCCGAGACGTTCCGGCAGATCCCCTACGCCAGCAAGTACAAGGTCAGTAAGACAGGGAAGATCCAAATCAAGGAAAAGGCAGAGATCAAGTCCCAACTGGGATGTTCTCCAGACCGTGCCGACGCATGGGCCATGGGGGTCTACGGTTTGCAGCGCGCCAGAGTGTACGACGCGAAGGTGCCCTTGATGCAACGACTGAGGGGCCGGGTTTTCAAGCAGCCCGCTCCGATTGATCCAATGCGTTATTGCTAACAAACAGACGCACAAAATTAAGTTTGACAAACACAACACTATATGGTAGTTATGCGGCAACTGAAAGGAAAGCATGGAACTAGTAATTGAGTTGAGAGGCGATTTCGGCGGGGAAAGTGTCGTATTCCCCCTGAATGGCACTGATCCGAGAATGGCCAAGCTCGCGGTGCGGTTTTGGAACGAATTTGGCGTATGGGCGAGGTGCCAGGACGGGTCTTTTGTCTGGTACGCCCCGCACGCAATCAAGCGAGTTGTGGCGTCTCCGGGTGGCTGGAAGGAAAAGGATTTCGATCCGTACCAGGCGTCCGCTTTCCAGAAAGAGTCTGCGGCTGAAGCAAAAGTGGTGGGTGTTAATGTAGGCATCTCGCAACAAATTTCTGACCCGGTTCAGGCACCAGCCAAGACGAAAGGGGTCGGAGGACACGACGCCATCCAGCAACAAATTGCGGTGAAGTGTCCGCACTGTGGCGGGGAGATGATTCCCGGCACGGTGGAGCGTGGGCCTACTGCGGGCCAGCCGAAGTGTTCGCTCTGCGGGAAGACGATCAAGAATGGCTAAGAAGAAGAAGGGCAAATGTCGCTGATCGAAGAAGATTCCGCCCATGTTGTCATGCGGAAGGAAGACGCGGTCAATCTTCTGTGTGGAATGGAAGTTCCGTGGCCAAGAGTCGCTGAGGGCCTGGCGGAAAACGGGTACATGAAGAACGCCGGCGATCCCGTGAATGTTCGATACATGTGGGATCGCGAAGCCTTACAGTCCAGGCCGTTGACCGAGCTGCTTGGTGCTTATATGAAGCTGAGGAACACAGGTAAGTCCAAGATCATAACGCTGTAATCCCAACGAAAGAAAGAGCAGAACGCGACTAGCTATCGCGTAGTGCTGTACCACGAAAGGCTCGTACAGGGGCCTGGGTCGAGAGACTCAGGTCCCTTTTTCGTTGGGTGGAGAAATATGGTGCAATCGAAAATCAGTATAGATTCGTTGCCGGGCCGGATACTCGCAAGGCAGAAGCAGTACGAGAACAGGCCGGAACGGGTCCAGCACGACAATCTCGTGCGCGAACTGATTCAGTATTGCCGCCCCGACCTCCAGATGTACCTCGGCAAAGAGGGCGAAGAAGAACAGGGTGCGAAGCGGGGAACGAGCATGTGCTCGTCCAAAGTCGCTACCGATCTGGAGCGAGCGGCCGATGCGTTCGTCGGCAACCTGCTGCACAAAGGCGACTGGTTCCGATACCGGGTCAAGATTCCGGCACTGAATGACGACAACCAAGTGCAGTGGTGGTTGCAGGAGCGAGAAGAGCAGTTCAACGAAATCTTCACAAGGGCCAACTTCTACGACGAGGCCCCCAGCGCCGTTATGAACGCCCTGTCTCTGGGGAATCATGCGTCCTACGCAGAGTACGTCCCCAAGATGCGGCAGAACGTGATTAGTTCCGCCCACATCCTGAGTTGCTGGTGGTCGGTTGACAAGTTCAAGAACATCACTGGTTTTCACCAGAAGCACCTGTACGACGCCCTGGAAGCGTACCGTTTGTGGGGCGACAAGTCTTCCGAGAGTTTGTGTAGGACGGTCAAGGAAGGCTGGGACTGCCTAGACCAGTATGAGTTCCTACAGGTGGTTTATGCCACGGATGACCCGGCAATTGGGAATTACCGCCTGAAGTACAAGTCCAGGTCTTTCGTCGAGTTCTGGGTCCAGGTCGAGAGCGAGAAGAACATCGACGACCGTGGCATTCTTTCCGAAGAACCCTTCAACGCCATGCCGTTCGTGCTGTGGCCGTATCGGAGATCAGGCGATGAGACAATGGGCAGGGGCGCGCTGCACGTTCCGAGCATAAAACGTCTCAACAATCACTACAAAACGATGATGCTTACTGCGCAACGTGCGGCGCAACAGCCCCTCGTTGCCAGCGCAACTCTTGAGAACCGAATCAAACTTGGCCCGGACGGGATTACCTACCTGGACAACGACGGCGAAACGATTCATCCCCTCTACGGGAGCGGTCAGTTGGGCTATCCGTTTGGGATCGAATACCTGGAGCGGATGGAACACGAGTTGGAAGTAGTGCTCAATCTTCCTATGTTCGTTCAGTTCTCACAGAACACAAAGGAGATGACGGCTTACGAAGTCTGGCAGCGAATGGGGGAGATGGCTGTTGTTCTAGGTCCCCGGTTGCATCCGATGGAGCGCAACTACCTCAAACCTCTCCATGAGCGGTTCTGGCAGATCGAGGAGGACGCTGGACGGATTCCAGACCCGCCGGACATCCTTCGTGTTGCAGCGCAGCACCCGCTCTACAAGCACTTAGAGGGCGATCTCGTGGACGTTGAGTTCATGGGACCCATGGCTCAGGTTCAGCAGTTGTTCTTGGAGATGAGGAGAATGACTGGTCTGTGGGGTTCGATCCAGCCGTTCCTTGCTGCCGATCCCAGGGCCATTCGGAAGATCAACCTCACGAAGAGTATCGAGCGAATCTTGGACGCTGGCGGATGGCCGCAAGAGTGTATCGTCTCGGACGAAGAGATTGCCGCACAGGATGAGATGGAAGCCCAGATGCAGCAGTCCACCGTGGCGGTCGCCAATGCGGAAAAGGAAGCCAAGGCGATCAAGCACATGAGCAAGCCGGTCGAAGAGGGCAGCCCCATGTCGTTGATGATGGGTAGAGGATGACGAAGGAAGAGGAAATCATCAAGGCCCACTTAAGGACGGCCTTCAAAACGACCGAGTCAGGCAGGTTCGCGTTGCGGTGGCTGATGAACAAGATGAAGTTTGTTGATGAACTGAAAACAGACAGCGATGTTACATTGCACAATTTCGCAGTGGAACTCATGGTCGCTGGTCAGTTCAACCTGATTGATCTCTTGGAAGGAAAAAGCGAATGAGTGAAGTGGAAGGAACAGAAACAAAAACCGATCCGGTGGACGCCACTCTAAAGGCCCCCATGGAGCCGTGGTACAAGACTGCCGCCGGATACGAGGTCGATGAGACCTCCGCCAAGGTGCTTGGCAAGTACGGAAGCAACGCAGATGCCTTGAAAGCTCTTGTTTCGGCCCAGCCGGTGCTTCACGAGAAGGTTGCGTTCCCCAAGGATGACGCCTCGCCGGAAGACAGGGCCAAAGCGGTTCGTCAGATTCTGACCCGGCTTGGTGCTCCGGAAAAGCCGGACGCCTACAAGTTGGACGAGTCGATTCCGGAAAGCATCAGGGCAAATGCCCACTACGGCGAGTATCGCGACGAGCTTGGCAAGGTGCTCGTCGAGAACGGTGTTCTTCCTGACACCTTTGCGAAGATTCTTGCTTTGGAAAACAAGTACGCCGAGGTGTTTTCCAGCGACTACAAGAAGTCCAAGGACGAGGGAATCAAGGCCCTGAAGAGCCAGGTCGGTGAGAAGTGGGACGAATACAAGGCCAACGCGGTTCTCGCGGCCACGAAGTTCGGGTCGGAGTCGCTTGCGGGCCTGATCGGAGCTGAGGAGAACCCGGCGTTGATTGCGATGGCTCACGAATTGTGGGACGCCAGGCTTCGCGAGGGGGAGTTGAAGAAGGGTCAGCCCGTTCCGCTTCCCCCTGCCGAGCCCAAGTTGATCCCGTTCAGCAAGGAATGGTACGCGAAACCAGTAATGGAAACTGCAAGGAGTTGATCGATGGTCGAGTTCAAGACCCTGTCTGGCAATAAGTGCGTCGTGTTCGACAAGTCAGATGTGTCGTGCGTCTACGAAGTGTTCGAGCCGCACGCTTACGGCAGCAAGAAAGTCACCATGTTGGTTGCTGGTGGGGTGGCGATTCCCATCCAAGAAAGCGCCGACGCGGTCGTTGCAGCCGTGACCGAGTAGTGTCAATGCGGGTATGGAGCAAAAGTCGCTCGTCTGCCCCATAAGCAGAAAACGACTGGCTGCAATAGCCAGACCCGCTATTCCTCGCCCACCCGCGCAAGCGGCCCGAGCGTTCTGTGGCATCGTAAGCCACACGACGAGCAGTCGTTAATCGCGAGCAAAAGCCCGGCTTATGCCGCCCACCTTCTGCGAAACATCGTTGGTAACTGTTTAATTGACCATGTTTTGAGAAGGATAGGCAAATGGCCGAGTATAATCTCAATGCTGCTTTTACGATTCCAGAGCGGGCGAAAGGCTCGTCTGACGGCAAGACGATGTTGCCGATCATCGACGTTCTGAACTACGCGATGGACGATTTCTTCATGGATGCACCCGCGAAGGAAGCCTCTGATGGCCTGTACCATCGCTTCCGTCGCCTGACCAGCGTTCCGTCCGGCACCGCCCGTGCGTTCTACCAGGGCGTTGCTGCGACCCGCGTCACGACCCAGCCCGTGCTTGAGCCTGTTGGTCTGATGGAGTCCCGTTCTGAGGTGGACACCGACGAGATCGATACTCTCGTCAATGGCACCGAAGAGCGAAGAGCCCGTGATATGGGCAACCTCAAGGGCCTTGGCAAGAGCATTCTGGGTCAGTTCGTCAGCGGCTCCAAGGGTGCTGGGGACCAGATCGATGGCATCGAGACCCGCCTGAGTTCCACCGTGTCCAGCACCGCGCTGAATGTCAAGAGCGCTGGCGGCTCCACCGCGCTGACCTCGATCTTGGTGGTCGAGTGGGACCTGAATGAAGGGTGTTTCCTGGCGTATCCTCCGGGCTTCGCCAAGGGTTCCACCTACGGCATCCAGGTCGTCAATCGCGGTCAGGAGAAGTGCTTCGACGGTTCGAGCAATCCGTACTACAGCTACGTCACGCAGTTCAAGGCGTGGTACGCCTTCTGCTGCGCGAACGAGTTGAAGGTCGGTCGCGTTGCCAACGTCGAATCCAGCATCACCTCGACTTATGGTTTTGCCGCAGCCATCGAGCCCCTGATCCAGATCCTCGAAGAGTGCAAGTTCAACTACCAGAATACCCGCATCTACGTGAACGAGACGATTGGTGCCCAGATCACCAACGAAGCACGTCAGGTCTCGAATCACCTCTGGGGCACGGAAGAGATTTTCGGGCGCAAGGTCCGCACCTTCCAGGGCATCCCGATCCGCGTCATCGACCGCACGATTCTGACCAACGCCGAGAGCGCGATCACGTGATCGGTTGCGTGGCAAAACTAGTGACAAGAAAGGATATGAATTATGAACGATGTCAAACTTTCGTCTTTGCAGTCGTGGGCCAGCGTGAATTCGACCGGCTCCGTCTCCACGAACTACATCGACCTTGAGCAGTACGGTGTGACCGACGAGTTCATGGGGCCGATGTGGATGAATGTTGTGGCTGGCGACGATATTTCGGTCTCCGCTCTGACTGAGGGTCTCCGGATTACGTTGCGAACCTCCGACAACACCAACCTGTCCTCCAGCCCCGTCGAGATCGTGTCCAGCGGCATCATTCTGCCCGCGAGACTCGTTGCCGGATTCCGGCAGTCGTACGGATTCTGCATGGCTGGTTGCCATCGGTATCTCGGTGCGTGGGTCAATGCTGTCAACACTTCTGAGGGCGGCGGAACCATGAAGTTCGACATTTGGTTGTCGGACAGGCCGATTACCCCGCTGAAGTTCCAGAAGAGCACGACCACCTCTTGATAACCCGACCGTCGTTTGAGGGGGTGAGCAATCGCCCCCTCTTACGGCTTTCTGAAAGGATCTGAAATGAAGCGTATGATTTTTGTGGCGGCGGTCATGCTGCTTGTCGCAAGCACTCTGCACGCCGCCTTTACGAACCCCGAAGCGAACATCCGATGGAATCGCGCCAACATCGTTCGCGAGAACGGGCCTCTCGATATTTGGCTGAGCGAGGCTGAGGACTATCTTGATGGAACATCTGCCCTGCCGGATCGTTTGCGGTTTGGGGAGATTTCTGCTCCGAGTGGGAATCCGTCTTCCAACACCGGATGGTTGTATGTCAAGGACGCTGCTGGCACCAGCACGTTGTATTTTGAGGATGACGCCGGGGTCGTGACGGCCTTGGGCGCATCCACGTTTGCGGGTGGTAGCGTTACCGACGACATTGTCATGGCCAATGCACAGTATCTCCGGTCTACGACTACCAATGCCGAGGCGTCTGCCATTCAGGTCTACGATACCGATACGGGTCCTGCTTACACGAACGTCCTGTCATTCACGAATGGCACTGCCCCAGCCATCGTTCTTGGTGCCGATACCAGCACGTTGGCCGTAAACGCATCGGCCATCACTGTAGGGACAAGTGCTGTCGCCAAGACCATTACGATAGGCAATGAGACTGGTGCTTCAGCCTTGAATCTCAAGGCTGGAACTGGCAACATTGATATTCAAGGTGTTGCTGCTACGACGATCACGATTGGTGATGCGGCTCAAACTGGAGCCATTACGATTGGTGCTTCGACCGCCACGATGACCGACCTGAGTTTGGGTACGGGCGTTGGTGCTCACACCATTCATATCGGTGATGGTGGTACGGCGGCTCAGACAGTGACGATTGGCAGTACCAGTTCGACCAGTGCTGTTACGGTACAGGCTGGAACTGGGGATCTGGCACTTACTTCCGTTGACGATGTCACCTTAAATGGCGGCTCGTCTGGTTCGCTCATTAACATCGGAACGAACACTCATGGCAATGTGTTCCATATCGGCGACGATGACACCACGGCTGATTCCGGAACGATTGGTTCTGCGAAGGATACCTGGGCACTGGCTGGCATTTCGGTTACGGTGGGTAGCACGGGGACCACGTCCGCGACTGTCATTCAGTCCGGATCTGGCGGTGTTGGCCTGAACGTCTCGAATAACCAGCCGACGAACATCGGCACTGGTACGACTACGGGGACTGTAACGATTGGCGGTTCGGCTGCTCAGACTATTGCGATTGGTAACGGTGCAGCAGCCAAGACTGTTACGCTGGGTTCTACGAACACCACTTCGACTACTACCATCAATGCCGGTTCGGGTGGTGTGGCGGTGGTCGGTAACGTGGCTGGTAACGGTGCCGGAACGATGGCTGGTTTCCTTCGTACGATAGATAATGATTCTGACGGAAAGAGCGCTGGCCAGATTACAGTGGCCATGAGCGGTGGTATCCTGACCAACCTTGGTGCTAGTGGCTCTTATGCGTGGACTCTGCCAGAGGCCGCTGCTGGCTTGACGTACACTTTCGTCGTGATGGCCGCACAAGAACTTCGCGTCACGCCGGACGCTGGCGACAAGATTAACCATGCCGGTACTGCTGCCGCAAATGGCGAGTATTACTGGGCGGATGCAGTTGGCGAGTCTGTGACCATCGTTGCGATTGATTCCGCGACGTGGGTTGTGCTCAGCCAAACCGGAACGTGGAGTGAGCAGACCCCATGATGAACTGACCTTTGCTTGGGCCGGGGGGCCGCTTCCTTCCAATTGCCGCCCCCCGGCTTTTCTGGTGTGCAATGCCTGATTCATACGAAACTCAGATATGCAACACGGCCCTTGCGCTGATCGGCTCTGGCGTGGACGAGAACTACGTAGACGACTACGAAGGTGACACCACCCAGACCGCCCAATGGTGCCGCAGGCTGCTGCCCCAATGCAAGGATCTCGTCCTTACTTCTTTCACGTTTGTCGAGACCGTGAAGTATCTTGCCGGAACTTCCGGGGGCGGTGATGACACTAGCGTTGTCCACCCTGATTGGTTGTATGCCTATCCGCTTCCTTCGGGGTGCAAGAAGCTGCTTGGTCTCGTGGCGAGCAACAACGGCGCGGCCTCTATCGACTATTCCGAAGGGATGTCGTTCTACCCGCTCCATGTCCTGATGGATTGGGAGCGGTATCAGGGATACGTGCTGACCAATTACACAACGTCTGAATTCTATTGGTGGTACGTCTACGATGTAGCCTACAGCGAATTGTCGGAAGCCACGCGGGACGCTATCGCCCATCTGCTTGCGGTCAAGATGGTTGGTGCGGTGATAAAGGGTGGTGACGGTTTGGCGATGCGTCGGCAACTGTACCAGGAGTACGAGCAGTTCGCCCGGAAGAACGCCATCGTTCTCAATCAAAGGCAGATGTTCAACCCTGCGCCGAACGGAGCAACGAGTTCCATCGACATTGTATAAGGAGTTGCTATGTTCGCATTTATTCCGCTGCTGCTTGGAATGGCAGCTATGGCATTGTCGAAGGCAAAGACCCCCAAGGCCCCGACTACTGTCTCTATTCCGTCCCCGGCCAGTTCGCAGGTGCTTCAATCGGAGGATGCTCTTCGCAAGAGGATAGCCAAGACCGGGCGAAACAGTACGATTTTCACTGGCGGTCTGCTGGATAACCCTTCAGTTCGTAAGGAAAAGCTCATCCCCGTATGACGACCAAACCGATCCAGTCCAGCTTTATGATGGGTGAGCTTTCGCCTCGCCTGTGGTGCGCTGCGCATCTTCCTGGATACGCTTACGGCGCGCGGACCCTGGAGAACTGGATGGTCATCAACCCAGGAGTGTTTACACATCGGCCAGGGTTTCGGTATGTTGCCAAGGCCGGGGCTACCAGCTCCGGGGAGAACAACGCCGTACTGGTCCCGTTCGTTTATTCAGTGGACGACTCCTACATGCTGGAGTTTGGTCCGCTCTACATCCACCTCTACCGGAACAAGGCCAAGATCACCAGCGGTGGAAGCGTTGTTTCTGTTACAACAACCTACACGGCAGACGAATTGGGCGCGCTTCAGTTCTACCAGAGTGCCGACGTGATGTTCATCACGCACCCCAACCACGCCCCAGCCAAGTTGGTCAGGACATCCCATACATCATGGACCATCTCTGATTGCAGCATCGAGAGTGGCCCGTTCCTGACGCAGAACACAGACGAGTCGCTGACAATTACCCCAAGCGCCATTAGCGGGAATGGGATAACTCTCACTGCCTCGTCTGCGTTGTTCGAGTCAACTCATGCGAACGCGCTGTGGGCAATTCGCCATGTGATGCCGGAGGCTGTTCAGTCTGGCACGATCACCGGGACGATCAACAACGCGGCGTTGGTTCTTCCGAAAGATGGGGAGTGGAATCTGAACCTGACGGACGTATCCTCCTCTTCGGACATCACCCTCCAGATCCAGATCAGTTTGGACGGAGGGGTGACGTGGTCCGTCGCGTCCGAGTACGTGAATGACACTACGCTGACTATCGACAGGTCCGCCTCGGGCGGCAACACCGCAGGCCAATATGCTCAGGTTCGGTTGTCTTGCACGTCGTACACATCGGGGTCTGTAACGTACGAACTTCGAGTTCCGGCCTATGTCCATCAAGGTATCGTGCGGATCGATACGCCGGAAGCGGATGGTCTCACAACCACGGCTGACGTGTTGACCAACCTTGGTGCGTTGGACGCTACGTATCGTCATTCAGAGGGAGCTTGGAGCGAGAAGAGAGGGTTTCCTTCGTGTATTGGTTTCAGCGGGGACAGAGTTCTATACGGGTCCACCACACACCAGCCCAACACAATTTGGGCAAGCGTTGTTGGCGAGTACGAGAACCTCCTCACCGGAACTACCGAGTCGGACGCCTACTCTTTCACGCTTTCCAGGCCGCAGCAAAATCCTATTTTGTGGATCGTTGGTCATCTGAACGACTCCATCTACCTTGGAACAACAGGCGGTATTATCCAGTTGATCCCGGTATCCACAGGTGCCTTCTCCTATTCCAATCCGCCTAAAGTCTACAGCAGCGACGCTACCCCGGCGTCCGCCAACGTCCCTGTTCTGGCCGCGAATGTTCTGGTTTGTATTGACGGCACACAAAAGAAACTGCACCAGATCGTCTACAACGATCAGGAAGCCAGCATCATGGCACAGGACCTCACGTTCATGGCTGACCACATCGGCAAGCCCGGCCTGAGTCAACTGTGCTATCAGAATACCGAAAGTCAGATTGTGTGGGCTCTCCGGGCGAACGGGGAACTGGCCGGGATGACCTACAACCGTCTCTACAACATGATCGGGTTCTTCCGGGTAGTCACCTACGAAGGCGACGAGATTGTTGCTGTGGCCACGAAGCCCGGAGACGTGTTTGACGAACTGTGGATTGTTGCCAAGCGGATGATCGGAGAGGCTGAGACGTATTGCGTCGAGGTGATGGAAGACGTTGACTTGGACGTTAGCGTGAAAGAAGGGTCCTTTCTGGACTCCTGCCTGGTGTGGGACGGCGGGGGAAGGATCGACATTGTTTCGGTTACGCAGGCTAGTCCCGGCCTATTTACCCTGGACTCGTGGCCCCAGAGCAACGACGGCGTTGATATGGCCGATGGCGACAACGTCAAGATTCGCGGATACGGCGTCCTGGACGATGGTGTGTTTGTTGTGGCCAATGCCGACTCCAGCCTCAAGACTCTCACACTGCAAGCCCTGGATGGCACTGCGATTGATACCTCGGCTTTTAGTGACTCTTTTACTGGGGCAACCATCGAGTGGGTCGAGAACACTTTCACTGGTTTGTCGCATCTTGCGTCCACTGATGTCACCGTTCTGGCTGACGGGATCGCGACCTCCGGCGAAGTGGAAGCAGACGGAAGTATCGTGTTGGGCGATTATGCCGGATACGTCAGGATTGGGCGGTGTCCGGCCGCGATCTATAAGAGCCTTCCTGTTGAAATCGCAAGCAGCCAATCGACGCTTGGCAGACCCAAACAACTGAAATCCCTCGGCGTTGTGGTAGACAACGCTTTTGGCGGTAAGTACGGCGTGGATTTGAGCAATATGAAAGACTTTGTCTACTACGTGGACGGGGCTCCAAGCGAGTCGCCGGACGGATTTTCCGGTTCTGTTCTGGTCCCCGGTGTTGGGGGGAGCAGGTCAAAGGACTTGTTTCTCTACATCACGCAGGAAGGTCCTTATCCGATGACGATTTGTGGAATCACCCCGGACCTGGAGATTCGCTAATGGCAGGCTTTCTTGGTCTCGACAAAGATCAGTGGGACTTGGCTGGAAATGCCTTCAGCTCATTGGGCACTGGGATCAGTGGCTACTCCAGCTACATGAAACAGTCCAAGTGGCAGTCTGCTTCGGCCGAGGTGAACCAGCAGCAAGCGGCAGAGGCCAAGACAAAAGCGGAATGGGAGGTATCCAAGGCCAGGCTTGAACATCGTAAGTGGATTGGAAGCGCAAGGGCCATGTTCGGTTGGGCCGGTGTTTCCGTCGAAGGCTCTGCTGCTGATATGCTGGCCGAGGGTGAGCGAGAGATGACGATGGACGAAATGATGACCACCCGCGAGGGGTATATCAATCAGCAGATTTATCTGAAAGAGGCGGAGTGGGCCAGGAAGCAGGCTAAGGCCATGAAGAAGGCTGGAAGAACTAGTATGTTTGGCGGCCTCGCTGGCTCCGCATTGAATATTGCCGGGATGTTCTGACATGAAAGTACCTACCAGACAAGTAGCCCCAAGCGGCAACGTGCCAAATTCGGCGGGGAACTACCTTACCGGAAGCGGCCTGGGTGCTGCGGGAGATGCGCTTGGTCGGGCCATCAGCAGCGTTGGTCGTACCGCTGCCGGTGTTGGTGGGTACATTGCCGGGAAGCGCGAGGACATGGCCTGGAAGCAGAACGAAAGCGTCGTGTCCGACCGCATGACCAAGTTCGTCGTGGAGCAGGGGAAGAAGCCTATTCTCGACGACAACGGATTTATGACTTCGGTTGACGAGCAGGCTGTTGAGCAGGACGTAGATAATCTGTATGCCGAGATTCGGGATCAGACCGGCAATCTCACCCAAGAGCAAAAGCAGAACCTGGAATACATGCTTGAGGGCAGGCGCAGGCACCTGGTTGCCCAAGCTATCGGCAAGCAGTTGGACATACGAGAGGAATATCACAAGACCAAGGGGCCAGACCGGGCGTTCCATTACTTCTACAGTGGCAAGGACATTGAGGGGCGCAGCTTTGTAGATGACTACAAGAAGAAATACCCCGACATGGCAGAGGACCTGAACCGCCAGGAGGCTCTTGGCAGCGCTTGGGGTCGGTACGAAAACGAGGGGTCCGCTTCAGCGATGGAGTATGTCCGCCAAAAAGCAGTAGGTCTTTTGCCTGCCAAAGAGCGGTCGGAGCTGATTGAGACGTTCGAGCGGTGTGACAAGAACCTCGGTATGAGGCTGAAGTCACTAGATTTGGCTAAGAATCGCACAAATATTCTTAGGGCACTGGACTCTATTGATGCGGATTCCGGGGAATTCAATACGATCATCTTGGATGTTCAGAATGTACCCGGCGACGAAAAGATCGACTCGGATGTAGTTAATGTTGGCCCAGTCAAACTCGCGGAGTGGATAGGAAACAGGAATGAACCTGTTAAGACGAACCACGCCGAAGCGTACAAGATGCTGGGTCAGGCCATAGACCAGATCGGACAGGCCGACAAGTTCGACTTCACCATGCGACTCGCCGACGCGAGATACCGCGACAAGAAAACGTTCAGCGGACCAACGCTGGGCCAAGAGGAGTACGAGATCATCAAGGGTTTGGCCAACAGCGAGTACAAGGTGGGTGATGCAGCCGCAATCAAAACGGCTTACGACGAGTTCGGGAAGCAAACGGTCAAGGAGTCAGTGCTCGGCACCTATGCACCTTCGTCGATAACTTCCCCTCTCTCGTCCAAAGAGAAGATGCGAAGGTTCAAGGGGTTCATGTCTCTCTTTGAGCGGCAGGCTTCGACCGGGCAGATCCCTGACGCCAAGTGGTGTCTCGCTACCGCGAAGTACATCAATGCTGTGGCCTCGAATGATAGGGGGGCGGTTGATCGCGCGATGCAGCAGGGGGATGTGAAGGAAATCTCGCAACAAGAACTCCGACAGATGTTCGAGATGGTGGAGAGTCCAATCCCGGACCAATACCTGGCAGGATTGGACGACCAACAGATCAGTTTCGTGAAGAGCGAGTGGAAGCGTCTCGGAAGAGCCAAGTTCTTGGAAACGTATGGAAATTAACACCGGACCAAAGCTGAATATCGACAAGATCAAGTCTGCGATGCAGGCCCCACCGGCGGCTGCTCCGCAGGCTCCGGTCCCTCCTACGGATTTCAGTCGTCAGGCGAACGAATTGGCCTCGTCGTGGTTGAAGCCTTCCTCCGACTTCATGCCTGAATTCGCGCCGAAGACGATCCAACAGTTGGTTGACGAGCAGTTTGGTGTTGCGTCCCAGTACGGAGTGTCTCTCGACCGTGCCGAGCAGATGATCCGGGAAAAGGGCGATGCGGATGCTAGGTCCAAGGCCGAAAAGTCGCTCCAAGACTACAAAGCAGCCCGGTTGTCTTATGTTGACCAAACCACAAAGGCTGCTAAGGAAATCCCGACTGATCTGTGGATTGGTACGGTTGGCATGACGGCCAACGGGTTGTCCGCGATCCGTCGTCGCGGCATGCAGTTTATGGGCGCTGGCGTTTTCCCGGATGATGCCATTAAGCGGTTCTGGGACCCGGTAATCCAAAAGGAGCGCGAAGCCAAGCGCCCCAATCCGTTGATGCGCCAATCGCCGCAACTGCCGGGCGCGATCGCTTCTGAATCCATGGCGATGATGACGCGATTCCCGGAGGTTGGTCGGAGAATTGTGGCCCAGTACCAGGGCTCGATGCAGGAAAAGCAAGACCAGGTCACAATGCAGACGGAGCCGATTGTGGCCTTGTCTCGTATGGCGTTTCAGGGCGGCATCCCCTCGGTCGCTGTCGCGTATGGCGTCGGTGTTCTCACTGGCGATCCCGCGATTGCTCTTGGGATTTTGGGTGAGTTGTCCGGAGGTCAAGAATTTGAAGATCAGACTCAGGCTGGTTCTTCGCTGTTTAAGGCAGAGATTCTTGGCGAGCTGTCCGAGGCAGCGGAGATGGC
>ENA-UOWG01000982-UOWG01000982.1-activated-sludge-metagenome-genome-assembly--contig:-NODE-982-length-31852-cov-22.073152_pt1 | contig 31852 bp, 27 predicted proteins | sample MGYA00238147_ERZ761563 | MGnify/ENA primary metagenome ERZ761563 (study PRJEB28884, sample SAMN05720216) | anaerobic digester metagenome | isolation source: active sludge of municipal... | reverse complement strand
GCGGGAGCCTAGAAGCGGTGATAGACGCCCACCCCGGCAAGGTAGCTGCTCTGGCCGGGCAGCAGCCCGGCGCCTAGCGCCGGCACCGTGGCCAGACCGAGATTGAAGGCCGTGATCACCGGACCGCCGCTGATGCGCCCGCCCAGCGTCGGCGTGCCCGCCTCGTCCGAGAAGTAGATGTAGCGGAAGTAGACGCCGGTGCGGCGCGACAGCAGGTAGGTCGCGCCCAGGTTGAAGGCGGTGTCGGAGCCGCCGGTGAGATTGCTGTCCTTGTAGTAGGCCACCTGGCCCACGAGTTCCAGGTTATCGAGCACCGGGTACTTCGCGCCCAGCGCGGCGATGCGGTAGGTCGGCGTCGTGCCCGCGAGCGGCCCCGAGGCGTACGAGAGGCGCTGCTCCCACCACTGGGCGGTGAGCGTGCCCTTGAAGATCGGCATGCGTCCGGCCACGAGCCAGGAGTCGATCTTGTCGGCCACGCCGGTGGAGGTCGCGCCCCAGTAGATGGGCACGCCGAAGTCGTTGCGGTTCCAGGCCGCGGCCAGGTACCAGCCGGGAGCGGGGGCGTAGACCAGACTCGTCCCGTAGCTCTGGCCGCGCTCGCGGGGATCGCCGCCCTCGGTGGAACTGGGCGGGATGGTCACCGGCAGCACACCGGCCGGCGGCGCCGAGGCGCCCAGCGTGCGGCCCACGCCCGCGGGCGACACGCCGGCGTTGGGCGACCACGACGCGTTCAGGCTCACCGGCCCGAGGCTTGCCCGGCCGGTCACCTGGTTGTCCTGGCGCAGCGAGAGGTCGTTGATGCCGACGATGGTGGCCTGCAGGTCGCTCACGCCGAAGGCCTCGACCGTGGTCGAGGCCACCAGCCACGCCATCGGCGAATACTCGCGCCCGAGCTTGAGCCCGAGCGCCTTGCTGTCGAGCGCGAGCACGGCCTGGCGGCCGAAGAGGCGGCCGCCCTGGCCCGAGACGCCCGTGTCGGCCAGGATGCCGGCCTCGAGCACGAAGCTGGCGCGCCAGTCGGCCCCCAGGGCCTCCGAGCCGCGCAGGCCCAAGCGCGAGCCGTAGACGATGCCCGAGGTCTCGCGCACGTAAGTCCCGGCGATGCTGCCGCTGCCGTTGACGCGCGTGACGTCGACCGCGAGGTCGACCAGGCCGTAGAGCTCGAGCGTGGATTGGGCTTGGGCGGCGGGCGCGGCGATCAGACAGGCCAGCAGGCCCGCGGGGAGGAGGCGCTTCATCAAGGGTCCGGGCAGGGGTCGCGGGTGGGCGTGCGAGCCAGGCCCACACACCCGGGGCGCGAGTCTAAGGGCAGCCGCGGCGCGGGCCTTGCCGCCGTCTTGATCGCGGTGTCATCGGCCGGTGCGAGTTGCGTGAAGCCCACACGCGACAGGGGATAATGCGGCGCATGTGGTTCCGTCCGATGCCTGACTCCTCCACCCGCCTGCGTGTGCGGCGGCTCACCGCGCCGCTCGTGCTGGCAGCGGGGCTGAGCCTCGCGGGCGCGGTCCACGCCCAGACCCCCGCCGCCGCACCGGCGCTCAAGGGGCTGGCGCTGGGCATGAACGCCGACGAGGTGCGCGCCGCATTCCCCGAGGCCGAGTGCAGCGAGCGCCTGTGCGTGATCGAACTGCCCGAGGCCTACACCCTGGCGCAGCAGCCGGCGAGCCGCGCCATGGTGGGGCTGTATCGCGGCGTGGCGGTGGCGGTGGCGTTCGAGCTGCCCGAGTCGGCGTGGGAGGACGTATGCGGCGCCTTGCGCGCCCACCCGCTGTACGGCAAGTGGCGCTATCGCGCCGTCGAGGCCGACGGCAAGTGCGTGCTCGAAGCGCCGAACGGTCGCCACCGCGTGGAGGTGGAGTCGGCTCGGGACGTCCGGAGCCTCGTGGTGACGCTGATCGACACCCCCGGCTTCGAGGCCAACCAGCGCGCGCTGGATCGCGAGCGGGCACGCGACCTCTGAGCCGCGCGCGGCCCGGGCGCGCGTCCAGCGCGGTCAGTCCGCCGTGAAGAAGCTCTTCATGCGGTCCATGAAGGACTTGGTGTGCGGGCTGTGCTTGTCGCCCCCCGCGCGCACCGATTCGTCGAACTCGCGCAGCAGCTTCTTCTGCTTGTCGGTCAGCCGCACGGGAGTCTCAACGATCACGTGGATGTAGAGGTCGCCGCGGTGGCCGGTGCGCAGGCCCTGGATGCCCTGGCCGCGCAGGCGGAAGGTCTTGCCGGTCTGCGTGCCCTCGGGCACCGGCACCGTGGCGCGGCCCTCGAGCGTGGGCACCTCGACCTCGCCTCCGAGGGTGGCGGTGGCGAAGGACAGCGGCAGCTCGGCGTGCAGGTCGTCGCCGTCGCGCTGGAACACGTCGTGCGCCGCGATGTGGATCTCGACGTAGAGGTCGCCCGCCGGACCCCCGTTGAGACCCGGCTCGCCCTTGCCGGCCAGTCGGATGCGCTGGCCCTCGTCGATGCCCGCCGGAATGCTGACCTCGAGCGTCTTCTGGGTCTTGAGGCGGCCGTGGCCGTGGCACGTGGTGCAGGGCTCGGGAATCACCTTGCCCTTGCCATGGCAGGTCGGGCAGGTCTGCTGCACCGAGAAGAAGCCCTGCGCCATGCGCACGCTGCCCTGGCCACCACAGGTGCCGCAGGTCTTGGCCTGGGTGCCGGGCTTGGCGCCCGACCCGTGGCAGGTGCCGCACTCGTCCCAGGACGGCACGCGGATCTCGGTGGCGTAGCCGCGCGCCGCCTGTTCGAGCGTGAGCTCCATGTTGTAGCGCAGGTCGGCGCCGCGGTAGACATTGCTGCGCCCGCCGCCGGCGCGTCCGCCGCCGAAGATCTCGGAGAAGATGTCTCCGAAGGCGTCGGCAAAGCCGCCCATGCCCTCGGCCCCACCGCCGAAGCCGCCCGGGCCGGAAGGTCCGCCGGCGCGCGGGTCGAAGGCGGCGTGGCCGTAGCGGTCGTAGGCGGCGCGCTTGTTGCCGTCGCACAGGACTTCGTAGGCCTCCTTCACTTCCTTGAAGGCTGCCTCCGAGTCCTTCTCGCCGTTGTTGCGGTCGGGGTGGTGCTTCATCGCCAGGCGGCGATAGGCCTTCTTCAGGTCCTCGTCCGAAGCGTCGCGGGCCACACCCAGGACTTCGTAGTAATCGCGCTTGCTCATTGCCGTCGCTCTGCCGCAGGACCGGGGCGCATCACCGTGCGCGCCTCGGATAAACGAACGACCGGGCAGGCCACAGGAGCCGTACCCGGTCGCATCGCGCTCATTGTCGCCTAGTCGCGCTTGACTTCCTTGTAGTCGGCGTCGACCACGTCGTCATCGGCGGGCTTGGCCCCCGGCTGCGCGCCGGACTGCGCACCGCCCGAGGCCCCGGCTGCTGCGGCGGCCTCGCCGAGCTTCTGCGCGGCCTTGGACAGCGCCTCGGCGCGACGCTCGATCGCCGCCTTGTCCTCGCCCTTGAGCGCTTCCTCGAGGTCGCTGATCGCCGACTCGAGCGCGCCGCGGTCGCCCGCGGGCACCTTGTCGCCGAGCTCGGCCAGGCTCTTCTTGACCTGGTGCACGAGCGCGTCGCCGGTGTTGCGCGCCTGGGCAAGCTCGAAGCGCTTGTGATCGTCGGCCTTGTTGGCCTCGGCGTCCTTGACCATGCGCTGGACCTCGTCCTCGTTCAGGCCGGAGCTCGCCTTGATGGTGATCTTGTTCTCCTTGCCGCTGGCCTTGTCCTTGGCGCCCACGTGCAGGATGCCGTTGGCGTCGATGTCGAAGCTCACCTCGATCTGCGGCAGGCCGCGCGGCGAGGGCGGAATGCCCTCGAGGTTGAACTCGCCCAGCAGCTTGTTGCCCGCGGCCATCTCGCGCTCGCCCTGGTAGACCTTGATGGTCACCGCGGGCTGGTTGTCCTCGGCGGTCGAGAACACCTGCGAGTGCTTGGTCGGGATCGTGGTGTTGCGCTTGATCATCGCCGTCATCACGCCGCCGAGCGTCTCGATGCCCAGCGTCAGGGGGGTGACGTCGAGCAGCAGCACGTCCTTGCGCTCGCCGGACAGCACCGAGCCCTGGATCGCCGCGCCGATGGCCACCGCCTCGTCGGGGTTGACGTCCTTGCGCGGCTCCTTGCCGAAGAAGGCCTTCACCGCGTCCTGCACCTTGGGCATGCGGGTCTGGCCGCCCACCAGGATCACGTCCGAGATGTCCGAGGCACTGGCCCCGGCGTCCTTGAGCGCCTTGCGGCAGGGCTCGATGGTGCGCTCGATCAGTTCATCGACCAGCGACTCGAACTTGGCGCGCGTGAGCTTGATGTTCAGGTGCTTCGGGCCCGAGGCGTCGGCCGTGACGTAGGGCAGGTTGATCTCGGTTTCCTGGCGCGACGAGAGCTCGATCTTTGCCTTCTCGGCCGCGTCCTTGAGGCGCTGCAGCGCGAGCACGTCCTTGGTGAGGTCGACCCCCGTGTCCTTGCGGAACTCGTTGATCACGTAGTCCACCACGCGCTGGTCGAAGTCCTCGCCGCCCAGGAAGGTGTCGCCGTTGGTGCTGAGCACCTCGAACTGCTTTTCGCCGTCGACGTCGGCGATGTCGATGATCGACACGTCGAAGGTGCCGCCGCCCAGGTCGTAGACGGCGATCTTGCGGTCACCCTTGCCCGACTTGTCGAGGCCGAAGGCGAGCGCCGCCGCGGTGGGCTCGTTGATGATGCGCTTGACCTCCAGGCCGGCGATGCGGCCGGCGTCCTTGGTGGCCTGGCGCTGGCTGTCGTTGAAGTAGGCCGGCACGGTGATGACCGCTTCGGTGACTTCTTCGCCGAGGTAGTCTTCGGCGGTCTTCTTCATCTTGCGCAGCACTTCGGCGGAAACCTGCGGCGGCGCGATCTTCTTGTCGCGCACTTCGACCCAGGCGTCGCCGTTGTCGGCCTTGACGATCTTGTAGGGCATCAGGCTGATGTCCTTCTGCACCTCGGCGTCCTCGAAACGGCGGCCGATCAGGCGCTTGATCGCGTAGAGCGTGTTCTTGGGGTTGGTCACCGCCTGGCGCTTGGCCGGTGCGCCGACGAGGATCTCGCCGTTGTCCATGTAGGCAACGATCGAGGGGGTCGTGCGCGCGCCTTCGCTGTTCTCGATGACGCGGATCTTGTCGCCTTCCATGACGGCGACGGCCGAGTTGGTGGTGCCGAGGTCGATGCCGATGATCTTGGCCATGTGTGCTTTCTCCTGATTCGGGCGGGCCGGTTGGCCCTTGTTTCTGGCTTGAGGGCCCAGATGGGGGCGATGCCCCCGCTTTCAAGCGCTGCGGGCTGGCCTCAGCCCTGGGCCACCGTGACCAGCGCCGGGCGCAGGATGCGGTCGGCGATCATCCAGCCCTTCTGCAGGACCGCCACCACGTGGCCGCCCGCCACGCCGGGCGGCGGCGGCACCACGGCAATCGCCTGCTGGGTGTGGGGGTCGAAGCGCTCGCCCACGGGATTGATCTGCTTGAGCCCGCCATTGCGCAGGGCCTCGGCCAGCTGCCGGGCCGTCAGTTCCAGACCGTCGCGCATCGGGCCTACCTGGCCGGTGCTGGCCTCGAGCGCCTTGTCCAGGCTGTCGGCCACCGGCAGCAGCCCCTCGGCAAAGGACTCGATGCCGTACTTGTGCGCCTTGGAGACGTCTTCCTCGGCACGGCGCCGCACGTTTTCCATCTCGGCGCGAGCGCGCATGTACAGGTCGAAGTTCTCGGCCGCCTTGAGGCGGGCGGCCTCGAGTTCGGCCACGAGATCGGCCTCGGGCGCGGCTGCAGCAGCGTCTGGCGCCTCGGGCGTCGGGGTGTTCTGGGTCATCGGGGATTCCTGAAGGCGGCGGCCACCGGGCCGCCCGACAAAGTGCTTGCTCACGGTCCGGCGCAGCCCGGTCCTATGCCAACCAACTGGGGACGACCGCGCGGCGTTCAAGCCCCCGCCGCGGCCGGGGTCTACTGCTGCGCCCCCAGCGCCCGGGCGCGCAGCGCGCCTTGCTCGGCGGCCGCCTGCCGGGCCGCCGCACCTTCGCGGTCCACCGGCCAGCCGCCGGTATGCCGCGCCACCAGGTCCGCCAGGGCGTGAATGAAGGTCGGCGCACCGTTGAGAGCCGGGATGTAGCGGTACTCGCCCCCTCCGGCGTGCTGGAACTCCTCCTTGCCTTCCATGGCGATCTCTTCGAGGGTCTCCAGGCAGTCGGCCGGGAAGCCCGGGCAGATCACGTCCACCCGGCGCATCTTCTGCCGGCCCAGCTCGGCCAGGGTGGGCGCGGTGTACGGCTGCAGCCACTCGGCCTTGCCGAAGCGCGACTGGAAGGTGACGAGGTACTCGTCCGAGCCCAGCCCCAGCGAGCCGGCCAGCAGGCGCGCGGTCTTGTGGCACTCGCAGTGGTAGGGGTCGCCGAGCGTCAGGGTGCGGCGCGGCACGCCGTGAAAGCTCATCACCAGCTTGCCGCCCTCGTCCTGGGCGCGCCCATGGGCCTTCCAGTGATCCAGCACCGAGGCGCGCAACGCCCCGATGTAGCCCGGATCGTCGTGGAAGTGCTTCACCACGCGCAGTTCCGGCGGGTTGCGCAGACGCGCGAGGCACTCGTAGACCTTGTCGAAGACCGTCGCGGTGGTGGTCGCCGAGTACTGCGGATACATGGGCAGCACCAGCACCCGGTCCACGCCCTTGCCACGCAATTCGTCGAGCACCGCGGGAATCGAAGGCTCGCCGTAGCGCATGGCCAGCGCCACCTCGAGGTCCAGTCCGCGCTCGCCCAGGTAGCCGCGCAGCAGCGTGGCCTGCTGGCGCGAGTGCACCATCAGGGGCGAGCCCTCGGGAGTCCACACCGAGGCGTACTTGGCCGCCGACTTGGCCGGCCGCACCCGCAGGATGATCCCGTGCAGGATGGGCAGCCACACCAGGCGGGGGATCTCCACGACGCGGGGATCGGACAGAAACTCGGCCAGATAGCGCCGCACCGCGCCGGCCTCGGGCGCGGTGGGCGTGCCCAGGTTCACGAGCAGCACGGCGCTGCGAGCGGCAGTGCCGTGGCGGAAAGCGGGTTCCGGGTCGAAGCGCATGGGCAGACCAGAGGGAGGGGAGGCGCGATTCTAGGCGAGCCCGCCCGGGCGCCCGCTGGATGATCGAACCCGGATGCCGCCGTCCCGGCGGGCCCGCGCGCCTCGGCCGGGCGGACTAGCGGCCCGAGGGCAGCTCTCTCATCCCCCCGCAATCGGTAGGGAATATATTGGCCGCCACGGTGTTGACCGCTTCAAGCCCCTTCGCCGAGCGGGCCCCGGTGATCTGTCCCTGAAGGAAACACGACATGAAGACTCGAACCCTCTCCTGGCTCGCGCTGGCCGCAGCCACCGCCCTGCTGGCCGCCTGCGGCGGCGGCAGCGACGCCCCGGTGGTCGTACCCCTGCCCCAGGCCGTGCCCGGCGGCACTCCCACCGCCCTGGCGGGCGGCATCGTCACCGGCTTCGGCAGCGTGATCGTCGACGGCAAGCGCTGGGACGACCGCAACGCCCGCACCGAGCGCGCCCGCGACGACAACCCGAGCGCATCGGACCTGACCGAGGCCAAGCTCGGCCATCGGGTCGAGATCGAGTTCGAGTCCGACGGCGTGGCCAAGACGATGCGCGTCGAGGCCGAGGTCCTGGGCCGCGTCAGCGCGGTCGATGCCGTCAAGAAGGAACTGCGCATCGCCGGCCAGCTGGTACGCACCAACACCGATCCGGCCGCCGGCCCGGTCACCGTCTACGCCGACGGCTACACGCAGTTCTCCGACATCAAGCTCGACGACGTGGCCGAGGTGCATGGCCTGCCGCGCTACGACAGCGCGACCTCGCGCTACGTGATCGAGGCGAGCCGCATCGAGAAAAAGGCGACCTTGCCTGCAGGAATCGCGCGCATCGCCGGCGTGGTGACCGCCTACGACCCGGCGGCCCGCACCTTCAAGCTCGGCGACCTCTTGGTCAGCGTGGGCTCGGCGCTGATCGTGCCGGCCAACCGCAGCCTCGCCAACGACATCCGCGTGGTCGTGTGGACCACCGCGATCAGCACCGGCCCGGCGGCCACCGCGAGCTTCATCCGCATCAAGGAGCGCAGCGAGGCCACCGGCCTGCAAAGCGAGGTGGCGGGTCGCATCTCGAAGTTCGACGCGGCTGCGGCAAGCTTCGAGCTGGGCGGCATCAAGGTCAACGCTCGCAGTGCGATCGTGGTGCCCGCGAACCAGTCGCTGGCCGCCGATCTCTACGTGGTGGCGCGCGGCACCTTCGCCACCGATGGCACGCTCAACGCCACGCAGGTGCGCATCCGCAAGTTCGAGCTCAGCGCGACGCCCGAGGCCGAGCTGCGCGGCACCATCACCGACTACAAGAGCCTGGCCGACTTCAAGGTGCGTGGCGTGGCGGTGGACGCGAGCACGGCCACGGTCACCCGCTGCCCGGCCACGCTCGCCAACGGTCTGTTCGTGCAGGTCGAGGGACGACTCACCACAACCGGCGTCAAGGCCAGCAGCGTCAAGTGCGAGGACGCGAGCGCCGGCCTGACCGTCGAGCTCAAGGGCGTGGCGAGCAGCGTCGACACCACGGCGCGCACCTTCACCCTGACTCCTGCAAGCGGCAGCGCGCGCAGCGTTCGCTGGACTGAGCTGACCTTCTTCCGCGACGTGACTGCCGCCACCCTGGCCGGCAAGACGGTCGAGGTCGAGGGCTACGAAGTTGCGGGCGTGCTGGTCGCCAGCAAGATCAAGCTCGGCAGCTGAGCCGAGTCGAGGTCGATCGCGGGCCGCCCTCGGGCGGCCCGTTTCGTTCCGGACGGCCGCGCGAGCCCTACTGCCCGCGCTCGAAGAAGTCCAGCACGCGCTCGGGCAGGAAGCCCAGGTCACCCGGCGGCGCTCCGCGCGGAAAGCCGATGTGGCCACCCTGTGCCGGCTGCTCGAGCGTCACGAAGCGCGACACCTGCCCCGGCTGCGGCAGGCTCGTCGCGGGCACGAAGGGATCGTTGAGCGCATTGAGCACCAGGTGCGGCACGCGCACGCCCGGCAGCCAGGGCTTGCCCGAGGCGCGCGTCCAGTAGTCCAGCGCCCCGGCGTAGCCGTGCACCGGCGCGGTGTAGAAGTCGTCGAAGTCGAACATCGTGCGCACCGCCCGCAGGCGCTGCGCGTCGAGCAGCCCGGGGAAGCGCCGCAACTTCTCGGTGACCTTGGGCTTGAGCGTGGCAAGGAACATGCGCGTGTAGAGGCGGTTGAAGCCGCGCGAAATCGCCTCGCCGCCGGCCACCAGATCCAGCGGGCTGCCGATCGAGGCCGCCGCGGTGACGAAGGCCGCGTCCTCGGCGCGCTCGCCCAGCCACTTGGCGAGCACGTTGCCCCCCAGCGAGACCCCCACGGCGTGCAGCGCCGCGCCGGGATAGCTCGCGTGCACGCGGCGCAGGACCCAGTCGGCCTCGTCGCTGTCGCCCGAGTGATAGGCGCGCGGCAGCCGGTTGGGCTCGCCGCTGCACCCGCGGAAGTGGACCACCACACCGCGCCAGCCGCGGTCGGCCGCGGCGCGCATCAGGGCCAGGGCGTAGTGGCTGCCGGAACTGCCCTCGAGTCCGTGAAAGAGCACGAGCAGCGGCGCGTTCGCCTGCGCGGGCTCGGGCAGCGCGAAGTCGAGGTCGACGAAGTCGCCGTCCGGCGCCTCGAGCCGCTCGCGCCGGTAGAGCACCTCGGGCCGCGGCACGAGCTTGGCGGCGACGATGGTCTGCGCGTGACCGCCGGGCAGCCAGGTCGGCGCGAGATAACTGGAGCGGGCGAGTGTCATGCCTCAGGGGTTCCGTCGCGATGGGCGCCGTCGCGGCCGGCCATCCGGCGTGGGGAGCCCGGCCTCAGGCGCAGGTGGCGCCCGCACCGGCTCAGTGCAGCGGCCCGGGCGGGACCTCGACCTCGGCCGCCTCGCCCTCGGGCACGGGCGAGGCGTGGTGCAGGATCATCTTCCAGCCGGCCGGCGTCTTGACGTAGGCGTTGGTGGCGATCACCTGGACCACGCGCTGCGTGCGGCCCTGGGCCACGACCACCTCCTCGATCACGTTGTGCAGGGCGAGCCCGGCGGCCTCGACGGCGCGCTTGAGCGTGGCGCGCACGTGCACCGCGCCGTTGTCGAGGATCGCACCCCACGAGGCGCGCACCGCGGGGTAGCCCAGCAGGCGCGAGCCTCCCGGGTGCACGCAGCACACGTCCTCGTCGTCGAGCCAGAGCTCGGCCATGGCGTCGGCATCGGCGTTCTCCATGGCCTCGTAGAAGGCCTGCTCGCACTCGGTGGGCGAGCTCAGGAGCAGGTTCTTGGACAGGCGCGAAGGCACGGGTCCGGCCTCAGTGGTGGCCCTTGGGCACTTCGCCCGCCTTGAGGCGGTACTTGGTGCCGCAGTACGGGCACATCGCCTCGCCGCCCTGGGTCACGTCGAGGAACACGCGCGGGTGGTGGTTCCACACCGGCATCGCCGGATTGGGGCAGAAGGCGGGCAGGTCCTTGGCCGAGAGTTCGACCACGGGAAGTTCGGTGGTGCTCATGCGATGGTCAGCCGATGTGTTTGCGTGAAGAGCCTCGCGAGCACGGCCGTGCTTCGAGGGCACCGAGGTCGCGAGGCGAGCGAGGCGCATTCTACGGCAGGGGCCCTCCCTATAATCCGCGCCTCAGGACACGCCTTCGTGCATCTCGCATCCGACGCTCCCGGGGCCGCGCGCCGCGCACGCCGCCTCACGCCGGGAGCGCCCATCCCCGGCCCCGCGCACCCACCGCTGCCGCCCCACGGCCCGGGGGCGATGCACGCACGCACCACACCATGAAGCGCTCCGCCCTCTTCGGCCACGAACCCGCGGCCAGCGTGCGCCGCGAGTCCTTCGCCGATGGCCTGCGCGCGGTGGCGCCCGCGCTCTTTGCCACCGGCACCTGGGGCCTGGTCACCGGCGTGGCGATGATCAAGGTGGGCTTGTCGACCGCCGAGGCGCTGGGCATGACCCTGCTGGTGTTCGCGGGCAGCGCGCAACTGGCCGCCCTGCCCCTGATCGCGGCCGGCGCGCCGCTCTGGGTGGTGTGGCTCGCCGCCACGGTGGTCAACCTGCGCTTCGTGATCTTCTCGGCGGGCCTCGCGCCCTTCTTCAAGCGCTTCTCGCTCGCCAGGCGCCTGGCTCTGGGCTACGTGACGAGCGACATCGGATTCGCGCTCTTTCTGTCGCGCTTTGCGGGCACGCCCCCCGAGGAACGCGGCTCCACCCACCAGGTGTGGCTGTTCCTGGGCATGGCCGCAGGCAACTGGCTGGCGTGGCAGACGATGTCGATCCTCGGCATCTTGCTGGGCCATGCCGTGCCCGGCGAATGGGGGCTGGACTACGCCGCCATCCTGGCGCTGATCGCGCTCACCGTGCCGATGATCAACTCGCGCCCGGCACTGGCCGGTGCGCTGGCCGCGGCCGCGGTGGCGGTGCTGGGCGCCGGCCTGCCGCTGCGCCTGGGCCTGGTGGCTGCCGTGGTGGTGGGCATCGCCGTGGCGATGGGCACCGAACTGGCCCTCGAACGCCTGGGGCGCGCCGCGCGATGAGCCACTCTCTCTACGCCTGGCTCGCCATCGTGGGCCTCACCGCGGTCACCGTGATCACGCGCTCGGCCTTCCTGGTGCTGGGCGAACGCTTCCCGCTGCCCGAGCGCGTGCAGCACGCACTGCGCTACGCGCCGGCCTGTGCACTGTCGGCGCTGATCGCGCCCGAGGTGCTGACGGCGGGCGGCGCGCTGGTGCTCGATCCGGCCAGCCCGAAGCTCGCCGCCGGCCTGGTGGCGGTGGCGGTGATGGTGATCTCGCGCTCGATGATCGTGACCATGGCGGTCGGGATGGGGATCTTCACCCTGCTGCGCTTGCTCTGAGCGCTACGACGCGACGCGACCCGCCCGTCCCCTGCTAGCGAGTGCCTTGCAGCCCGGGCGCCACCCAGAGCGCCAGCAGTCCCGCAGCCAGCAGCACCAGGACAGCCCCCAGCCCGAAGGCCCAGCCCGCGCCCCACACGTGCCACACCAAGCCGAACAGCGCAGAGGCGGGTAGCAGCAGCAGTCCCTTGACGAGGTAGTACCAGCCGTAGGCCGTGCCGCGCGCCCCGGGCGCCACGAGGTCGGCGATCAGCGCGCGCTCCGCGCCCTCGGTGGCGGCCAGGTACACGCCCATCAGCACGGCCGCCGCCCACAGCGCTCGCGTCTCGGTCGCCTGGCCGAGCAGCACGAAGACCGCGACATACAGCAGCCAGCCCGCAATCATCAGGCGCGTGCGCCCCACACGGTCCGACCAGGCTGACAGCGGCACCGCGAGCACGGTCGAGACCCCCGAGACCAGCGCCCACAACAGGGCCACCTGTGCTGCGCCCAGGCCCAGGTCCGTCGCGCGCAGCAGCATGAAGGTGTTCGAGGCCTGCCCCGCAGTGAACACCGCGATGGTGGCCAGCAGACGCCGGTAGGCCGGCGGCAGGCCGCGCCAGGTCCAGTCGGCTCCCACGGCGGCCGGCGCGGGCGGCACCCTCGGCTCGCGCAGGCTGAGCGCAAGCAGCACGGTGAGCGCGCCCGGCAAGGCGGTCCACAACAGGATGTCGCGGATCGGCACCTGCGCTGCGAGCAGCGCGGCGGCCGCGAGCGGACCGATCACCGCGCCCGCGTTGTCGAGCGCGCGGTGCACGCCGAACGCGAGGCCACGGTGGCGCGCATCCACCGAGGCCGCGAGCAGCGCGTCGCGCGGGCTGGAGCGCAGCCCTTTGCCGAGCCGGTCCATCATGCGCAGCAGCAGCAGTGCGGGCCAGGCCGCAGCCAGGGCGATCAGCGGCCGCGCCAGCGCAGCCAGTCCATAGCCGGTGACCACGAAGGGCTTGGCCCGGCCGTGGCGATCATAGGCCAGACCCGAGATCAGCTTGAGCAGGGCGCTGGCCGCCTCCGCCGCGCCCTCGATCAGGCCCAGCGCCCGCGGCCCCGCAGCGAGCACGGTGGCAAGGTAGAGCGGGATCAGCGGATAGACGAGCTCGCTGGCCGCGTCGTTGAGCAGGCTGATCGCGCCCAGGACCCACACCGTCCCGGGCAGGGAGCGCAGCGCAGCGCGCATCACACGGGCTCGGTCGTGCCCAGCACCGCCAGCCACAGGGCGCGCACCGCCGCAGCCTCGGGCTGCACGATCTCGGGGGCGACGCGCGCCGCCTCCCCCTCGCCGCTGTTCAGGCGCAACTCGTGCTGCAGCTTGCGGTAGCGGCGGTAGGCATCGGCCACGGTGAGCGCGAGCGCCCCGTCCACCAGCCCCGCCTCGCCCGCCATGCGCAGCAGCGCGATGTTGCCGAGGTTGCGCACCAGCTCGGGATGCTCGTGGGCGTGGAGCAGCACCAGGGTCTGGACGATGAACTCGATGTCGACCATGCCGCCGCGGTCGTGCTTGAGGTCGAACAGCGCGCTCGCGTTCGGGTGACCGTCGAGCATGCGCCGGCGCATCTTGATCACTTCGTCGCGCAGCCCGGCGGCATCGCGCACGCGGGTGAGGATGTGGGCGCGCTCGGCCTCGAAGCGCGCGCCGAGCGACGCGTCGCCCGCCGCGAAGCGCGCACGCGTCAGGGCCTGATGCTCCCAGGCCCAGGCGCCGGTGCCGTCCTCGTTGCGCTGATACTTCGCGAACGCCGCGTACGACGAGACCACCAGGCCCGCGTTGCCGTTGGGGCGCAGCCGCAGGTCGATCTCGAACAGGATGCCCGAGGAGGTCTGCGTGGTGAGCCAGCTCATCATGCGGCGCGCGAGCAGCGCGTAGTTCTCGGGCGCGGCCGGATCCTCGTCGTCGTAGAGGTAGATGAGGTCGAGGTCCGAGGCATAGCCCAGCTCCTTGCCGCCCAGCTTGCCGTAGGCGATGGCCGCGAAGCGCGGCACCGCGCAGTGACGGCGCGCGATCGTGCCCCAGGCCTGCTCGATCACGATCGCCAGCACCGCGTCGGCCAGCGCCGAGAGCTGGTCGGCGAGGCGCTCCACCGTGAGCCGCCCATCGAGGTCGGCCACCAGCAGGCGGAAGACCTGGGCGTGGTGTGCATCGCGCAGCAGGTTCATCTGGCGCTCGGTGTCGCCCACTGCCTCGGCCAGCTGCGAGCGCAGCTCGGCGGCCCAGCCCGACCAGTCCACCGGCGAGGCGTTGTCGAGGTCGGCGAGCCGCTCGTCGATCAGCTCGTCGAGCAGGATGGGGTGACGCACCAGGTAGTCGGTCGCCCAGCGGCTGGCGGCCAGCAGGCGCCCGACGCGGGTGGCGGCCTGGGGGTACTGGTTGAGCAGCGCCATGTAGGTGCTGCGCCCGGCGATCACCTCGGTCAGGCGAAGAAAGCGCGCCAGCACCTCGTCGGGCGTGAGCGCGCTGGCCGCCTCGCGGGCGTAGTCGCTGGCCCGCCGCAGCACACGGCGCAGCAGGCGCGTCAGGCGGGCGCGCGCCACGTCGCTGGCGGCCGCCACGCGGCGCGAGCTCATCAGCGCGAGCACCCGCTGCGCCGACTCGTGGGGCGCGTGGTAGCCCAGGGCCTCGAGCTGCGCGGCAAGCGGTTCGGACGCGTCGGCACCCGCCTCCTCCCAGGGAGTCGGCAGGGCATCGAGCTCGGCCTCGGCGCGCGACTGCGCAAGGAAGATCGCGTCGAAGCGCCCCGCCACGAACTCGCGCGTTGCCTCGAGCTCGGCCATGAGCTCGTCCACCGCGCGCCCGAGCAGCCGCGCCACGCGCTCGCGCGCCTCGGGCGCCGGCGGCACGAGGTGGGTCTGTGCATCGTCGAGGTACTGCAGCGCGTGCTCCAGGTTGCGCAGGAAGACGTAGGCCTGGCCGAGGCGCCGGGCCTCGTCGGCGGGCATCAGCCCGAGTTCGGCCATGGCCGCGAGCGTGCCCAGGGTCTGGCGGCCGCGCAGGCGCAGCTCCCGTCCACCGCGCATCACCTGAAAGGTCTGGGCGATGAACTCGATCTCGCGGATGCCGCCGCGCCCGAGCTTGACGTTGAGCGCCCGCTCCTCGCGCCCCGCGGCGCGGCGCTCGGTCTCGGAGCGGATCAAGGCGTGCAGTTCGGTGAGCGACTGGATCGCGCCGTAGTCGAGATACTTGCGGTACACGAAGGGCCGCACCAGGTCGGCCAGCGCGCTCACCTGGGCATCGAACTGCGCGGGGCTCGCGAACACCGGCGCCGACACCACCCGGCCCTTGAGCCAGGCGAAGCGCTCCCAGTCGCGCCCCTGAACCACGAGGTACTCCTCGAGCATGGCGTTGGAAACCACCAGCGGCCCCGCGTCGCCGTTGGGGCGCAGGCGCATGTCGACGCGGAACACGAAGCCCTCGGCGGTGACCTCGGAGATCGTGCCGATCACGCGCCGGCCGAGGCGCTCGAAGAACTCTTGGTTGCGCAGCGCGCGCCGCGGCGGCGGGTGGCCGGGCAGCGGCTGGCAGTCTCCGTCCTCGTCGTACACGAAGATCAGGTCGATGTCGGACGACACGTTGAGCTCGGCGCCGCCCAGCTTGCCCATGCCCACCACGAGCAGGTCCTGAGGCACGCCCGCGGCGCTGGTGGGCACGCCGTGCGTCGCGGCGAGTTCGCGGGCGTGCGCCGCCACCGCCGACTGCACGGCAAGCTCGGCCAGGGCAGTGGTGGTGCCCACCACTTCGGCCAGATCGGCGCTGCCGGTGGCGTCGCGCGCGATCAGCGCGAGCATCACCCGCCGGCGCAGGCGGCGCAGCGCGCTGGCCAGCGTCGCGGCCGACTCGTCCGAGCCGAGTCCGGCCGCGAGTTCGGCGCGCAGGCGCGCCGCCGGCCAGGACGCGTTGGCCAGTTCGGCGAGCCGAAGCGCTGCCTGCTCCGGCTCGGCCGCTGCCTCGATGAGCAGCGAGCGCTGCACGAAGCCCGACAGCGCGGGCAGTTCGGCGAGCGCGGCGCGCGCGGACGCAGTGGAGGTCATCGAGGCGGGCATGGCGAGCAGTCCGTGGCGCGCGGGCACGTTCCTGCGGCCCTGCAAGGCACGCCTGTCCGACACCCGCCCTGTGCTAGAGTGCCCTGCCGGTTTCGGGCGCACGCGTCTGATGCGCCTGATCCCGAGCTCGAGGGCTCGCGCCATTGTAAGAAGCCGTGCGCCCCGCCGCCGTCGCCCTCTCTTCCGCTTGGACCGCGTTTGATGCAAGACAACGGCCCGCGGCCCTCGACTCCGCCAGATCCGCCCTCCCCGCCGCATCACTCGATGCTCGAACGCGTCGAGCGCATCGAGGCCGAGGTCGAGCGCGCCGTTGAGCACGCCGTCGAGACCGGCGAGGCAGGCCTCGCGCGGCGCTACGGTCAGGGCGCGGTGCGCGGCGCGCGCGCGGCCGTGCGCTTTGCGCTCATCGGCCTGCTCCTGCTCTACTTCGTCTTCTGCGCCTGCGTGCTTGCGCTGCGCTATTGGGTCGCACCGCGCATCGACGAGTACCGACCCACCGTGGAGCAGCTGGCCTCGCAGGCCACCGGCGCCACCGTTCGCATCGGCCGCATCGAGGCCGGCTGGGACGCGCTCAACCCGCGCTTTGCTCTGTTCGAGGTGCGGGTGGCCGATCGCTCGGGCCGCACGGCGCTCGAGCTGCCCGAGGTCGACGCCACGCTGTCGTGGACCAGCCTGCTGAAGCTGCGTCCCAGCTTCGCGCAGCTCGTGCTGCGCTCCCCCGAGCTGGAAATCCTGCGCCTGCCCGGCGGCGTGATCGAGATCGGCGGCTTTCGCATCGATCCGGCCGCGCCGGCCGCAGACTCGCGCGCGCTCGACTGGCTGCTCGGCCAGGACCGCATCCTCGTGACCGGGGCGCGGATCGACCTGCGCGACCTGCGCGTGGCCGAGGCGCCGCGCGAACTCGTGCTGCGCGACATCGAGTTCCTCTTCGACGCGGGCCTGACCAGCTGGCGCTTTGGGCTGCGCGCCACGCCCCCCGCAGACCTCGCCGCGCCCCTGGACCTGCGCGGCCGGATCAGCCGCACGCCCTTCGAGCGGCGAGCGGACTTCAGCCAGTGGAGCGGCCAGCTCTATGCGGCCTTCGACTACGCAGACCTGGCCCGACTGGTGCACCTGCTCGATCTGCCGATCGCGCTCACGCGCGGCGAGGGCGCGGCGCGCGCCTGGGTGGACTTCGAGCGCCTGCAGGCAACCCGCACCCGCGTCGACCTCGCCCTGGTCGGCGTGGACGTGCGCCTCGCGGCAGGACTCGAGCCGCTCAAGCTCGCCACCCTCAGCGGCCGGGTGGGCAGCAGCCGCGCGGGCGGCACGAACTCGCTCGAGGCCAGCGGCCTGTCCTTCCGCACCACCGAGGGACTGAGCTTCGGCCCGGCCGAACTGACGGTGCGACGCACGCCGGGCAGCGCAGGCAAGCCGATGCACACCGAGGTCGAGGCAAGCAGCCTGGACCTCGGTGCCCTGGCCGCGCTCGCCGAGCGGCTGCCGCTGCCCCAGCCGGCGCGTGCGCTGCTGACGCGCCACGAGCCACGCGGACAGCTGCGTACCCTGCGCGCGGACTGGCGCGGCCCGCTCGACGAGGCGCGCGACTACACGCTCAAGTCCGACTTCGCCGGGCTTGCCACCCGCGCCCAGCCCGCACCCGCCGATGCGGCCGCCGACACGCCGGGCCAGCCCGGCTTCGAGGGGCTCACGGGCAGTGTCGAGGCCACGGCCGCCGGCGGCGTCCTACGCCTGGCCAGCCGCGACGCGGTGCTCGACTTTCCCGGAGTGTTCGCCGAGCCGCGCCTGCCGTTCCAGTCGGTCGACGCGGTGCTGCGCTGGACGATGCGCGAGCGGCTCGATCTGAAGCTCGAGCTGCTCACGCTGCGCAACCCGGACCTTGAGCTCAGCGCCGCCGGCAGCTGGAGCGCCACGGGGGGAGCCGGGACGATCGATCTGTCGGGCCGCGTGCTGCGTGTCCGGGCAAGCGAGGCGCACCGCTACGTGCCGCTCGCGGCGGGGCGCGGCACCATCGACTGGCTCAGGCGTGCGCTGCGCGCGGGGCGGGCGAGCGACGGCCAGTTCGTGGTGCGCGGCCCACTGGCGCAGTTCCCCTGGACCGACCCGGCGCAGGGCCAGTTCCGGGTAAGCGCGCGAGTCGACGAGGTGGTGCTCGACTACGTGCCGGCAGAGGCCGCCACGCCCGATGCGCTCGCGCCCGTCGGCACGCTGTGGCCCGAGTTGCGCGACATCAGCGGCCGCCTCGTGTTCGAGCGCGACGGCCTGGAAGTTCAGGCCAGCCGGCTCACGGTGTTTGGCCTGAGCTCCGCCGGCGCGCGAGCGCGCATCAAGCACCTCGACGCGAGCGCCCGGGTGGAGGTCGACGGCGAGGTCGGCGGACCGCTGGCGGACTTCGTGCGCTTCACCAACGCGAGCCCGGTCGGCGGCTGGCTGGGCGGCTTCCTCGGGGGCGCGGAGGCACGAGGCAACGCGCGCCTGGAGTTGCAACTCGACATCCCGCTCGCCAAGCGCGAGGCCACGCGGGTCGTCGGACGCCTCAACCTGAAGGGCAATGAACTGCTCTTGCCCGGCGGCGTACCGGCCCTGACGCGACTGACCGGCCCGGTCGGCTTCACCGAGCGCAGCCTGCGCATTGCGGGCGTCACGGGCTACGCCCTGGGCGGGCCGCTGCGCCTCGACGCCGACACAGGCACCGACGGCGTGATCAGCCTGGTGACCAGCGGGCGCTTCACGCCCGCCGGCGTGGCCACTGCGCTCGACCATCCCGCGGCGTCGCGCTTGCTGGAGCGCGCCAGCGGCGAGGCGGCCCACAGGACGACGATCACGATCGCTCCCGCCGGGCTGGAGATTCGCGCCGAATCGGATCTGGTGGGCATCGCGTTCAATCTGCCGGCACCGCTGCGCAAGACCGCGACGGAGCCCTTGCCCCTCACGCTGATGCGTCGACCGGCGCTGATCGAGGGCCGCGACTCGGACGCCTTGCAGGCCACGCTGGGCAACCTGGTCGACGTGGTGCTGGAACGCCGGCGCGAGGCCACGGGTCATCGCGTGACGCGCAGCGCCGTGTCGGTCGGCGAGGCGGCGTCGCTGCCCACCTACGGCGTGAGCGTGAACCTGGCGCTGCCGCGCATCGACCTCGACGCGTGGCGGCCGATCTACGAGTCCGCCGCGTCCGCCACGGCTCGCCCGGGCGCGGCCGCACCGCCCGAGCAGTTTGTGCCAGACAGCGTGAGCCTGCGCACGCGCGAGCTGGTGCTCGACGGCAAGCTCTTCCGCAACGTGGTGCTGGGAGCGACCCACATGTCGGATGGCCTGTGGAACGCCAACCTCGCGTCCGACCTCGTGAGCGGGGCGCTGACCTGGCGGCCGGCGCGCGGCACCGGTGCGCGCGCCACCGAGGCGCACCTCACCGCGCGCCTGAGCCGCCTGGCGATCCCCGACAACCGCCGCGACGAGGTGGCCGCCACGCTGGGCGAGACCAGCGCCGCGCAATTGCCCGCCGTGGAACTGGTGGCCGAGGAATTCGAGCTGGGGGCCCGCAAGCTCGGCCGCCTGGAGGTCGATGCCCGCAACCTGGGCAGCGGTCAGGCGGCGGTCTGGGAGCTGCAGCGCCTGATCATCACCAACCCCGACGGACGATTCAGCGCCACGGGGCGCTGGGCGCCCGAGGGTGGCGCCGGGGCACGCCGCATGGGACTGGCGTTCACCCTGGACGCACGCAACGCCGGCGGGCTGCTCGATCGGCTGGGCATACGCGACGCACTGCGCGCCGGAACCGGGAAGCTGGAGGGCGAGATCGGCTGGCGGGGTTCGCCGCTGGGCCTCGACCTGGGCTCGCTCGACGGCCGGCTCAAGCTCGAGATCGATCGCGGCCAGTTTCTCAAGGCCGACCCCGGCGCGGCACGGCTGCTGTCGGTGCTGTCCTTGCAGACCCTGGCGCGGCGCATGACCCTGGACTTCAGCGACACCTTCGCCGACGGCTTCGCGTTCGACACGGTGCGCGCCGACGCGCTGATCAACTCCGGGCTGATCACGACGCGCAACTTCCGCATGATCGGGCCCGCAGCCACGGTCCTGCTCGATGGCACGATCAACCTGCGCAACGAGACCCAGGATCTCAAGCTCGCCGTGCTGCCCGACGTGAACGCGACCTCCGCCTCGCTCGCGCTGGCGGTGGTCAACCCGGCCGTGGGCCTGGGCAGCCTGGTGGCCCAGCTGGTGCTGAAGGACCCGCTGTCGAAGCTCTTCTCGGTAGAGTTCGAGGTGCAAGGCAGCTGGACCGATCCGCAGATCCGCAAGCTCGAACGCACGCCCGTGAGCGCGACACCGACCACCACTCCATGAACGATTCGCCCACCTCCCAACGCCTGCGCGTGGCCGCCTGCCAGATGGTCTCGGGAACCCGCGTGGACGAGAACCTCGCCACCGCCGCGCGGCTGATCGCGCAGGCCGCGGACGCGGGCGCGCAACTGGTGGCGCTACCCGAGTACTTCTGCCTGATGGGCCGGCAAGACGGCGACAAGGTGGCGATCCGCGAGGCCGCAGGGGCCGGCCCGCTGCAGGACTTCCTGGCCGCGCAGGCAAGCCGGCACGGGGTGTGGCTCGCGGGGGGCACGATCCCCCTGGCTGCGCCCGAGCCCGACCGCGTGCTCAACACCACCCTGGTCTACGACCCGCAGGGCCGGTGCGTGGCGCGCTACGACAAGATCCATCTGTTCGCCTTCAGCCGCGGCGCGGAGCGCTACGACGAGGGCCGCACCATCACGGCAGGCAGCTCGGTGGGTCGCTTCGCGATTGCCCTGGCCGGCGGCACCGAAGTGCGCGTGGGCCTGTCGGTGTGCTACGACCTGCGCTTCCCCGAGCTCTACCGCGCGATGGGCGAGCCGCACCTGATCCTCGTGCCGGCGGCCTTCACGGCCACCACCGGACGAGCTCACTGGACGACGCTGCTGCGCGCCCGCGCCATCGAGAACCTGGCCTACGTGCTCGCGCCCGCGCAGGGCGGTGTGCACGAGAATGGCCGCGCCACTTATGGCCACTCCTGCCTGATCGAGCCCTGGGGCGAGGTTCTGGCCGAGCGCGCCGAGGGCGAAGGCGTGGTGCTGGGCGAGGTGGAGATTGAGCGCATCGCCGATCTGCGCGCCAGCCTGCCGGCCCTGGCCCATCGCGTGCTCTAGGCGCGGGCAAGTCCCGGCCCCGGGCAGGGACAAGCGGCGCGAGCACTCCCCTAGAATGGCCGCATGAACGCCACCGAACCCGCCCTCATGCGCCTGGCCACGGCCCGTGCGCTGCTGCTCGAACCCTACGGACTCGACGAGGCCCAGCTCGCCCGCGCGCTGGCCACGATCTTCGAGCATCGCGCCGACTACGCCGACCTGTACTTCCAGTACACGCGCAGCGAGTCGTATGCGCTCGAGGAAGGCATCGTCAAGAGCGGCAGCTTCGGCATCGAGCAGGGCGTGGGCGTGCGCGCGGTGATCGGCGACAAGACCGCGTTCTCCTACTCCGACGACATCTCGCTCGAGGCCCTGCTCGAGGCCGCCCGCTCGGTGCGCTCGATCGCCCGGGCCGGCGGCGGCCGCCGCAAGCTGGCCGGGACGATGAGCCCGCGCCCCCAGGCAGCGCTCTACGGCCAGGACGATCCGCTCGCCTCGCTCGACGCAGCCGCCAAGGTCAAGCTGCTCGAGCGGCTGGAGCGCATGGCGCGGGCGCGCGATGCGCGCGTCAAGCAGGTGATGGCCAACATCGGCGCCGAACACGACGTCGTGCTGGTGGCGCGCAGCGACGGGCTGATCGCGGCCGACGTGCGCCCGCTGGTGCGCCTGTCGATCAGCGTGATCGTCGAGGAGCACGGCCGGCGCGAGCAGGGCTACGCCGGTGGCGGCGGGCGCTACGACCTCGCCTACTTCGACGATGCGCGGCTCGCCGGCTACGCGCAGCAGGCGGTGGATCAGGCGCTCGCCAACCTGGCGGCGCGCCCAGCCCCGGCAGGGATCATGCCCGTGGTGCTGGGGCCGGGCTGGCCGGGCATCCTGCTGCACGAGGCGGTGGGTCACGGACTGGAAGGCGACTTCAATCGCAAGGGTTCGAGCGCCTTCGCGGGCCGCGTGGGCGAGCGCGTGGCCGCGCCCGGCGTGACGGTGGTGGACGACGGCACGCTCGCGCAGCGCCGCGGCTCGCTCAGCATCGACGACGAGGGCAACCCCACGTCGCGCACCGTGCTCATCGAGGACGGCATCCTGCGCGGCTACCTGCAGGACTCGCTCAACGCGCGGCTCATGAAGGTGCCCACCACCGGCAACGGCCGGCGCGAAAGCTTCGCGCACCTGCCCATGCCGCGCATGACCAATACCACCATGCTGGCCGGCGGCCACGACCCCGAGGAGATCGTGCGCTCGGTGAAAAAGGGCATCTACGCACGCAACTTCGGCGGCGGTCAGGTCGACATCACCAACGGCAAGTTCGTCTTCAGCATGGCCGAGGCCTTCCTGATCGAGGACGGCCGCATCACCGCGCCGATCAAGGGCGCGACCCTGATCGGCAACGGCCCGGATGCGCTGACCCGCGTGACCATGATCGGCGACGACATGGCGCTCGACGGCGGCATCGGCACCTGCGGCAAGGACGGGCAGAGCGTGCCGGTGGGTGTGGGCCAGCCCACGCTGCGCATCGAGGGCCTGACGGTCGGCGGCACCGGCGGCTAGGGCCGTCGCCGCACTTGCATAGGCGGACAGTGCCCCGGCGCGGATCGCGGGGCATGCGCGCCGACGCGTCCCGGGTGCAAAATGCCTGCGCGCACGCTGCGGGCGACGCGGTAGCCGGACCCAACAACCAGGGAGACAAGCGACATGGCATTCGATCCGAGTTCCAGCCGAATGATGCGGGGCGCCGCCGCACTGGCATTGGCCGCCACCTGCACGCTGGCGCAGGCCCAACTCAAGGCCGACGAGTGGCGCTTTGCCGCAGCGGTCTACGGCTACTTTCCTTCGCTCAAGTCCGATACGCAGTTCCCCTCGGGGCGCGGCGGTCCGACCATCGACGTGTCGGGCGACACCCTGGTGAGCAACCTCAAGATGGCCTTCATGGGCAGCTTCGCGGCCCAAAAGGGCGTGTGGGGCGTCTGGACGGACGTGTTCTATTCCGACGTGGGCGGCGACAAGACCGGCCTGACGGACTTTCGCATCGGTGGCCAGCCAACTGCGGTGCCGGCCTCGCTCTCGCTCGACGCCAAGACCACGATCTGGACGCTGGCGGGCACCTACACCTTCGCCGACGCACCGAGCTACACGGCGAATGTGCTGGTCGGTACCCGCATGCTGTCGGTGGACCAGACCCTGGATTGGCAGTTCCTCGCGCCTTCGCCCAATGGCCTCATCGCCCCCGCGGGCCGCAGCGAGGTGAGCAAGACCAACTGGGATGCGATCGTCGGCGTCAACGGGCGCTACCGCATGGGCGACGCGCTCCAGTGGGTCGTGCCCTATTACGTGGACATCGGCGCGGGCAACTCCAAGTTCACCTGGCAAGCCATGCTGGGCCTGGGCTACGACTTCAAGTGGGGCGAGGTCGGCGTGGCCTGGCGCTACATCGACTACGACTTCAAGTCGGGCAATGCCATCCAGACCATGAGCTTCAACGGCCCGATGCTGGGCGCGCGCTTCACCTGGTAGCAGGCGATCGCGGCCCCGCGCCGCGGGGCCGCTCAGCGGCCGCGGCATAATCCGCGCAGATCCAAGAAGAGACCCGCGGCCGGCGGCACGCGGGCGTTGCCTTGTTCGACTCCTTCAAGCTCCTCACCCCCATCGTCTGGCTGACGCGCCTGCTGGTGGGCGCGTATCCGCAGTGGATCGGCTGCGCGCCGGCGGCCACGCAGCGCATCTACTTCGCGAACCACACCAGCCACATGGACACGGTGGTGCTGTGGGCCGCGCTGCCGCGCGCGCTGCGCGCCAACACGCGCCCGGTGGCCGCCAAGGACTACTGGGACAAGGGCGCGCTCAAGCGCCGCATCGCGATCGACGAACTCAACGTCGTGCTGATCGACCGCAACCGCGACGATCCGAGCCACGATCCGCTCGACCCGCTGCGCGATGCGCTGAGCAGCGGCTTCTCGCTGATCATCTTCCCTGAAGGCACGCGCAGCGCCCAGGCGCTGCCGGGACCGTTCAAGAGCGGCCTGTATCACCTAGGGCGCGAGTTCCCGAGCGTGGAACTGGTGCCGGTGTACCTCGAGAACCTGCATCGCAGCATGCCCAAGGGCGAACTGCTGCCGGTGCCGACGATGTGCTCGGTGCGCTTCGGCAAGCCGGTCCAGATGGCCGAGGGCGAGAGCAAGGAGGGCTTCCTGTCGCGCGCCCGCGCGGCGGTGATCGCCCTGTCGCGCGCATGAGGCTAGGACTGTCCGCCAACGAGGCCTACCTGCTGATCCTGGCGGGGCTGGTGCTCTTCTCGGCCGCGGCCACCGCCTACGGCCAGTGGCTGCTGGGCCACGCCAGCGACGGGGCCAAGCAGCAGCGCATCGCCATCGTCAACTCGCGGGTGCGCGCCTCGTGGTCGCTGATCCTCATCTTTGCCGTGGCCTTCGCGCTGGGCCAGCCGGGCCTGCTGGTGGTGTTCGCGTTCTCGTCCTTCCTGGCGCTGCGCGAGTTCATCGCGCTCACCCCGACCAAGGCCTCGGACCACTGGGCGCTGGTGATCGCCTTCTATGCGGTGATCCCCATCCAGTATCTGCTGATCGGGTTCGACCAGTACCAGATCTTCTCGCTCTTCATCCCGGTCTACGTGTTCCTGCTGCTGCCGGTGCTCATGGCGCTGAGGCAGGACACGGAGCGCTATCTCGAGCGCGTGGCCAAGGTGCAGTGGGGACTGATGATCAGCGTGTTCTGCGTCAGTCACGCGGGCGCGATCATGGCGCTCGAGGTCCCGCGCTTCCAGTCGAGCGGGCAGCTGCTGCTGCTGTTCTTCCTGCTGGTGGTGTACTTCTCGGACCTGCTGGAGGTGATGGCCAGCGCCCTGCTGGGCGGCACGCCGCTGCGCTCCAACGCCAACAAGACGCGCAAGGGCGTGTTCGCGGGCGGCTTGGGCGCGGTGCTGATCGGTGCATCGCTGTGGTGGCTCACCCCCTTCCGCTTCTGGCAGGCGATCCTCATGTCGGGAGCAATCGTGGTGGCCGGCTTCATGGGCGGGCTGGTGCTCAGTTCCGTCAAGCGCTCGCTGGGCGCACGCCGCTGGGACACCGAGATCGTGCTCACGCGTGGCGCGCTCGACCGGCTGGACTCGCTGATCTTCGCCGCACCGGTGTTCTACCAGCTCACCGTGTTCTTCTTCCTCTAGGCTTGCGGCACTGCGGCAAAGGCGCTAGAGTCCCCGTCGACCGCCCGATGGGGCGGCAATGGATCTGACCGTGACCGCCACCGCCCGCTTCTACTTTTGGTTCTTTGGCTTTTTCCTGCCCCTGGCGGAAAGAGTCGAGCGGCGCGCGTAGATCGCCACCCCGACACCCACCGCCAGGCCCAGCCCCTGGCGGTTTTTTTTTGCCAGGGCGGGCTCAGAGAGACCGCCATGCACGAGGCCCGACCGATGCGCTACATGACCGACGACCTGCGGATCCGCGAGATCAAGGAACTCGCGCCGCCCTCGCACCTGATCCGCGAGTTCCCCTGCGACGAGGCGGCCTCGGCCACCGTGCACGAGGCGCGCCAGGCGGCGCACCGCATCCTGCACGGCATGGACGACCGGCTGCTGGTGGTGATCGGCCCCTGCTCGATCCACGACCCGGCCGCCGCGCTTGAGTACGCCCGCCGCCTCAAGGGCGAGCGCGACCGGCTCGCGCCCGAGCTCGAGGTCGTGATGCGCGTGTACTTCGAGAAGCCGCGCACCACGGTCGGCTGGAAGGGCCTGATCAACGATCCCGACCTCGACGGCAGCTACCGCATCAATCACGGACTGCGGGCCGCGCGCGAGCTGCTCATGCAGATCAACCAGGCGGGCGTTCCCGCGGGCTGCGAATACCTGGACATGATCACCCCGCAGTACATCGCGGACTTCGTGGCCTGGGGTGCGATCGGCGCGCGCACCACCGAGAGCCAGGTGCACCGCGAGCTGGCCAGCGGCCTGTCGTGCCCGGTGGGCTTCAAGAACGGCACCGACGGCAACATCAAGATCGCCACCGACGCGATCAAGGCCGCGCAGCAGCCGCACCACTTCCTGTCGGTGACCAAGGGCGGCCACTCCGCCATCGTGAGCACGCGCGGCAACGAGGACTGCCACATCATCCTGCGCGGCGGACGCGCCCCCAACTACGATGCCGCGAGCGTGGACGCCGCCTGCACCGAGCTCGCCAAGGCCGGTCTGGCGCAGCGCCTGATGATCGACGCGAGCCACGCCAACAGCGAGAAGAAGCACGCCAACCAGCTCAAGGTCGCCACGGACATCGGCCATCAGCTCGCGGCGGGCGAGACCCGCATCGTGGGCGTGATGATCGAGAGCCACCTCGTCGAGGGCCGCCAGGACCTGGTGCCGGGCAAGCCGCTGACCTATGGCCAGTCGATCACCGACGCCTGCATGGGCTGGGACGACAGCGTGCGCGCGCTCGACACCCTGGCCGAGGCGGTGCGCTCGCGCCGCCTGCGCAACGCCAACTACTCCGGCAAGTAGCCGGCCGCGAAGGATCCGCGCAGGGGGACTTGACAGCCGCGGCATCTGACATCAAAGTGATATCACTTTGACGAGGAGGCCGCGATGTCCGCCAGCCGTACCCACGAGATCGAACGCCGCAGCACGAGCGGCTACCTGATGGTCGCGATCGGCCTGGCGCTGATCCTCGCCGGCGCGGCCATGCTGCTGCGTCCGGCGGGCCTGCCGGGGCTGATCCTCGACGTGGCGCTGATCCTCGTCGGCGTCTTCGTGCTCGCCGGCCTGTACATGCTCCAGCCCAACGAAGCGGCGATCCTGCTGCTGTTCGGCCAGTACGTGGGCACCGACCGCAGCGAAGGCCTGCGCTGGGCCAACCCGTTCTACAAGAAGCAGAAGATCAGCCTGCGCGCGCACAACTTCGTGAGCGACCGGCTCAAGGTCAACGACAAGCGCGGCAATCCGATCGAGATCGCCGCGGCCATCGTCTGGCGGGTGCGCAACACCGCGCAGGCGGTGTTCGACGTCGAGGACTACCAGAGCTACGTCACCATCCAGGCCGAATCGGCGGTGCGCCACCTGGCCTCGAGCTACGCCTACGACGAGGGCGAGGATCCGCTCTCCGGCGAACCGACCCTGCGCGGCGGCCAGGACCGCATCACCGAGGCGCTCATCGCCGAACTCACCGAGCGCTTCGATCAGGCCGGCATCGTGGTCGAGGACGCCAAGCTCACCCACCTCGCCTACGCGCCCGAGATCGCCCAGGTGATGCTGCGCCGCCAGCAGGCCGAGGCGATCATCGCCGCGCGCGCCAAGATCGTGCACGGCGCGGTGAGCATGGTCGAGATGGCGCTCAAGGGCCTGTCCGAGCGGCAGATCGTCGAGCTCGACGACGAGCGCCGCGCCGCCATGGTGAGCAACCTGCTCGTGGTCCTGTGCTCGGACAACGACGCCCAGCCCGTGATCAACACCGGCACGCTCTACCAGGGCTAGGCGCTGTGAGCGCGCGGCCGCTCTACCACCACACCCAGTTCGGCTGGGCCATCGTCCTCGCCGCGGCCCTGGGCGCGCTGCTCGCCTTCGTGCTCGTCTTCGTTCTTCCGCCCGCGGGCAGCGAGCCGCTGCCCGGATGGCTGCTGCTGCTCATCGTCGGCGCGCCGCTGCTCACCCTGATGGCCTTCGGCTCGCTGACGGTGAGCATCGCCGACGGGGCGCTGGCCTGGCGTTTCGGCCTGGGCTGGCCGCGCAAGTCGCTGCCGCTGGCCGAGATCGCGGCGGTCGAGCCCACCCGCACCCGCTTTGTCGAGGGCTGGGGCATCCACCTCACGCGCCGTGGCTGGCTCTACAACGTCAGCGGCTTCGACGCGGTGCTCGTCACCCGGCGCGACGGCAAGACGCTGATGATCGGCACCGACGAGCCGCGCGAGTTGGCGGGCACCCTGCGCCGCGCGCTCGGTCAGCCGCTGCGCTCCTGAGGCCCGCGCGATGGCGAGCCCCGACAAGAAGGCCTTCCTGCTGCGCATCGACCCCGCCCTGTGGGCGGAGCTGGAGCGCCTGGCCGGGGTGGAGCTGCGCTCGGTCAACGCGCAGGTCGAGTTCCTGCTGCGCGAGGCGCTCGAGCGCCGTGGTGTCAGGCTCAGGAAAGCCGCGCCGCGTACGCCGCGCGCATCCGGCTAGCGGCGCTCACGGCCGCGAGGCACGGACCTCGCGCGGGCCGTACCGCGCCCGCGCGCTCAGGCTTCGCGCTGGGTCTTGCGCTGCTGCCAGAGCACGTCGCCCTGGCCCGCCACGCGATTGAGCACGCGCGCCAGCACGAACATCAGGTCCGATAGCCGGTTCACGTATTGGCGCGCCTCGGGGCGCACCGGTTCGGACTGGCCCAGGGCCACGATGGCGCGCTCGGCGCGCCGCGCCACGGTGCGGCACACGTGCGCCAGCGCCGCGGTGCGCGCGCCGCCGGGCAGGATGAATTCCTCGAGCCGCGGCAGATCCGCGTTGTAGTGCGCCAGCCGCGCGTCGAGCCGCGCCACCTGCACGTCCTTGAGCATCGTGTAGCCCGGGATGCACAGCTCGCCGCCAAGGTCGAACAGATCGTGCTGGATGTCCACCAGATCGGCGCGCACCTCGAAGGGCAGCAGCTCGGTGAGCAGCAGTCCGATGTGCGAGTTGAGCTCGTCGACCTCGCCCATCGCAGCGATGCGCAGGTGGTCCTTGGGCACGCGCGTGCCGTCGCCCAGGCCGGTGGTGCCGTCGTCGCCCGTCCGGGTGGCAATCTGAGTGAGGCGCTTGCCCATGTCGAGTATCGTGTCCGCATTGGTCGAGTCGGAGGCGATTATGAACGCTCCCCTGCCCGCGTCCCTGCCCCACCCCGCCCTGCCCCCGGAACTGCTCGCCCAGTTGCACGCGCGCTTGGGCAAGCGCGTGTCGGTCGTCCAGGCCGTGCGCGAGCACCACGGCCGAGACGAGTCGCCCTTCGCGCCCATGCTGCCCGACGCGGTGGTCTTCGCCGAGACGACCGAGGAAGTCGCCGCGGTCGTGAGCCTGTGCGCCGCGCACCGCGTCCCGCTGATCCCGTATGGCGTGGGCTCCTCGCTCGAGGGCCACCTGCTCGCCGCGCGCGGCGGGGTGAGCCTGGACCTGGGCCGCATGAACCAGGTGATCGCGGTGCACCCCGAGGATCTGACCGTCACCGTGCAGGCCGGCGTGACGCGCAAGCAGCTGAACGAGGCGATCCGCCACACGGGCCTGTTCTTCCCCATCGACCCCGGCGCGGACGCCACGCTCGGCGGCATGTGCGCCACGCGCGCCTCGGGCACCAATGCCGTGCGCTACGGCACCATGCGCGAGAACGTGCTTGCCCTCACCGTGGTCACGGCCGAGGGCAAGGTGCTGCGCACCGCACGGCGCGCACGCAAGAGCAGCGCGGGCTACGACCTGACGCGGCTCTTCGTGGGCAGCGAGGGCACGCTGGGGGTGATCACCGAGGCCACGCTGCGCATCTATCCGCAGCCCGAGGCAATCAGCGCCGCGGTGTGCTCCTTTCCCAGCGTCGCGGCCGCGGTGGCCACCACCATCCGGACCATCCAGATGGGCGTGCCCATCGCCCGCTGCGAATTGCTCGACGCGCTCACCGTGCGCGCGGTCAACGCCCGCGAGCACCTCGCCCTGCCCGAACTGCCGATGCTGCTGTTCGAGTTCCACGGCAGCGAAGGCAGCGTGCGCGAACAGGCGCAGACCGTGCAGGCGATTGCCGCCGAGCACGGCGCCCAGGGCTTCGAGTGGGCCGCCACGCCCGAGGAGCGCAGCCGCCTGTGGGCGGCGCGGCACAACGCGTACTTTGCCTGCCTGGCGCTCAAGCCCGGCTGCCGCAGCTTCACCACCGACGTGTGCGTGCCGATCTCGCGCCTGGCCGAGTGCATCGACGAGACGATCGCCGACACCGCCAAGAGCTTCCTGCCCGCGCCCATCCTTGGCCATGTGGGCGATGGCAACTTCCACTGCGCCATCCTCGCCGATCCCGAAGACCCGCGCGAGGTCGAGGAGGCCGAGCGCCTGAACGGCCGCATCGTGGCGCGCGCCCTGCGCATGGACGGCACCTGCACCGGCGAGCACGGCGTGGGCCTGCACAAGATGGACTTCCTGCTCGAGGAGCACGGCCCCGAGGCGATCGACCTGATGGCCCGCATCAAGCGCGCGTTCGACCCGAACGACATCCTCAACCCCGGCAAGATCGTGCGGCGCTAGCGTGGCGAGCGAAGCCCCCATGGCTGAGGATGCGGCGCGACTGGAGCGGGAGCGTTCGGTCCTGCTGATCGTCGATGCTCAGGCGCGCCTAGTCCCGCACATCGCGGATCACGAGGCCGTGCTCGCGCGGCTCGAGGCACTGGCGTCTGCTGCGCGCGGCTTCGGCATCCCGGTGCTTGCCACCGAGCACTGCCCCGAGCAGCTCGGGACCACCGTGGCAGCGCTGCGCGAGCCGCTGCCCAGGCAGGCCGTGCTCGCCAAGCGGCACTTCGGCGCGGCCGACGAACCCGCGCTGCGCACGCGACTGCAGTCCCTGGCGCGCACCCAGGTCGTGATCGCAGGCATGGAGGCGCACGTGTGCGTGATGCAGACCGCGCTGGGCCTGCGCGCCCTCGGCTATGCGGTGTGGATCGCGGCCGACGCGGCAGGCTCGCGGCCGACGCGGCAGTCCGACCGCGCCTGGGCACTCGATCGACTGGCGCGCGCCGGCTGCGTGCTCGCCGGCACCGAGACCGTGCTCTTCGAGTGGCTGGCCGACGCCGCCGACCCGCAGCGCCCCGAGTTGATTCAGGCCGTCAAGCGCCTGCCCTGAAGGGCCGCCCCGCGCTGTCGAGCCCGCGGGGTGCGCTTGCGGCCTCAGCGGCCTGCGGCGGGGTAGACCTGCTTCCAGTCCGAGCGGACGCTGAGCACCGTCCAGCCGCGCGCCGGCGCCTCGTCGAGCGCGCGTGCCAGCCGGCCGACCGACGAGTTGCGGTCGTAGGCGAACTCGCGGGTGGCGTCGTCGTGGCGCACGATCACCCCCAGGCTCGGGCCTGGCCCCGAGGTGGTCCACTCCAGCATCTGAAAGTCGCCGTCCGAATTGCCGAAGGCGGCGATCGGCCGCTTGCCGATGAACTTGTGGATGCCCACCGGCTTGCCGGCCTTGTCGTCGATGAAGTCGATCTCGGCCAGGCGCACGATCACCGGCTTGCCGTCGCGCAGCTCGTACTTGGTCTTGATGCTCGAGCCGATCACCTGCTCGGGGGGGATGCCGTAGCGCTCCTGCGCGAACACGCGCAGGAACTCGACGCCGCCGCCCGAGACGATGTAGGTCCTAAAGCCCTGGGCGCGCAGGTAGGCCAGCAGCTCGAGCATGGGCTGGAAGACGAGCTCGGTGTATGGCCGCTTCAGCGTTGGGTGCTTGGCGGTAGCCAGCCACTGACGCACCGTGGCGTCGAACTCGTCGCTCGTCATGCCAGCGTGCGTGGCCATGACGAGTTGCAGCAGTCCTTTCTCGCCAGAAGCCGCAAGGGCCTTCATGTCGCCTTCGAGCACCGCCTTGAAGGGTTGCTGGGTCTTCCACTCGGGATGCCGGGGAGCGAGCGCCTTCACGCGGTCGATGGCGAACATCAGCTGGAAGTACGCCGGCTGCTCGGACCACAGGGTGCCGTCGTTGTCGAACACGGCGATGCGATCGGCGGGCGCGACGTAGCTCTTGCCGCCCGGCTCGGTGACGGCCTGCACGAAGGCCAGGATGCGCGCCTTGGCGGGACCGTCGTTCCAGGATGGCAG
>ENA-UOWG01000981-UOWG01000981.1-activated-sludge-metagenome-genome-assembly--contig:-NODE-981-length-31876-cov-5.229723_pt1 | contig 31876 bp, 26 predicted proteins | sample MGYA00238147_ERZ761563 | MGnify/ENA primary metagenome ERZ761563 (study PRJEB28884, sample SAMN05720216) | anaerobic digester metagenome | isolation source: active sludge of municipal... | reverse complement strand
CCTTCTGGACCTCAACAAGCGCAGGATCGTGGACGATGCCTTCGTGGTCAACTCCATCAAGCCGGGCCGCCTGAACGAGATCCTCCATCCCATCGTGGACCTCGCTTCCGTGAAGAAGCTGAAGGGCGTTACCGGGGGCATCGCGGGAGCTCCGGGAGCGGCGATCGGGCGGGTCTATTTCACCACCGAGGCCTTGCTGGACGCCCACCGGGTGGCCCAGCAGAAGGGTCAGGACAAGCGGATGATCCTCTGCATGCCCGCCACTTTCGCGGACGACGTCAAGGCCATCGAGGTGGCCACGGGAGTCCTGTCCACCGAGGGCGGGTACTCGGCCCACGCCTCCGTCGTGGCCCGGCAGTATGGAAAGGTCTCCCTGGTCAAGCCGGATCTCCGTATACGGGGCAAGAAGGCCACCCTGGGGGATATGACCATCTCCGAGGGCGACTACCTGACCATCAACATCCCCTTCTACGGGGAACCCATGGTATGGTTCGGCAAGGCGGACCTGATCGAGCCCAAACCCGACGAGTCCGGCCTCCTCGAGTTCATCGCCTTGGCCAAGAAGTCCATGAAGGACTTCCACGTCCGGGCCAACTCGGACAGCCCCCGGGACGCGGCCCTGGCCCTCTCGTTCGGGGCGGAGGGCATCGGACTTTGCCGCACGGAACACATGTTCTTCAACGAGAAGCGGATCAACACCTTCCGGGAGATGATCCTGGCGGACAGCAAGAAGGACCGCCTCAAGGCCTTGGCCAAGCTCCAGGGCATGCAGAGGGAGGACTTCTACGGCCTGTTCAAGACCATGGCGGGCAAGGAAGTCACCATCCGTCTCCTGGACGCCCCCTTGCACGAGTTCCTGCCCCACAACGAGAACGAGATGGAGATCTTCCTCAAGTACATGGGGGCGGGCAAGGGGGGCACGAGCCTCTCCAAGTCCGAGATCCGGGCGCGCTTCGACGCCCTGGCGGAGTTCAACCCCATGCTGGGCCACCGGGGCTGCCGCATCGCGGTGAGCTATCCCGAGATCTACGAGATGCAGGTCCGGGCCATCTTCGAGGCCGCCTACAAGCTCAAGTCCGAGAAGGTCGATGTCCGGCCGGAGATCATGATTCCCATCATCATGAATTCCTCGGAGCTCAAGCTGATCGTGTACGGCAAGAAGATCGAGGGCAAGACCTACGCGGGTCTCGTGGAGATCGAGGAGCAGGTGCGCAAGGAGCTCAAGGCCAAGGCCCTGCCCTACAAGATAGGAACCATGATCGAGCTTCCCGCCGCTGCGCTCTCCTCCGGGGAGATCGCCCGGTATTCGGAGTTCTTCAGCTTCGGGACCAACGACCTGACCCAGACGACCCTCGGGATCTCCCGGGACGACTTCAACGGGTTCATGCCCGACTACTCCCAGTTCGACCTGATCGACGGAAACCCCTTCTCGGTGCTCACCACGCCGGTCAAGGAGCTCATCGGCATGGCCGTGCGGCGCGGCAAGATGACCCGTCCCAACCTGGTGGCGGGCCTCTGCGGTGAGCACGGGGCCAACCCGGACAACATCCGCTTCTGCATGGAGGCGGGGCTGGACTACGTATCCTGCTCCCCCTACCAGGTGCCCCTGGCTCTCCTGGCCATCGCCCAGGCGGAACTGGAGGCTTCCAAGCAGGCCAAGTCCGTCTAGGGTTCCGCCGCGAATCGGTCGGGATTCCCGAAACGCGAACGGCCGGCTCCCGAGAGGGGGCCGGCCGTTTTATCCCGGAAGGTCGACTCTGCCCTAGGAAGTGAACTCCACGGCCAGGGCCTGCTTGGCGGTCTCGACCACCGCCGCGGCCACCTTCTTGGCGTCCGCCAGGGGGACCCCGGCTTCCTTGTTGAAGGTCTTCTCGAAGAATATGCGCATGGAATCGAACATATCGGGAAGATAGTAGAAACAGAAGGAGAAGTTGATGCCCGTGGGCTTAAGGATGGTGAAGGCGCCGTAGGACAGGACGGCCTTCTTGCCGTAATAGACGCGGGTCTGGTTCTTGGCGGTGTGGCAGTGTAGCTCGCTGAAGCGGAGGGGGATCTGTTCCGTGCTGGATCGGACGTAGGGTTCCTCGCTCTTCTTCGCGTAGTTCTGGGGTTCCACCAGGATGAACAGCTTCTTGCCGTCCGTCTGGAAGGTGAGCCCCTCGCCGGAGGGGTAGATGGATTTCACGTTGTTGTACGAGACCACCTCGTACCGGGAGTAGGCGGAGTTCGGGCTGAAAAAGGACGACACGATGAAGCCGTGGTCCTTGGGGAGCTGGCTTTTCGCGTAGGCGTCGAAGAGGTCCATGGCTTTTAGGGACATACATTCCTCCTAACGGTTCGAGTATAGACTATCTGCCCGGTTTGGCAAGGGATTCCGGGGTCTTTGAGCTTCTCTCCGCCGCAGCGGCTCGGGCCTTGTATTTCTTCGCCAGGTCCGCAAGGCCGGTCTTCTCGTAGATCCGGGCCAGGTTGCGAAGGGGCTTGGGATCCCGCGGGTCGAGATCCGCGGCCTTCCGGAAGGCTTCCAGGGCCCGCTCGACCCGGCCCCTGCGGGCATACAGGATCCCCAGGGCGGACCAGGGGCCGGACGTTCCGACGTAGGGCGCTCCCTTCTCCAGGAGCTCGACGGCGGTGGCGCCGGAGCCCGATTTGTCCAGGCACAGGGCCAGGCCCAGAAGGAAATCCTCGTTCTTCGGGGAGGCCCGCAGGAGGGAGCGATAGAGGGTCCCGGCCTCCCGGTACCGGCCGATGTTGCGGTAACAGGCCGCCAAGGCGGCGTGGTCTCGGTTTCCCGGCGGCTCGTAGGGGATCCCCGCCTCGATCCCGGCGGCCGCGTCGGCGAAGCGCCGGGCGGCCATCAGGGCCCCGACGTATTCCCGCCGGATCTCCGAGTTGTCCGGCCACCGCTCCAGGTAGTCCGCGTACGCCTCGAAGGCTCCTTCCCGGTCGCCCAGGGATTCCCGGCTGGATATCCGGTAGAGGGCGGCCATCTCGTGCATCGGATCCGCCTGGAAGGTCCTGTCGAACCAGTTCCGGGCCAGGTCCGGCCGGCCGTCCTTATAGAGGGCTTCCCCGAGGGCGAACATGAGCGGGGGGTCCGCAGGACGGAGCCGCAGCATCTTCTGGAGGGACTCCAGGACCGAGGGACCTCCCTGCCCGAGTCGGCAGCGGCACAGGACGGACCAGTACTCCACCGCGTCCGCGTCCGCCCCCGCCCTGCGGGCCCTGCCGAAATCCGCAAGGGCTTCCTGGAACTCCGAGAGCCGCCATCGGCAGACGGCCCGCTCGAAGAGGAGGTCGGGGTTCCCGGGATCCAACTCCAGGGCCCGCGTAAGGTGTTCCACGGCGCGGTCGAAGCGTCCCAGTTCGCGGCAGGCCTCCGCGGCCAGTGCCCGCATGCCCGCGTCGGGACCCTCCCTGCGTAGGATCCCCACCGCGGCCCGCAGGGCGCCCGCGTGATCGCCGTCCCTCAGCAGGGCAACGGCGCGATAACGCTCCAGGGAATCCTCGGTCCAGGCGACCCCGTCCATGTCGGGCCACAGGGACCGGAGGCGGGTCGATGCCGCGGCCGCGTCCTCGGGACTGCCGTCGGCCAGGAGCAGGAGGGCCTCCAGGGTCAGGAGCCCCGGGTCCTTGGGGTTCTCCGAAAGGGCCGCCCGGCAGTCCGCCAGGGCCTCGGGGATGCGGCGGAGCTCCCGGTAGGCTCGGCTGCGCCAGAGCCTCTGGGGGACCCCGTCCAGGCCGTTGGCGATCACGAAGGAGAGCATCTGCCGGGCCATGTCCGGGTCGCCGCGGTTCAGGGTCCGCACGGCGTGGACGAAGAGGGCGTTCAGGTAGCCCCGGAACACCCGGGGATTGCCGGGGGCCATCGTGACCGCCCGCTCCAGGGCCTCCACGGAAGCCTTGCTCTTGCGCAGGCGAAGGGCCGCCAAGCCCAGGAGAGACCAGGTTTCCGCGCCGTCCGCCCCGAGCTCCAAGGCCTTGCGCAGGCAGCGGGCGGACTCCAGGGGGCGGGAGACGGCGAGGTAGGTCCGGCCCAGGAAAAACCAGCCTTCCGGCTTGGCGCTCGTGTCACGGAGGTAGAGCCGGAAGGCCCCGATGGCCTTTCCGAAATCGCCCAGGGAGTGGAGGCTCCGGCCCAGGTAGAGGAGCGCCTCGGGGAACTCGTCCGTCTCGGAGACGATGCGGGTGAGGATGTCCGCCGCGGACTCGTAGTCCCTCCGGGATCCGGCCTCCAGGGCTTTTCGGAGCAGGTCGGATCCCTCGGCGTTCGTCATGGAACGATTCTACCCGGCTCCGCCGGGAGGGGCAATACGAAGGACGGAAAAACGGCGCGGCGCCTTCCTGCCCCGTCCTGAGCGGGATATACTGGGATGCCATGAAGCGCATTCGGACCGTGATCTTCACCTTCGGAACCGCGGCTGCCGCCCTGTGCATCGTGTTCCTGGTCTGGGCCTTTGTGCTCCGGGAGAGGTCCACACGGAGGCTCTACGCGGAGTACGAGGTCTACCGCGCCCTGACGGCCCTGACGGACATGTACCGGGACCCTGGAGCCGTCATGCCCCCGGACGACAGGATTCTCGGCTTCGGGCTGTATCGGTCGGACGGGACCCGGCTCTACCAGCACGGCCGGACCCCGGATCGCCTGGCCCCGGAGATACTCCAGGACCCGGCCTCCGCCCGGAGGTTCACCGACTCGTCCTTCATCCTGGTCCGGCCCTTCGGAATGGATCCCCTGCGCAGGCCCGTCCCCGGCAGGCCGGACCGCCCGGGAAGCGGCATGATGATGCCCATGGGAGGGGCCGCGAGGTTCGCCTACATCGAATACGGCCTCGGGTCCTTCCGGAGGGAACAGCGGGCCCTGAGCGCCGGCGCACTGGCGATCACCGCGGCCCTGGGGGCCGCCTACGCGCTCCTTGTGCACCTGTACCGCAGGAACCTCGACCTAAGGGACCGGGAATACCGGAACCGGGAGCTGGTACAACTCGGGGAAGCCGCCCGGACCCTGGCCCACGAGATCAAGAACCCCCTGGGGGTCATCCGGGTCCAGACAGCCCTCCTGGCCCGGACCCTGGGGGGCGGATCCGAGGAGGGCTTTCGCATCATCGACGAGGAGGTCCGCCGGCTGGGAGGCCTGGTGGACCGGATCCGGGATTTCCTCCGGAGCGGGGAGGGCCGGCCCGAGACCGTGGACCTGGGGGAATTCCTGGAGGGCTGGGCGAAGCGGCACGGAGGGGGCGTCCGTCTGGAGGGCGCCGTTACGGAGGGGGCGGCGGTCCGCATCGACCGGGGTAGGCTCACGGACATCCTGGACAACCTGGCCCGGAACGCCCGGGAGAGCATGGAAGGAAGGACCGACCTGCCCGTGGAGCTGGCCTGCGGTGTCAAGAGGGGCCAGGCCGTCGTGTCCGTCCTGGACCGGGGGCCCGGGGTGGATCCCGAGGAGGAAGCCCGGCTCTTCGAGCCCTTCCACACGACCAAGGAAAAGGGTTCGGGGATCGGACTGGCTCTGTCCGCGAAGTGGGCCCGGACCGCGGGCGGAACTCTGTCCTACCGGCCCCGGGAAGGCGGGGGCTCCGTGTTCGAGCTGCGCCTGCCCGTGGCGAAATAAAAACGGCCGTCCGGGAAGCTACGCGCGCCTCCCGGACGGCCCCCTGTGGACTCAGGCTCGAAGCCGAAGCTTACAAAACCCTGCCCCGTCGCTCAGCTCTCCGTCAGATCTTCTCCAGGACGGACCGGATGATGGCGATGGCCTCCCGAAGCTCCTTCTCGTTGATCACGAGAGGTGGGGCGAAGCGGATGATGTTGCCGTGGGTCTGCTTGGCCAGAAGGCCGGCATCCCGGAGGGCCAGGCAGACGTTCCAGGCCTCGAAGCCCTTCTCGAAGACGATGGCGTTCAGAAGACCCTTGCCACGGACCAGGACCATCTTCTTGCAGGGGATCTTGGCGACCTCGTCCCGGAAGATCCTGCCCAGGCGCTCGGCGTTCTCCTCGAGCTTGCCTTCCTCCAGCACCTCCAGGGAGGCGATGCCTACGGCGCCCGCCAGGGGGTTGCCGCCGAAGGTGGAGCCGTGGGTACCGGGAGTGAAGACCTTCATGACCCCGTGGTCCGCCACGATGGCGGAGATCGGCATGACACCGCCGCCCAAGGCCTTGCCCAGGCACATGATATCCGGCCGGGCGTTCTCGTGCTCCCAGGCGAAGCGCTTGCCGGTCCGGCAGAACCCGGTCTGCACCTCGTCGGCGATGAACAGCATCTTGTTCTTGTCGCAGAGGGCGCGGACGGCCTTCAGGTATCCCTCCGGCGGAACGACCACACCCGCCTCGCCCTGGATGGGTTCCAGGATCACCGCCACGGTGTTCGGGGTGACGGCTTTTTCGATGGCCTTGATGTCCTGATAGGGAACCCGGATGAAGCCCGGGGCGTAGGGACCGTAGTTGACCGTGGAATCGGGATCGCTGGACATGGAGATGGCGGCCAGGGTCCGGCCGTGGAAGTTGTCCTCCATGCAGATGATCTCCTGCTTGCCGTTCTGGACGCCCTTGACCTCCACGCCCCAGCGGCGGGCGGCCTTGATGGCGGTCTCCACGGCCTCGGCCCCGGTGTTCATGGGAAGGGCCATCTCGTAGCCCGTGAACTCGCAGAGCTTCTTCAGGAACATGCCCATCTTGTCGTTGTGGAAGGCCCGGCTGGTCAGGGTGACCCGGTCGAGCTGGTCGCGAACGGCCTTGACGATCTTGGGGTGCAGATGCCCCTGGTTGACCGCGGAATAGGCGGACAGGAAATCGAAGTACTCCTTGCCCTCCGGGTCGATCACCTTCACGCCCTTGGCCTTGGAGAGGACGACGGGGAGGGGATGGTAGTTGTGGGCCCCGTATTTCTCGTCCAGATCGATGTATTCCTGCGTCTTCATGGATTCCTCCTCGGTTCCTGTGGAACCAGGTCGCCAGTATAGCATCCCGAGCGGGATCCCGCCAAGAGGCCTTTTGCTAATTTCTTATAATATAGATATTTATAGAAGAGACCGTGCATCTTTATGCGCCCGGGTTCCCCGGGACCCGCTCCCGGCGGGCGGCGGGTCCCGCCGGCCCCGGGGATACGAGTCCGAAAGCCGGGAATCCGGGGCTATCGGGTGTACCGGATCCCGTCCCTCTCCCGCTTGCGCTCGATCCCGAGCCGGGCCAACAGATCCAGGAGCTCCGGGTACGGCAGTCCCCCGGCCTCGCACATCTTGGGGAACATGGAGATGTGGGTGAAGCCCGGGATGGTGTTCGCCTCGTTCAGGTAAACCGATCCGTCCTTCCTGTCCAGGAAAAAATCGATCCGGGCCATCCCGGACAGGGCGGCCAGCTTGTAGGCTCGGACCGCGATGTCCATGACGAGCCGGGAGATCTCCGCCGGCACCGGGGCCGGGATGAGAAGGCGGGCACCGTCGGGGTCCACGTACTTGGCCTCGTAGTCGTAGAACTCGTGGGAGCTCACGATCTCCCCGGGGGGATAGGCCGTCGGCTCCCCGTTGCCCACCACCGAGCATTCGAGCTCCCGGGCTTGCAGGAAGGGTTCCACCAAGGCCTTGGAGCCCCACTCCAGGGCGGACCGGAGAGCCGGCAGGAGTCCGGCGGAGTTATCGATCTTGGAGGTGCCCACGCTGGAGCCGGCGCAGGCGGGCTTGGCGAACATCGGGTACCCGAAGGAAGCCTCCAGGTCCGAGCGCAGGACCTCGAACCGGGCGGGCTCGAGATCGGCGGCACGGACCGTGCGGAAGGGCGGGACGGGTAGGCCGGCCCGGGCCCAGAGGGCCTTGGAGACCTCCTTGTCCATGGCCACGGCGCTTCCCAGGACGTCCGCTCCCGCGTAGGCCAGACCCGCGGTCTCCAGTAGACCCTGGACGGTGCCGTCCTCCCCGAAGGTCCCGTGCAGGACCGGCAGGACCACGTCCGCGGGGATGGGGTCGCCGGAGAGGAGGGCCAAGCCCCGGCCCGGCACGGCCGCCGCGACCCGGGACTCGTCCTTCAGGATCTCCAGGGGGCCGGATCCGCCCCGGGCCTTTTCGACGGCCCGGGGCGGCTGAAGGTACCAGACGCCGTCCCGGTCGATCCCGATCAGGGTCGGTTCGTGGGACGGGGGAAGGTGGCGGAGGACGCTGGCGGCGGAGGCCAGGGAGACCTCGTGCTCTCCGGAGCGGCCTCCGTACAGGATCACGGTGTTCATGGGGAGGACCTTTCGTAGTCAAGCTCGGCCAGGGCGGCTTCGGCCTCGGCTATCTCGTCCCAGGGGATGGTCCCCCGGGCGTAGATGATGGAGTTCTCATGTCCCTTGCCCAGGAGAAGGACGAGGTCTCCGGGCCCGGCCAGGGAGAAGGCCCTGCGGATGGCGGCCCGCCGATCCGGGATGAGGAAGAGCCGTTCCCCCCGGACTAGGCCGGGGCAGCCCGCGGCGATGTCCTCCAGGAGGGCCATGGGATCCTCCCCCCGGGGGTCCTCGTCCGAGAGGATCACGACATCGCAGTATTCCGCCGCTATGCGGCCTTGGAGGGGACGCTTTTCCGTGTCCCGTTCCCCCCCGGAGCCGAAGACGCAGATCACCCGGCCCCGGACCCGGCTCCGCAGGGGAGGCAGGATCGCCTGGAACGAGGACGGGGTGTGGGCGTAGTCCACGATCACCTCGAAGGGTTGGCCCCGGTCCACGACGGTCATCCGGCCGCGTACGGGCCTCAGCTTCGGGAGAAACGGCAGGAGTTCCGAGGCCGGGATCCCCCTCAGGCGGGAGACGGTCAGCAGGGCCGCCAGGGCGTTGCGTACGTTGAACTCCCCGGGCAATTCGATACGGGCCGGATAGGACGAGCCTTCCTCGACATACTCGAAGGAGGAGCCTCCGGCGTCGGAGGCCACGGCTCGGGCGAAGGCGTCCGCCGGCGCGTCCGCGGCGCCGAAGGAGTATACGGGCTTTCCGCAGGCCCGGCGGAACAGGTCCGACACGGGGTCGTCGGCGTTCACCACCCCGAAGGAGGGGACCTCCACGGAGCGTCCGGCGATCACTTTCCGGTGTCCGACCCGGTCCAGGGCGCGGAAAAGGTTGGCCTTGTCGTGGCGGTATTGCTCCACGGTCCCGTGGAACTCCAGGTGCTCGTGGGTCACGTTGGTCATGACCCCCGCGTCGAAGGCCACGTCCCCCAGGCGATTGGTGCGGGGCGACAGGCCGTGGGAGGAAGCCTCCACCACCGCGTACTCGTATCCCGCATCCCGCATGTCCGCCAGCATCCGGTGGACGGCGTTGGCCTCCGGGGTAGTCTGGTGCTCCGGGTTCGGCAGTTCCCCGGATCCCGTGTCGGACATGACCGTGGAGAAGAAGCCCGCCCGGGCTCCTGAAAGGTTCAGGAGCTGCCAGATCAGGTAGACCGTGGTGCTCTTGCCCTCGGTTCCCGTCACTCCTACGACCCCGAGGCTCCGGGAGGGATGCCCGTAGAATGCGTCCGCCGCGGGGGACAGGGCGAAGCGGGAGTCGGGCACCCGCACGTAGGCGATGCCTTGCCGGAAAGGCCCGGGATCCCGGGAGTGGACGATCGCGGAAGCCCCGGCGTCCAGGGCCCTGTCGATGAAATCGTGGCCGTCCGCGTGGAGGCCCGGCAGGGCGAAGAAGAGGTATCCGGGTCTCACGTCCCGGGAATCGTAGGCCATGCCGGTTACCGGTACATCCGCGGGGCCCGCGAGTTCATGGGCGGGCAGGAAGGGGAGGAGGTCCGAGAGACGGCTCGTCATGCGGCCTATGGTAGCGCCGCTCGCGGCCTTGTTCAAGGCGGCCTGCCCGGAACCGGGTCCCGGGCAGGCTTCACCACGGCGGACTCAGAGGGGGAAACTGAACTTGATAGTGCCGTAGGCGATGAAGGGGAACACGCCCTGGCTTCCCTCCAGGCTCAGCGCGGTCATGACCCCTCCCCCGAGCCGGAGGGTCTGACGTTTCCCGAGCTTGAACATCACGGAGAGGTCGGGGACGATGAAATTCTCCGTGAGGAACTCGTTCACGAGCCCGAACACGAGGAATCCCCCTCCCCAGGCGCTAAGGTTCACCACGAGGGGATCGAAATCCATCTCCACGTACGCCATGGGGGAGAGGATGTTCAGGAGTATGAAGGAATACACCTTCGCCCCGACTCCCAGGGATATGAGTCCAAGATCGAACTGGTAGCTGAGCGCGGCGTTCGGGAAGGGGATGAAATACGGGATGTTCCCCCCCGTGGCGTCGCCGACGATCGAATCCGTGATGCCCGCGTAGAAGGGCATGTCCGCTCCGATATCCACGCGCCACTGCGCGAAGGCCGGGACGGCCAGCATGGCGGCCAGGGCCGCCAGGATGATCGCTTTCTTCAAGGTTGCCTCCTTGTTCGAGGTTCGGCGTGCCTCGGCGGCGGTACCCGCCGCCGAGGCACGCCCGTACACTCGATAGTATATCCCCGATTCGGGGATAAAACATCCGTTGATTTGGCCAGCCTGCGCCGGTTGACGCGGCGGCGGCCATCCGTCATGCTCCGGGCATGGATACCCGGAAAGCCTACGCGGAGCTCCGACGGCACCTCGACACCCTCCCCGTCGGTTTCCCCCGGAGCCGGGCGGGGGGCCGCATCCTCCGCAGGCTCTTCACTCCCGCGGAGGCCCGGGTCGCCCTGGGTCTTTCCTGGAAATTCCGGAGCCCCGCGGAGGTCGAGACGGCGTTGAAAGCCCGGGGTCTCGATCCGCGCGAGCTTGCCCGGGAGGCCGGGGCCGAAGCGGAGCCCTCCGGCGCCCCGGACGGCTCCGGCCTCGCCTCGCTTCTCGGCGCCCTGGCTTCGAAGGGCAGCATCCTCCGGAAGGCGACGGACGGTACCTACGCCCTCCTGCCCTTCGTGGTGGGCATGTACGAGATGCAGATAGCCCGACTCTCCCGGGACCTGGTCCGGGATACGGTGGATTTCCTGCACCAGGGATTCGGGCTGGAGCTTCTGACCACCGGGGAGCCCCAGACCCGGGTGATCCCGATAGACGCGGCCATACGGCCCGAGCACAGGATCGCGGAGTACGACGAGTGCCGATTCCTGATCCGGAACGCCGGAGGCCGGATCGCGGTCCTGGACTGCATCTGCCGTCGTGCGACGGACCTGGCCGGGAAGCCCTGCAAATCCACGGACCGGCGGGAGCTGTGCATGGTATTCCGGGATTTCGCGGATACGGTGATCCGGGAGGGGTGGGGCCGTGCGGTCGGGGAGGCCGAGGCACTGGAATTGGCGGACCTCAACCAGAGGGAAGGACTGGTGATGAGGCCTTCCAACGAGAGGGAGCCCCAGTTCCTCTGCGCCTGCTGCGGGGACTGCTGCGGACTCCTTTCCGTCGTGAAGGCGATGAAGCGCCCCGCGGACTTCGTGGCCACGAACCACCGCGCCGTCGTGCTGCCGGGGAACTGCGTGTCCTGCGGGGCCTGCGCGCGGATCTGCCCCATGGAGGCGATCGTCCTGGACGGCCCCGCCGCGAAAACCGGAGGACGGAGCGGCGCCCGAATCTTGGAAAGCCGGTGCATCGGCTGCGGGGTTTGCACGGCGGCCTGCAAGTTCGAAGCCCTACGGCTGGAGCCCCTCACGCCCGCGCGGGTGCCTCCGAAAAACACCGAGGAACTCCTGGACCGTCTGGCCGCGTCCCGTCCCGGGACGCTCCGGAAGCTGAGGCTGGGAATCGCGGGTATCCTGGGTCTGAAGACCCATCCCCACGGCCGCCGCGGGCGGTCCTAGGTCCGGATCTTTTCCTGCAGGAAGCGCGCGAGCTCCGGCATGCCCATTCCGGTACGGGCGGAAACGGTGAAGAGCCGGGAATCCGGTCGTATCCCTTCCACACGCCGGCGAACCGCCTCCACGTCGAAGTCCTCGCGGTCCAGGTAGTCCGTCTTGGTCACCACGACCGCGTCCGCCTTGGCGAACATCACGGGGTATTTCAAGGGCTTGTCGTCCCCCTCGGGAACGGACAGGAGGGCCAGGTTCAGGTGCGCCCCCGTATCCACCTGGGCGGTGCAGATCAGGTTGCCCACGTTCTCGAGGAAGACGATGTCGAAGGGCGAGTCCGGACCGGCATCATTCGGAACACCGGGGATGCCGTCCTCCGGCGGCAGGACGCCCAACTCCGCGAGGCCCCTGCGTGCCATGAAGGCGTCCAGGTGACAGAATCCCCCTGTGCGGAGCTGGACAGCCTTCCAACCCCGGGCTTCCAGGGCGTCCGCGTCCACCCGGGAATCCAGGTCCGCCTCAAGGACGGCGGGTCGGAGGGGCGGGGAGAGCAGGGGGAGCAGGGCGGCCAGCAGGCTGGTCTTGCCGGACCCCGGGGAGCCCATCAGGTTGACCAGGAAGACCCCTCGGCCCGAAAGGGATCGGCGCAGAGCCTCCGAATTTTTTCCGTTGTCCTCCAGGATCGAGGCCCGCACGTCGATGATACGGGAGGTTCCGCTCACGGCACAGCTCCTACGGGGGCGTCCCGAATCTCGATGGATTCCAGGACGTACCCGAAGGCGGAGTCCGGGTCGCGGACCGCGTCCTCCGTCGAGCCCGCGGGCACCCGGCGGACCGCCAGCTCGGCGTCCCGGGCGGGGGTGCCCCGGGCCGCGATGCGGAAATACCGCTGGAGCCAGAGGGGTTCGGCGTCGCAGAGGCTGCCGACCCGGAGTTTGATGCGGCAGATCTCCGAGCCCTCGGGCGCGGCCGCGAGCGACAACTCGAGGACTCGTGTTATAATCGGCAATTCGTGCACGGTTCGACTATAGGCCGGGATTCCCGCGCGGACAAGGGCCGCTAGGGGAACGGAGGCGTGCCATGGGCTTCGATAGAAACGAGAGAATCGGGATACTCGGCGCCGGGGCCGCGGGGCTTTCCCTGGCACTGCGCCTAGCGGACTCGGGTTTCCGGTCCGTGACGGTCCTGGAGCGGGAATCCGAGCCGGGCGGCAAGTGCCGGACCTTCCGCGCCGAGGGCGGCAACTGGGAACTGGGCGCGGTGATGGGCACCACGGACTACCGGGATACCCTGGACCTGATGCGCCGGGTCGGCCTGGATCCCTGGCGCTCCTATGCCCCGGACCGGACCCCCGAGGACGCCTTCGTCGGGCGCGGGTTCTGGCCCTGCGAGAAGCTCTTCCCGGGTTGGATCGGGATCGGGGAACTCCCCGAGGGCATCCTCGAGATCCTCCGCTACCATATCCTCGCGCCCCGCTATCGGGCGGCCTTCGGGCCGAACCACCTGGGCACTCCCGGGGAGTTGGCGGATTCCTTCCAGGCCTGGGTGGACCGTCACCGCATGGGCGTCCTGGCCAAGGCGATCTCCATTCCCTACACGACCTTCGGATACGGCTACTACGACGAGTCCCCGGCGGCCTACGTGCTCAAGTTCTTCGAACCCGGGATCGTCCGCGCCCTGGCCCTCCAGTTCAAGTTCTTCAAGTGGAGGGAGGGCGTCCAGACCCTCTGGGAGCGCCTGGCCGAGAGTCTGGACGTCCGGTACTCCCTGGACGTCCGGGAGATCCGTCGGGGCGGGACCGTCGCCGTCTCGGGCCGGGAACGGAGCTCGGGCGAGCCCTTCCGGTTCGAGTTCGACCGTCTGGTCCTGGCCTGCCCCCTGGACGATTCCCTGGGATTCCTGGACGCTACGACGGAGGAACGGGAGCTTTACACGAAAATTCGTCACAAGGACTATCGGGTCTACCTCAAACGGGCCCGAGGCTTCCGGGTCCCCGCGGGCTTCGCCCCGGCGCGGTTCGACCGCTCCGGAATCGGCCGGGCCATGATCTGGGACGACCGGGTTCCCGGCAGCGGGATCCATACATTCTACGTCCTGGGGGACGGAAAACAGTCCGACGCTGAGATCGAGGCCGGCCTGGACGAGGACATCCGGACCCTGGGAGGGGAGCCCGGGGAAACCGTCTCCCGGGTCCGCTGGAAGTACTACCCCCACGTAACCTGCGAGGACTACCGGGCCGGTTGGTACGATCGGTTCGAGGCCCTGCAGGGCAGGATCCGGACCTACGCCTGCGGGGAGATCGCGTCCTTCTCCACCGTGGAGAGGGTGATCCGCTACTCCCGGGACCTGTCGCGGAGGTTCTTCGAGTAGACGGCCGGCGCCCGCCCCTGCGCCTGACCGGACGCAATTCTCCCGGCCGGCCTTGACGGCCCGGAGATTTCCGGGCATCCTGTCCCGCGACGAGCGAGGGATCCGTGGAACGCGGTGCAAGGCCGCGGCGGTCCCGCCACTGTAACCGGGGAGAATGCCGACATGGGTTCGGGTCCACAGGAATGCGGACCCGAACGCGGCCATTGGGCGATGAAGCCCGAGAAGGCGTCGGCGTACATCGACGATCCGGAAGCCAGGATACCGGCCCTCCGCTCCCCCGCGATCCGGGCGCCCTCGGGCTGTCCGGGCGGGGAACCTTCGCGGATCGAGGAGTCGTCGTGCACCCCCTCCCTGGAAGCCGCCCCGGGCGGCGCGCAGTCTCGGCAGACCCGTCGTCTCCCTGCTTGCCCTAGGATCGGTCCACGCCTTCCGGTCCGCCGCTCCCTCAGGAAGGAGCGGAAAGGAGCGGAACATGCGCAAGGCGGCATGTTTCATCCTCGTCGCGGCCCTCGCGGTTTTGGGACCCGGCGCGCAGGTACGGGACCTCGGAGAGGTCTCCGTCACGGCCGAAAGCTGGAGCCCCGCGGCCCTGGCCCCGGGCGGCTCCGTCGTCGTGGTGACGGCGGAGCAGATCGAGGCCTCCGGGGCCAAGAACGCCGCGGAAGCCCTGGCCTCGGTCCCGGGCTTCCATTCCCTGGACTACGGGAACCCCGGGAGCGTCCGGGCGCCCTCCTTGCGGGGGGCCTCGAGCGGCCAGGTCCTGGTGATCCTGGACGGGGCGCGGCTCAACGACGCCCGGCAAGGGAACGTGGACCTGGGGCAGATTCCCGCCGAGTCCATCGAGCGGATCGAAGTTCTCAAGGGCGGGGCGTCCTCCCTGTACGGCGCCGACGCCGTGGGCGGGGTCATCGTGATCACCACCAAGCGGGGAGGGGACCCGCGGCTGACCGTGACCGCGGAGAACAAGGTCTATCCCGCGGCCCTGGGCGCGGATCTCGAGTATCTAGCCGCGGCCCAGCGCCTGGGAGCCTCCCTGGACACCCGGATCGGGGCGGCGGGCTTGTCCGCCTCCGGCTCCTTCGAGCGGGCGGGAGACTCCTTCCCGGCCGCCCAGGCCGGAGGCGCCGTTCTGGAACGGGGAAACGCGGGGTTCCTGGGGGGCTCCGGATCCCTGGGGCTCGAGGTTCCGGTCCTGGGCGGCATCCTCTCGGCGGCCCTTTCGGGGCGCTACGAGGACTTCGGGGTGCCGGGCATCCTGACATGGCTGACGCCGAACGCCGAACAGCGGAACCGGGACTTCCGGGGAACCGCCGCCTGGTCCAGCGACGCCCTGATGAGAGGACGGCTGTCCCTGGATGTCTCGGCCTTCGGAGCCTGGTCCCGCATGGAGTACGAGGATCCGGACGAGCCAGCGGATGACCGACACGACACCTTCTCCTCGGGCGCGGATTTCCGGTTCCGGTATCTGGCCTCGGATGCCGTGGAACTCCCCGCGGGCCTGGAGTTCCGGTACGACGGGGCGGAGAGCACCAAGGTCGGCAATCCCAGGCGGTACCACGCGGGGGCGTACGCGGCACCCGTCCTTGCCGTAGGTCGTGGGGTCAAGGTCTCCCCAGCCGTCCGTCTCGACTGGTACGACGACTACCCGGCGGGGCTCACGTACTCCCTGGGCGCCTCGGCCGCGGTATCCGAGGTCGTGACCCTGAAGGCCACGGCCGGACGGTCCTACCGGGCCCCGGCCTTCAACGACCTGTACTGGCCTGCGGATCCCTGGACGGAGGGCAATCCCGATCTTTTGACGGAAACCTCCTGGTACGGGGAGATCGGATTGGAAACCCTGGGGAGCCGAATCGAGACAGCGGTGAACCTCTTCGCCCGCTACTCGGACGATCTCATCCGATGGGGGGATCCGGACGGCGATTTCGTCTGGCGTCCGGAAAACCTGGCCGCCGCGGCCTTCATCGGCGCTGACGCGGCGGTTGCCGTACACGCCGGGCCGGTATCAGTCAGCGCCTCGTACGGCCTGTTACTAACCTACGATTTGGCGGACGGAAGGACCTTGGCGAACGACGTCCGGATCGCCAATTACCCCGTACATACCGTGAAGCTCGAACCCGTCTATTCCGACGGCTTCGGGAAGGTCTCGCTGAGGGGCTCCTGGCGGAGCGAACGCTACCAGTCCCCGACGATCACCCTGGATCCCGTCCTTCTCCTGGGTGCCCGGGTGGAACTTCGGGTGGCCGAGAACGCCGACGTCTACCTGGACGGTGAAAACCTCCTGAACCGGGCCTACGCCGAGATGGACGGCTACCCCATGCCCGGCATCACCCTCAAGGCCGGGCTGCGCATCCTCCTGGACTGAGGGGGTTGAACGGGTATCGTTTCTCTAGCTTCGGGACAACAGGGCGGCGGTTCCTACGGGGCCGCCGCTTTTTTCAGGGTGAACCGAACCGCAAGCTCGAAGGCCAGGGGTATCCCCGAGGGATTCGGCACTGGGAGGCAGGCTGCGACCGTCTCCCGGGCGGCCTTGTCCAAAAGCGAACTGCCCGAGGAGCGCGTGATCTTCAAGTCCGCGAGGGCGCCCGAACCGTCCAGGAGAATCCGCAGTCCCACGACCCCCTCGGTGCCCCGGCGACGGGCTGCTTCGGGGTATACCAGGGCTGCCTCCACCCGGGCCAGGAGCAGGGCGGCCGCCCGGTCGGAGGGGGAAGGATAGCCGGCCCCGCCGGATCCAGCGGCAGAACCCGCCGCAGGGGCGCCGGGGGCGGACGGCGATACCGCCGAGTCCGGGGCGCCCGGCTCCTCACCGCCGGCAGGTTCCGCCTCCCCGGGCCGGGGAAGGGAATCCTCGGGAGCGTCGGAAGCGGAGCCGTCCGGGGCGCCCGGGGAAGGAGCCGCCGGGGCGGCGCCTTCCCCGGATGGTACGGACCCCGCCGCTTCCCGCGCGGCGGCGCCCGTACCGAGGATCAGGTTCACCCGTACCGTGGATGCCGCCGCGCCCCGCCCTCCGGTGCCCGGGACGGGAAAAAGTGCCAGGACCAGGGCGTGCAGTGCGAGGGAGACGGCCAGGCAGACGTCGAGGCGTAAGCGGCCTCGGGAATCCCTCGGCCCGCTCCGTCCAGGAAAGGCGATCTCCGGCTCCGGGATCTCTCCCATGAGGCTTCCGACCTGTCCCAGGGGCTCGAGAAGGTGCCGCCCGGCTTCCGATTCCGCGTTCTCCGACACGCCGTGGTTCTCCGGTCGGAAGAGTACCCTGAGGCGCGGTGGACGGTAAACAGCGCACGGTGGACGGTGTACAGGGAAGATCGGGGGCGATGGAATCCGGCGCCAAGGCTTGCGCTCGGAATCCGCCGGGGGTACAGTGGACTCAAGATGTCCCGGGAAAATCTCCGATCCGTCCTGGACTACATCCTCAACAAGGCCGACCGGGACGAGTTCGAGGCCATCGTCAAGGCCTGCGAGCGCAGGCGCAGGGACCTGTCCCTCTTCGCGAGCATCGGAGGGGTCAACCCGGAACGGGCGGCCCGGAACACCGCTCAGGCGGTGGAGGGCTCCATGGGGGCCAGCCTGGACGGGATTCGGTCGATGATCCGGGACTTCGTGGCGGACATCATCCGGAAAAACGCCCCGGAGGTCACGGAGGAACAGCTCGAAGAACTGCTCGCCTCCTACGTACCGGATCCGGGGGCACGCGGACCCGCCGAGGTCTCTCCCCTGCCTCCGGACGCCCTGGCGAAGATGGTCAAGGACTTCACGGATTATTCCCTGGGCTTGATGCCTCCCAGCGCCCAGCAGGCCCTGTGGGAGCGCATGCCCCGTTGGCAGGAGGAGTACTGGACCGCCTTCCCGGCGGAGCTCAAGGCCTTCGTGAAGGCTTTCCTCGAAGGGCGCATGGATGCCGACACTTTCTGGAGCGCCGTGTACAGCTTCCTGGGACTGTAGCCGCCGCCTACACGCGGCGCGGGACTTTTTCCGGCCCTCGTTGTACAATGCCGTCCGGAGACGCCATGTACACAGTCAGAGTCGAGGCGGACTTTTCGGCCGCCCATTTCCTTTCGGGCTATCGGGGCAAGTGCGAGAACCTCCACGGCCACAACTACCGGGTCCGGGCCTTTGCCCGGGGAAGCGACCTGGACGAATCCGGGATGCTCTTGGATTTCGGGGTGTTCAAGAAAGCCCTCCGGGAGGTCTGCGAGGGGCTGGACCACCGGCTCCTGAACGAGAACCCGGCCTTCCTGGACTCGCCGAGCGCCGAGCGGATAGCCCGGTACATCTTCGATTCCCTGGCCGCGAGACTCCCGGGAACGCCCCTGCAGGCCGTGGAGGTCTTCGAGAGCGCCACGAGCATGGCCCGGTATGAACCGTGAGGCGGTTCCGCGGGAGCGGGAGTATGTCACGGGACAGCTCATTCCGTATCTGGGGAACAAGAGGTCCCTGACCCGGCATCTGGGCTCCCTGTTCCGTTCCCTGACCGAGGGCCGGAACCACCCCGTCTTCCTGGATCCCTTCGCGGGATCCGGCTCGGTGTCCCGTCTGGCCCGGACCCTGGGGATGCGGGTCAAGGCGAACGACTGGGAACCTTATGCCTACGCCCTGAATCGCGCCTGGCTGGTCCTTCGGGCCTCGGATCTCCCGGACCTCTGGGCGGAGGAGGGTGGGTTGAAAGCCTGGCTGGACCGCCTGAACTCCTTCCACCCCGCCCGGGACAATCTGTCCCCCGATCCGGAGCCGGAGCCCTACATGGCCCGGTGGTACGCCCCCCGGGACACCTCCCGGGCGGATTGGAGGGTGGAACGACTCTTCTACACCCGGGAGAACGCGGTCTTCCTGGACCGGGTCCGGGAACACATCGAACGCGCGTATCCCTCGGGCGAGTCCGGTTTCCCCGACTCCCCGGCCTCCCGCCGGCGGGACCTCCTTTTAGCCCTGCTGGTCCTGGAGGCGGCGGTGCACGCGAACACCTCCGGGGTATTCAAGGCCTTCCACAAGGGCTTCGGAGGCCACGGCCGGGACGCACTGCCCCGTATCCTGGGGGCCATGGAGCTGGAGCACCCCCTGTTGCCCGAGGCGGAGCCGGCGGAGGTTTTCCGCGAGGACGCGGCCGTCTTCGTCCGTCGCTGGACCGCGGACCTGGCGTACCTGGATCCTCCCTACAATCAGCACCAGTACGGCTCGAATTACCATATCCTGAACACCCTCGTGCGCTGGGATCGCGATCCCGTTCCCCTGGAAACCGGGCCGGACGGACGGCTCCTCCGAAAGGCGGGCATACCACCGGCCTGGAAGGAGACCCGCTCCCCCTTCTGCGGACGTTCCACGGCCCGGGCGGCCCTGGCCGGGCTGATCGACGCCCTGGATGCCCGAACCCTGGTCCTGAGCTACAACACCGAGGGCCTGGTCTCCCCGGAGGAACTCTATGAGCTGCTGTCCGGGCGCTGGGAGGTCCGACCGGAGGTCCTGGACTACGTGCGCTACCGGGGCGGGCGCCAGAGCGGTACCCGCAGGGTGCGGAACCATGAACTGGTGTACGTATGCCGGGCCCGGAGCGGTGCCCGGGGATCCGTCTCCGGGCTTGCCCGTCTCCGGGCGGAGCTGAAGCTCCGGCGCCTGTTCTCCTCCCGCTTCGACCCCCGGAAAATTCCGGAAACCTTCGAGCCCTCCCCGGGGGAGCCGGGCATCGCCACCCCCCTGGGCAATCTGAGGATGTGGCGGTTCCACCGCTTCGAGGACCCCCTTCCGGACCTCGGGGCCGTCGGGGTCGAGGATCTGACGGAATTCGGGGGGCGTCTGGAAGCCTGCGAAGTGACGGACCACGCCCGGACGGTGGAGGTGCTGGCGGCCGTCGCCCGGGACTGCGGAGGCCGCGGACCCCCGCTCGCCCCTTCCCGGGACCTCGCGGACGCCCGTCGGGCCGCCGCGGAAGCCCTGGGGTCCCTGCGGAAGCTGGCCCATCCCCGGTACGTGCGGGAGTACGAGAGGGCCGAGGAAATCCTGACGGAACTCGGCGAGGACTTGCCGGTCCTGGGGGAGAGGCTGCTGTCGGGACTGGAACGACTTCGGGTCCAGCGCGCGGAACGGCTCCGGAACGGGTAGGGCTCGACCCTAGCCGGATCTTTTCCGGCGGCCGTCCCTCCGTCCGTCGGGACGGGATTTGCCGGGTCCGGCTGGACCGGACGCGCCGGGGGCGCCGCGTCTTCCCTGGGAAGGCCGGTGCCCCCGGCCCGGGCCCGTTTCCGCGGCGCCGGACGGTCCGTCCGGCCTTCGGGTTTCCTGCCGGAGCGCCGGGGAGCCCGCGCGGGGTTTCCGGGACCGCGCCCCCGCCGGTACGCCTCCCGAGGGAGACAGGCGCCCCCGGGGGCGGCGGCCTTCCATGTCGGAAAACCTCTTGGCCTCCAGGGGCGGCTTGACGGCGCGGTCGGCCTCCTCCTCCTCCGCCAGGGCGAAGAAGTTCTCGGGATCGATCTCGTGGACCTCCCCGCCCTCCAGGATGCGGCACTGGAAGGAAAAACCGTAGCGAACCGCCACCTTGGAAGCCCGCTTGAGCTCCACGATGTCGGCCACCAGGACGGAGACCCCCCGCTCCCCGGCGCGCCCGGTCCTGCCCGCGCGGTGCATGTAGACCGTGGGCTCCTCCGGGAGGTCCATGCAGAGCACGTAGTCGATGCCTTTCACGTCCATGCCCCGGGCTCCCAGGTCGCTGGTCACCAGGTATCGGACGCGGCCCTCCCGGAAGTCGTCCAGGGCCTGCTTCCTCCACTCCTTGTCCCCCTGGGCCCGGAGCTCCGCGGTCGGGAATTCCAGGTACTCCAGCTTTCGCAGGATGTTGAAGATCTGGGCGTTGGAGGAGGCGAAGACCAGACAGCGCTTCGGACGCACCGCGGACTCGAAGCGTCGGAGGAAGTCGATCTTCCTTCGGGACGAGGAGTGGAAAACCCAGTGGTCGATGTTCTCCCGTAGGACCTCCGAGTTGTCCAGGACCAGGGCCTCGGGAGCGCGGAACCACGGGGCGGCCTTGTCCCGCACCCGGTCCGGGAGGGTGGCGGACACCAGGACGCGGCAGCAGGCCTCGGGCAGGGCATCCAGGATGTCCGCGGTCTCCGCCAGGGCCTCCTTCTCGAAGAGGCGGTCCGCCTCGTCCAGGACCAGGAAGGAGAGCTCCGAGAGGTCGAGTTCCCGGGCCGCAAGGAGGTCCCGTACGCGGCCGGGGGTGCCGATGACGAAGGAACCGCCTTTCCGGAGCCGCTCCGCCTGCCTGCGAGCCTGGGCGGACCCGATGAGGAGGACCGTGTCCGCCCGGATCCCCGCGGCGGCGGCCAGGCGGTCCAGCTCCTTCTCCACCTGAACCGCCAGCTCGTGGGTCGGGGCCACGACCAGGGCGAAGGGCTTCCGGGTCTCCCCGGGGGCCAGCTGCAGCAGGGGGACCAGGTATCCGAAGGTCTTGCCCGTGCCGGTGGAGGAGCTGACGAAGGCGTCCGACCGGTCCAGGAGGGCGGGCACGGTCCTTCGCTGGATCTCCGTGGGACCCTCGAAGCCGAAGGACGCTAGGGCCCGGGCCAGGTCTTCCCGGATTCCGAGACTCTGAAATTCAACCATATCTGCCGATTGTGGCATGAAAAGGGTCGCCCGCACAAGCTCGGCCGTCCTTGCCTAGGGACGGACTTGTCGGTATAGTAAGCCCTCCATGAATCTGGAAGCCTTCATCCTGGGTACCGGGGGCATGATGCCCCTGCCCCATCGGCATCTGACCAGCGTCCTGTTGCGCCGGGAGGGCGACCTCTTCCTCTTCGACGCGGGGGAGGGAACCCAGGTCTCCCTGCGCCGCCTGAACCTCCGGTGGAAGAAGATCAACGCGATCTTCATATCCCATACCCACGCGGACCATGTCACGGGCCTGCCGGGCATCCTCATGCTCTCCAGCCAGGTGGACCGGAACGAACCTTTGTACATCTACGGCCCTCCACGGATCGCGGAATACGTGGAGTCCAGCCGCAGGGTTCTGGACATGTACATCAACTACGAGATCGTGGTCCGGGAGATCGAAGCCCCCTGCCTCTGCCACGAGGGGGAGGGCTTCCGGATCCGGGCCTTTCCCCTCCGGCACACCAAGCCCTGCGTAGGCTACGTCCTGGAGGAGGATCCGCGGCCGGGGGCCTTCTTTCCGGAAAAGGCGGAAGCCTCCGGCGTGCCCCGGGGCCCCCTGTGGTCCGTGCTCCAGGGGGGCAGCCCCGTGGACCTTCCGGACGGAAGGGTAGTCCGGCCGGAAGAGGTGATGGGAGCGCCCCGGTCGGGCCGGAAATTCGGCTATGTCACGGATACCCTGTATTTCCCGGAGATAGCCCCCAACGTGTCCGGCTCGGACCTCCTGGTCTGCGAGGGGATGTTCGAGCGGGAACTCCTGGCCAGCGCCCAGGAAAAGCGGCACATGACCGCCGAGCAGGCGGCCCGGATCGCCCTGGACGCGGGGGGGGTCAAGAAGCTCGCCCTGATCCACTACAGCCCCCGCTACACCGAACAGAACCTCAAGCGGCTCCTGGAAGAAGCCCGGGAGATCTTCCCGGATACCGTCCTGTCCCGGGACCGGATGTGCATCCCCATCGAGTACCTGGACTAGGGGCGCCGGATGATCGAGGTTCGGGACCTGCGGAAAAGCTACGGCGAGTTCGAGGCGGTCCGGGGCGTCTCCTTCGACGCGGGACCGGGCGGGGTGGTCGGCATCCTGGGGCCCAACGGGGCCGGGAAGACCACGATCCTCCGCATCCTCGCCGGCTACCACGGTCCCACCTCGGGCACGGCCCGGGTCGCGGGGATCGACGCCGCCGAGGATTCCCGGGAACTCAAGCGGCGTGTCGGATACCTTCCGGAAAACGCCCCCCTCTATCCGGAATTGACGGCGGAGGAGCACCTGGCTTTCGCGGCCGAAGCCCGGGGACTGCGCGGGCCGGCCAAGGCCCGGGCGATCCGGGAGGCCGCGGAGCGCGCCGGGGCCGCGGAGGCCCGGGCCATCCCGGCGGAACGCCTGTCCAAGGGCTGGAGACAGCGCGTGGGGCTCGCCCTGGCACTGCTGGGGGATCCGCCCGTCCTCGTCCTGGACGAACCGACCGCGGGACTCGACCCCAACCAGATCCGACAGACCCGCCAGCTCATCCGGGACCTCGGCCGGGACCGGACCGTCCTGCTATCCACCCATATCCTGGGGGAGGCGGAGGCCCTCTGCTCGGAGATCCTGGTCCTGTTCCGGGGGGCCCTGGCCGGGAAGGGGAGTCCCCGGGAGATCTCCGAGGGCTTGGCGAGCCGGGATCGCCTGGAGGCGGTTATCAAGGCTCCCGGCGCCCCGGAGGTGGAGGCCGCCCTGGCCCGCCTCGCAGGGGCGGGCCTCGAGGGGCCGCCGAGTCCGGAGGGGGTCGGCGCCTGGCGGGTGCGGCTCGGTTTCCCGGCCGGGGCCGCGGACCCGGCGGAATCGGTTTCGGACTGGGCCGCCTCGGAGGGGTTCAAGCTCCTTGAGTTGAAAAAGGAGCGGCTCTCCATGGAAGAGGCCTTCGCCCGGCTGACCGGGGAGGAGGGGGAATGAGCCCCGTCCTGGCCGTCTTCCGCCGGGAGCTTCGCTCCTTCCGGAACACCGCCCCGGCCTACATCTTCGCGGCCTTCTTCCTGGCCGTGTCCGCGGCCTGGCTTTTCCTGGTCCGGGGGTTCTTCGTCCGCGGGGAGGCTTCCCTCCGGCCCTACTTCGAGGTCATGCCGGCGCTCTTCGCGGTACTCCTTCCCGCCCTGACCCTGCGGTCCTGGGCCGAGGAGCGCAGGACGGGGACGTACGAGATCCTGGTCACCCTGCCGCTCCGCCCCGGGGACCTAGTGGTCGGCAAGCACCTGGCGGTGATGGCGGTGGTCGGAGCCGTCCTGGGCTTGAGCCTCTCGGTGCCCCTCACGCTTTCCCGGTACGGGGATTTCGATGCGGGTGTCCTGGTCACGGAATACCTGGGAGCCCTGGCCCTGGCGTCCGCCTGCGCCGCCCTGGGGCAGTACGTTTCCTCCCGGTCCCGGAGTCCCGCAGGGGCCTACCTGGCCACCTCTGCCCTGCTTTTAGCCCTGTCCGCGGTCCACCGGGTGCCCGCCTTCCTGACCCTGCCGGGCTTCCTTGCCCGGGTCCTCGTCTGGATCTCCCCGGCCTCCCACTTCGAGTCCTTCGTCCGGGGGGTCCTGGACAGTAAGGACCTCGTCTACTTCGGGATCCTGACCTCCGGGGCGCTCTACCTGTCGGCCAAGGCCCTGGTCCGGGAGGCCTGGCGATGAAGACCTCCGATACCGCGGCCCGGAGGCTGCGGGAGGAAGGGATCCTGAAGGGCCTTACTCTCCTGGTGCTCGCCCTCGGGGCCGCGGCGGGGAGCCTGTACCGGATCCGGATCGACCTGACCGAGGATAGGGCCTTCACCCTCTCGCCGGCGTCCCGTTCCCTGGCCGCCCGGATCCCGGACACCGTGAACCTCACCTACTACCGGTCCGCGGCCCTGGCGGACCTGCACCCGGGGATCCGGATGGCCCAGGATCTTCTTTCGGAGATGGAATCCGTGAGCCAAGGCCGTATCCGGGTATCCGTCCGGGACGCCTCCGAGGATCCCGGGAGGCTGGAGTCCCTGGGAATCCTTCCCCGGCAGCTCCAGGTGGAGGGCGGGGGGGAGGCCCGGATCGCGACGGTCTACGCGGGAGTCGTGGCGGAATACCTGGACGACATCCGCGTCCTGCCCTCCGTCCTGGGGCCCGAACGCCTGGAGTACGAGGTCGTCAAGGCCGTCCTGGGACTCGTGGGCGGGACCGTTCCCGTGGCCGCCCTCCGGGAGGGGGACGGGAACCGGGATCCCGAGGAGGACTTCCGTCTCCTGCGGGCGGCCCTCGCCCGGGCGGGCTACGAGGTCCGCCTTTCGCCCCCCGGCTCGGAGGTGGAACCGGACGTCTCCGTCCTCCTCGTGCTGGGAAACGCCGCCCTGGACGAGCGGGACGCGTACTCCATCGACCGCTACCTCGCCGGAGGCGGCCGGGTCCTCGCCGCCGTCCGGGGGGTCCGCGTGGATCCCGACCGGAACCTGGAAGCCCGGGCCCTGGGGGCCGATCCCGTCCTGGATCTCCTGGCGGCCTACGGCGTCCGGGTCCGGCGCGAGCTGGTCCTCGACGCTTCCAGCCTCTCCGTGCCCTTCCAGGTCCAGGGCTCCGGCGGGGAAACCACCTACCGATACCTGCGGTACCCCCACTGGGTGGCCGTGGAGCGGGAGAATGTGACCGTCTCGCATCCCGCGGCCGCCGGGTTCTCCGGCCTCGACCTATACTGGCCCAGCCCCCTGGAGCTCTCGGACCGTCCGGGCCTTTCCAGCGAAGCCCTGGTGAAGTCCTCGACCCGTGCCTGGAAACAGACCCGAGCCTTCGCCGCGGCCCCCGGGGAGGAATCCCTCTATCGGGAGGAGGAGGACGCCACCCGGGGACAGTATGTACTGGCCGCGGCCCTGTCCGGCACCTTCCCACGGCTGTACGGGGATGCCGTGCCCGGCTTGGCCGGGCGGCCCGGCCCGGACGGGCGGCTCGCTCCGGCACCCGCCCCGACTTCCCCGAACGCAGGGCGCCCGGGCCGCCTGGTGGTGGCGGGTTCCTCGGATTTCCTCACGGACCTCGCGGGGATGAGCGGCAGCGAGTCCAATATCCTGTTCGCGGTTTCGGCGGCGGACTGGCTTTCCGCGGGGGACGACCTTCCCCTGCCGTCCGCGGCCCGGGGCCCCCGGCGGCTCCGCCTGCCCGAGGAGGAAGAGGTCCGAAGGCGGGCCGTCGGAGCGGCCTACGCGGTCAACATCCTCGTGGTCCCCGCCCTGGTGGGACTCGCGGCCTTCCTGAGGGCTTCCCGCCGGACCCGGCGGGAGCGGGAGGGGAGAGCGGCATGACGGCTTTCCGGAGGAAGGCGGCGGTCCTGTCCGCGGTCGCCGGGTTCCTGGCCCTCCTGGTCGCCGCGGGTGTCGCGTTTTCGCCGGGGGCCCGGAACGCCCGGGCTTCCCGGATTCGGCTCCTGGTCCCGGATCCCGCGGAGATCCATGCCGTGGAGGTATCCGGGCCCGACGGTTCCCTCGTCTTCCGGCGGTTCGGCGCCGCCTGGACCCTGGAGGAGGACGGCCTTCCCCTTCCGGCCCGGACCGAGAGGATCGAGGCCTACCTGGAGACCCTACATTCCGTTCGTTCCCTGGTCGAAGTGTCCCGGAGGGAAGCCTCCTGGGACGAGCTCGGGCTGGACGAGGGATCCTCCCGGCGGATTCGGCTTCTCCTTCGGGACGGAGCGTCAGCGGCGGATTTCCGCGTGGGAAGGTACGCCCCGGACGGGTCGAGGGTCTTCCTGCGGAAGAGCGGGGAGACTCGGGCTTACGCGGCCCCGGCCGCGACAGCCTCCCGGCTTCCGGCGGGACGGATGGCCTGGCTGGACCTTCGGGTTTTTGGCGAGCCGGTTCCCCGGGAGGACGTCCAGCGCCTCCGGGTATCCGGCTCCGTAAGATTCCCGGACGGGACCGTTCGCCGGGCGGATTATGTCCTGGAGCGCGGCCTGTCCGGAGCCTGGACGAGCCCCCAGATTCCGGACCTGGATACCGCCGCGGCCGGACGCCTCGTCCGGTCCTGGATGGGGGCGGAGGCGGAGGATTTCAGCCTCCGGATGCCCGAAGACCGGGAAGGCCTGCGGGTTGACCTGGAATTGGGCGGCGGATCCCTCCGCAGCCTTCGGATCTCCGGGACTCCGGATCCGGAGGGCGGGTATACAGCGGCCCTGACCGGCTCGGGGCAGTACCTGATCCTGGACGCCCGGATTCTTCGGGACCTGCTGATGACTCCCGGGGAGCTGTCCGCCGGCTCGCGGCCCTAGGAGTTTGTCGGGCTTGCCCACTTTATATAATAGAAAAATCGCATTTATGCGATTTTTCTACTTTGCAAACTCCAAAGGAGCCGAATAATCGGGATATATAGCGCCTATCGGCGCTATATATCCACAAGTCCGACAGGCTCCTAGCCGGCCCGGCTGGGGGAAGGGACCGGCAGCGCCCCGCCGCTCCGGGAGTCGGCCGGGACCGCCGGCGGACTTTAGGGCCGGGCGGCGATATAATCCCGGTACTTGTTCGGGTCCGCCTTGAAGGCGACGATCCGGGAATCCCCTTCCTCGCGCGCCCGGGTCAGGGCCGCGCGGGCTTCCGTGATGACCCGTTCCGAGTCCACGAGCCGTCCGGAGCGGGAGGACAGCCCTATGAAGATCTTCCGGTAATCCGAGGACGCACCCTCCTCCCGGAGAATGGAAGTAACCTTCTTCAGGAACTCCTCCGCCATGCGCAGGGCGTGTTCGGCGTCGATGTTCGGAAGGATGACGGCCAAACCGGCCGGGTCCTGCTCGAAGGCCAGGTCCCGGAAGCTGAAGAACTCCAGCAGGATCCGGATGATGACCCGATAGGCCGGGGAGCCCCGGGATATGCCTTCGTGGGAGAGTTCCATGAGCACCAGGTCCTGCTCGAAGGACGCGGCCCGGGAAAGTTCGGCTCCCAGCCGTTCCGGCAGGTACTCGGGCCAGCCGAGTCCGGAATCCGGGGAATAAAGTCCCCGGGGGTGTCCGGAAGGTTCCCGGGGTGGGGGGGATTCCCGGGACGGCGCGGAAGGCCCGGATTCCCCGCGGTCCGCCGCACCGTCCGGATTCGGGGGGATCTCCGGCAGCTGAAAGTCCTCGTCCGGGAGGACCGGTCCGGGAACGACGGGCCCGGGAGCGGGTCCCCCGGAAACGGAGGCGGGGACCGCAGCCGGGGTGCGGCTTCCGGACCGGAGGGTCGCGGCCGTGGCGGACAGCAGACAGAGGGCGGTCCAGGCTGCGGCGAGGATCAGTCCGAGCCGGGCCGCCTCGTAGACGTCCCGCTGGCGCGCCAGGGAATACAGGAGTTCCAGGGTGACGGGCGAACCGGCGGCGGAACCGACGACGGCGGAGAGCCGGGAGACGGTCTGGGGGGGATAATAGAGCTCCGGGGGGACGGGGGCGGTCTGGGGGGACCCGTCCAGGTAGGGAGCGGACTTGGGCATCATGTGGAGTATCCCGGTCCCGGGGGCATGAAGGACGACCAGGAGGACCGAGTCGTCGTTCCTGTACACGGTACGGACCAGGGTTCTCCAAGCCTCGTCCTGGGGCCCGGTCTGCGCGAGTGTCCGGGACGCGGCGGAACTAAGGGTTTCGAAGACGGACTGGGACTTTCGCAGGTTCTCCGAGTACCGGAGGGCCAGCCGGACGGAGGAGACGCCCAGGGCGGCCAGGAACACGGCCAAGCTGGCCACGAGAAACAGCGTACGTTTTGATCCATCCATGATGGATTCCGAGTATACTGTAAGAAACCGGAAAACGGAACCGCTCAAGCGGAAAAGGGGGCGGACATGCGGATTCGGAACAGGTCCCTGGAGGGCGGCTGGTACCCGGGCGACGAGGAAGGAGTCCGGGCCGCGGTGGACGAGTGGGAGAGGACCCTGGAGGCGGACCCTGACCGGACCGCGGGCGCAGGAGTCGCCCCCCACGCGGGCTGGTACTTTTCCGGGCGCCTGGCCTGGGACACCCTTCGCAGGGCGCGGACCGACGCGGAGACGGTCATCGTGGCGGGAGGCCATAGGCCCCCCGGATCCGCCCCCCTCGCGGCCGAGGAGGAGGCCTTCCGGACTCCCCTGGGACTCGTCCCCGCGGACCGGGAATTGGCGGAAGCCCTGGGGGCCTACGCCCCCCTGGAGGCCGACCGCTGGGCGGACAACACCGTGGAAGTCCTCCTTCCCCTCGTCCGGCTTCGATTCCCCGAGGCCCGGGTCCTCTGGCTAAGGGTTCCCAACGACGATTCCGCGGAGAACCTGGGAGCCGCCGCGGCCCGGGCGGCCGCGAACCTGGGTCGCAAGACCTTCTTCCTGGCCTCCACGGACCTGACCCACTACGGGCCCAGCTACAGCTTCTGTCCCAAAGGCCGGGGACCCGAGGCCCAGGAATGGGTCCGGGACGTGAACGACCGCGGTTTTCTGGACGCCCTTCTGGCCTTGGATTCGCGGGACGTTATACGCCGGGGCAACGAAGATCGCGCCGCCTGTTCCCCGGGAGCGGCTGCCGCGGCCATCGGATTCGCCCGAGCCCTGGGTTTCACGAATCCCAAGCTGTGCGGCTATTACACGAGCCGGGACGTCCAGGCTTCGGAGAGCTTCGTGGGGTACGGCTCCGTCGTGTTCGAGTGAATCCCGGAGGGCCGCCTCAGAGAAACCGTGCGGATCCCTCCACCTCGAATCCCGCCTCCCGGAGGGCTCGGACGGCCTCCCCGGCCCTGTCCTTCTTCCACAGGATGTAGTCCGTATCGAAGGTGGAGACCGCGAAGACGCTGACTCCCGCGGCGGCCAGGGGTCCGGTGATCGAGCTGAGGACGCCCAATAGCCCGAAGTCCAGGGGCCCCTGGACCATCCAGAGGGTCCAGCCCGCCTCTTCCCGGGGAGCGCCCCGGAGGGCCCCGGTCCGGGCGACCACCGAGAGCTCCTGGTCAGTCCGGGTAACGCTCCGGAAGCCCGAGCCTGCCAAGAGGCTCCCGGGAATGTCCCGGTCCGGATCGAAACGATAGACGGAGTAATCCCCCTCCAGCGCGAGGATCCTCATTCGGACCCGCGGTTTTCGGTCACCGGGACTCCGGCGATCCGGGCCGCGCACTCCTTGAATTTCCTTCCCCGGTCGAACTCGTTCCGGAACATTCCGAAGGAGGTGCAGCCCGGGGACAGGAGGACCGTGTCGCCCGGGATGGTTTTCGCGGCGGCCGCCCGGACGGCCTTCTCCAGGTCGTCGTAGGGTCCTTCGTAGGAGGTTCCGTCCTGGTCCAGGAGGGTGCGGAGTTTTTCGGAACCCGTCCCGGCCAGCAGCACGATGGCCTTGGCCCTGCGGTAGGCTGCTCGGACGGGGGAAAAGTCCAGGTTCTTGTCCGTTCCCCCGGTGATGAGCACCGTCGGCGTGTCGAAGGCGTGCAGGGCGGCTTCCACGGCCTGGGGGACCGTGGCGGCGGAGTCGTTGCAGTACCGAACTCCCCCGGCGTCCAGGAACATCTCCAGCCGGTGCTCCACCCCGGGGAACTCCCCCAGGGCACGGAGGATCGTCCCGGCCGGGGCGCCCATCAGGCGGGCTCCCAGGGCCGCGGCCAGGAGGTTGCGGCGGGCGTGGGGACCGGGCACCCGGAGACGCTCCGGTAGTATCTCCTCCGTGCGGCCGTCCGGATCCCGGTATAGGCCGACGGGACCTTCGAACCAGGCTCCGGAAAGCCCCGCCTCCAGGGTGTCGGCGTACCACCGGGCGGTCCCGGGGGTTTCGGTCCCGAAGGAGCGTCCGTAGGGGTCGTCCCGGTCGCAGACGGTATAGCAGGAAGGATCCTGGTCGGCGTAGATGAGGCGCTTGTCCGCGACGTAGGCCTCCATGGACGGGTAGCGGTCGAGGTGGTCCGGCACGATCCGGGTGAGGACGGCCACCCGGGGCCGGAGGAGCCCGCGTCCCTTCAGGTCGCCCAGTTGCCAACTGGAGAGCTCCAGGACCACCGGAGTGTCCACTCGGACCTGATCCAGGAAGGTGAGGGGGGAGACCGTGATGTTCCCCCCGAGGAAAGCGGTGCCCGCCGCGGAAAGGGCGTGGGCCAGGGCGCTCGCGGTGGTGGATTTGCCCTTGGAGCCCGTCACGGCCGCGACGGGACCCGGACAGTAGCGGAGGAAGGTCGAGATGTCCGTCTCCACGGCCCGGGCTGCGGACAGGAAGGGCGAATCGGCCCGGACCGCGGGATTCTTGATGACCAGGTCCGCCCCGGAAAAGTCCTCCAGCTCGTGGTGCCCCAGGACGTATCGGATGGGAAGCCCTTCCAGGGCGGCCAGGGATTCCGCCAGGGCCGTTTCATCCTTCATGTCCGTGACGGTCACGGACGCGCCCCGGAGGGCGAAGAACCGGGCGGAGGCCAGACCGCCCCCGTTGAGCCCCAGGCCCATGACGGTGACGCGCCGGCCCGATAGGTCTCGGGCCTCAGGATCGCGGATACTCAAGCTCGTACTCCTTCATGTCCCGGGGGTTCAGGTACGGGCGGACCGAGACCTCCCGGTACAGGTCTTTCCAGGATGGGGGGATGCGGGCACGGAGCGCCAGGAATCTCTCGTCGGATTCCGAGAAGGTCGAGCCCTTAAGAATTCCCTGGATCCGCTCCATCTCCGGTTCCAGGAATCCCAGGGCCCGGTGCAGGACCGGAAGGGCCCGTTTCCGGGAGGTCCCCTCCGGCACGGGCACGAAGGAGCATACGGTCTTGTACTTGCAGAAGAAGGGCAGGAAGGGATAGACCCGTTTCCCCTCGGGCAGGAACAGCTTGGAGAAGAACTTGGACAGGTCGGCGTCCATCCAGATTCCCCGCACCTGGTACCCCTTGCCGGATTCGCCGATCCAGGTGTTCGAGACCATCTGCCTTACCCGGAACGCGCGGATCGTCCCTTCCTCACGTTCGATCCCGGTCAGGGGGATGAGCTCGCTTTCCAGATAGAGCCGTCGGGTGCGGTAGGCGGGGGTCGTCTCGTTCGTGCCCGCTTCCACCAGGTCCGTCTCCAGGGGGCGGTTCAGGAGGTCGATGCGCAGGACGTAGAGGTAGACGGATTCCTGGACCTTGTAGAGGTGGAAGAACGCGGGCTTCAGGGTTTCGGCGGGTTCGAACAGATGAACCAGGTCCCGGAAGGTGGCGGGAAGGAGGGAGACG
>ENA-UOWG01000979-UOWG01000979.1-activated-sludge-metagenome-genome-assembly--contig:-NODE-979-length-31954-cov-4.666573_pt1 | contig 31954 bp, 30 predicted proteins | sample MGYA00238147_ERZ761563 | MGnify/ENA primary metagenome ERZ761563 (study PRJEB28884, sample SAMN05720216) | anaerobic digester metagenome | isolation source: active sludge of municipal... | reverse complement strand
AGCTACTGAAAGATCCCACTGCCCATGCAGAGATGATTGCCATCACTGAAGCGACAAACTATCTCGGGTCCAAGTGGCTTAGCGACTGTTCTTTATATGTGACAATTGAGCCCTGCAGCATGTGCGCGGGGGCGCTTGTTTTATCCAGGGTAAAGAAAATTTATTTTGGCGCCAAAGATCCCAAGACAGGAGCCTGCGGTTCGGTAATCGAAATCGCCAACAACAAAAAACTTAATCATCGCATAGCCGTTAAAAAAGGGATCCAAGAAGAAGAATGCGGCAAGCTCTTGACCGAGTTCTTTAAAAGGAAACGGAAAATAGAAGCAGCCAAGAACAATTGACAAAATAGAGATCCCTCGCCGCTGAATTAAAATTCAAGGCGGGCTCGGGATCCGAAATTTCATACAAGTAAGCAAGGGAAATTTGGAGAGGTGCCGGAGCGGCCGAACGGAGTCGCCTGCTAAGCGATTGGCCTGCCAAAAGTGGGCCCCTGGGTTCAAATCCCAGCCTCTCCGCCATTTTTGCCTCAAGTTAAACTCAGGCAAAAATGGCGAGACCTCGCCCGCCAGAGAATCTGGCGAGGCGGGTCCGCCAACAACAAGTTAGGAAGTTATGCATCATGTTTATGTTCTTTTAAGCAAAGCAAAAACAAAGACTTATACTGGCGTGGCTGAAGATGTTGGTAAACGCTTAACTGAGCACAATGCTGGTAAGGTTAAATCGTCGCGTCCGTATCGTCCTTACAAATTAATTTATACCGAGTCATTTGAAACATTAAGCGAGGCCCGACAGAAGGAAAAGTTTTACAAATCTACAACGGGGCGCAGAAAATTGTGTAAGATTATTAGCCCCATTGTTAATTTGGAGGATTAAATATGGAGATTATATTTACAATAATTGGAACATTGATAACATTTGTTAGCTTCGGCTATGCAATTTACGCCAATAAGAAACATTCAAAATTGGTAAATTATAATCGTGAACAGGCTTGGGAAATATACAGACAATCAACCGCCGTTTTAGCCGCTTATCAAAAATTGGAAAAAATGAACATTGGTGATAAGGAAGCCGTCGCTCTAATTGCCAAAGCCGAGGCCCATGCCAATGAATTGACGTTTAACTCAATAAAAATGATTAAGCGATTTGAGAAAAAATATACTAAAGAAACTATTAAAAAATGGGCTGAAGAAGGTAAGCTTGATTCGCATGAGTCGCATATTAAAGCATTTCAAAATCTTGTAGAAACATAAAACTATTTTTGTATTATATAAATTATGTCATATATTGTCTTAGCGAGAAAATTTAGGCCGAGAAACTTCGATGAAGTTATCGGCCAGGAACACATCACTAGCACCTTAAAGAATGCCATCAAGCAGGGAAAGGTCGCGCACGCCTATATCTTTTCCGGACCACGCGGCATTGGAAAGACTTCCTGCGCTAGAATCTTAGCCAAATCTCTAAACTGCAAAACCGGCCCCACGATTAGCCCTTGCGAAAAATGTGATAGCTGTAAAGAAATTAATGAATCCCGAAGCTTCGACGTCATAGAAATCGACGGTGCATCCAATCGCGGTATCGATGAAATCCGCGCTTTGAGAGAAAACGTAAAATTCTCTCCGACTTCGGGCAAATTCAAGATATACATCATCGATGAAGTCCACATGTTGACGACAGAGGCATTCAATGCGCTGCTTAAGACTTTGGAAGAACCGCCATCGCATGTTAAGTTTATCTTTGCTACGACTCAGGTCAACAAAGTTCCTCCTACGATACTTTCCCGTTGCCAGAAATTCGAGTTTCGCAAGATCTCAATCGTAAAGATTATTGAGAAGTTGGAAAAAATCGCCCAGGAAGAGAAATTAAATGTGGATAAAGACGCATTTTTCGCCATTGCCAAGGCGGCATCGGGGAGCATGCGCGACGCAGAATCCATATTGGATCAGATAAGCGCGTTTTCCAATAAGAAAATCAAGTTTTCTGATGTTTCAGACGTCTTAGGCATAGTCGAAGAGGATTATCTTTTTGAAATCACCGATTTGATATCCCAGAAAGATGCTGTGTCCGCGATAAAATTGATTGATAGATTAATCAACGAAGGCAAAAACACAGGTACTTTTATTTCCAGCCTCATTGAGCATTTTCGCAATTTGCTTATTGCTAGGGTTGGCGGAAAAAGTCTAGAGTCGCTTCTGGATTTGCCGCCGGAGTTAAAAGATAAAGTCTTGAAACAATCGCAGCAGTTTTCCGTAGCCCAGATAATTAATATTATCGAGACTTTTGTCACTACTCAGGAAATAGCCCGTAAGATAGATTCTTTACATATACCTTTGGAGATGGCCATTGCAAAACTGGCAACTAGGGAATCGGCTGTTGAATATTCCGAGAAGAGAGTGGAGGTCAAAAAGCCAATTGATAAAAATCCCAAGATAAACAATCCAAAGGATAGTAGCTCTGCTATAAAGCCTGAGGCTCCGGAAAAAAAAGAAAATCCAGCACAGGAACGTACGGTTTTAAACATAACTTTAGAAGAAGTCAAGAGTATTTGGGCAAACCTCATTGAAAATATAGGCAAGATTAAAATGTCTGTGGCTACATTCTTGCAGGAGGGAAGCCTTTTAAGGATTGATTCTGATACCTTGATTGTCGGCCTGCTTAAAGAAGCGAACCTGCATAAGGAACTTCTGGAACAGGATAATAACAAGAAATTAATCGAGTCGCATCTTAAGCAATTGACTGATAAGGATATTAAGGTTAAGTTTGAGACCGTTCAGGATTCTCCTGATCGCGATAGTTCGGAACATGGACCGCTGATTAAATCCGCCATGGATACCTTCAAAGGCAGGGTAATCAACCGCTGGCATCATAAGGAAGAACAGGAATAATTTTATATGGCTTATACAAAATCATTAGAAGAACTTATCGCAAAATTAGTAAAGTTGCCTGGAATCGGCAGGCGCAGCGCTGAAAGAATCGCCATGTTTCTGCTGCAGTCTTCCGATGCGGATGTAAAAAATTTGACCAGCGCGATAATCAGGGCAAAACAGAATATCAGGCTTTGTAAGATTTGCAATATTTTGACTGAGGGCGAAGTTTGCCAGATCTGCCAGAATCCGGCGCGGGATAATTCTACCATCTGCGTAGTCGAGGAGCCGAAGGATGTCATCGCTTTTGAAAAGACGGCAAAATTTCAAGGCTTGTATCATGTTTTGATGGGTTCGATTTCTCCTCTAGACGGAAGGGGCCCGGAAGACATAAAAATCAAAGAATTGATCGATAGAATCAAGAATAAAAACATAAAAGAAATTATCATCGCTACAGATTCTGATACCGAAGGGGAAACCACGGCAATCTATCTTAATAAACTTATAAAGCCGCTGGGCGTCAAAGTGACGCGCATAGGCTTGGGGGTTCCCGTCGGTAGCAATTTAGAATATATCGATTCAACTACACTTTCGCTTTCCTTGGAATCCCGAAGGGAACTTTAAAAGTCTAATCTTATGAAAGTTGCAATGTATTATAACAATGATGATGTCCGTCTGGAAGAGACGCCGAAGCCAGAGATCTCGTCAGATGAAATTTTGATCAAAGTAGAGGCAAGCGGCATTTGCGGCTCAGATGTTATGTTTTGGTATAGAAAGCATAAGGTGCCTTTGGTTTTGGGTCATGAAATTGCCGGGGAGATTGTCGGAGTGGGCAAAGATGTAAAAGAATATAAGGTTGGCCAGCGCATTTGTGCTTCGCATCATGTCCCTTGCGGTAAGTGTCATTATTGTCTAAATGGTCATACCAGCGTTTGTGATACATTAAGGAAGACGAATTTTTATCCTGGAGGATTTGCCGAATTCGTGAGATTGCCGGCTATCAATGTAGAGAAAGGGGTTTATATAATTACTGACAATGTTTCTTATGACGACGCAACTTTCACTGAGCCATTGGCTTGTGTTTTAAGAGCTCAGAGATTAGTCAAGATGAGCCAAGGCAAAAGCGTTTTGGTGATGGGTAGCGGAATCTCTGGTCTTTTGCATATTCAAATGGCAAAATTGAACAAAGCCAGTAAGGTTATTGCTACTGATATTAATGATTTCCGGCTCAAATCCGCAAAACAATTTGGTGCCGATGAAATAATTAACGCCAAAGATTTTTCTGTTGAGCGCTTATTAAAAGCCAATAATTCTCGCCTTGCCGATTTGATTATTTTATGCACCGGAGCAAAAAGCGCGATAGAGCAGGCTCTGGAATCAGTCGATCGGGGAGGGGCGATATTGTTTTTTGCCGCAACCGACGAAGGCGTTAAGATATCATTAGATGTAAATAAAATCTTTTGGCGAAACGAAGTAACGCTAATGTCATCTTACGCAGCCAGCCCTGAAGAACATATTGAAGCGTTAAAATTGATTTCATCTGGTAAAATTAATGTTAAGGATATGATTACGCATCGATTCGGCCTGGCTGATACGCAAAAAGGTTTTAAGCTGGTGGCTGAGGCAAAGAATTCTATTAAGGTAGTAATTCATCCGCAGAAATAAGGAGGTTTTGTTATGGATTGGGGCATGAAGAATCGTTTATCAAGGATAATTAATCCGAAAACCGGAAAAACAGTTATGCTGGCAGTTGACCACGGGTATTTTTTGGGGCCGACCACAGGTTTAGAGAATCCTTCTAAAACTATTGAGCCACTTTTGCCTTATGCCGATTCATTGATGTTAACCAGAGGCGTGTTAAGGAATTCTGTTGATGCAAGCGCAGATGTACCTATAGTGCTTAGGGTATCTGGCGCTAATAGTATAGTAGGAGAAGATTTATCAAACGAAGCTATAACCGTATCAATGAAGGATGCCATTCGTCTAAATGCGGCAGCTGTCGCGCTTTCTATTTATGTGGGCTCAAAATATGAGCACCAGACTTTGAAAAACCTTGCCGATTTAGTTGACCAAGCAGAGGATTACGGAATTCCGGTTTTGGCTGTGACTGCTGTTGGAAAAGAAATGGCGCGAGATGCGCGATATTTATCTTTGGCTTGCCGGATTGCTGCGGAACTAGGCGCGCATTTCGTGAAGACTTATTATTGCGAAGATTTTAAGACCGTAGTAGAGTCTTGCCCCGTACCTGTGGTTATCGCCGGAGGGAAGAAAGTTTCCGAGATGGAAGCGCTTAAGCTTGCGCACAATGCCATATCCGAGGGTGCCGTCGGCGTAGATATGGGCAGGAATATATTCCAATCAACAAATCCTGTCGGTATGATTAAAGCCGTAAGGGCGATAGTCCACGACAAGGTCCCTGCAGCTAAAGCATACGAAATATTTAAATCCCAAAAAAATAAAAAGCCATAACTCGTTGCATTTTAAGGACATAAAGTTGTGTATCATCATTACCCACTTGAAAATTAACAAATTCCAGTCTATACTTTAAGAAAGAAAACGCTTTCCTGTAACAAAATAAGCCACGGACATATACTTAAATCGATTGTACAGAGAGGAGTGTATGTCTAAGGTCACGAATAATGACCAGTTTTTAAATTCTTTTTCTTCCCTAGGCAGTTTCTTACCTAAAGAAATACAACTTCCCGAAGAAATCTCTGAACAAAAATTCGTTGCCGAGACATTTCGTATTTTGGAACGCGCAGTCGAACAATCCATCGATGGCATCGCTGTTGCTAATATGGAAGGGATTATCCGGTTTTGTAATGATGCCTGGGCAGAAATGCATGGTTATTGCGTTTCAGAAGTTATCGGCAAACATTTAAGCATTTTTCATACTAAAGAACAATTAGAAAAAGAGGTGGTGCCATTTAACGAAATTGTGAAGAAGAGGGGATACCACAAGGCGGAAATGGGGCATGTAAGAAAAAATAGCACTGTTTTTGATTCTTGGATGACGGTAACGTTGCTTAAGGATGAAAAAGATAATCCATTGGGGCTTATTGCAACTGCGCGCGATATTACCGGACAGAAACAACTACAAGAAGCTCTTGGTAAATCCGAGCAACAATACCGCAATATTATTGATTCTATGTCAGACGCTATCCATGTGGTAGATAAAGACTTGCGTCTTGTAGTTTTTAATCCTGTTTTTCGTAAATGGAATAAAGGCCTAGGTCTTCAGATAGATGTTATCGGCAAAAACGTGTTTGAAGTATTTCCATTCCTAGATGAAAAAGTTCGCGAGGAATATAAGAAGGTTATCGAAACTGGTCAAATCCTCCAAACAGAAGAAACTACAAAAATAGGGGATGAAGAGATAACAACTGAAACCAGAAAAATTCCTGTATTTGAGGGTGATGAGGTAATCCAGGTTCTCACTGCAATACGGGATATCACCAGCCGCAAACAGATCGATCAAGAATTAAGATTTCTTAGTGAGATAGCGAGAAATATGTCGGAAGGTGTTAATTTGATTAGTTTGAAAGATGGCTCAATTCTTTATACAAACAATAAATTTGATGAAATGTTTGGGTATGTTCAAGGAGAATTGATTGGCAAGCACGCTTCTATTTTAAATGCTTCTTATGGTAAGAATGCTGGAGACTTTGCAAAGGAGATAACTGTTGCTTTAGAGAAGGATGGCTTATGGAAAGGTGAGATATGTAATATTAAAAAGGATGGTACCTCTTTTTGGGGGTTTGCCAGCGTTTCAGTATTTGAGCATCCTAAATATGGCAAAGTAGCGGTTTCTGTCCATACAAACATTACTGATCAAAAGCAAAAAAGTAAAGAATTAAAAATATCTGAGGAGAAATACAGGTTCATTTTTGAAAAAAGCAGGATTTTTGCAATAGTGATGGATAAAGACTATAAATTGAAAGATATTAATGAATGCTCGCTAGAAGTGTTAGGGTATTCCGGAGAGGAAATTCTCGGTAGGAATTGTTTAGATTTTGTTGTGCCGGAGGATAGGAAGAAGGTCATTGAGAATATTACTAATATTATGGCTGGCGAGGAATCTCCGGAAGTAGAGATTAACATTTACGCTAAAGATAAATCAGTACACGCTATATTATTTTCTCAAGGACAGCAATTTATTTTTTCAGAGACAGGAGAAGCCGAAGGTGTTCTTTTTACCGGTGTTGACATCACAGAGAGAAAAAGGGTTGAAAGACAGCAGAGTTCAGTTACTACGGGATTGCGGGCGGTATTGGAAGCCGCAGACAAGCTAATAGCCTGTCCGGATATTGATACGGTTTTTAAGCGAGCCATTGAATTTGCCAGAGAGAGATTTGGTTTAGAGCGCTGCGCCATATTCATTGAAGAAAATGGGTCAGTGCGCGGTATCTACGGAACCGATAGGTACGGGCGTACCACCGATGAGCGCTCGCTTAAATTTGAGAAGAATGAGGTTTGGAAAAGACGCCTCAAGATGCTTGATGCCCGCGATCCCAACTGGTTTGTTGTAAGAGAGCCTCAGTTAGAATGGGACGGAAGAAGTTCGGTTAAGATAGGGGAAGGCTGGATAGCAGTAACTCCTATCCAGTCAGCTCATAGGCCAATCGGAGTCTTTGTAAATGATTCCGCTATTAGCGGTTCTGTGCTTGATCCCATGAAGCAAGACACTCTAGCGGTATTTTGTTCGTTAATCGGTAACGTTATCGAGCGAAAACGCGCCGAGCAGAAATTGGAAGTCGTAAATAAGCGCCTTTTGCAGACGAGCCGAAGATTTAAACAGCTCTCGCTTAGAGATTCACACACAGGCCTTTTTAATCATCGTTACCTCGTTGAGATAATTGAGTCGGAATTCAACCGCGCCAAAAGATACGGTTTTTCTTTATCGTACATCATGCTTGATTTAGATTATTTTAAATCGGTTAATGATGTTTATGGCCATCAATTCGGAGATTTGATCCTTAAACAATTTGCCAGGCATCTTAAGCAGATCGTGCGTCAGTATGATATCTTAGTTAGATTCGGAGGAGAGGAGTTCGTCATTATTTCTCCTGGCATAGATAGAGAAACGGCCTTGGTTTTATCACAGAGGATATTGAATAGCGTATATCTCAAGAGCTTCGGTAATGACGAGCACAGCGTCAAACTAAAGCTTAGCATAGCCGTATCATCTTTTCCGGAAGATAATGTAAATAGCGGGATGGATTTAGTGAATATGGCCGATAAGGTCTTAAATAAGGCCAAAGAGGATGGAGGAGACAGGGTTTATTGTTTTGAAGATACTAAAAAGAGTAAGATGGAGCTTATGCAAACCACTAATGGTCATAACAATATTCAGTTCCTCCAAGAAAAACTCGATAAGCTGACCAAGAGGGCTAACCAGAGTTTGATAGAATCTATCTTTGCTTTCGCAAAAACCATCAAATTGAAGGATAATTATACCGGTGAACATGTAGAAAATACTGTTTATTTTGCCGGCGAATTAGCTAAAAAATTAGGCCTGCCTGAAAACAAGATTGAGCAGGTGAAGCAGGCCGCCCAACTCCATGATTTAGGTAAAATCGGAGTAAGCGATAAAATTCTGCTTAAGAAAACCAAGCTTTCCAAGTCCGAATTTGAAGAAATTAAGAAACACCCTATGATTGCTGCTGATATCTTGAGGCCAATCCAGTTCCTTCAGGATATTATCCCTTCAATTCTTTACCACCACGAACGCTGGGACGGGAAAGGGTATCCTTTTGGCCTGAAGGGCGAGGAGATACCTATAGGCGCCCGCATTGTCGCCATCTCAGATGTATATCATGCGTTGATTTCCGACCGTCCGTATCGGCCAGCTTTTAGCAAAGCGCAGGCAACAAAATTGATTAAAGCCGGAGCCGGCACCCAATTCGATCCCAAAATAGTCGATGTGTTCTTGGCGCTTTCCTAATCCTCTCTAAACCTACATTAATATCTTCTAAATCGCCAGAGTTTTCTTGCCAATCATTGCTATTTATGGTAATATATCTTTCCGTCATCCTTTTTATAATAATTAATGAACACGGAGATAGGTATGATTGTTAAGGCAAAATTAGATAACGCTAAGGAAATACACAAGCTTATAAATTTATACGCGGAAAAAGATATGATGCTGCCTCGTTCATTAAATGAGATTTATGAAAATATCCGCGATTTTTGGGTTTACCTTGATAATAGCAGGGTGATAGGTGCGGTAGCATTACATGTGGTCGGCTGGGATGATTTGGGCGAGATAAAATCTCTGGCCGTTGAAGCCGCAAACCACAAAAAGGGAATCGGAAGGAAGTTGGTTGATTCATGCATTGAAGAGGCAAAAAAACTTGGGATAAAGAAAGTGTTCGCGCTATCATTTGTTCCCGATTTTTTTAAGAAGCTTGGATTTAAAGTTGTGGATAAAAAAGAATTCCCGCATAAGATTTGGGCTGAATGTTGCAATTGCCCTAAGTTTCCCAACTGCGAAGAAGTCGCGCTTGCAAAGAATATTGAATAAATTGATTTAACCAACATGAGGAGGATGAATGGATTATTTACTGACTGAAGAGCAAAAGATGATACGGGATTTAAGCCGTCAGATTGCCGACGAAAAAATACGTCCCAAGGCTGCCGAGTATGACAAGCTGGATGAGTTTCCCGCAGATATAATCAAGGAGTTGGCGAAATCTGATCTTTTCGGTATCTTTGTGCCCGAAGAATACGGCGGTATGGGCACTTCGGTGTTAAGCCTATGCATTGCCACTGAAGAGTTGTCGAAGGCCTGCGGAGGTATTGCAGTTTGCTATGCAGCCAGCGCTTTGGGTACATTTCCTATATTGTTATTCGGTACTGAAGAACAGAAGAAAAAATACTTACCTGATTTGGCAAAAGGCAAGAAGATTGCTGCTTTTGGATTAACAGAACCGGCAGCCGGTTCCGATGCCAGTGCGATTCAAACCACTGCTAAAAAAGTCGGCGACCATTATGTATTAAATGGAACTAAGCATTTTATCACTAACGGTGGAGATGCTGAGGTATATACAGTCATCGCCATGACTGATAAAACCAAAGGCGCCCGCGGCGCATCGGCCTTTATCGTAGAGAAAGGCACGCCGGGTTTTACTTTTGGAAAAAAGGAAGACAAGATGGGCATCAGGGCATCATCTACCCGTGAATTAGTCTTTACTGATTGTAAAATCCCCAAAGAGAATTTATTGGCCAAAGAAGGCATGGGTTTTATCGTCACGATGAAAACCTTTGATATGTCTCGTCCGGGAGTCGCTGCCCAGGCAGTAGGAATCGCCCAGGGCGCGTTAGATCATGCTGTAAAATATTCCAAAGAGCGCGAGCAATTCGAAAAGTCTATTTCTACATTCCAGGGGATTCAGTGGATGATTGCAGACATGGCTACTCAGGTTGAAGCTGCCAGAGCTTTGGTTTATTCAGTTGCCCGTATGGTTGACAGTGGTAATACTAAAGTGGGTAAGGAATCAGCCATGGCCAAGTTATTTGCTTCGGATGTGGCGATGAGAGTTACCACTGACGCCGTTCAGATACTCGGCGGCTATGGTTATATGAAGGATTATCCGGTCGAAAAATACATGCGCGATGCCAAGATCACCCAGATTTACGAAGGGACAAATCAGATTCAGCGCAATATTATTGCCAATCACGTATTAAAAGAGCAGATTGCAAAATAAGCTTTTGATATAAGGGGGTGTTTATGATTATCGGATTGATTCTTTTGGTTGTTTTGGTTTTTATCGTGGGTTGGGTATTTATGGTTTATAATTCTTTGATTCAGTTAAGCGTAAGGGTAAAGAATGCTTGGTCCCAGATAGACGTCCAATTGAAGAGAAGGCACGATTTAATCCCCAATTTAGTGGAGACAGTCAAAGGCTATATGAATTATGAGAAGGATACCTTAGAACGCGTGATCAAGGCTAGGACTCAAGCCATAGATGCCTCAAGCATAAAGGATAAAGCCCAAGCCGAGAATTTTCTTACTCAAACCCTCCGTTCTCTGTTTGCTGTAGTAGAAAGATATCCCGATCTTAAGGCCAATCAGACCATGTTGAAATTGCAAGATGAGCTTACTTCCACTGAGAATAAGATTGCCTTCTCCAGGCAGTACTATAATGATGAAGTAATGCGTTTTAACACTCGTATTCAGGTCGCTCCTGATAATATAGTGGCTAAGATGTTTAAATTCTCTACTCAGGATTTTTTCGAAATCGAAGATAAAGCAGAGAGACAATCGCCCCAGGTTAAATTCTAACCGTTAACAAAAGCTGGCCTAAAAATGCCTTTTTCTTTTATTGAAATTGAGCAGAAAAAGAGTCGTTTAATCTTATTTGTTTTCTTGTTTCTGATTTTCTTCTATTTTTTGACCGTTTGGTTGTTGCTGTTAATTGTCCGTAATTTCTTTTTTGCTTCCGCCTTCGGAAACGAATTTATTTTTACCTTCCCGCCATTAAGCCACACTTTGATCGCACTTGCCGTAGCTTTTCTTATTGGTTTGTTGCATTGGAGCGTTTCCACAAGTAATCTTATAGATAAGATTTCTGCGTCAATTGATGCCAGCCCTGTAGACCCCAAAGATAACTACCACCAATATTTGAAAAATATTGTCGATGAGGTTTCAATCGCTATCGGAGGAAGGCATATCGAACCTTATGTTATACCTACTTCGGCGCTAAACGCGTATTCCTTGGTAGATTTTCAAGACAATGCTGTTATCGGTGTTACTGAAGGACTATTGGCGCGCTTAAACCGTTCTCAGATCGAAGCGGTTGTCGGTCATGAAGCAGGACATATTGTAAGCGGCGATAGTTTTAACGCGACCGTAATATGTTCTTTGTCAGAAATTTATAAAGAGACGGTCTCAAGGCTGGGGCAAGGGACAAGAGAATTTAGATTGCGCGGGAAAGGTGGAGTTCTAATTTTGTTGATCTTTATTGTTTTAACTATCATGAATTTTCTTAATCAATTATTGAATACATTTATTTCCCGGCAGCGTGAATATCGCGCTGATGCAGTTTCTGTTAGGCTTACCCGGAATCCTCTTGCATTGGCGGAGGCGCTTAGATTAATTTCTCAGAAATGGCACGGCTCAGGAATAAATGGTGAGAATATCGAGTCGATATTTATAGTTAGCCCTAATGTTCGGTCGATAGAAGAACAAGAGGGGTTGGCGGCAGATTTATTTGCTACGCATCCTCCCATAGATAAGCGTGTAAACATACTTTTGGATATGGCCCATCTTGATGAAAAAACGCTAGATGAGAATATAAAAAATATGATTAGAGTTTCTCCGATCGCCAAAGCCGAATTTAAAGAAGGCGTGTCTTCGGATAAAAAACGCTGGTTCGTATTCAAGCAAGACGAGTGGCAGGGTCCTTTTTTGCTTGATGAATTAAGAGTGCTAAAGGGTTTTTCGCCTACCGATTGGATAAAGATAGAAGGCCAGGATTCGGTGTTTGAAGCTTTTAATGACGATGAGGTTAATAAAGTCTTCGGCGCGACCATAGAGGACAAGGAAGATAGCTATCCCTGTCCGCATTGCCATACGAATTTAAATGAGCTTAATTACGAGGGAGTTCCTATATTAAAATGCGATTTTTGTGCAGGCTCTTTTGTTGATTATTCCGGAATTTCCCGTATCTTTATCAGGGAAGACAAAGAGTTCTCGCAAGAAATAGTCGATTTGGCCAGCAGCGTATATAAAACAAAATTAAGATACAACAGTTTTTCAAAACCTGGCACATCGGACGATTGGATACTTGATTGTCCTAAGTGCCGCAAGAAAATGCATCGACAGTTCTTTGTTTATTCCTATCCGGTAGAAATTGATCGTTGTCCTTCCTGCAGCGGCATTTGGTTTGATAAACAGGAACTTGAGGTTTTGCAGTATCTGTATCAGAATAAGGATAAGTTTTTATTGCAAGACAAGAATAGCGTGTAGATATGGTAAAAAGAATAATCGGATTTTTAAGACGATACATTATCGCTTTGATTAGTTGCGTATATGTATTTACAATTGGAATTTTTTCCAATAAGTGCCGAGTTCTTTTATCTTATATTTGCGATTATTTTGGTTTTGGGCAGAAAGTTATGGTAGCTATCCCCAAAATAAAACAGTCTGAGTTAGTATCTGAGCAGGAATATATTCAGTTGCGGGAACTTACCGTAACCGATGGCAATGTATCTACCGGTGAGCTTGCGTTTGTAGCCAAAATAGTTAAGCGATACAGCCCTAAAGTGATTTTTGAGATAGGGACTTTTAATGGTAGAACTACTTTAAATATAGCCGCTAACAGTCTTGATGATGCAAAAGTTTACACTTTGGATTTACCAAGAGAAAAGATTGAGTCTACAAAGCTGCCTTTGACATCGGGAGACAAAAAGTTTATAGACAAAGATGCCATCGGCTCAAAATTCCTTGGAGCTGATTGTCAAAGAAAGATTATTCAGCTATACGGAGATTCAGCGACTTTCGATTTTTCCTCTTATTATAATAGTATTGATTTAGTGTTTATAGATGGTTCGCATTCTTACGAATATGTATTGAATGATTCTAAAACAGCTATTAAATTGCTAAAACACGGTAAAGGTATAATTTTGTGGCATGACTATGAGTCTCCGGGATGGCCGGGAGTGACAGAGGCATTGAATGAGTTGTTTTTGTTGACTTTGGATTTTAAGGGGTTAAGATATATTGAGGGTACATCATTAGTTTGTCTGATTGTTTAATAAATGTCGGGAGGTGATAGCATGAACAGGTTTACGGCAATAGTAATTTCTTTAGTTTTTTTGTTTAGCGTAGCGGTTGTCGGCTGCGGCCCCAAAAAAGAGGCTTCGAGCCTAGATGCGATTAAGGTAGCTGAAGCAATGAAAACAGTAAAAGAGAAGACCGATTATTTGCTCGCCCAGGCGCAAGCTTTCTATAACTCCAAGGATTTTCAGAATGCTATCGATGCAGCACAATATGTTTTGAGAAATCTAGATAAAGAATCAATGACAGCAAAAAATTTAATCACTAAAGCTAAAGAGGCTTTGGCTGCTGAGGCGCAAAAGGCGGTAGACAGGGTAAAAAATAGTATTAAGGTTATCCAATAAGTTAAAAGGAGGTTTTCTTGAAGAAAATAATTCTTATTTTAATTATGCTTTCTTTGGTTTTGATTCCTTCGGTTTCTTTTGCGGCGAAAGGCACAGAAAAGGGTGCAAGCGAACAGGCTTATAAACATGCAAGCGATCAGGCAGTATTTAATCGCGTTGGGGATTGGTTTGCTACATTAGGGAAAAATAAAGAAGAAAAAGAAAAGATTATCGCTGAACGCAAGGCCAAAAGAGAAGCCGAGCGCATCCGCAAGCAATCGGAAAAACAGGTGGAAGGTATAAAGCAGAATAGCGAAAACCAGTCTCAGGAAGTAAGCAGAATAAGAAACAGGGAAAGAGAACAGATAGAGACCCAGGAAATGCAGCAGGCCCAAGAAATGCAGATGATGCAAAAGACTAAATCTAGTAAGATGATGCAGAGCTCTGGTGAAGGAATGCAAAAGTCAATGTCTGGTATGGGAAGAATGGGTAAGTAGAGTTATAGAGATTTTCTTAAGATGTTTTGAGGCGCCCCGACATGCTGTCGGGGCGCCATTTATTTTGCCTTGACTTGAAAACATTCTTCAGTTAAAATATCCCCTATTATGAATATTATAGTTTGCATAAAACAGGTTCCTGAAACTACGGATGTTAAGATTAACCCCGAAACCAACACCCTTATCCGGGAAGGGGTAAAGTCTATCATCAATCCTTTTGATATGTATGCCATTGAAGAGGCAGTGCTTCTTAAGGAAAAGTTTGGCGGCAAAACAACCGTTATTACAATGGGGCCTCCTCAGGCGCAGGAGGCATTGCGAGAAGCCATATCTTTAGGTGTCGATGAGGCAATCTTATTGTCCGATAGAGCATTTGCCGGTTCGGATACTTGGGCAACTAGTTATACCCTGGCGTCAGCCATCAAAAAAATAGGGCAATACGATTTGGTTATCTGCGGCAAACAGGCTTCTGATGGCGACACAGCTCAGGTTGGCCCGGGGATTGCCGTTTGGCTAAATATCCCTCAAGTTGCCTACGTTAAAAAGGTCGAGGATATAAAGGATAATAAAGCCATAGTCGAAAGCATGACCGAAGAAGGTTATGATATAATCGAGACTCCGCTTCCTGCATTGTTTACCGTCGTCAAGGAAATTAATACTCCTAGGCTTCCGTCGTTAAAAGGAATGATGCGCGCCAAAAAAGCAGAAATCATCACCTGGACCAAAAACGAGCTAGATGTTGATAACGATAAGATCGGGCTCAAAGGTTCGCCTACGCAAGTGGTAAAGATTTTTACTCCTCCAAAGCGTGCGGGCGGCCAGATTTTCCAGGGCGAAACTCCGGAAGCAGTTGAAAAGCTAGTCAATGCCATAAAGGACGTGGTTTAGGATGTCGATAGCGATAATAATAGAAAAATGCACGGGTTGCAGTTTATGCGTTAAGGCCTGTCCTTTTGGCGCGATTAAGGTTGTCGATAAAAAAGCCGTAATTGATTTTCATAAATGTAATCTTTGCGGAGCCTGCGTTGATGCCTGCAAGTTCAAAGCAATTCTACTTGAGAAGAAAGAGGTTAAAAAGACCTCCTTTGATTCAAAAGGCGTATGGGTATTCGCCGAGCAGAAAAAAGGAAAACTGCAAACAGTTGGGTTTGAATTGCTTGGTAAGGCCCAAGAACTGGCCAAAAAATTAGGCACCGAAGTCGCTGCTGTTTTGCTGGGACACAACATGGAACATCAGGCGAAGGAATTGATTGCCCGCGGAGCAGATATAGTTTATTTAGTGGATAAAGAGGAGTTGGCTAATTACCAGAGCGAACCCTATACGGAAGTCCTGGTAAAATTGATCAGAAAATATAAACCTGAGATTTTCTTATGTGGAGCAACAACGATTGGCAGGTCATTAATTTCCCGTGTAGCAGTAAAGATTAATGCCGGCTTAACCGCCGATTGCACCGGTCTTGATATCGATCTGGAAAAAAAGATTCTTTTGCAGACCCGCCCGGCTTTCGGAGGAAATATTATGGCAACGATTATCACGCCTAATCATCGTCCGCAGATGTCAACTGTCCGTCATAAAGTTATGAAGGAATTGACCCCGGATAAAAACCGCAAAGGAAAAGTTATAAAGGAAGATGTTGAGCCTAGTCTTTTGGTATCTCGCACAAAATTGTTGGACATCGTCGAGGAAATTGAATCAACGGTAAATCTTGCTGAGGCAGATATTATTGTTTCAGGCGGAAGAGGCTTGCGCGAGCCCAAGAATTTCTCCTTAGTTCAAGACTTGGCGAAAACTTTAGGCGCTGCTGTCGGTTCGTCGCGCGCGGCGGTTGATGCAGGTTGGATGCCTTATTCGCATCAAGTTGGACAGACAGGCAGAACGGTTTGTCCTAAGATATATTTTGCTATTGGCATCTCAGGTCAGATTCAGCATTTAGTAGGAATGCAATCATCGGAAATTATAGTCGCCATAAACAACGATCCCCACGCTCCGATTTTTCAAGTAGCAACCTATGGAATAGTAGGAGACCTTTTTGAAGTTGTCCCCGCTTTAACTAAAAAGTTCAAAGAAGTCCTCAAGAAATAATTCCTTACCCGAATCGCCTCACAAATCCAATTCAATATCTTGTATTTTCTGCACAAATAAGCCACAATATGTAGAAATTTGGAAAATTTTGCAAAAAAACTGTTGACATATGTCAAAAAATGTAATAAAGTGTAATCTATCATGTATCGCGAAGACTTAATGACCATAGAAGATTTGGCGAAGTATCTTAAAGTCAAGAAACGAACTATTTATGATTGGCTTAAGAAAGGTAAGGTACCGGCATTTAAGATTGTGGGACAATGGAGATTCAGGCGCACGAAAATTGATACTTGGCTTGATAGCGATATATCGCATTGATCGCTAAAAATATACGGAGGAGAAATGGCTAAGATAGCAGTTGATAAAATTGAAACAGAGATAAAGAAAATCGTAGCAGAGATATTGGAGACCGAACCGGAGAAAATTGCATCAGATGCCAAGTTTGTTGAAGACTTGGGCATGGATTCGATGATGGCGCTTGAGATTATGGCAGCAATAGAGAAGAAATACCGTATCGCCATCCCGGAAGATATGTTGCCTAAGTTTACAACATTGGATCAAACCGTCTCGTTAATAAAAGAAATCGTTTCTAAGAAATAAAGTCATTATGATAAATTATAAAACTACAAAGGGGGAGGCTGCATGTATCTAAAAAAGTTAGATATGGTAGGGTTTAAATCTTTCGCTGATAAAACAACTCTGCATTTTGAGCCGGGCATCACTGCGGTTGTGGGTCCTAACGGATGCGGGAAAAGCAATATATTTGATGCTATCCGTTGGACACTGGGCGAGCAGAGCATAAAGAGCCTGCGCGGCTCAAAGATGGAGGATGTGATATTTAACGGGACAGATACCAAAACCGCCCTCGGTTTTGCCGAAGCATCGCTTACATTTTCTAATAAAGAAAAATTTCTCCCCATAGAAGAAGATGAAGTAGTGATAACCCGTAGATTGTTTCGCTCTGGAGAGAGCGAGTATTTAATTAACAAATCAGCTGTGCGTCTAAAAGATATCAATGAGCTATTTATGGGGACGGGCATTACCGCGGAATCATATTCGATGGTAGAGCAGGGTAAGATTGATTTAATTATCAGCTCCAAGCCGGAAGATCGAAGATTGATTTTTGACGAGGCAGCAGGCATCACAAAATATAAGGCCAAGAAAAAAGAGGCGATGAACAAGCTTGAGGATACCGAGAATAATCTTCTTCGCCTAAATGACATTATAACTGAAGTAAAACGCCAGATAGGCTCGATTGAGCGCCAGGCAAAAAAAGCACAGCAATATAAGGAAGAATCGGAAAAGCTCCGCGATCTTGAGATTAAAATGGCCAAGTTTCAGATCGGGCAGGTTGAAAAAGAAAAAGAAGAGCTAGACGCCAAGATAGAATATTCGAAAGACCAGCAATCTCATATCGCCAATAAAATAGACGAGGCTACAAAAATATTGGAAGATACCAAAGCCGGTTTTAAGGACTCTCAGGAGAAAATTAATAAATTAAATGAGAATACGCTGAATTTGAATAATAACATATCACGCAATAATGAACTTATAGAATTGAACCGCGAGCGTATTCAAGAGGAAGGCCAGAGAAAGAATAGATTAAATCAGCAGAAAGAATACCTTAATCGCATTATAGCTCAAGAGAAAGAAAAGATTGCCAAAATAGAAAGAGAAATTCTGGCCTTAAAAGATATTGAGCAGAATAATACTTCGCAGATAAAGCAAAAGAAGGAATATCTTCACAAGCTGGCTGAGATTATCAAGGAAGCGCAGGAGGCAATAGCTAGAGCTAAGATGGACATCTTGGAATTGAGCCACATGCAGGCAACTCTCAAAAATGAGCTAAACGAAGTGACTTCGCAGCTGCATGGTTTATTGGCCAGGAAAAAGAGGCTGGATTTAGAAAGAGAAAAAGTTACTGGTGAAAAACAGATAGTGGATGATAAGTTAAACAGTCTCAGCGAACAGTATAATGGGGTGTATCTTAAATTACAGCATATAAAATCGCGTAGGGAAGAAGCGGAAACCGAGAGGGAGGCTCTGAAGAAGGAGATTGAGCAAACAAAGAATGATATCGTTAAATTAAGCAATGAAAAGCTTGCCCTTTCTTCGCAGAGAGAATTTATTGAGAAGCTAAGGTTAAAATATGAAGATATGCCTAGCGCGGGAAAATCGATTGTTTTAAGCGAACACAAGCCCAGCGATTCAACTGGTGCGTTCTTAGGGAAAATCAAAGGGATCTGTGAACTCGATGACAAAACAAAAAATATTATCAAAGAACACTTTAAAGACAGCGAGATGGCTGATTTTTACCGTATCCAGTGCGAGACAAAGTTTATCTCTTTAGACCTTCAGCAGATTGACGATAAGATAAATGAACTTGCGCATCAGATCAAGGTTAAAGAGGAGCATGAGAAAGTTATTACAAGCGATGTCCAGAATAAGGAAGCCTTCGTCGAGGAACTCGAGGAAGAGTTTCGAAAAGAAGAGATTATTTTATCCAGAGTACAGACGCAAAAAGATTCGGTTACTAGCGAAGTTAATAAACTACAGGAAGAGCTCGATTTGGTCGCAAGCGAACTTAACGAGACCAGCTCGGATCTGCAGCAGGTTAAAGCTAAAGAGGAAAATTTAGCTCAGCAAACCACCAAAATCGAAGACGATAGGCGTTCTCTAGAGAGCTCAATCGAAGCAAGTCAGCATTTAATCGCTAATAAAACCAAAGAACGGGAATCGGTTTCGGTTGAAATTGCTCAGCTGGAAACGGAGCTTGCCTCATTGTCCGATAAAGAGAGGACACAGAACGATACCTTAAAGATGATGAACGAGGCCTTTCGTAAAAGCGAGGAAGATCTTTCTTCAGTGGAACAGGAAAAGCAGAGCTCAACCAAAAAATCCGAAGAGCTGAATAACCAGATAATCAGTTTAGAGAAGGAAATCCAGACGGCAGTAACCCAGAAAGAAGATATCGAAAAAGAACTCCTGGAAATCAAAAAGGGGAGCAAGGACCTTATAGCGACAATTGAAAATCAGGAAAATGATTTAAAGAAATTCAGCCAGGATCTAGAAAAGGAAAGACAGCAGTTCCATGATTTTCTCATGAAGGAGCAGGAGACATCGTTTAAGAGGAACAGTATAAAGGAAAGATTGATGCAGGCCCATAAAGTCAATATGGACGAGGTCGATGTGGAATTGCCGCATGATGGAAATCTCGATGAGATCAATAGGCAGATTAACGAATCCAAGGCAAGGCTTGATAGATTTGGAACAGTAAACTTGGTAGCTATCGAAGAGTACGAAGAATTAAAGCAGAGATTTGAATTCTTGACCAAGCAGCAAAATGATTTATTGGCCTCAAAAGAGGATTTGAGCGAGACGATTAATAAGATTAACCGAACCGCCCGTAATCTTTTTACCGAGACCTTTGAAAGCGTGACCAAAGAATTCAAAAACTATTTTAGAATGCTTTTTGGCGGTGGTGATGCGCAATTGATCTTGATTGATCCTCACAATGTGCTTGAATCTGGTATTGAGATTATCGCTAGGCCTCCAGGAAAGAAGCTGCAGAGTATCAGCCTTCTTTCCGGTGGCGAGAAGGCGTTGACTGCCGTCGCACTTATATTCGGAGTATTTAAGATAAAGCCCAGCCCATTCTGCATCCTTGATGAAATAGATGCGCCGATGGATGAGTCGAATGTTGGCAGGTTTTCTCAATTGCTAAGGGATTTTACGAAGACTTCGCAATTTATCGTCGTAACTCATAACAAAAAGACAATCGTAAACGCCGACATTATGTACGGAATAACCATGCAGGAAACTGGAGTTTCTAGGATTGTATCGGTTAAATTTGCGAAGGATAAAGAAGAACAAATAGAGCAGGTGCCAGTAGCTGCCTAAAGTTAGGGAGTTTTACAGGTTTTATTTCTACCGGAATTTTTAGCTTCGTATAATGCTTTATCCGCAGCCAATATTAACTCAGATTTAGTTGCTGCATCGGTAGGAAAACAAGATAGTCCTATACTTACGGTTAGTTTATTAGTTGGCTGGATTTGTTCCTCAGCAAACTTATGCTGATCGATTAATTCTCTGAGTCTTTCTGCAATTAAATATGCTCCGTCCTTATTTGTCTGGGGGAGGATGACAGCAAATTCTTCCCCACCGTAACGGCAAACATAATCCATTTTTCGAGAATAGCCAAGCAGCAGTTTTGATATTTCAGTCAATATATAGTCACCTTTTTGGTGGCCCAGGTGGTCGTTGTAATTTTTGAAATGGTCAATATCTATTAACATAAGACTCAATGGCATATTTAATGCTTTGGATCTATCAATCTCCTCTTGCAGCATCAATTGGAAATATCCGTGGTTCCATAATCCTGTCAAAGCATCAGTATTGCTTAGAATAACTGTCTGTTCGTAAAGATGCGAGTTTTCGATTGCCAACCCCGCCTGGTTAGAGAGCATAATAAAGATTCTTAAGTCTTCATTAGTTATTGGTTTGCCGGTAAATTTGTTATCAGCCAGAATCACTCCATTAATTTTATCTTTTGCTTTCAAAGGGACAATTGCTAATTCGTTTGTATTCAATATTTTTAACAGAGGATCATGGTTATACCTTTCGATAGTGTCCTGGTTTACATGCAGGGGCATCCCATCTTTTGCCGCCATGGTAAGCAGGTTTTCAGTGTCGCTTAAATTAAACTTTATTCTGCGGACTATTCTGTTGAATTCCGAATCAATCATTTTCCCAGAGGCCCGATAAGCATTGGTGAGGTCATCGAAGTCCATTTTTTGGTCTTCGATATTCCTCCAAATACGATTTGCTTCTTCGCCGGTATCAGGACCGATTCCCATTTTGCCTTCAATAATATTTTCTTTTTCATTGATAAGAAATAGCATCGCTCGGTTAAAACCTAATCCGGCGTGGGCAGTAACGGCAGTCAGGATAATATAGAGGACTTCATCTAGCTTTAGAGTTGTCCTCATGGCGTTGCTTATTTCATAAAGCATAGACATTTCTGCCCGTGCGCGGTCCAATTCCTGTTTTATTTTGTCTATTTCAGTCATATCAGATAACACCTATGCAAAAATGTAGCATCTTTTAGTTCAAATGTCAAGCTTCAGGCAAGATTTTATATGACTTCAAAAATAAGTTACCATAACTTCTTATAATACATAATGTTGTATAAAATAGGAAAATAAATTTAAAGGAAGCGCTTTCTTGACATATACATATTGGTATGTTATACTTTATTGAAATTTTAAGGACTTATGGAAAAAGAGCTGGTTAATCAGTTAAATTGGGTAGATGTTTTTGTATTTATCGTCCTTATAAGAGTAATCCTTATTTCTTATAAGCATGGTTTTGTCATTGAAATATTTCAGCTTCTGGGGACAATATTTTCTATCTTTATTGCTTTTCATTCTTATAGCAGCCTAGCTCAATTTATGAGCTCCCACAGTCCAATACCCATCGATTTTACCAGTTTTATAAGCTTTGTTGCTCTAATAGCATTGATTTTAGTTCTTTTTAAGTTTAGTAGAGATGCATTTCTCTTTGTGATAAAGATGCAACCCCTGGCAGTTTTGGATAAGTGGGGAAGTGTTGTGTTAGGGGTAATCAGGGCAGTATATCTTTCAAGCATAATAATAGTTGCGCTTTTAATATCGACTATAGGATATCTTCAGCAATCGGCGCAGCGTTCTTTTTCAAGTAGATATTTTCTGGATCTAGCTCCTAAGGCATACGCTTTTATGTTTGATAACATCTACTCCAAATTCTCACCCACTGAGGAGATTAACTCTTCAATATTTAAAGCAATAGAGAAGAAACAGTAGTAATCTTTAGTCTTCAAATTTTAATTTCTAAGAGGAGGTTAATTTGAAATTAGGCGAAATTTATAAATTATTTGTCAAAGAGGGCATTGCTAGCGATCTTCGCAGTAAAAATGCGATACAAGAGCACCTTAAAAAACAAAGAAAATATTTTAATAGTTTAAATAAAGAAGAAAGAAATGATTTCGATTTAGAGAACCTTGGAAATCCTTACGCAGATACGCGAATTCTTTATGGAGAGCCTGAGAGGGAGATAGAAACGATTTTAATCGGGATCGATATCGATGTGCCCGAAATATTATTGGCCGACAGGCTATCTTCCGGAGGTAAAAAAATCGATTTAGTTATTTCTCATCATCCTCGCGGAGTGGCCTTAGCTGGTTTCTATGATGTAATGGGCATGCAGGCAGATATGCTGGCCAAACTCGGCATGGATATTGAAATTGCCCGAGGATTTTTAGGCGAGCGTATGCAGGAAGTTGAAAGAAATGTTTCTGCCTCTAATCATAATAGACCGGTAGACGCAGCCAGGATGCTTGATATTGCTTTTATGTGCGCTCATACTGTAGCAGATAATCATGTTAATAAATATCTAAATGAATATATCCAGAGGAGGAAGCCGCAGACTTTAAAAGATTTAGTTAAGGTGCTAAGGCAAATTCCTGAATATCGTTTAGCTGCAAAAGATAAAGCTGGCCCGAAAATTATCATCGGTAAACCCGAAGATAAAGTCGGTAAGGTTTCTTTGGAGATGACCGGCGGTACAGAAGGCTCAAAAGAGATATTTGGCAGATTATCTCAGCTCGGAGTGAATACCATTGTTGGCATGCATCTGTCGGAAGAACATTTTAAAAGAGTAAAGCCGGAGCACATAAACGTCGTAATTGCTGGCCATATTTCTTCGGATACAATAGGTTTAAATTTACTTTTGGATAAATTAGAGAAGAAAGATAAGTTCGAGATTTTAAGCTGTTCGGGTTTCAGGAGGCTAACCAGGTAAATGCCAGGTCTTATCCCTCAAGAGATAATTGATCGTATCCTTGATGCCAATGATATTGCTGAGATTATCTCTGGTTATATTCCCTTAAAACGCGCGGGAAGGAATTTTAGGGCCCTGTGTCCTTTTCATCATGAGAAGACGCCTTCCTTTATGGTGAGCCCTGACCGGCAGATATACCATTGTTTTGGTTGCGGGGCAGGAGGAAATGTCTTTAGCTTTCTTATGAAATACGAAAGGATGGAGTTCCCCGAAGCAGTGGAGATGCTGGCAAAAAAAGTCGGCATCGCCATTCCCAAGACCGAGGCGCCAGAAAAAAATGCAGGCGTAACCGAGAAGCTTTTTACTATTAATGAACTAGCCGGCAAATTTTACCACGATATACTTTTTAATTCTAAAGAAGTAGGCAGCATCAGGGTATATCTGGAGAAGCGGGGGATTACTCCCGAGACGGCAAAGAAATTTAAGTTGGGATTTGCTCCCGATAAATGGGATACGCTGCTTAATTATCTGCGGGGCAAGAATTTTAGCTTAAGCCTCATTGATAAATCAGGATTAGTATCTAGCCGCGATGACGCAAGCGGTTATTACGATAGGTTTAGAGATAGAATCATATTTCCGATTTTTGATATAAAGGATAGGATCGTTGCTTTTGGGGCAAGAGTGACAAAAGATACTCTGCCGAAATATATTAATTCTCCAGAGACCCCAATTTATGTTAAAGGCAAGAATTTATACGGGCTTAATTTTACCAAGGATGAAATCAGAAAGCAGGATGCGGTTGTAGTCGTCGAAGGTTATCTGGATTTTATTATTCCTTATCAGGCAGGGATTCGGAATATCGTCGCTTCTTTAGGCACGGCCTTGACCATCGAACAGATAAGGATATTAAAACGATACACACAAAACGCAGTTATACTTTTTGATCCCGATTTGGCCGGAGAGCTAGCGACCCTTCGCAGCTTAGATTTATTTTTGTCGCAGGATATGAATGTGAAACTAGTTACTTTACCCAAAGGTTTTGATCCTGATTCTTTTGTACGCGAAAAAGGCGTAGATAAATTAAAGGAATTGATAAATGAATCCGTAGATCTTTTCGATTATAAATTAAATTTGCTTAAGAATAAATACGATATGCGTAAAGCGCAAGGTAAAGCTAAGATTGCCGGGGAGATGCTTTCTACTATCAGCAGAATCAAGAATGAAGTTATCAAGGAAAGTTATTTAAAGAAACTTTCCGACATCCTTTCAGTCAGGGAGGATACACTTTTAAAAGAATTAAGCAAGGTTAAAGACGGCATGTCTTCGATAGATTATGAAAGTATTTCATCGGACAGTAAAACTTTTAATGCTAAAGCGGTCGAGAAGATGGTGGTAAAACTCATGCTCGAGCAGGAAGATTTGATATCTCAGCTCAGGGAAAGACTGGAAGTGTCTGATTTTCAGGATCCTCATATTAAAAAGATAGTTTGTTCGATGTTAGACCTTAATTCACAAGGCAAGAAAATCGAAGTAAGCAGACTAATGAATAATTTTGATGACCAGGAGATATGTGATACTCTTACGCACCTTTGTTTGTCGGAGGAATGCCGCGAAATCGATAAACAAAAAGCATTTGATGACTGTGTCAACCGTATAAAACAGGAAAATATTAAAGAGAAACGCAATCAGCTTCGCGGTGAAATAAAAATAGCAGAAACACAGGGCAATAAAGACAGGCTTAATCAATTAATCCAAGAATATAATTGTTTAATCAAGAGGTGAAAGAATAATGACCAAGAAAGAGCTCAAAAAGGATCTAGAAAAACTTATAACACTAGGCAAGAAAAAAGGTTTCTTGACTTACGACGAAGTCAATAATGTCCTTTCCGATGATGTCGTTTCTTCCGAGGAGATCGACGAGATTTTTGACGCCCTTGGCAATAAAGACATTAGAATTGTCAGCAGCGACAGATTAGGTTACGACAAACAAGAGCCGGATCAAAAAGACATGAAGGAAGAAGAGGAAGTACCGGATAAATTCCTGCCGCTGGATGATCCTGTAAAGATGTATCTTAAACAGATGGGTTCAATTTCTCTTTTGTCGCGAGAGGATGAAATAGAACTGGCCAAGAAAATAGAAGATGCCGAAAAGAAGTTTATTGAGACTGTCTTGACTACCGATTTTGGAAGGATCGAAGTCCTTAAGATAATTGATGGTATTATAAGCGGCGAGTTCAACATCGAAGAATACATCAAGGATGAGACGCAGGGTAAGATAAAACTCCTGCGCCGCACAAGATACTTGAGGGAAAAAACCCAGCGTACTAGGAAAGACTCGAAGAAATTCCTGGATTTGCTGCTGGAATTTAATTTAAACCCTTGGGTTGCTTACATGCTAGTTAAGGAGATAGAGGATATCTTAAAGAATATCGACCGCATTGACAGGGAATCAAAAAATTCCAGGGCCAGAAAGAAAGCCAACTTGACCGTGGCCAAATTGAGATTCAGAAAGAGAAAACTTATCAGGCAGTTAGGCTATAAATCTTTAGATAAATTCAAGGAGCAGATAAGGGTAATCAAAGTGCGCCAGGCAAAGTTTAATCGCGCTAAGAAGAATTTAGTCGAGGCAAATTTGCGTTTGGTTGTGAGTATTGCTAAGAAATACATCAACCGCGGACTTTCATTTCTTGATTTAATCCAGGAAGGAAATATGGGCCTTATCCGCGCAGTTGAGAAATTTGAATATAAGAGAGGGTATAAGTTCTCGACTTACGCCACCTGGTGGATTAGACAGGCAATCACCCGTTCCATCGCCGATCAGGCAAGAACCATTAGAATTCCTGTGCATATGACCGAGACTATTAATAAGATAATCAGGGTTTCTCGTATTTTTGTCCAGGAAAATGGGCGTGAACCGACTCCTCAGGAAATCGCCAGGTCAGTGCGTCTACCCGTTGATAAGGTTAAAGAAATCTTAAAGATTTCCCAGGAGCCGATTTCGCTTCAGACTCCTATTGGGGATGAAGGCGATACGCACTTCGGCGATTTCATCGAGGATAAAAAAGCTGTGTCGCCGGCAAATGCCACAATCCAGTCAATGCTTAAAGATGAGATTGGAACGGTTTTGGAATCTTTGAGCGACCGAGAGAAGAGAATTCTGGACTTAAGATTCGGCATAGCCGACGGTTCTCCCAGGACTCTGGAAGAGGTCGGTAATATCTTCAAGGTCACCAGGGAACGTGTGCGCCAGATCGAAGCTAAGGCATTACGAAAACTGAGACACCCAACCCGCTCAAGGCGCTTAAGAAGTTTTCTCGATATGGCTATGGCCAGAGAAAACGAAAATATATAGCCGGATAAATAAAAATCAGAATAATGGCAAGAAAAATCTATAGATTTTTCTTGCAATATGATTTTTAATTGTTAATATATTTCTAGATCTTACCAAGCAGTCATTCAAATGATCCTAAAAGACAAAGTTGCTTTAATCACAGGTTCTGGGCGAGGGATTGGCAGGGAAATTGCCGAAACCATGGCTAAAGAAGGCGCAAATATCGTCATTTGCGATGTAAACGAAGAGTCTGCTGTTCAGACTGCCCAAGACATAGAGTCGCTAGGTGTTCAGGCGCTTGGAGTTAAGGTCGACGTTACTAATTTAGCTGATGTAGAAAACTTGATAAACAAAATTCTTGACAAATTTAAAAGGATTGATATATTAGTAAACAACGCAGGCATTACCAAAGACAATTTGCTCTTGCGAATGAAAGAGAGCGATTGGGATGCTGTCCTAAGCGTAAACCTAAAAGGGGTTTTCAATTGCACCAAGGCAGTATCGAAAGTAATGCTTAAGCAGCAGCAAGGCAAGATTATCAACATTGCTTCGATCATTGGTATAATGGGGAATCCCGGTCAGGCAAATTACGCAGCTAGTAAAGCTGGCATAATTGGATTCACTAAATCAGTGGCAAGGGAATTCGCTTCCAGGAATATAACGGTCAATGCAGTTGCTCCGGGTTATATTAAAACGGAGATGACCGACAAGCTTCCTGAGGAAGTCAAGAACCAGATGCTTGGGCTTATACCGCTTAAGCGAATGGGCTCTACTAAAGATGTAGCAAATGCGTGTTTATTCTTAGCCTCGCCAGATTCAGATTATATAACTGGTCAGACTATTGTAGTAGATGGCGGCATGGCAATGTAGCCCCGTAGGGACAACTTGACGGGAAAACACTAAAGGAGGTAAGTACATGGCTGTAGTAGAAAAAGTAAAGGCAATTATCGCAGAACAGCTAGGGGTAAAACCCGAAGAGGTTACGCCTGAGGCCTCATTCATCGATGATTTAGGTGCAGATTCATTAGACACGGTGGAATTGGTAATGGCGCTCGAAGAAGAGTTTGGAATCGAGATTCCTGATGAAGACGCCGAAAAAATGACCACTGTTGGCGATGCAATTAAATACATTGAAGAAAAAGCTAAGCAAACAAAATAGTAAGAATTTAACTCAAATTTTTAAATAAATTTCGCCCCGACTCTTTAGTCGGGGCAACTGTTTATGATGAATAACGATATCAGAGTCGTGGTTACGGGTTTGGGCATTATTTCTCCTGTGGGGAATAATACTAAAGACTTTTGGAATGCCATTTTGGAAGGCAAAAGCGGCATTGGTAAGGTTACCCAATTTGATGCCAGCGGCTTCGATTCTAATATTGCCGGAGAAGTAAAAGGTTTTGATCCGCTTACCCATTTTAATAGTAAGGAATGCCGGCGCATGGATAGATTTGTCCAGTATGCCGTTGTGGCGGCACGAGAAGCAGCTAAAGATTCCGGCCTGGATTTTGAAAAAGAAGATAGAAACCGCATCGGAGTTTTTGTCGGCTCAGGCATCGGCAGCCTGCATACGGTCGAAAAAGAATACGAAAATTTCATGAAGCACGGCCCGAAGAAATTTTCTCCTTTCATGATTCCTCTATTAATTGTTAATGAGGCAGCTGGCCATATTTCTATGGATATGAATTTAAGGGGTCCTAATTCCTGTGTGGCTACAGCTTGCGCTTCCGGTTCGCACGCAATCGGCGATGCCGCAAGAATTATTCAACACGGCGATGCCGATGTAATGGTTTGCGGTGGGACTGAGAGCTGTATTACCGTACTTGGAATCGGCGGTTTTTGCGCTTTGAAGGCTTTGTCTACGAGAAATGATGATCCTCAAAAGGCAAGCAGGCCGTTTGAAAGAGACAGAGATGGTTTTGTTATGGCTGAAGGTGCAGGGATCGTAGTGCTTGAAACTTTAGAGCATGCCAAGAAAAGAGGCGCTCATATCTATGCTGAGTTTACGGGATACGGGATGTCGGCAGACGCTTATCATATCACTGCGCCCGACCCGGAGGGCGATGGTGCATCCCGTGCTATGAACATGGCATTGGCTAACGCCAATATTAAGCCGGAAGAGGTTTCCTATATAAATGCGCATGGCACATCGACTTTATTAAACGATAAGATTGAAACTTTGGCAATCAAGCGGAGTTTTGGCGCGCATGCCAAGAAAGTGGCGATTAGCTCCACTAAATCGGTGACTGGTCATCTTTTGGGCGCTGCTGGCGGAGTGGAATTTGTTGCTTCGGTATTAGCGATTAAAAATGATATTATCCCACCAACAATAAATTACGATAATCCCGATCCGGAATGCGACCTGGATTACGTACCTAACAAAGCCCGCCAAGCAAAAGTAAACGTGGCGATGTCCAACTCTTTAGGTTTCGGCGGACACAATGCCAGTTTACTTATCAAGAAATTCAAATAAGGCAACTTTCTAATCCTTATTGCAGAATTTATAATTAAAGATATAATATTAGGTAAATCATGTCTATGACGATTACGGAAAAAATCTTAAGTTCGCATACAGGCAATAAACAATTAAAGCCTGGTCAGTTTATCTTAGCTAAGGTCGATTTGACTTTGGGTAATGATATCACTGCGCCTTTGGCAATAGAGGAATTTGAGAAGCTTGGTCTTAAGAAAGTATTTGATCGCGACAAGATCGCTTTAGTGCCTGATCATTTCTTGCCGGCCAAGGATTTAAAAGCAGCCAATGCCGCCAAAACCTTAAAAAACTTTGCGGCAAAATACAAAATAAAAAATTATTTTGAGATCGGTTGCATGGGCGTAGAACATGCGTTGCTGCCAGAATTGGGATTGGTTGCGCCAGGAGATTTGGTGATTGGCGCAGATTCCCATACATGCACTTACGGTGCGCTTGGCGCATTTTCCACTGGTGTTGGCTCAACCGATTTAGCTGCCAGCTGGGCGCTAGGAAAAGCTTGGTTTAAGGTTCCCGAATCAATAAAATTCGTCTATAGAGGAAGATTTAATAAATGGGTCGGCGGTAAAGACCTGATTTTACACACCATCGCCGATATCGGTGTCGATGGTGCAAGCTATAAAGCTATGGAATTTTCAGGCGTTGCTATTGAAGATTTGGATATGGATGACAGATTCTCCATATGCAACATGGCTATTGAGGCGGGGGGAAAATCCGGCATAATTGCCCCTGATAGAAAAACTTTTGCCTATGTCAGGCATACGCCCAAATATAAATCATTAAGCGAGAAGGCCTGGAAAGAGAAAATTAACAACTGGAGCGATTTAGCCAGCGACAAGGCTGCTAGGTATTCGCAAGTAAAAACTTATGATGTGTCAAAATGGGAGCCGGCAATTGCCTGCCCGCATCTTCCTAGCAACGTAAAACCAATAAGCCAATTGAAGAATGTAAAGTTGGATCAAGTAGTTATCGGTTCTTGTACTAATGGTCGGATTTCGGATTTGAGGATTGCGGCTAATATATTAAGAGGAAAGAAAGTCGCGCGAGGCTTACGTTTGATAGTTTTGCCGGCGACTCAGAAAATTTATCTTGAGGCGATTAACGAGGGCTTAGCCGAGATTTTTATCCGCGCCGGTGGAGTTTTTACGACACCTAGCTGCGGCCCTTGTCTTGGCGGGCACTTGGGAATCATAACCGAAGGCGAAGTTGCCTTGGCAACAACTAATAGGAATTTCCTTGGCCGTATGGGCGATCCCAAGAGCTTTGTCTATTTGTCTAATCCGGCGGTGGCAGCAGCAAGCAGTATAAAAGGAAGAATTACTCATCCTGAGGAGGTCAAATGAAGCCCAAACTTACGGAACGATAGTGAACGTAAGTTTGATGGCTGAATTTGACCCAGCCCTCTACGCGCAATGTATTACGTATATTTACTGAAAGAAAAGGGCAGCAATAAAACTTACATTGGTTTTACTGCTAATTTAGAACAAAGGTTAAAACAGCATAAAGCGACAAAAGAAATCGAACTTATTTATTACGAAGCTTATAAAACCGAGAAAGAAGCTCGGGATAGAGAACGAAAACTTAAAATGTATGGAAGTGCCTGGCGGGCGCTAAGACAGAGATTGCGTATCTCGCTATCGGAATAGCTTAGAGGGCTGGGTTCAATTCGCGCAGACAATTTACGTCACTCTTGTTTCCGTAAATTGTGCGCTCATTGAAGGAGGGTAGAATGGATTTTCAGTTTGATATTGTCATAGGTCCGTTTCTGGCAGTATTCATGATTTGCTGGATCCTTTTTTGCCTGCTGCTTATCTTAAAGCCGTATTTGTGGATTGAAATGCAGAATAAATACTCGCGCCCCTATGGCTTTGAATGGAAGATTACCGATGAGAAGAAGTTTGTTTCTGTCCATAAAAGGGCAGGAATTCTGTTGCTGATTTTTGGCTTGGCATTCGCGCTTATTTTATTAGCTAGAATAATAAAAATTTGAGGACATTTTCATGATTATAAAAGGCAAAGTTCATAGATTTGCTGACGATGTCAATACCGACGAGATTATCGCCGCGCAGTATCTTAATTTGACTAAAGAAGAAGATTTGGGCAAGCATTGCATGGAAACATTGGATAGAGACTTCGTGAAAAAAGTCAAAAAATCAGATATCATCGTCGCCGGCAAGAATTTCGGATGCGGCTCATCGCGTGAGCATGCGCCGCGCGCTATAAAAGGCTGCGGGATTTCTTGCGTTATTGCCGAGAGTTTTGCACGGATATTCTTCAGAAACGCGATAAATATTGGGCTGCCAATATTTGAAATTAAGGATACATCCGATATAAAATCTAACGATTTACTGGAAATCGACGTAGATAAAGGTATAATAAAAAATCTAAACAATAACAAAACTTATCACTCCAGTGCATTTTCTGGTTTCATGCAGGAATTAGTCAATGCCGGCGGATTGATGAATTGGGTACGAAAGAGGAAAAAGTAAAATGAAATCTTACAGAATTGCAGTTATCCCCGGCGACGGGACAGGCCCGGAAGTAGTCAGTGAGGGCTTGAAAGTATTAGAAGCGGTTTCTAAAAAGACTGGTTTTAAATACGAGGCCGTAAATTTCAATTTTGACGGCGACAGGTATTTGAAGACTGGAAAGACCCTGGAAGATAAAGATATTGAAGAACTTAAGAAATATTCTGCGATTTTCTTAGGCGCAATCGGACATCCTGATGTAAAACCGGGGATTCTTGAAAAAGGGATCCTGCTCAAGCTTCGTTTC
>ENA-UOWG01000976-UOWG01000976.1-activated-sludge-metagenome-genome-assembly--contig:-NODE-976-length-31990-cov-26.037670_pt1 | contig 31990 bp, 32 predicted proteins | sample MGYA00238147_ERZ761563 | MGnify/ENA primary metagenome ERZ761563 (study PRJEB28884, sample SAMN05720216) | anaerobic digester metagenome | isolation source: active sludge of municipal... | reverse complement strand
GATACGGGGCGGAAGAGCCGCGCGGACGTGGCGGCGAGCGTGACCCTATGCTAGCCGCCAGGGCCGGGCAAGCGGCCGACGCAGGCAGGCGCGACACGCGTTTGTGGGGCGCAAGAACAACAAGCGCGGAGGAACGACGCGCGCTGCCCCCCCGGGGGGGCGACTACCCTCAGCCGCCGTAGCCGCGCAACCCGGCCAGGTCGGTGATGCGGATGCGGCCGTAGTCCACCTGCAGCAGGCCGGCGCGCTCCAGCACCTGAAGCGCCTGGTTCACGCGCTGGCGCGACACGCCCGAGAGGTAGCCGATCTCCTCTTGCGAGATCGCCACCTCGGCGGCGTGGCCGGGGTACAGGTGCGGGTTGAACAGTTCGGCCAGACAGCGCGCCACGCGGGCCTCGGGAGCGAGCAGGCGCTCGAACTCGACCATGCCGATGAACTGCCCGAGGCGCTCGTTGAGCTGCACCAGCAGGTAGCGGTTGAAGCCGATGCTGCTGTCGAGCAGCCACTCGAAGGTGGCGCGCGGCATCCAGGCGATGCGCGTGTCGCGCAAGGTCACGACGTCGTACTTGCGCGGCTCGCCCTTGAGCAGCGAGCCCTCGCCGAACCAGCCGCCGGCCGGCACTCCGGTGAAAGTTGCGGTCTTGCCGCTGGCGGCCACGACATTGATCTTGACCAGGCCCTCGATCACGCCCGTCCAGGCCTCGACCGACTCGCCCTTGCGCATCACCACGCTGCCGCCGCTGTAGCGGCGCTCTTCCACCTCGCGCAGCACGCGCTCCTGCTGGGCGGGCCCGAGCCCCGGCCACCAGGCGGCGCCCCTGAGGGTGTCGTGCAGGCCGGCGGGCTCGCTCATGGGCCGATTGTCGCGCAAATGACAGCACACCCCGCGGGGGCTTCCGTATGGTTGGCCAAGCGCATCGACGCCACCCGGCGATTGCGCTACAAACACGACGGGCAAGCGGCCGCAAGAGCCACCACACGCCCGACCCTAGGAGACAAGCCTTGGCCCCAGCCAGCCAGCCCGGGGCGGGCGGCGCGGACACCTTTCCGAAGCTGCTCGTCCATCACGCCAAGCTCGCGCCTCACGCGTCCGCGATCCGCGAGAAGGATCTCGGCATCTGGCAGACGTGGTCGTGGGGCCGTGTGCTCAAGGAGGTCGAGCAACTCGCGGCCGGCCTGCACCAGGCGGGCTTCCGGCGCGGCCAGCACCTCGCGGTGATCGGCGAGAACCGCCCCCGGTTGTACTTCGCGGTGGCGGCGGCCCAGGCGCTCGGCGGGATTCCCGTGCCCATGTATCAGGACGCGATCGCCAAGGAGATGGCCTTCGTGTTCGACAACGCCGAGATCGCCTTCGCCGTGGTCGAGGACCAGGAGCAGGTGGACAAGCTGCTCGAGGTGCGCGAAACCGTGCCCCACCTCAAGCGCATCGTCTACGACGACCCGCGGGGCCTGCGCAACTACGAGCAGCCGGGCCTGGCCTCGTACGAGCAGCTCGTGGCCCTGGGCAGCGCATTTCTGAAGGAACATCCCGGCTTCGTGACCGAGGAGATCGCACGCGGCCAGGGGTCGGACACGGCGGCGATGTTCTACACCTCGGGCACCACGGGCAACCCCAAGGGCGTGGTGCTGACCTACGCCAGCCTGATCCACGCCGGGCGCAGCGGTGCCGAGATGGAAGGCCTCGACGCCAAGGAAGAGGTGCTCGCCTACCTGCCCATGGCCTGGATCGGCCAGAACATCTTCTCGTATACGCAGTGGATGGTGTGCGGCTTCACGGTCAACTGCCCCGAGTCGGCGACCACCGTGATGAGCGACATGCGCGAGATCGGGCCGACCTACTACTTCGCGCCGCCGCGCGTGCTCGAAGGCCTGCTCACAACCGTGATGATCCGCATGGAGGATGCCGCCGCGCCCAAGCGCAAGCTCTTCCAGGTGTTCATGTCGGTGGCCAAGCGCGTGGGCGGGCGCATTCTCGACGGGCAGCCCGTGGGCGCGGCAGACCGCCTGCTCTACGCCCTGGGCGACTGGCTGGTGTACGCGCCGCTGCGCAACACCCTGGGCATGAGCCGCATCCGGGTGGCCTACACCGCGGGCGAGGCGATCGGCCCGGACCTGTTCAGCTTCTACCGCTCGCTGGGCATCAACCTCAAGCAGCTCTACGGATCGACCGAGACCGCGGTGTTCGTCTGCGTACAGCCCAACGGCGAGGTCAAGCCCGACACTGTCGGTACCCCGGTGGCGGGCGTCGAGATCAAGCTCACGGACGCGGGAGAGATCCTGATCCGCTCGCCCGGGCTGTTTCGCGAGTACTACAAGGCGGAAGCGGCCACGGCCGAGGCCAAGGACGGCGAGGGCTGGTTCCACACCGGCGACGCGGGCTACTTCGACCCCCAAGGCCACCTCAAGATCATCGACCGCGCCAAGGACGTGGGGCGGCTCGCGGACGGCACGCTGTTCGCGCCCAAGTACCTCGAGAACAAGCTCAAGTTCTTCCCCTACGTGAAGGAAGCCGTGGCCTTCGGCGACGGGCGCGACATGGTGTGCGCCTTCGTGAACATCGACATGGAGGCAGTGGGCAACTGGGCGGAGCGGCGCAACCTGGCGTACTCGGGGTACACCGACCTGGCGTCGCGCGCCGAGGTCTACGAGCTCATCCAGGACTGCGTGCAGAAGGTCAATGCCGACCTCGCCGCCGACCCCAAGCTCGCCAATTCGCAGATCCGCCGCTTCCTGGTGCTGCACAAGGAGCTCGACGCCGACGACGAGGAGCTCACGCGCACGCGCAAGGTGCGGCGCGGCTACATCGGGCAGAAGTACCAGCCGCTGGTCGACGCGCTCTACGCCGGCCGCGCCGAGCAGTTCATCGAGACCGCGGTGAAGTTCGAGGACGGCCGCACCGGCGCGATCCGCGCCACCGTGCGGATCGCCGATGCCGCGACCTACCCCGCGGTGAAGGCGGCGGCATGATGGGCCGGGCATGAGCGGCAAGGGCTGGATCACGCTGTTGAGCCTGCTGGCAGGCGTGCCCCTGGCCGCCTGGGGCCTGACGCACGGCGCCTGGCTCGCGATCCTGGCCGGCTTGGGCCTGGTGCTGACCTTCATCTACCTGGCCTACGAGTTCATCGCCCAAGCCGCCAAGCCCAAGCACAAGATCATCCCGCCCGCCCAGCCTGCCTGGACCTTGCGCGACGAACCTGCCGATCCCCCGGACAAGCCGGGGGCGTCCGGCAAATGAACCCAGCAGCCACGGAACCCGCATGAGCAAGCGCGCCATCGGTGAGGTCGTCCTCAAGGTCGAGAAGGTCTCGCTGTCCTTTGGCGGCGTGAAGGCCCTGCGCGACGTGAGCTTCGACGTCCGCCAGCACGAGATCCGCGCCATCATCGGCCCCAACGGCGCGGGCAAGAGCTCGATGCTCAACGTCATCAACGGCGTCTATCACCCGCAGGAGGGCACGGTCGCCTTCCGCGGCAAGGTGAGGCGCGAGGTCGACACACACGACGCGGCGGCCTCCGGGATCGCGCGCACCTTCCAGAACATCGCGCTGTTCAAGGGCATGAGCGTGCTGGACAACATCATGACGGGGCGCAATCTCAAGATGCGCTCCAACATCTTTCTCGAGGCTCTCTGGCTGGGTCCCGCGCGGCGCCAGGAGATCGAGAACCGGCGCAAGGTCGAGGAGGTGATCGACTTTCTCGGCCTGCAGGCGGTGCGCAAGACGCCCGTGGGCCGCCTGCCCTACGGCCTGCAAAAGCGCGTGGAGCTGGGGCGCGCACTCGCCGCCGAGCCCTTGATGCTGCTGCTCGACGAGCCCATGGCCGGCATGAACCTCGAGGAGAAGGAGGACATGAGCCGCTTCATCCTCGACGTCAACGACCAGTACGGAACGACCATCGTGCTCATCGAGCACGACATGGGGGTGGTGATGGACCTCTCGGACCGGGTGGTGGTGCTCGACTACGGCCAGAAGATCGGCGACGGCACGCCCGACGAGATCCGCTCCAACCAGGCCGTGATCGACGCCTACCTGGGCGTGGCGCACTAGGAGCGGCGATGCAGTTTTTCCTCGAGGTTCTGATCGGCGGTCTGCTCTCGGGCGTGATGTATTCGCTCGTGGCGCTGGGCTACGTGATGATCTACAAGAGCTCGGGCGTGTTCAATTTCGCCCAGGGCGCGATGGTGTTCCTCGCGGCGGCCACGGTGGTCGGCTTCCAGGCCTACGGCGTGCCCTTCGTGGTGGCGGTGCTGCTGGCGATGGCGGTGATGGTGGTCTTCGCCTTCGCCACCGAGCGCTTCATGCTGCGCAAGCTCGTCAACCAGCACGAGATCACGCTCTTCATGGCGACCATCGGCCTGACCTTCTTCGTCGAGGGCCTGACGCAACTGGTGTGGGGCACCGAGGTGCGCAAGCTCGAGCTGGGCATCGCCGACGAGCCGGTGCCCTGGATCATGGACAACCTGGGACTGCTGGTGTCCAGCTTCGACATCGTGGCGGCGGTGGTGGCGGCGGGCCTGATCGCGCTGCTGGCGCTGTTCTTCGCGGTGACCAAGGTCGGGCGGGCACTGCGCGCGGTGGCCGATGACCACGAGGCGGCCCAGTCGATCGGCATTCCGCTCAACTACGTGTGGGGCGTGGTGTGGTCGGTGTCGGGCTTCATCGCCCTGGTCGCCGGACTGATGTGGGGTGCGCGCAATGGCGTGCAGTTCTCGCTCGTGTTCGTCGCGCTCAAGGCGCTGCCGGTGCTCATTCTCGGGGGCTTCACCTCCGTGCCCGGCGTGATCGTCGGAGGCCTGGTGATCGGCGCCTCCGAAAAGCTGGCCGAGGTCTACCTCGGCCCCCTGGTCGGTGGCGGCATCGAGGGCTGGTTCCCCTACGTGCTCGCCCTGACCATCCTGCTGGTGCGGCCCGAGGGGCTGTTCGGCGAGAAAATCATTCGTCGCATCTGACCGGAGCCCAGGGGCATGTTCTACAGAGAAGCCGGCCAGTTCAAGACGAGCTACGTCGCCGACGGCCAGATCTTCCCCATCCGGCAGGACCGCTACGCCGTGGCGCTCCTGCTCGCGGTGGCCTTCGTGGTGGTGCCCTTCACCGCCACGCAGTACATGTTCTCGGCCATCCTCATTCCCTTCCTGATCTTCTCGCTCGCGGCGCTGGGGCTGAACATCCTGACGGGCTATGCGGGCCAGGTCTCGCTGGGCTCGGCGGCCTTCATGGCGGTCGGGGCCTTTGCCACCTACAACTTCGTGTTGCGCGTGCCCGGCATGCCCTTCCTTGGGGCGGTCGCCCTGGGCGGGCTGTGCGCCGCCGCCGTGGGAGTGTTCTTCGGCTTGCCGTCCTTGCGCATACGGGGCTTCTATCTTGCGGTGGCCACGCTCGCGGCGCAGTTCTTCGTGCTGTGGCTGCTGACCAAGGTGCCCTGGTTCACCAACAATTCGTCCTCCGGGGTGATCACGGCCCAGCAGATCAGCATCCTCGGGATGACCTTCGACTCGCCGGTGGAAAAGTACCTGCTCACGCTGGCGATCGTGGCGGTGATGGCGCTGGCGGCCAAGAACATGGTGCGTTCGAACACCGGCCGCTGCTGGATGGCGATCCGCGACATGGACGTGGCCGCCGAGGTGATCGGCATCCGGCCGATGCACACCAAGCTCATGGCCTTTGCGGTGAGCAGCTTCTACTGCGGCGTGGCGGGCGCGCTCTACGCCTATTGCTACCTGGGGACGGTGGAGCCCGAGGCCTACAACCTCGACCTGTCGTTCCGCATCCTGTTCATGATCATCATCGGCGGCGTGGGCTCGATCCTGGGCTCCTTCCTGGGCGCCGGCTTCATCATCCTGCTGCCCATTGCCCTGAGCCTGCTGTTCCACGCGCTCGCGCCCGAGTCCGTGCCGGCCTCGGCCAAGTCGAACCTGGAACTCATGATCTTCGGCGGCCTGATCATCTTCTTCCTCATCGTCGAGCCGCACGGGCTCGCGCGACTGTGGCAGATCGGCAAGGAAAAACTGCGTCTGTGGCCGTTCCCACACTGACGCCGCACAAGAGCAAAGCGGGGGCACACCTAGGTTATGAAGGAGACACCATGATCAAGAGCGTGAAGCGGATGGCGGCGATGGCCGTCACGGCCGCGTTGGCCGCAGGGCTGTCGGCGCCGGCCCAGGCGCAGAACGAGCAGTTCGTGCCGCTGCTGTCGTATCGCGTCGGCCCGTTCGCGGCCGGCGGCTCGGGCATCTTCGGCGGCTACATCGACTACATGAACCTCGTGAACATGCGCGACGGTGGCGTCAACGGGGTCAAGCTCGTCTGGGAGGAGTGCGAGACCGAGTACAACGCCTCGCGCGGCGTCGAGTGCTACGAGCGCCTGAAGAAGAAGGGCCCCACCGGCGCGTCGCTGGTGCAGCCTCTTTCCACCGGCATCACCTACGGCCTGATCGACCGGGTCGCGGTCGACAAGGTGCCCATGGTCACGCTGGGCTACGGCCGCACCGACGCCGCTGACGGGCGCGTGTTCCCCTACGTCTTCCCGATGATCACCACCTACTGGAGCCAGGCCTCCGCGATGGTCAACTACATCGGGGCCAAGCTCGGGGGCATGGACAAGCTCAAGGGCAAGAAGATCGTCCACCTGTATCACGACTCGGCCTTCGGCAAGGAGCCGATCCCGGTGTTCGAGGCGCTGGCCAAGCAGTACGGCTTCGAGCTCATCGCCATCCCGGTGCCCAACCCCGGCAACGAGCAGCAGTCGCAGTGGCTGCAGATCCGCAAGGAGAATCCGGACTACGTGATCCTCTGGGGCTGGGGCGTGATGAACCCCACGGCCATCCGCTCCGCGGCGCGGGTGGGCTTTCCGCGCGAGAAGATGATCGGCGTGTGGTGGGCCGGCGCCGAGGAGGACGTGATCCCCGCTGGCGACGCCGCCAAGGGCTACACGGCGGCGGGCTTCAACGCGCCGGGCGCCGACTACGCGGTGATGAAGGACATCCAGAAGACGGTCTACGGCGCCGGCAAGGGCAACATGGAAGACAAGAGCCGCTTCGGCTCGATCTACCACACCCGCGGCGTGGTGCACGGGATCATCACCGTCGAGGCGATCCGCAAGGCGCAGGAGAAGTTCGGCAAGGGCAAGCCGCTCACCGGCGAGCAGATCCGCTGGGGCCTCGAGAACATCAATCTCGACGAGGCGCGCCTCAAGGCCCTGGGGGCCACCGGCCTGATGCCGCCCACCAAGATCACCTGCGCCGACCACGAGGGCTCGGGCCTGGTGAAGTTCCAGCAGTGGGACGGCAAGCAGTGGAAGGTGGTGAGCGACTGGGTGCAGCCCGACCGCAAGCTCGTGCGCGGGATGATCGAGGACTCGGCCAACAAGTACGCGGCCGAGAAGAAGATCACGCCGCGTGATTGCAGCAAGGAAAGCTGATCGCCGCCCGGGTGCGCCCCCTGCGGGGCGCACCCGTCCGCCGCCCGGAGACCCATGAGCACCGCCGCCCAAGCCACTTCCGCGTCCGCACGCAGCGCGGCCGCCGCCGTGCTCGACGTGAACAACGTCGAGGTGATCTACGACCACGTCATCCTCGTGCTCAAGGGCGTGTCGCTCCAGCTGCGCGAGGGCGAGGTGGTGGCGCTGCTGGGCGCCAACGGCGCGGGCAAGAGCACGACGCTCAAGTCGATCTCGACCCTGCTCGGAGCCGAGCGCGGCGAGGTGACCAAGGGCTCGATCGCCTACCGGGGCGAGCGCACCGACCAGCTCACCCCCAGCGACCTCGTCAAGCGCGGCATGGTGCAGGTGATGGAGGGGCGGCACTGCTTCGGCCACCTCACGATCGAGGAAAACCTGCTGACCGGCGCGTACACGCGCAAGCTCTCGCGCGGCGAACTGGGCGCCGAACTCGAGCGCGTCTACCACTACTTCCCCCGGCTCAAGACCAGGCGCAAGAGCCAGGCCGGCTACACCTCGGGCGGCGAACAGCAGATGTGCGCCATCGGCCGCGCCATGATGGCGCGTCCCACCACCCTGCTGCTCGACGAGCCTTCGATGGGGCTGGCGCCGCAGGTGGTGGAGGAGATCTTCGAGATCGTGCGCACGCTCAACGAGCAGGAGAAGGTGTCGATCCTGCTTGCCGAGCAGAACACCAACATCGCGCTGCGCTATGCGCACTACGGCTACATCCTCGAGAGCGGCCGCGTGGTGATGGACGGCGAGGCTCGGGCGCTGGCCGAGAACGAGGACGTCAAGGAGTTCTACCTCGGCATCGCCAAGGAAGGACGCAAGAGCTTCCGCGACGGCAAGTTCTACCGCCGCCGCAAGCGCTGGCTCGCCTGAGGCCACGCCTGCGGCGCGCGCTGCTGCAGTGCGCCGCCCGGCCTGCGGAGAACACACGATGAGCGAACACTTCGACGCGCGCGAGACCCGCGCGCCCGCCGAGCGCGAGGCCGAACTGCTGCGCCGCCTGCCTGCGCTGGTCGCGGCCGCGCTGCGCGCCCCGGGGTGGCGCAGGCACCTGGGCGAAATCGACCCCGCACGGATCGATTCGCGCGAGCACCTGGCCGGGCTGCCGGTGCTGTCCAAGGCGGCCCTGCCGGGGCTGCAAAGGGCCGATCCGCCGTTCGGCGGCTTCGTGCCGGGCAGTCCGGGGCGCTACGGGCGGCTCTTCACTTCGCCCGGACCGATACTCGAGCCCGAGGGGACGCACCCGGACGCCTGGCGAGCGGCGCGCGCCTTGCACGCGGCGGGCTTTCGAGCCGGCGACGTGGTGCTCAACACCTTCTCGTATCACCTCACGCCGGGCGGCTTCATCCTCGACGGCGGGGCTCGCGCCCTGGGTTGCGCCGTGATTCCCTCCGGTCCCGGCAACACCGAACAGCAGCTGGAGCTGATCGCCGCCTACCGCCCGCGCGGCTACATCGGCACGCCCGACTTCCTGAAGATCCTGCTCGACGCGGCCGCCGGCGCCGGTCGGCCGATCGATTGCATCGAGCGCGCGTTGGTGTCGGGCGCGGCGTTCCCGGCCTCGCTCCAGACCGAGTTTCGCGCGCGCGGGATCGAGGCCTACCAGGCCTATGCCACGGCCGACCTGGGCGTGATCGCCTACGAATCGGTGGCGCGCAGCGGCCTGGTGGTCAACGAGGACGTTCTGCTCGAGATCGTCGGTCCCGATGGCCTGCCCGTGCCGGAAGGCGAGGTCGGCGAGGTCGTGGTCACCTCGTTCGACGAGGACCATCCCTGGATCCGGCTGGGCCTGGGCGATCTGTCGGCGCTCATGCCGGGGCTGTCGCCCTGCGGCCGCACCGCGCCGCGCATCCGGGGCTGGCTGGGCCGCGCGGACCAGACCACCAAGGTCAAGGGCATGTTCGTGCGCCCCGAGCAGATCCAGGAGCTCGCGCGCCGCCATCCCCAGGTTGGCCGGCTGCGGCTGGTGGTCTCCCGCGCCGATGAACAGGACCGCATGCTCCTGCGCGCCGAGGCGGCTGGCGGCGAGCCGCTCGCCGCCGCGCTCGCCGACACCTTGCGCAGTCTGACCAAGATCGGCGGCACGGTAGAACTGGTTCCCGCGGGCAGCCTGCCCGACGACGGCAAGCTCATCGAGGATCGGCGCAGCGCGAGCTAGCTGCGCCGCCGCGCCCAGGGCTGAATTCAAAGGGCGCCTCGGGCTCGATGAAAGCGACAACGGCGCCCGAAGGCGCCGTTGTCTTGTGGGCAGTGAGCGCAGGCTTACTTCTTCCGGGCCGTCTTCGCTGCGGGCTTGGCGGCCTTCGCGGCCCTGGCTCCCTTGGCCGCGACCGTCGCCTTTTTGGCCGCAGGCTTGGCGGTGGACTTCACGGCAGGCTTGGCAGCCGACTTGGCGGGGGTCTTGCCGGCCGCGGGCCTGGCGGCCTGCTTCGCGACGGGCTTCTTGGCCGCCGGCGCAGGCTTGGCCGTCGTCGCCCTGACGGCCGCCTGGGCAAGGGCCTTGGTGGTTGCCCGCACCGGCGCCGCCGCCTCCACCGCGCGCGTGATGCCCGTGCGCACACGCTTGGGCGTGGTCGCCTCGATCACCCCGGTGGCCATGTCGAAGGCGACATTCATCATGTCGCGCATCACCGTGGTGGCCGTTTCAAAGGCGTCCACCACGGTGGCGTTGGGCCGCACCACAGGGATGCGCACCACGGGCGGTGGCGCGGCGGCCGCCTCTTCCTTGATGTTCCACAGCTTGAGCAGTTCGGCCTGGGTGGGCACCTGGCCGGCCTGCACGCGGGAGCGCCGCGCCGTCACGGAATCGCGCACGATCTTCTCGACGACGTCGAGCGGCAGGCGGTTCAGATCGACGAAGCGGATATGGCTGCGCGCGGGATCGACCCCCGGGATCGCGTCCTTGTGGCGTTGCACGACTTCCTGCTCGGCCACGTAGAGCGACATATGCCGCTTGCCCGACTCCAGAGCGAACAGCGGTCCGTCGAGTTCATAGAAAGCGAGGCCATACCGCATGCTCTCGCGCACACCCCGGGCAGAGCGGCGGATCATGCTGCACACGCGCGCCATCGCCACCCGCCGATCCGGCGGCAGGTCGCGTAGGTAGGCGCCCACCGTCGTTGCAGTCGGAACCATCAATACCTCCTGTTGCACCAACGGTGTATTTTACCGCGCCGCGGCGCCCCGCTCAGATTGGGCGAAAACGGAGGCGTTGCGCGGGGGCGACGGCGGTCCTGGCCGGCTCGCTTTCGGGAACAGCGGCCGTCACCGCCTGCGGGCTCCCCCGCGGCGGCAGCGGGCGGCGCCTTGCGCTAGGCCGGGCTACTGCGTCGGGCGCTTTTGGGCCTCGGCGAGCTGGCGCTCCAGCATGTCGATGCGCGTCTGCAGCGCGCCGAGCCGGCTGTTCAGGCTGCCCACGTTGAAGAAGGTCTCGTTCTCGACAGGCGCCTTGAAAGTCCCCGCCCAGCCGATCCACGAGGGGTCGTAGACCTTCACGTCGCGGAACCCGAGCTCCTTGAGCACCGTGGCGGTCTCGGCCGCCCGCACGCCGCTATTGCAGTAGACGATGGTCTCGCGGGCGGGGTCGAGCTTCGCGTACAGAGCGCGCAACTCGTCCTGGCCGCGCAGGCGCATGCCCAGCGTGTCGCGGATCTCGCCGCGGCGCATCTTGGCCATCACCTCGGGGTCGACCCAGTTCTGCTCGTAGGGGATGTTGACTGCTCCGGGAATGTGCCCGCCGCGCAGCGCGCGGATGTCCTCGCCGCGGAACTCCTTGGGCGTGCGCACGTCGATCATCTGAACTTCGGGACGCTCGAGCGCCGCGAGCACCTGGCGCGTGTCCAGAGTGACACCGGGAACGGCCTTGAGCTTCAGGGCCACCGGCGTGGGTGGCGTGGGGGCGGTCGCCAGCGGCAGTCCGGCGGCGCGCCAGCCGTCGATGCCGTCGTGATAGATCGAAGCCTTGCGCGCGCCGAACTGCTGCAGCGTGAGCAGCGCGAAGTAGGCGTTGGTCGCGCCGCGCTGGCCGTAGACCACGATCTCGCGCGCCGGATCGATGCCGGCGGCCCCGAGGATCTTCTCGAGCTGAGGGGTGGGCAGGTAGTCCTCGTTGTTCACATCGCGCAGCTCGTCATTGGCGTTGCCGATGTTCACCGCGCCCGGGATGTGCCCCTTGCGGAAGGTGGGCTCGTCGCGCGTGTCCCAGACGAGCGCACCGCGTTCCTGCGCCTTGCGCAACTGATCGGCATCGACGATGAGCTGGGCCCAGACCGGGATGCTGGCCAGCGCGAGGCAGGCCGAAACGAAGAGGCGGATGAGCATGGCAGGACTCCAGAGTTCGGTCGCGCGAGGCAGGCACCCGCCCGGCGCAGCGGATGTGGCGAAAGTCTAGGCAGTCGCCTGCAAGGCGAGAGTGAGTTCGATCACGCAGCCGGGCGCGCCTAGCGTGCCGCGGGCCGGAAGAAGACGAACTCGGCGCTGAAGTCCGCGCGCAGCAGCTGGTTGGCCTGGGCCGCGTCGCAACTCGCGGGCGGCATGCCGCCGCGCGTATTGATGCGCTGCACCTGGGTCACGCCCTCGAAGCTGCCCTTGCCGTAGGAGCGCGTGTTGATCAGCAGCCAGCGCAGGTCCGCACTGGACGGTGCTTCCTCGAAGGCAGCCACCTGCCCCACCAGCCGGCTGCCGTCCTGATGTTCGAAGCTGAAATTGGCGCCGTGACGGCCCACCACGCGACCGTTGGCGTCGAGCAGCTCGGCCTCGGGCTGACGGAAGGCCCAGAACCACCCGCGCTCGTCGCGCTCGCAACGGAACACCTGCGCGCCGCGGCCCGTGAGCGCCAAGGCCGCCTGGCTGCCCTCGGGGGCGCGGATCTTCGAAAAGCTCGACACCCCCGGCACGCTCACCCGCGGCACGCCGGGGCCGCCCCCGGGCACGCTGATGGGTGGCGCGGCGCAGGCCGAGAGCAGGACCAGCGAGATGAGCGGGACTATCGGGCGCATGAGCTTCAGGCGTCGTGGTTCACCAGCGCATTGTCGCGCACGCGCGCGGCATCGGCCCGCACCAGGTCCGCGCCGATCATGCGCACGAAGTCCTCGAAGGGCTGGCCGAAGTAGCGCTGGTTGATCAGCGGGAAATAGCGAGCGGCCGCGCAGTGCGCCACCAGCGCGTCGAACCCGGCCTGACGCACCTCGAGCAGATAGAACTTGAGCAGTGCACGCGCGGCGTGACGGGCATTGCGCGCCGGGCTCGCGGCCAGGGCGGCCAGACGCCCGCGGGCGCGCTCGAGCGCGGCAGCGACGTCCGTGAAGGGAGCGCCGTGCCCGGGCAACACCAGGCGGGGCGCGAGGCGCGCGATCAGCTCCAGCATGGCTGCCTGCTCCGCAAATCCGCTCTTGCCCTCGATCTCGGGGAAGATCACTCCAAAGCCCTGCTCCCACAAGGCGTCGGCCGAGATCAGCAGGCGCTGCGCCGCGCACCACAGCACCACGCTATGGGGATCGTGCCCGGGCGCGGCGAGCACCTCCCAATCGAGCGCGCCCAGGCGCACCGTGGCGCCCGGCTCGAGCAACTGCTGCCAGGCGAAGCGCGGACAACGCTGCCCGGTGGCGGCAAAAGTCAGTGCGTCGGCGTCCCAGCGGCTGACGGCCTCGGCCGAGCCGGGCGGAATCCAGATGCTGGCCTTGAAGCGCGCGGCCAGATGCGCGTTGCCGCCACAGTGATCCGAGTGCAGGTGCGTGTTGAGGATGCGCGTCAGCGGCCGGCCGGCGAGCGCGGCGTCGAGCAGCGCCTCGGTCTGTGGCGCATGGCTGACGTAGCCCGTGTCCACCAGGCTGGCCGTGCCGTCCTCGTCGAGGAACAGGATGTTGTTCGATGACAGCCAGCCGCGCTCGAAGAAGCGCATCGAGGGCGGCAGTGCCCCCTGCACGCCATCGCGGCTCATTGGCCGCCCCGCGGGTAACGGCGAGCCACCTCGGCGAACGAGGCGCGCAGGCTTGCATCGCCGGCATGAAAGACCCGAAAGCGGCCCACCGAGGCCTTGAGCAACAGGCGGCCGCCGCGCGCGCGCGCGAAGGCCACCTCGTCCCAGCGCATGCGCTGGGTGAGCAGGCCGCTTTGCTCGATACCCTGCGCGTCCAGCGTGGTGCGGGCGCTCAGCAACTGCCACCACGAGCCCAGCACCGCCAGGCCGGCGCCGCCCAGCAGCCACCAGGCGTCCGAGCCGGCCCACCCCTCGGTCCTGAGCAGCACGCGCACGCTCAGGCCGCCCAGCAGCAGCACGACCAGGGACGAGACGATGCGCATCGCCGGGCTGTAGGACGGGCCGCTCACAGGCACGGCAAGCTCGGGGCGGGGTGGCGCGTTGCTCATGGCGCGGCGCGCCGGCCTGGCAGTTGGGCCCAAACGGCTCGCTTGGCGGCCTCGCTCATCATCGACCAGGTGGCGATCTCGTCGATCGTGCGCAGGCAACCCAGGCACAGGCCGCTGGCCGGATCCATGGTGCAGATCGACACGCAGGGCGAGGGCACCGGCGAGGCCGGGGCCGGGAGGTCGGGGAACGGGCGGGCGGCAGTCATGGACCGGCCGATTCTCGCATCGAGCGTGGCGGTGGGATCCGCCAGGAGCTTAGGGAATTCTTAGGATGCGCCGAGCCAAGATTTACGAACGCGTGTCGCGGCATCTTCCTAAAGTGGCTTCATCGCCGGCGTGTGGCCGGCAGACCCGCCAGGAGACCCGCATGGAACACCGCCACGACATCTACGCTTTCGTACACAAGGGCCTGCGCGCCTGGATGAGCGACACCCTGGTCGCCGTCGGGCGCCTCGATCTGGCTGACGCCGATGAGTGCCGAGCCACCCTGGCCACGGTGGACGAGTTGCTCGCCGCCAGCCAGGCCCACCTCGAGCACGAGGAGAGCTTCATCCACCCGGCGCTCGAGGCCGCCGTCGGAGGCAGCAGCCAGCGCACCCTGGCCGAACACGCGGAGCACCGCGCCGAGATGGACACCATCGCCGCCTGCGCGCTGCGCCTGTCCGCGGCGAGCACCTCGGCCCAGCGCGCCGAGCCCGCGCGTGCCCTGTATGCCGCGCTCGCCGCGTGGACCGCCGAGAACCTGCGGCACATGGCGCTCGAAGAGACCGACAACAACGCCGTGCTGTGGGCGCACTACAGCGACGCTCAGATCGCCGGGCTCGAGGCGCGACTCGTGGGCGCGATCCCGCCCGAGCAGATGCTTGCCTATCTGCGCCACATGGTGCCGGCGATGGCACCGGTCGAGCGGGTGCAACTGCTCGGTGGCATGCAGCAGGCCCTGCCGGCGCCGGCCTTTGCGGACGTGCTCGAACGCATCAAGCCGGTGCTGGCGGCGCGCGACTGGTTCAAGTTGATGTTGGGCCTGGGCCCCATGCCGCTTGGCGCCTGAGCGCCCGGCTCGCGGGCGCGCCACCGCGCACCGGCCGCCGCAGCCCGCCGAACCCGAGATGCGCTTGCGGGGCAAGGAGCCTCAGCGATGACCTATCCAACGCGAGTTGTGGTGCAGAACGACACCGAGGAGGAGACAACATGAAGAACCATCTGGGCATGCTGGCGGCAGCCCTGGGCTGTGCCTTTTTTGGCGCCGTTCAGGCGCAGTCCGCGGTCACCACCCCGGGTGAGGCCGGGGTGGAGCGCGGCCGCTACCTGGTTCAAGTGAGTGGCTGCAACGACTGCCACACTCCCGGCTACGCGATGAAGCACGGGCAGGTGCCCGAAGCCCTCTGGCTCACCGGCGACGCCCTGGGCTGGCGCGGTGGCTGGGGCACCACCTACGCCGCCAACCTGCGGCTGGCCTTCGCCCGCATGAGCGAGGAGCAGTGGCTGCAGATCGCGCGCCATGCCGAGTACCGCCCACCCATGCCCTGGGTCAGCCTGCGGGCCATGACCGACGAGGATCTGCGTGCGCTGTGGCGCTACGTGCGCGCCCTGGGGCCCGCCGGCGAACCTGCACCGGCCTATGTGCCGCCGGGGCAGGCGCCGCTCGGCCCGGTCGTGCAGTTCCCCGCGAATTGAGGTTCGCGCTGCGCGCCCGCGCAGCGCAGCCTCGCGCGCCCATGCCCGGCCTGGGCGGACGAGCTTCCCCCAAACTTACGCGGAACTCAGGCGTAGCGGCCGGCGCACGATGAGCTGGAAGCGCCCGCGCCCGCACTTGGCGATCTGCACGCACGCGTCGCGCTCGGCCAGGCGACGCTGCAGCAGGATCAGACGCGCCTCGAGGTTGTCGCTGATGTCGGGCAGGCGCAACTCGGGCGTGAGCCTCAGCTCGCGATTGGTGAACTCGGTGCGGCCGTGCTCCAGGTGCTCGCGCACCAGTTTCACGAAGATCGCCCCTGCCACGCCCTTGATCAGGTACGCGTCGTCCAGGAACACGCTGTCGCCGCTGGCGAAGTGCCTGACCTGGCAGGGCGCACCCGCCGAGGCAACCGGTACGGAGGGTGCAGGCGCTGCGTCGTCCGGGCTTTCGGCGCGCAGCATCACGGCGATGGCCATGCCAAGCTGGGCCGCCAGGGCCACCAGCACGTCCTCGTCCTCGTGTCCGAAGCGCAGTTCCTGCGGGCTCTCGGCGTAGAGCACGCCTGCGATCCGGCCGGCGATGACGATGGGCACCGCCAGTTGGCTGCGCGACTCGGCCAGGCCCGGGAGCGGAATCTCGGTGTCCAGATCGGGGTGACCTGCCTGGGCCAGGGTCTCGGCGCGCACGGCGCGGCTGTAGCTCAGGTCCTGCGTGAGGTGGTTGATGCGGATCGGCGTGGCGTGCTGCGCGGCCACGCCGATCACGCCTTCCCCGTAGGGAATTTCCGATCCCACGCCGGAGCTCGCGTAGCCCAGGCTCGCCACCGTGAAGAGGCGCCGGCGGCGCGCGTCGGCCAGCAGCACCATGGCGTGCTCGATTCCCAGGAACTCGCGTAGGCCGGCCAGGAGGGCGTCGAGCAGGCTCCCGAGGTCGGCTTGCGCGGCCAGCCGTTGCGACAGGCCGCGTACCGCATGCAGAGGGTCATAGGCGCGTGCCGGCAATGGCAGCTCGGGCCCCGGCACGCGCTCGATCGCCAGAACCTCGTAGATGTCCGAGCCGCGCAGCCGGAAGACGCCGGCCATGCCGGTGTGCGAAGCGATCCCGGCGAGCCGTGCGCGCATGCTCTCGAACACCGGTCCGGAGTCCTCGGTGCGCAGGTAGCGCAGTTGCAGCAGATACTGCGCCACCGTCTCGGGGTGGGTCACGTAGACCGTCGCCTGGGGGTTGGCGAGGATGTTCTCGCGCGTCTTGCTGAAGAACTGGAAGCTCAGGGCGACGTGCCCCGCGTCCACGTAGTGAACCTGCGAGGCGTAGGCCACGTTGGGCGTGCCGTCGGGCGCGCAGGTGGCGAGCATGGCCGGCACCGAGCCCTCGAAGCAGCGGCGCAGGCTCTCGAGGGCGATGCTGCTCACGGGGCGCCTGCCGCCGCGGGAAGGGGGCGCCCCGCGCCCGGCCCCGGGGTCTGGTGATAGGCGGCCTCGATCGCGACGCGGATGGCGCGCAGCGATTCGCGCTCGAAGCCCAGGAAGGTCGACGGGAACTCCCGCGCGTAGCCGATCAGGCGCAGGTCGGCGGCGAAACCGTCCATCTGCTGTTGGACCAGCAGAACCTCGGCCGGCCGTGGATGTTCGATCGCCAGCACGTGGCCCTTGATTTGCAGCGTGCGGTGGGTCGAGGGCTGCGAGAACACCGCCGCCACCCGCCAGCTCTGTTCCAGGTCGGCAAACAGCGCCCGAGCCTTGCCGCCCACCACGAACAGGCGCACTTCTGCGCCATCGGCCTCGACCGCGCAGCCCACCGCCTTGGCCACCGAGGGCCGCAGGGCGTGGTTGGCCGCCGCCACGGTGATCGAGCGTCCGCCCTGCACGAAGGCGATGCTGTCGGGGTCTAGGCGAAAGTCCATGCTCGGCGCAGTGGCAGCTCAGGTCGCTGACTTGACCGATCCTAGTGCGGCTTGGCCCGCGCGGCGAGCCCCGCGCAAACAGGTGCGCCGGCAAGAGGCCGGTGCGGGGGTGGCAAGACGGCGGCGGGCTGCCGGGTGGGCGGCGGGCGGGTCCGCCGCCGGCGTCGTCGGCGCCCACCACCGCACGCGGAGTTGACGCTGGTCAGCGCGGCCGCGCAGTCTGCCCGCAACATCCGTCCACAAACGCACCGGCTGCGCCGGGCAGGAGGAGACGCGATGTTCCAGGTCCGCATCCACGGGCGTGGCGGTCAAGGCGTGGTGACGGCGGCCGAGATGCTCTCGCTCGCCGCGTTCCGCGAAGGTCGCCACGCGCAAGCCTTCCCCAGCTTCGGCTCCGAGCGCACGGGTGCCCCGGTGATGGCCTTCGCGCGCATCGACGAGCGCGAGATCCGCCTGCGCGAACCCATCATGACGCCCGACGCGGTGATCGTGCAGGATCGCACGCTGCTGCTGCAGGTCGATGTGTTTCAGGGCCTGGGCGATCGGGCCTTCGTGCTGATCAACAGCTCGCACACGGTCGCCGAGCTGGGCTTGAACGAGCTGGCGGCGCGCCTGCCCGCGGGGCACCTGCAGCTTGTCCCGGCCACGCAGTTCGCGATGGCGCAGCTGGGCCGGCCCTTGCCCGGCGCGGCGATGATCGCCGCCTTCGCCGCGCTGACGCGGCTGATCTCGCTCGCCGCGGTCCAGTCCGCTTACCGGGAACGCTTCAGCGGCAAGGTCGCCGAGGCCAACGCGGAGGTCGCGCGGCTGGCCCACGAACACGTGCAGGCCCGCCTCGAGGAGGGTGTCCATGTTTAAGCAGCTCGAAGGTTCGCAGGCGGTGGCCGAGGCCGTGGCCCTGTGCCGCCCCGAGGTGATCTGCGCCTATCCGATCTCGCCCCAGACGCACATCGTCGAGGGCGTGGGTGCGCTGGTGAAGAACGGCACGCTCAAGGACTGCGAGTTCATCAACGTCGAGAGCGAGTTCGCCGCGATGAGCGTGGCGATTGGCGCATCGGCCGCGGGCGCGCGCGCCTACACCGCCACGGCCTCGCAGGGCCTGCTCTTCATGGCCGAGGCGGTCTACAACGCCAGCGGCCTGGGCCTGCCGATCGTGATGACCGTGGCCAACCGCGCGCTGGGCGCGCCGATCAACATCTGGAACGACCACTCCGACTCGATGAGCCAGCGCGACTGCGGCTGGATCCAGCTGTTTGCCGAGACCAACCAGGAGGCGCTCGATCTGCACATCCAGGCGTTCCGGTTGGCCGAGCAGCTGAGCCTGCCGGTGATGGTGTGCATGGACGGCTACATCCTCACGCACGCGTTCGAGCGGCTCGACATTCCCGAGCAGGCGCAGGTCGATGCCTTCCTGCCGCCCTACGAGCCGCGCCAGGTGCTCGACCCCGCCGAGCCGGTGAGCATCGGCGCGATGGTCGGGCCGGAAGCCTTCATGGAGGTGCGCTACCTCGCGCACGCCAAGCAGATGCAGGCGCTCGACCTGATTCCGCAGATCGCGGCCGAGTTCAGGCAGGTCTTCGGCCGCGATTCCGGCGGACTGGTGCAGACCTACCGCACCGAGGACGCCGAGACCATCGTCGTGGCGCTGGGCTCGGTGCTGGGCACGATCAAGGACACGGTCGACGAGATGCGCGAGGCCGGCGTGAAGATCGGCGTGCTGGGCATCAAGAGCTTCCGCCCCTTCCCGCTGGCGGCGGTGCGCGCGGCCCTGCAGCGCGCCAAGCGCCTGGTGGTGATCGAGAAGAGCCTCGCCGTGGGCATCGGCGGGATCGTGGCCACCGACGTGCGCATGGCCATGAGCGGCAGCGAGGTCAAGGGCACCACGGTGATCGCCGGCCTGGGCGGCCGCGCCATCACCAAGGCCAGCCTGCACCGCACCCTGGCTGCCGCCCTGGAGGACAAGCTCGACCGCGTGAGCTTCATGGACCTGGACACCGGCATGGTCGAGCGGCACCTGCAGCGCGAGCGCGAGAAGCGCCGCACCGGCCCGATCGCCGAGGCCTTGTTGCGCGACGTGGGCACCGTCGGCGCCCGCGTGGTCTGAGGAGGCCGCCATGACCGAAACCACGATCAAGTTCTACCAGACCGGCACCTTCACCGTCGGCAACCGTCTGCTCGCGCCTGAGCAGCGCACGGTGCAGGCCTCGATGGAGCGCACCAACTCGCTCAACTCCGGCCACCGCGCCTGCCAGGGCTGCGGCGAGGCGCTGGGCGCGCGCTACGCGATCGACGCGGCGATGCGCATCACTCAGCGCCAGCTGATCGCCGCCAACGCCACCGGCTGCCTCGAGGTGTTCTCCACGCCCTATCCCGAGACCTCGTGGCAGATCCCCTGGGTGCACTCGCTGTTCGGCAACACCGCGGCGGTGGCCACCGGCATCGCCGCGGCGCTCAAGGTGAAGGCGGCCAAGGGCGGCAACGCGGCCACCCGGGTGATCGCGCAGGGCGGCGACGGCGGCACCACCGACATCGGCTTCGGCTGCCTGTCGGGCATGTTCGAGCGCAACGACGACGTGCTCTACATCTGCTACGACAACGAGGCCTACATGAACACCGGCGTGCAGCGCTCCAGCGCCACGCCGCCCACCGCGCGCACCGCCACCACGCAGGCCATCGGCGCGCACCCCGGCAACACCTTCGGGCAGGGCAAGAACGTGCCGCTGATCGCCATGGCGCACGGCATTCCCTATGTGGCCACGGCCACCGTGGCCGACCTGCACGACCTCGAAGCCAAGGTCGAGCGCGCCATGCAGTTCCGCGGCGCGCGCTACCTGCACATCCTCGTGCCCTGCCCGCTGGGGTGGGGCGCGGCCTCGCAAGACACGATCAAGCTCGCGCGGCTGGCCAAGGAGACCGGACTCTTCCCGGTGTTCGAGGCCGAGTACGGCGAGGTGGTCAAGGTGCTGCCCATCCGCCGCCGCGTTCCGGTCGAGGAATACCTCAAGCCGCAGAAGCGCTTCGCTCACCTGTTCGGCGCCAAGGGCGACGGACCGGCACTGGCACGACTGCAGGCGATTGCCGACGCCAACATCCGCAAGTTCGGGCTGCTCGCGGGCGACCACGCCGAGCACATCCCCACGCCGGTGCAGGCCGACGAACGCGCAGCGCGGGTCTGAGGAGGCGAACCATGGACAAGCCCTTTGCCATCACGCTCGATCCGGGCTCCTCGCTCGCCAACAAGACGGGGTCCTGGCGCACGAGCAAGCCGGTCTACCTGGACCGCCTGCCGCCCTGCAACGCCACCTGCCCCGCGGGAGAGGACATCCAGGGCTGGCTCTTCCACGCCGAAGGCGGCAACTACGAAGCGGCCTGGCGGCACCTGGTGCGCGACAACCCCTTCCCGGCGATCATGGGCCGGGTCTGCTACCACTCGTGCGAAGGCGCGTGCAACCGCGGCAAGCTCGACGAGGCCGTCGGCATCAATTCGGTCGAGCGTTTCCTGGGCGACGCGGCGATCCGCCACGGCTGGGCCTTCGAGGCGCCGTCGGCCCAGAGCGGCAAGAAGGTGCTCGTGGTCGGCGCCGGCCCCTCCGGCATGAGCGCGGCCTACCATCTGCGGCGGCTGGGCCACGCGGTGCACGTGGTCGAGGCCGGCCCGACGCTGGGCGGGATGATGCGTTTCGGTATCCCCAAGTACCGCCTGCCGCGAGACGTGATCGAGGCCGAGATGAAGCGCATCCTCGCGCTGGGCGTGAGCGTCGAACTCAACACCAAGGTGGGCGACATCCTCGCCACCATGAAGTCGGGCGGATTCGACGCGGCGTTCCTGGCGGTGGGAGCGCACATCGGCCGGCGCGCCTTCATCCCCGCGGGCGACGCCACCCACATGCTCGACGCGGTGTCCCTGCTGCGCTCGATGGAGGGCGAGGACCAGCCCATGATCGGCAGGCGCGTCGTGGTCTACGGTGGAGGCAACACCGCCATCGACGTGGCGCGCACCGCCAAGCGCATGGGGGCCGAGCCCATCATCGTCTACCGCCGCACGCGCGACCACATGCCGGCGCATGACTTCGAGCTAGAGGAGGCGCTGCAGGAGGGCGTGATGGTCAAGTGGCTGTCGACCATCGCCCAGGCCGGCGCGAAGGAGCTGACCATCGAGAAGATGCGGCTCGACGACAAGGGCTTCCCGCAGCCGACCGGCGAGTTCGAGACCATCGCCGCCGACACCCTCGTGCTCGCACTCGGACAGGACGTCGATCTTTCGCTGCTCGACGGCGTGCCGGGGCTGGAAGTGAACAACGGCGTGGTCAAGGTCGACGCGCAGATGATGACGGGCTATGCCGGCATCTTCGCCGGCGGCGACATGGTGCCCGCCGAGCGCAACGTCACGGTGGCGATCGGCCACGGCAAGAAGGCCGCGCGCAACATCGACGCCTGGCTGCGCGGCGGCAGCTACCAGCCCGCGCCCAAGCATGAAGTCGCGGCCTTCGAGAACCTCAATGCCTGGTACTACGCCGACGCGCCCAAGACCGTGCGGCCCATGCTCGACCTCGTGCGGCGCCAATCCAGCTTCGACGAGGTGCAGGGAGGGCTGACCGAGGAGAACGCGCTGTTCGAGGCGCGCCGGTGTCTGTCGTGCGGCAATTGTTTCGAGTGCGACAACTGCTACGGCGTGTGCCCCGACAACGCAGTGATCAAGCTCGGGCCAGGGAAGCGCTTCGAATTCAACTACGACTACTGCAAGGGCTGCGGCATGTGCGTGGCCGAATGCCCCTGCGGCGCGATCAAGATGGTGCCGGAGGCGATCTGAAGGCACGACGCCCCGCCTTGGCGCAGCGTCGTGCGTCTCCGGGTGCGGCGCCCGCTACTGCAAGGCACGGTTGATCGCGGCAACGACTTGGGGATCGTTCTCGGCCAGCGTCTGGGTCACGCTCGGTGTGGTGGTCGTCGCGTTGGCGAAGACTTCGAAGCGCAACTGTGCCGGGGTGCTTCCCGAGGCGGCCGACACGGTCGTGACCTTGACATTCGAGCCGTCGGGGGCCGACACGCGCAGAACACGGGTTGCTGATTCGTCGGCAACGGTGCGCAGCGGCTGGATGGCGAAGCGAGGCGTCGCGATATCGAAAGTCGCGCCGGTAGAGGTGAATTGTCCGCCGGGTCTGGCAATGCTCAGCGTGAGGGTGCTGTAGGAATCCGTGCGACTGCTGCGCAGCACGGTGAAGGAACCGGAAAGGCTGACGCTCGCGTCGGCCTGCCGGTTCGCCTGGACGCTGGCGTTGTAGGCCTGATCCACGCCGTCGCCCGGCAGGACGCGGGTGACGAAGTCGAGTACTCGGTAAGTGCCGCGGGAAAGATCCGTGCGGGGCGGCGTACCGGAGACGACGACTTCGAGGTTGCTCACCTGAATGGACCCCGACTTCAGCAGGGCCACGCCCAGGTTGCAGTTGTTCGGAGCGGTCGTGTTGCTGCTGACGCTCGCGACGGTGAGTGTCACCGTTCCGCCGCTCGGGCAATTGAAGTTTGCCGTGGTGAAGTTGCTCGACACGCCCAAGGTAAAGCTGAAGTCGAGCAGCCCGGCGAGTTCCAGCGCCCGACCGCGGCCTACCGAGCCGACCGCCGCGGCGTCGAGATAATTTGACCCATTGATTTGCGCGGTCGGTGCCGGCGGCGCGGGTGGGACCACGAGGGGCAGCGAGCCCGAGGAGCCGCCTCCGCCACATCCGCCCAACAGCATCACACTAAACGCCAGACTCCACGCCGCCACCCGGCGCCGCGCCAGGCCGTGAGATCGCACCGTCGTCATTCCACTGACTCCAACAGATACAGCTTGTAGTTATGGTCCCGCCTCTTCCCTACCCTTTTAGCATGACTCGGGCGAGGCAGTTGTCCAGAGCAGTTGCGGCCTGCGCACCCCGATGTAGGACGGTCGCGACGCAGGTAGAGCCGTCGGTCGCCGGGCCGAGCCCGCGCGTCGCCTCTCGCACGGAGCGGGGTCACACTGCGACGTTGGGGCTTCGTGATGCCGCGCGGTACTGAGCTCAAGCGGCGCGCTGCGCCGTCAGGGCGTTCCCCGAGCGCGCATGCGCCTTGCGGCCCAGCACGCCGCTGATCCACTGCCCGACTTGCACCGCGCGCTCGAGGTCGATGCCGGTGTCGATGCCCAGGCCGCGCAGCAGGTACAGCACGTCCTCCGTGGCCACGTTGCCGGTGGCGCCCTTGGCGTAGGGGCAGCCACCGAGGCCGGCGATGCTCGCGTCGAAGGTGGAAACGCCGAGTTCCAGACAGGCCATCACGTTGGCGACCGCCATGCCGTAGGTGTCGTGGAAGTGGCCCGATACATCCGCCAGTTCGTACACCGAGAGCGCGGCCTCCATCGCCGCCTGCACCCGGCGTGGCGTGCCCACGCCAATCGTGTCGGCCACGCCCACGTGCTGCACGCCGATCGCCTTCATGCGCTGCGCCACATCGCGCACCGCCTCGGGGCGCACCTCACCCTGATAGGGGCAGCCCAGGGCCGTCGAGATCGCGCCGCGCACGCGCACCCCGGCGGCGAGCGCGGCCTCGGTCACCGGCCGGAAGCGCTCGATGCTCTCGGCGATCGAGCAGTTGATGTTGCGCTGGGAAAAGGCCTCGCTGGCGGCCGCAAACACCACGATCTCGTCCGGCCGCGTGGCCACCGCCGCCTCCCAGCCCTTGAGATTGGGCACCAGCACCGAGTAGCGCACGCCTGCGCGGCGGCGGATGCCGGCCATCACCTCGGCGTTGTCGGCCATCTGCGGCACCCACTTGGGGCTCACGAAGGAAGTCACCTCGATCTCGCGGAAGCCGGCCTCGGCCAGGCGCTCCACGAGCTCGATCTTGGTGGCTGCGGGAATGATCTGCTTCTCGTTTTGCAGGCCATCGCGCGGGCCGACTTCCACCAGGCTGACATGCGTGGGCAGGGGCATGCTGACACTTCCTCTAGGCGATCGCGCCACTGTAGCGCGCGGCCTCAGTAGCCGCGGCTGCGGTCTACCCGACCGGGCGCGGGCCGCTCCGCCAGCACCGCGCGCACCTGCGCGGCCACCTGCTCGGCCGCCTCGGCCATGCGGGTCACGCCCGCCACGTGCGGCGTGACCAGCACCTTCGGGTGGTGCCAGAACGGATGCTCGGGCGGCAGGGGCTCCTCGCGGAACACGTCCAGCACCGCCCCGCCCAGGTGGCCCGCGTCGAGCAGGGCGATCAGATCCCGGTCGACCACATGCTGGCCGCGGCCCAGGTTGACGAGCAAGGCGCCGGTCGCGAGCCGCGCGAGCGCGGCGTGGTCCAGCAAATCGCGCGACTGCGCCGTGGCGGGCAGCACCGACACCAGCGCGTCGAGGCCGTCCAGGAATGGCGCCCAGCCCGCGCGTCCCGCATGGCAGTCCACGCCCGCGAGCGTATGCGCCGAGCGCGCGTAGCCTCGCACGCGAAAGCCGGCACTCACCAATGTTCGGGCGATCACCGCGCCGATCGCCCCTAGCCCCAGCACGCCCACGACGCACTCGGCGGGATCGCGCGGCGGCAGCGGCGCCCAGCGGGTCGCGGCCTGGGCGCGCTCGAAGGCGTCGAAGTGATGCAGGTGGTGCAGCAGCGCGGCCAGGGCGTACCGCGCCATGGGCTCGGCCATGCCGGCGTCTTGCAGCCGGTAGATCGGCAGATCGGCAGGCAGGTCGGGCAGCGCGAGCAGGGCATCGACGCCCGCGCCGAGGTTGAAGACCGCCCGCAGTCTGGGCTGCTGCGCAAAGAACTCGGCCGGCGGCTTCCACACGACGGCCAGCTCAGCGGGCTCGCAGCGGGGGCTCCACCACTCGAAGCGCGCCTCGGGCAGCGCGGCAGACAAGGCGGCGATCCAGCGCTCGCGGCTCGACTCGGCCGCCGCGACGACGATGCGCGGCGCCGCGCTCATCGCGCCGTTGGCGCTGCGCCCTGGTGGGACGCCCGGCACCCGACGCGGGCGATGGCGGTGGCCGCCATTGGCCTCACGCGCGCTCGAACTCGACCAGCGCCGCACCCTCGGCCACCTGGTCGCCGACCGCATAGAGCAGGGCCTGCACGCGCCCGTCCGCCGGGGCGGCGATGGTGTGCTCCATTTTCATCGCCTCCATCACCAGCAGCGGCGTGCCCTTGGCGACCTCGGCCCCTGCCTCCACCAGCACCGCCACCACCTTGCCCGGCATGGGCGCGGCGAGCTGGCCCGTGTCGGCGTCGCCGCCGGCGGCCTGCGCGATGGCGTCGACCAGGCTCAGCACGCTGTGCCGGCCGCCAATGAACACGTGCAGATCGTCACGGCTGCGCACCACGTCCGCGGCACGGGTGCGCTCGCCCAGGCGAAGCGCGAGCCGTGTCCCGCGCGCGTCGAGCACGTCCAGTGGCAGCGCGTGTCCGTCCAGGTGCAGCACGCGGCCCTCGCGGCCGTACTCGATCTGCACCTCGTGCAGCCCGACCTCGCTGCGCAGGCTGAGCTGGCGCCGATAGCTCGTGTTCAGCCGCCAGCCGTTGCGCGCGCTCCACGGTTCGGCGCCGGCCGCCGCGGACTCGTCGGCCAGCACGCGCGCGCAGGCGAAGGCGAGCGCCTCGTCGCCGAGCTCGGGCTCGGCGGCGAACAGCCGGCTGCGCTCGCGCTCGATCAGACCGGTGTCCAGGTCCGCCGCGGCAAAGGCGGGGTTGGCGACCAGGCGCTCCAGGAAGTCCACGTTGTTGGCCAGCCCCACGATGTGCAGCTCGGCCAGCGCAGCGCGCATCCGGGTGAGCGCCTGCTCGCGATCCTCGCCCCAGCAGATCAGCTTGGCGATCATCGGGTCGTAGTAGGGGCTGATCGCATCGCCCGGGCGCACGCCCGAGTCGATGCGCACCGGTGCCGGCGCGTGAAAGGCTTCGCCGTCGGCGTTGCGCGCGAAGGCCACATGCGACGGCTGCGCAAAGTGTTCGAGCGTGCCGGTGGCAGGCAGGAAGCCGCGCTCGGGATTCTCGGCGTAGATGCGCGCCTCGATCGCGTGGCCATCGAGCTTGATCGCGTCCTGCGGCAGCGGCAGCGGCCCGCCCGAGGCCACGCGCAACTGCCACTCGACCAGATCGGTGCCGGTGATCATCTCGGTGACCGGATGCTCGACCTGCAGGCGGGTGTTCATCTCCATGAAGTAGAAGCGGCCATCGGACTCGGCGATGAACTCCACCGTGCCTGCGCCCACGTAGCCCACCGCACGCGCCGCGGCCACCGCGGCCTCGCCCATCGCGGCGCGGCGCTCTGGCGTCATGCCCGGCGCGGGCGCCTCTTCCAGCACCTTCTGGTGGCGTCGCTGCACGGAACAGTCGCGCTCGCCCAGATAGACGCAGCCGCCGTGACGGTCGGCGAAGACCTGGATCTCGATGTGGCGTGGCCGCTGCAGATAACGCTCCACCAGCACGCGCGCGTCGCCAAAGCTCGCCGCCGCCTCGCGCTGGCACGAGGCGAGCGCCGCCGCGAACTCCGCGGCCGACGGCACCACGCGCATGCCCTTGCCGCCGCCGCCGCTGCTGGCCTTGATCAGCACCGGGTAGCCGATCAGCGCGGCCTCGCGCGCGAGCAGCGCAGGATCCTGGTCCGCGCCGTGGTAGCCCGGCACCAGCGGCACGCCGGCCGCCTCCATCAGCGCCTTGGCCTCGCTCTTGCTGCCCATCGCGCGGATCGCGGTGGCGGGCGGTCCGATGAACACCACGCCGGCCGCCTCGCAGGCCGCGGCGAAGTCCTCGTTCTCGGACAGGAAGCCGTAGCCCGGGTGGATCGCCTGCGCGCCGGTGGCCCGAGCCGCGGCCAGGATCACATCGCCGCGCAGGTAGCTCTCGCGTGCCGGCGCGGGGCCGACGCGCACGGCCTCGTCGGCCAGGGCCACGTGGCGCGCGCCGGCGTCGGCGTCGGAGTACACGGCCACGGTGGCCACGCCCAGCCGGCGGCAGGTGGCGATCACGCGGCAGGCGATCTCGCCCCGGTTTGCGATCAGGATCTTCTTGAACACGTCAGGTGTCCTTCATGGTCGACGGACCGGCTGCGAGCGGGTCGGGGCTGGGCGCGCCGCGCACGCGAGCCAGGAGGCGCCGCAGCAGCCGCGCGAACTTCACGATCAGCCAGATCGCCAGCACCGTGAGCGCCGCCACGGTGGCGAGCGCGATCCAGGGATGCTCGAAGGCAAGCCACAGCAGGCCAGCGATGCCCAGATCCTCGGCCAGCGACATGGCGACATTCGAAAACGGTTCAGGCGAGGTGTTGATCGCCGCGCGCGTGCTGCTCTTGGCGAGGTGGCTGGTGGCGGCGAGCGAGCCGCCGAGGATGGCGGCAATCGCCGCGAGCGCCGCCTGATCGATGCCGAACACGCTGGCCGCCAGCAGCGCGCCGCCCGGGATGCGCACGAAGGTCGAGAGGCCGTCCCATACCGAGTCGAGCGCCGGAATCTTGTCGGCGAAGAACTCGGCGCCGAAGAGCAGCGTCGAGACGCCGATCACCCAGGGGTTGGCCAGCACCTCCAGCCCGCCCGGCAGGGCCACCCAGCCCGCGTAGCCCACCAGGCCGGTGATCAGCACCACCGCGTACAGGCGCACCCCGCTGGCAAAGCCCAGGGTGGCGGCCAGCGCCAGCAGTTCGGGCAGCGAGAAGTTCACCGGCGCGCGCCCCTACATCTCTTCTTCGTCATTGGCCGCCGCCTGCAGCGCCTCGAACTCGCGCACCCAGCGCGGCTTGCGCTTCTCGAGGAAAGCGCCGACGCCCTCGCGCGCATCGGGCGAGGCGCGCACCGCCGCGATCAGGGCGACGGTCTGGGCGATCAGGGCCGCTTCGATCGGCCGGCCGCCCACCTCGCGCACCAGGCGCTTGGCCTCGGTCACGGCCGCGCCGCTGGTCTGCAGCAACTGGCCCAGCAGCTCGTTGATCTGCGCGTCGAGCTGCTCGGCCGGCACGAGCAGATGCACCAGGCCCACGCGGAAGGCCTCGGCGCTGTCGAAGCGCTCGGCGGTGATGAAGTAGCGCCGCGCGTGCTGCTCGCCCAGCGCGCGGATCACGTAAGGCGCGATGGTCGCGGGCACCAGTCCCAGCTTGACCTCGCTGAGGCAGAAGCCCGCCTCGTGCGAGGCCACCACGATGTCGCAGACCGCCACCAGGCCCACCCCGCCCGCATAGGCGTCGCCGTGGACGCGCGCGATCACCGGCTTGGGGCAGGCGTCGATGGTGCGCAACATGGCGGCGAGCCTGTCCGCATCGGCCAGGTTCTCATCGTGCGAGTAGCCCGCCATGCGCCGCATCCATTCGAGGTCGGCGCCCGCGCAGAACGCCGGGCCATGGCCGCCCAGCACGATCACCCGCACGCCATCGTCGGCCCCCAGCGCCTCGAAGGCGTGGGTCAGCTCGGCGATCGAGCGCTCGTTGAAGGCGTTGCGCAGCTTTTCGCGCGCCATCCACACGATGGCGACCTTGTTGACGATCTGGACCTGCAGGGTCTCGTAGTTCATGGCGTGGCGGAGAAGATGCGTTTGAGGAAGGTCGCGACTTCGACCATCGAGTCGGTGCGTGCCGCGGCCTGGCCGCCCACATGGACGCCACGGGCATCGACACCGTTGGGCACGTCGGTGCGCAGGCGCACCGGGGCCGTGCCGTCGAAGCCGTGCACCGCGCCGGGGTAGACCACGACGCGCAGATCGGCCTCGGGGCGGACCTTGCGCAGCGTCGATGCCCACTGCGTGCAGGGGCCGGGCGGGGTCCAGTCGTCGTCGCCGCCGAGCAGCATCAGCAAGGGCACTCCCGAGGCCCAGCCCTGCTTGAGCGCGACTTCGCAGCCAGGATAGAAGGCCACGGCGCCAGCCAGCGGGGCCGCCGCTCCGGGGCGAGTGGTGTCCACGGCGGCGAGTGTGGTGGAGCCCCCGTTAGACCAGCCAAGCAGCGCAATCCGACGCGCGTCAACCTCCGGCCGCGCCGCCGACCAGGCCACCGCGGCGGCGACGTCGCCGCGCCGCGTGGCGACCTTGATGCTGCGCTCCGATGCCTTCCTGGTGCACTGCGAGCCCTCGCCGCGCGAGCCGAAGCTGTCGGGCAGCAGCACGTGCCAGCCCTCGGCGTGCAGACGCTGCGCGTAGTCCGGGTAGCGCGCGTCCAGCGTTCGACCATCGCGTCGGTACAGGCCGCCGCAGCCGTGCAGCGCCACGACCGTGGGCCGCGGGCCCGCGGCGCCGGGTGCCGGCAGCCAGTGCGCCTGCAGCGTGTTGCCGTCGGGCAGGGGAATCTGCACCACCTCGCCGCGCGCCGCTGTGGCGCCAAGCAGAGTCATGCACAGCGCTGCGGCCTGCGCCAGCCGCGGTGCGATCCGGCTGCGATCGCTCATTCCAGCTCCAGCGCCGCTCGAACCAGCCGCGCCACCAGGTCGCGGTCCACCTGGCGGTCGTAGTAGCACTTGAGGTGACGCAGTGCCTTGCCGCTGCCTTCGAGCTCGCGGAACCGGGCCGACAGCTCCGCGCCGCGAAGGATCTGCAGGTTCACGTGGTGCGTGTAGGGGATGAGGCAGACCACCACGCGGCCCTGCGGATCGAGAAAGCACAGCTGCCCCCAGCGCAGACCCTCGTTGAGCTGTGGCGCGGCGGCGCGTACCGCGGCGCGCAGCTCGGCCTGCGTGGCCGCCGCGGTGGGCGGCGGCGGCGCGGCCTCGAGGGTGGCGCGGGGCAGGGGTCTCACGGCCTCACATGCGGAACACGCCGAAGCGTGTCTCGGGCACGGGTGCGTTGAACGCCGCCGACAGGCCCAGGGCGAGGCAGGCGCGCGTGTCGAGCGGGTCGATCACGCCGTCGTCCCACAGGCGCGCGGTGGCGTAGTAGGGGTGGCCCTGGGACTCGTACTGCGCGCGGATCGGCGCCTTGAAGGACTCTTCCTGCTCGGCACTCCAGCTGCCACCCTTGGACTCGATGCCGTCGCGCTTCACGGTGGCCAGCACGCTGGCGGCCTGCTCGCCGCCCATCACGCTGATGCGCGCGTTGGGCCACATCCAGAGCAAGCGCGGGCTGAAGGCGCGGCCGCACATGCCGTAGTTGCCCGCGCCAAAGCTGCCGCCGATGATCACCGTGAACTTGGGCACCTGCGCGCAGGCCACCGCCGTGACCATCTTCGCGCCGTGGCGGGCGATGCCCTCGTTCTCGACCTTGCGGCCCACCATGAAGCCCGTGATGTTCTGCAGGAAGACGAGCGGGATCCTGCGCTGGCAGCACAGCTCGATGAAGTGCGCGCCTTTTTGCGCGCTCTCGGAAAACAGGATGCCGTTGTTCGCGACGATGCCCACCGGCATGCCTTCGATCCACGCGAAGCCGCACACCAGGGTCGTGCCGTAGCGCGCCTTGAACTCGTCGAACTCCGAGTCGTCCACCAGGCGGGCGATGATCTCGCGCACGTCGAAGGGCTTGCGCGTGTCGGTGGGCAGGATGCCGTAGAGCTCGGCGGGGTCGAAGCGCGGCGGCCGCGGCTCGCGCCGCAGGCCCTGCGCCGGCTTCGCGTAGTTGGTCGTGGCCAGGATGCGGCGCGCGAGCGCGAGTGCGTGCGCGTCGCTGGCGGCCAGGTGATCGGCCACGCCCGACAGGCGCGTGTGCACGTCGCCGCCGCCCAGATCCTCGGCGCTCACCACTTCGCCGGTGGCGGCCTTCACCAGCGGCGGCCCGCCCAGGAAGATCGTGCCCTGGCCCTTGACGATGATCGACTCGTCGCTCATCGCCGGCACGTAGGCGCCTCCCGCGGTGCACGAGCCCATCACCACCGCGATCTGCGGGATGCCCTCGGCCGAGAGCGTGGCCTGGTTGTAGAAGATGCGCCCGAAGTGGTCGCGGTCCGGAAAGACCTCGTCCTGGTTGGGCAGGTTGGCGCCACCGCTGTCCACGAGGTAGATGCACGGCAGGCGGTTCTCGCGCGCGATCTCCTGCGCGCGCAGGTGCTTCTTCACCGTGATCGGGAAGTAGGTGCCGCCCTTGACCGTGGCGTCGTTGCACACGATCACGCACTCGCGCCCCGCCACGCGACCCACGCCGGTGATGATCCCGGCACCGGGGGCCGCGTCGTCGTACATGCCGTGCGCCGCCAGCTGGCTCAATTCGAGGAAGGGCGTGCCGGGGTCGAGCAGCATCTGCACGCGATCGCGCGGCAGCAGCTTGCCGCGCGCGGTGTGCTTGGCGCGGGCCTCGGCGCCGCCGCCTTCGGCCACGCGGGCCACGCGCGCGCGCAGGTCGGCCACCAGCGCTTCCATCGCCGCGTGCGAGGCGCGGAACTCGTCGGAGCGGGGGTTGATCTGGGTGTTCAGGACGCTCATCGGCGTGCCGGTCCGGGCAAAGCCCTATGGTAGTGGGGACATGCGCCCGCCGCCTCGCGCCGCGCGGTGTCGGGTGCAGGCGGGCGTGGCGCCCGACCCACACCCCGACGCGCGGCCCGCCTCAGGCGCCCGGTGGCACGGCCCGATGGACGGGGTGGTACCTGAAGTGCCATGCCGCCAGTGCCAGTGCCAGCGCCTGCAAAGCTGCCGCGAGCAGCAACACGCCGCCCACCCGCCAGTCCTGGGGGGGCAGATGGCTCACCTGCGCCAGCAGGGGCG
>ENA-UOWG01000973-UOWG01000973.1-activated-sludge-metagenome-genome-assembly--contig:-NODE-973-length-32057-cov-6.391132_pt1 | contig 32057 bp, 29 predicted proteins | sample MGYA00238147_ERZ761563 | MGnify/ENA primary metagenome ERZ761563 (study PRJEB28884, sample SAMN05720216) | anaerobic digester metagenome | isolation source: active sludge of municipal... | reverse complement strand
ACGAAGGCCAAGCCCGCGCAGGCGGAGAGCCGTGAGCGCAGGCCCCCGCCGAAGCGCGAGGCGACGAGCAGGCGGCCCGCGAGGCTGCCTATGCCCTCCTGGTCGTGGACGCCCGCTAAGGCACGCTCGTCGGCGAGGACGAGCTCGTCCCCGCCGGCCGCCTCGGCCGAGGCGGCGAAGCGGGCGGAGGCGCCGAGGCTGGCCAGGGCCTCGGCCGCCGAGGCCTCCGACCGCTGGTCGAAGCCGAGGACGAGGACCTCCCTGCCCTCGAGGCGGGGCGCCCGCGGGGGCGCCGGCTCCGCTCCCGCGGCGAAGGGGACGCGCAGCTCGAAGCGGCTGCCCTTTCCGCGGGCGCTCTCCACCCGCACCGAGCCCCCGAGGAGCTCGACGTTGCGCTTCACGATGGAAAGCCCGAGCCCCGTCCCGCCCGCGCGCCTGGTCGTGGAGGCATCGAGCTGGGTGAAGCGCTCGAAGGCGCTCTCGATCCTGTCCGGGGCGATGCCGATGCCGGTGTCCGTCACCGAGAAGAGGAGCTCGAGCCGCCCCTCGCCCGCGGCTCTCGGCTCGGGGCCCGGCCCGGCGGCCTCGACGGCAAGGGAGATCGAGCCTGAGTCGGTGAACTTGACGGCGTTGTCGATGAGGTTGAGCAGGGCGTGCCTGAGGAGCTCCGAATCCCCGAGGAGCGAGTCGGGGAGGGATGGGTCGCGGCGGTAGTAGGCCTCGAGGCCCTTGGTATAGGCCTCCACGGCCAGGGCGTCCACGCAGTCGCCCGCGATCTCGTCGAGGGAGAAGGGGGCCGGCGAGAGGGCCATGCGGCCGGCCTCGAGCCTGGTGTAGTCGAGGACCGAGTCGATCAGGGCGAGGAGGGACTTGGAGCTGCCGAGGGCCATGGCGAGGAGCTCCCGCTGCTCGGCGTCGACGGCCTTGTCCATGGCGAGCTCGGTGAAGCCGATGATGCTGTTCAGGGGGGTCTTGAGCTCGTGGCTCATGTTCCCGAGGAACTCCCCCTTGAGGCGGTTCGCCTCCTCCGCGAGGTCCTTGGCGCGCAGCATGGAGAGCTCGTACTGGTGCTTGTAGAGGGCGAGCTCGATGGCGATGCGGAGCTCGCGCTCGTGGAAGGGCTTGACGACGTAGCCGTAGGGGCTCGCGAGCTTGGCCCGCTCGAGGGTCTTCTCGTCGGTGAAGGCGGTGACGAAGACGACCGGGGCCCGGGTCTTCTCCCTGAGCTCCCGCGCGGCGTCGATCCCGTCGACCCCGCCCTTGAGCTTGATGTCCATGAGGACGAGGTCGGGGCCGAGGGCGACGGTCCGCTCGACCGCCCGGCTCCCCGTATCCACGACGTCGAGGACCGAGTAGCCCATCGCCTCGAGGCGCATGCGCATGTCGAGGGCGACGATATTCTCGTCCTCGACGATGAGGATTCCCTTGCCGGTCACCGCGGCTCCGTCGACGCGCGCTCGGCCTCCGCCTTGAATGCCTCGTCGATGTCGATGACGACGATGAAGCGCCCTCCCCGCTCGCCGATCCCGGCGATCAGCGCGTCGTCGAGGCGGTTGCCGAGGCGGGGCGGCCGCTCTATGCGGGAGGGATCGAGGTCGATGACCTCGCGGACCGAGTCCGCCAGCACCCCCACGACCTGGTCCTCCCCCGCGTAGCGGATATGGAGGACGATGACGCTCGAGAGCTCGGCGGTCGAGCGGCCCGCGGAGAAGCGGGTCTTCAGGTCGGCCACCGGGACGACCGAGCCCCGGTAGTTGATGACGCCGCGGAGATGGGCGGGGGCCTTGGGAACCCGCGTGATCGGGGCCGACTCGAGCACCACCTCGACCCGCTCGACCTCGACGGCGTACTCCTCGCCGTCGAGCTCGAAGGCCAGGTACCTTCCGCTTGCTTCCCCGTTCATCTCGGCCTTCTCATTCCGCGACCTTGCGCACGATGCCCAGGAGCTTGTCCGCGTTGAAGGGCTTGACGATCCAGCCGGTGGCGCCGGCCTCCTTGCCCTCGTTCATCTTGGAGCCCTGGGACTCGGTGGTCAGCACGAGGATGGGGGTGAACTTGAACTTGGCGATCTGCCGGGCCTTGCGGATGAAGCCGATGCCGTCGAGGTTGGGCATGTTGACGTCGGTTATGATGAGGTCGACGGCGTCCATCTTCTCGAGCGCGGCCAGGCCCTCGAGGCCGTCGGAGGCCTCGACGGTCTCGTAGCCCTCCTGCTTGAGGATGAAGGAGATGCTCTGCCGTATGGCCGCCGAATCGTCGACTATCAGGATTTTCTTTGGCATCGATCGCTCCTTGCGTATCTAGACGCGCCCTTCAGCGGGCGCGGCGCTGCACTTCCTGGGCGATCGCGCCCAGGCCAAGTACCATGTCGACCCCGCCGAGCTTGATGGCCTCGTTGGGCATCCCGAAGACGACGCAGGAGGCCTCGTCCTGCGCGATCGTATAGGCGCCGGCGTCGTGGAGCTCCTTCATGCCCCGGGAGCCGTCGTCGCCCATGCCGGTCATGATGACGCCCACCGCGTTCCGCGCCGCGTAGCGGGCGGCCGACCGGAACAGCACGTCTACGCTCGGCCTGTGCCGGCAGACCAGGGGCCCCTCCTTCACCTCGACATAATAGCGCGCGCCCGAGCGCTTGAGGAGGGTGTGCCGGTTGCCCGGGGCTATGAGGGCGCGGCCGCGGATCACGGTATCGTTGTCCTCGGCCTCCTTGACGTTGATGCGGCACAGCCCGTCCAGGCGCATGGCGAAGGCGGCGGTGAAGTGCTCGGGCATGTGCTGCACGATGACGATGCCGGGCGCGTCCTCGGGGAAGGCCTCGAGGAACTCCTTGAGGGCCTCGGTGCCGCCCGTGGATGCGCCCACGACGACGACCTTCTCGGTCGTCTCCACGAAGACGTGGCCGGAGTCGGGCTTGGGGAGCATGACGTCGGCGGTCAGCTTGGGGGCGACCTCGGGTATCGGGGCCCGCTCCCGGGGCTTGCCGAGCTTGCGCCGGCTCAGGTCGGCGGCCTTGACCGCGTCGCAGATCCGCATCCGGGATTCCTCGAGGAACTGCTTCGTGCCGAGCTTGGGCTTCTGGATGATCTCCACCGCGCCGTACTCGAGGGCCCGCATGGCGTTCTCCGATCCCTCCTCGGTCTTGCTCGAGCAGACGACCACGGGGACGGGATCCTTCTCCATGACGCCTCGGAGGAAGGTCAGGCCGTCCATCCGGGGCATCTCGACGTCGGTGATGATGACGTCGGGCTTGTCGGACTCCATGCGCTTGAGCGCGAAGATGGGATCGGCTGCCGTCCCCATGACCTCGATCTCCGAGTCGGAGTCGAGTATCTCCTTGAGCGTCTGGCGGACGACGGCGGAATCGTCCACGATCAGCACCCGTATGGCTTTCGGCATCCTCACCCCCGCTCGGCTAGGTACGGCAATAGATCGTGGGCGCGACGTTCCGCAGGGGGACGTCCATCCCGGTGAGCGTCTCCGAGTGCCCGAGCACCAGCCAGCCGCCGGGACGCACGTGGCGGCAGAGCTTGCCGAGGATCTGCTCCTGTATCTTGCGCTCGAAATAGATGATGACGTTGCGGCAGAAGACCACGTCGAAATCCTCGGCGGCGGGATAGCGGTCGTCCATGAAGTTGATGCGGGCGAAGGAGAGGCGCGAGCGGAGCTCAGGCTTCATGCGGACGAGCTGGGCCTGGGGGTCCTTGCCCCTGAGCATGTACTTGCGCTTGAAGCTCATGGGCACGACCTCGGCCTTCTCCGCCGCGTAGACCCCCTCCTTGGCCTTGCCGAGGACCTGGGTGGAGAGGTCGCTCGCGAAGATCCGGTAGCTGAAGCGGGGCTCCTTGTCGCGGTGCTCCTCGAGGACCATGGCGATGGTGTAGGGCTCCTCCCCCGTCGAGCAGCCGGCGGACCAGACGTTGAAGGGCTTGGCGATGCCGGAGCCGAAGCGGCGCTCGGCCTCGGGCACGATGGACTCGAGGAGGTAGTCGAAGTGGTCGGCCTCGCGGAAGAAGTCGGTCTTGTTGGTCGTGACCGCGTCGATCATGTTGATGAGCTCCGACTCCCGGCCCTGGGGCGAGAAGACGAAGTCGACGTATTCGCCGAAGCCCGAGAGCTTGAAGTGCCGCACGCGCTTCTGCAGACGGGACTCGAGCATGACCCGCTTCGTGTCCGGCATGCGGATGCCGAGCTCGCTCTCGATGTATTTCGCGAGCCGGGAGAAGTCCGCCTGGGAGAGAGTGGCCGAGGCGGGCACCGGCCTGAGGAGCTCCTCGTCCTTTCCGTTCGCCATGCTAGGCCCCCGCGGCCGAATTCCGCCGCAGCCCCTCGCGCTGGACCACCTGCGCGAGCCGGTTCACGTCGAGGATCAGAGCGACCCTGCCGTCGCCGAGGATCGTCGCCCCCGAGACGCCCTCGACGTCCTTGTACATGCGGCCGAGGGGCTTGATGACCGTCTGGTAGTCCCCGACGACCTGGTCCACGATGAAGCCCACCCGCGAGTCCTGGGCCGCCGCGATGACGATCTGCTGGATCGAGGGCTCCTCGCCGCCGGACTCGAAGAAGGTGCGCAGGTCGACGTAGGGCACGAGCTCGTCGCGGTAGCTGATGATCTTGCGCTCCCCCTTGGCGGCGAGCTCCTCCTTGGGTATCTCGATGCAGCCGTCGACGGAGGAGAGGGGCACGACGTAGAATTCGGTGTCGATGCGCACGAGCAGGCCCTCGATGATGGCGAGGGTCAGCGGGATCTTGAGGGTGACCGTCATGCCCTTGCCGGCCTCGGAGGCGAGCTGGACGGAGCCGCCGAGGGAGTCGATCTCCCGCTTCACGACGTCCATGCCCACCCCGCGGCCGGAGACCTGGGTCACGACCTTGGCCGTGGAGAAGCCCGGCGCGAAGATGAGCTGGTAGGCCTCGGCGTCGGAGAGGTCCTGGCCGGGGGAGACGATGCCCCGCTCGATGGCCTTGGCGAGGATGGCGTCCCGGTCCAGGCCCTTGCCGTCGTCGGAGACCTGGATGAGGACGTAGGCCCCCGAATGCCGCGCCGCCAGGAGGATATGGCCCGCTCGGGGCTTGCCCGCGGCCTCGCGCTTGGCCGGCAGCTCGATCCCGTGGTCGAGGGAGTTGCGGATGATGTGGACGAGGGGATCGCCGAGCTTCTCGATGACCGTCTTGTCCAGCTCGGTCTCGGCCCCCTCGGTGAGGAGCTCTGCCTCCTTGCCCAGCTCGAGGGAGAGGTCGCGCACGACGCGGCGGAACTTGTTGAAGGTCGAGCCGATGGGGAGCATGCGGATCGACATGGTGTTGTCGCGGAGCTGGGAGATCAGGCGCTCGTACTGCTCAGCTATGGAGGAGAGGGGCCCGTCCTTGAGGTCGAAGGAGGTGCGCGAGAGCCGGGCCTGGAGGGTGACGAGCTCGCCGACGAGGTCGACGAGGGCGTCGAGCTTGTCGCTCGCGACGCGGATGGAGCCGACGGAGGTCTCGGCCCGCTCCTGGACCTTCTTCAGGTGCTCCTGCTCGACCAGGGCGGATTCCACCTGGGGCCTCGAGACGATGTTCTTCTCGACGAGGACCTCTCCCAGGCGCTTCTGGGATCCGAGGGCCTGCCTGAGATCCTCGGCGCTGACGGCCCCCCGCTCGACGAGGATCTCGCCCAGGCGCCTGCCCCCCTCGGCGGCGAGCTGCTCGGCGACGGGCTCGATCCCGAGCTCGACGAGGTCGTCGACGAAGATGAAGACGTCGCGTATCGCGTTCGTGCCCTTGTCGGTGGTGAGCAGGACGTCCCAGGAGCAGTAGCAGCGCTCGGGATCGAGCTCCTCGAGGGGGGGGATCGACTCGGTATGGGGGAACACGCCGGCCTGGCCGAGCTCGGCGAGCTCCTGGACGAGGTTCAGGACCCGCGTCCCGTTCCTGAAGATCTCCGGCTTCGGCTTGAGGACGACCCGGTAGGTCGCGCTCTCGGCCTCGGCATCGGCGGCCGGAGCCGCGGAGGGGCTTCCGCCGCCCGCGCCCTCGGCGCCGCGGCCGGCCTTGGCCGGGCGGGGCCCCGGCCCGCCCTGGGCGAAGTCGCGGAAGCGCTGGAGGAGGGATTCGCCCTCCTCGGCGATCGGGGGCTCGGGGGGGCCCTCGCGGTCGAGGAGGATGCGGATATGGTCGCGGGCCTTCAGCGTGAGGCCGATGAAGTCCTTGGTGATCGGGAGCTCCCCGTTGCGGCACTTGTCGAGGACCGTCTCCACCTCGTGGGTGAATTTGGAGACCGAGTCGTAGCCGAACATGCTCGAGGAGCCCTTTATCGTGTGGATGGCCCTGAACGCGGCGTTGATCAGCTCCCCGTTCAGGGGCTGGGACTCGAGCTCGAGGAGGGTATCCTCGAGCTGGCTGAGGAGCTCGAGGGCCTCCTCTCGGAACGTCGCCTTGAATTTATCGAGCATCGGTCTCCCCTCAAGCCGTGAAATCGACGAGCGAGGCCTCGAGGTCCTCGGCCCGATCCGAGCTTCCCCGGGAGAGGCCGCTGGCCGCGAGGCGCTTCGCCACGCGGGCGGGCACCGTACCCTGGAACCGCAGCCGCTTCGCCCGGGCCGAGGCCGACCGGGCTGCGGCGTAGAGCACCTGCAGGCAGGCGAGGTCTATATCCTCGACCAGGGAAAGGTCGAGGATGATAGCGTCCGACGCGTCGAGGGCGGCGAGGAGCTCGTCCCGGAGCGGGGCGGCCTTGTCCACCATCAGCGAGCCTGAGGGTTTGACGATCGTCGGAGAGCTCTCGTGTTCCATTGAAATCGCTGCCTCCGTGAATCCACTATAAAGCCTGGCGATGAAAAAGCAAGGTCGGAGGGTAGGCCTGGCGCCGCCAGGCGCTAGAGGAAGGCGGAAACCTCGAGGGGAGCGGGGATTTGGAGGATGCTCTCGAGGAAACCGGCCTTCCGCTTCTTGACCCGGATCTGGATCACGGCGGCGCGGCTCTCCTCGTCGAGGAAGAATCGGCGGAGGGCGAAGGGATCGTTCGCCGAGAGGCCGGCCTCGTCGGCTATGGTGCCGGGCCAGACCCGCACGACGCTGTACGAATCCGGCTCGAGGAAGCTGCCCGGCTGCCTCGCGGCCTCCATGCCGAACAGGGGCGCGAGGAGGCGGTCCCGGCGATCGAGGCCGAAGGCGTCCTCGATGGGCGAGAAGGGGCGCTCCCCGAGGCGGCGGAGGAGGATGCGCTCCCCCTCCCCCGCGCCGGGCCCGGCGAGCCGGAGGGAGACGAGGCTTCCCGGGCTCCGGCCCGCCATGAGGGCCTGGGCCTCGGGGATCTCCTTGATAGGCTCGCCCCCGAGGGCCAGGAGCCGGTCGCCGCCCTCGATTCCCTCGGCGGCCCGGGGGTGGCGGTACACGACCTCAAGGCCGCCGTGGCTCTCGGCCAGGGAGAGGCCGAGCCAGGCCCGCTTCAGCTCGCCGCCGCGGAAGAGCTCGGGGAGGACGCGGAGGGCCCAGGCCGAGGATATGGCGAAATTGAGGTTCTGGTACTGGTTGAGGCCGGCGAAGACGATGCCTACCGCCCGGCCCTCCTCGTCGATGAGGGGCCCCCCGGAGTTGCCGGGATTGAGGGCGGCGTCCACCTGGACGGCCTGCCCGGCCTGGAAGAGCTTGCGCCCGACGGCGCTGACGATGCCCGAGGTGACGGTGCTCTCGAGCCCCACGGGGGAGCCGATGGCGAGTATCTTGTCGCCGGGCGCCAGCTTCTCGTCGTCGGCGAGGGAGAAGACGTAGGCCGGCTTGAGGTCCACCTTGATGAGGGCGAGGTCCAGGATGCGGTCCCAGCCGACCACCTTGGCGGCGATGCGGGCCTCGGGATCCTCGGCGATGCGGATGCTGAGCCGGGAGTAGCCCTCGTAGCCGGGGTCGACCTCGCTCTCGATCACGTGGTAGTTCGTGAGGAGGTAGCCCGCGGGATCGACGAAGAAGGCCGAGCCGAGGACACGATCGGGCACGCCCACGCCCTGCTGGATCTTCATCCCCCGATCGACGCGGACGGTCACCACGCCCTTGCTCATGAGGCTCACCGAGTCGCGCGAGGAGCTGAAGCCCTCGGCCCCCTCGGGCAGGGGGATGCCGGCGGCCTTCGCCGCCTCGCCGAAGGCCTTGAGCGCGGAGCGGTCCTTGGCCGCGAGGGCCCGCGAGGCCCAGATGCCGAGCTCCCGCGGATCGAAGCCGGGGCCCTCGGCCCGGCCCTCGCGGAGGGCCTGGCGATAGGCCAGGAAGGCGGGCGTGGAGAGCTTGCGCGCGAAGTAGTCCTCGGCCTCGGCGGCATGGAGCTCCGCCACGATGGACCGTCCCCGGGAAGCGGCCTCGGCGGCCTCGGGCGCGAGGGTCTTCGCGGTGAAGGCGTCTGCGGCCAGGGCGGTCAGGCTCTCGATCGAGGCGCGGGCCCTCGGGTAATCCTTGGCCCCGAGGGCCTCGCGATAGGCGGCGTAGATCTTGGCCGAGGCCGCGCCGGCGAGGGGCTCGAGGGCGGCGGGATCCCCGGGGCCGGCCGTGGCCCCGGCCGCCCGGGGGCTCCTGGAGATCGCGGCGAAGGCCTCGAGGAAGGCCTCGGGTTCTTCGGTCGAGAGGGCTGAGAGCTCCTCGAGCTTCATGCTCCCGTAGGAGGGGCCCAGCTTCCCGGCGGCGTCCTTGGGGGGCTTGGGCAGGCCCCCGCAGGCGCCGAGGGAAAGGATAGCCGCGGCGAGGAGGAGGTTCCTGCCGCGAATGGAGGAGGGGGGGCGGCGGGAGATCCTCACGGCAGCACCTCGGCGAAGGCTCGGGATCCGGCCCTGACGAGCCGGTAGCGAATGCCCCTCGAACGGAAGATACCCTCGCCCTCGGGGAGCTCGGGACCGAGATCGAAGGGCTTGCGGCCGATCCAGCAAAGAGCCGGATTGGCGTCGGGCACGAGGTCGAGGGGACGGCCCCCCTTCTCGAGGGCGACGATCTCGCCGCCGCGGAGGAGGAGCACCTCGTCGAAACGGCCGTCGAGCCGCGAGGAGTACTCGCAGCGCAGGCTCCCGTCCCGGAGCTCGAAGCTCCGCGCGTCGATCGAGCCGTTCCCGTCGAGATCCCATTCCTTCCGGAAGGGGAAGGCGCTCTCCTCACGGTACTCGAAAATCCCGTCCCCGTCCGCGTCCACCCGCGCCCAGGCGACAGGCTCGGCCCCGAAGGGCCCGGCCTGGGCGCCCGCGCCGGCGGGAGCGAAGCCGCGCTCGGTCTCGAAGCGGCCGTCCCCGTCCAGGTCGGCGCGCTCGAGCTCGGGCCGGCCGAGGCGATACTCCCGTACGGCGCGGAGGCGGCCATCGCGGACGATCTCCCGCCGCTCGGGAATGCCGCGGTCGAGGTAGAGGCGCTCGAGCCCCTCCTCGGTCTCGGCCTCACGGACCAGGGAGGCCGCCACGAGGGCGCGGGGGCTCGGAGCCGGCTCTCCCGTCGGCTCGGGGAGGAGTATCGAGGAGCGGCCCCTGCCCGCGATACTCGATATCCGCAGGGGGGCGTAGGAGAGCTCGCCTTGGGCGAGCTCGTAGGAGGAGGCGCCCCCGGGCCCGCGGAGCGTGGCCGAGGAGAGCAGGGGATAGGCCGCGTAGTCGAAGCCGATATCGGCGCCAGAGCTGCGGGCGAGACCGGAGCGGGGCAGGCCGTCGGAGAAGGAGAGCTCCAGCTCGGCCAGCCCGTCCTGGTCGGCGTCGAGCCAGTAGGAGAGGACGAGGCCGCCCGCCACCGCGGTCCGAGCCTCGACGATGCCGTCGCCGTCGGGGTCCGATTCGATCATGCCCTCGTAGCGGCCGAGGGCCGCGGCGAGCTCGTCGCGGCCAGCCTCGTTCCGGGCCAGGGCGAGGGCGCGGCGCAGCTCCTCGAGGCGGGGGGGCCTGGCTCCGGAGAGGAGCTCGGCCGCCGCTCCGGCCTCGCCGACCAGGCCCTGCTCCAGGGCGAGGAGGGTCGCGGCCGGGCTCGAGCCCCCGGCGGCCCGGAAGGCCCTGAGGGCGTCGAGGGCGGCCGCGCGGTCGGGCATGAAGGGCGTGGCGATGGCCGCCAGCTCGGGGTCGGCGGCGCCGAGGCGCGCGACGCGCGAAAGAGCGAGCTCGACGAGGGGGCGCAGGGCGGCCGGCGCCGAGGAGGGCGGCAGGCGCGAGAAGAGGAGGCGGGGGAATCGCGGATCCTCGGGATAGCGGCGGAGGGCCTCGGCGAGCTCGGAGGCGTAGGCCGCCTCGTCGGCGAGGCCCAGGAAGGCCCTTGCCCGGACGAGGCGGCGCCCCGGCTCGAGGGCCGAGCCCGGGGCGGCCGGGGGCAGGACGCGGAGGGCCTCGGGCCAGCGGCGCAGGTCGGCGAGGAGCTCCCCGGCGAGGAGGCGGGCCTCGGCCTCGTCGCAGTCGGAGAAGCGCCCCGCCTCCAGGGCCGCGTCGAGCTCGGCCAGGGCGGCCTCGCGGCCGAGGCCGGCAGCCCGGGCCGCGAGGGCGGAAAGGTAGCGGATGTCGGAATCGGAGCCGTCGAGGGCCCGGGCCTCGGCCAGGAGGCTCGCGGCGGCCGCCCAGGCCCCGGCCTCGGACTGGGACAGGGCCTCGTCGAAAAGGGCGCGGGCCAGGGCCCGCGATGCCTCGTCGGGCGCCGCGGCGAGGGGAGGCGGCGCCGCCGCGGCCGCCGCGAGGGCCAGGCCGAGGATGAGGCCGCGGAGCCGGGGCGCGGCCATGCTAGGCCTTGGCCTCCCGGGGAGGGAAGCCCAGGAGGAGCCGGACGTCGGCGTCCTCGAGGGTCTCCTTGAGGACGAGCTCGTCGGCCAGCTTGACCAGCTGGTCGCGGTGCTCGGTGAGGAGGGACATGACCCGGCCCAAGGCCCGCTCGAGGATGCCCTTGACCGCGGCGTCGATGCGGCGGGCGGTATCCTCGGAGTAATCCTTGTGCTGGGCGATCTCCTTGCCGATGAAGATGGGCTCCTCCTCCTCGCCGAAGGCGACCGGCCCCAGCTCGTCGGCCATGCCCCACTCGCAGACCATCTTGCGCGCGAAGTCCGTGGCCTGCCTGATATCCTGGGCGGTGCCCGTCGTGGTCTCGCCATATACGATCCTCTCGGCGGCGAATCCTCCGTACATGACGGCGATGCGGTCGTCGAGCCAGGAGCGGGAGCGGGAGTAGACGTCCTTCTCGGGCAGGGAGAGGGTTAGGCCGAGGGCCCTGCCCCGGGGCACGACGGTGACCTTGTGCAGGGGATCGGAGTGCGCGAGGTGGTAGTGGATGAGGGCGTGGCCGGCCTCGTGGACGGCCGTGGCGCGCTTCTCCTCGTCGGTGATCACGAGGCTCGTGCGGGCGACCCCCATGAGGATTTTGTCGCGGGCCTCCTCGAAGTCGGCCATCGTGACCGTGGACCTGTCCTTGCGGATCGCGAAGAGTGCCGCCTCGTTGACGAGGTTGGCGAGGTCGGCCCCCGAGGTGCCGGGGGTGGCGCGCGCCAGGCGGGACACGTCGACCTCGCCGTCCACCGGTATCCGCTTCATGTGTATGGAGAGGATGGCCTCGCGCTCCTTGACGTCGGGCATGGCGACCACGACCTGGCGGTCGAAGCGGCCGGGCCGGAGGAGGGCCGGGTCGAGGACGTCGGGGCGGTTGGTGGCCGCGAGGATCATGACCCCGTCCTTGGTGTCGAAGCCGTCCATCTCGACGAGCATCTGGTTCAGGGTCTGCTCGCGCTCGTCGTGGCCCCCGCCGTAGCCCGCGCCCCGGGTGCGGCCCACGGCGTCGAGCTCGTCGATGAAGATGATGCAGGGAGCGCTGCGGCGGCCCTGGTCGAAGAGGTCGCGCACGCGGCTCGCGCCCACGCCGACGAACATCTCGACGAAGTCGGAGCCCGACATGTGGAAGAAGGGGACGTTGGCCTCCCCCGCCACGGCCTTGGCCAGGAGGGTCTTGCCCGTGCCGGGCATGCCGACGAGGAGGACGCCCTTGGGGATCCGGGCCCCCATCTTCACGAACTTCTGGGGGTTCTTGAGGTAGTCGACCACCTCCTGGAGCTCGTACTTGGCTTCCTTCTGGCCGGCGACGTCGGAGAAGGTCACCTTCTTGGCCGGCTCGACGTAGCGCTTGGCCCGGCTTTTGCCGAAGGTGAAGGCCTTGTTGTTGCCCTGGACCTGCCTGAGCATGATCCAGATGATGAAGAAGCCGAAGAACCAGGGCACGAATTCGACGAGTATCTGCCAGGGGCTCGCGCCCTTCGAGGCTCCGGAGACCTGGACATCCTTGTCGCGGAGCTTGGCCAGGAGGTCGAGGTCGGCGTAGGGGATGGTGGTGCGGAAGAGGGCCTGGGCCCCGGTCTTGCCCTTGAGCGTGCCCTGGATCTCGGATTGATCGAGGATGCGGACGCTGTGCACCTCGCCCTGCTCGAGGTGGGAGAGGAAGGAGGAGTAGCTGATCTCCGCGGGGCCGCCCTTGTCGTTGAACACGAAGAAGACGGAGAAGAGCACGGCGAGGCTCAGGAAGAGCGCGAGGGCGGCCCGGCTGCCCCTCGCGGGACCCTCGGGACCCTGCCTCCGCTGCGGCGGCTCGTTCTGGTCGTTGAAATCCATATGCTGCTCAGGCTCCTTTCACGTCGATGGCGAGGCGGGGCGGATCGCCTAAGGAAGGGCCCCGCCTATAGCGGTCCTTGGATCCGAGGCAGCCGCCGAGCAGGGCCACGATCCCCCGGCGGTCTTCCGCCACGGGAACGCGGTCGCGCTCATCGGAGGGCAGGCTCATCTCTGAGAGGAGCACGTCCAGGCGCTTCGTGCCGCCGGGCAAGGCTATCTCGTCGCCAGGCCTCCGCGAACGGACGACGAGGGGGAAGTCGAAGGCGTCCGCCCGTATCCCGCGGTCCGGCGACCACGAGGCGCTGACGACCAGGCCGCCGGCGCGGATCGTGCCGGGCCCTTCGATGAGTACAAAATATCCGCCGCGGCCCGGAAAATCAAGGCATGGCGAGATAACGACCGAATCGCCCTCGAGGGCGAAGGCCAGGCCCCCCGCGCGATGGGAGGAGCCTCGGGAAAGCGCGTCGAGGGCGGCGAGGGCGAGGCGGGCGGAGGCCCGCTCCCCGCGGGCGCCGCCCCCCCTCGGCCGAGGCGCCGCGCGGAGGACGAGGCCCGAGGCCTCGACCAGGGCCCGCAGGGCCAGGGCCCGCGGCGCCGCGACGAGCGGCGCGGCGGGGGCGCGGGCGCTGCGGCCGCCCTCCTCGAGGGAGAAGGCCAGGCCGGCCGCGGCCCGGGAAAGGGCCTCGTCCTCCAGCTCGGCCTTGCGCGAGGCGAGGAGGAGGCCGCGGGCCCAGCCGTGGAAGGAGCGGTCCAGGGCGGGCACGAGGTCGAGCCTGGCGCGGTTGCGGGCATAGTCCCGTGACGCGTTAGTCGAATCGATGGAATACTCGAGGCCCCGGGCCTCGGCGTAGGCGGCCAGCTCGCTCTTGCGCAGGTCGAGGAGGGGCCGGAGGAAGGGGCCGTTGCGGCGGGGGATGCCGCGCAGGCCGCCCGAGCCTGAGCCTCCGAGGAGGCGCATGAGGATCGTCTCCAGCTGGTCGTCGAGGCAATGGGCGGTGAGGACGCAGCGGGAGCCCCGCCGATCCATGATCGCGAGGAGGGCGCGGTAGCGGAAGCGCCTCGCGGCCGCCTCGACGCCGAGGCCCTCGCTGCGGGCGAGCTCGAGGACGGCCCCGGGCCGCACGCGGGCCGCGCAGAGCGGCAGGCCCAGCCGCGCGCAGGCGCGCCGGGCGAGGGCCAGCTCGGCCTCGCGTTCGGCCAGGGGGCGGATGCCGTGGTCGACGTAGGCCGCCGCGAGGCCGGGGAGGCCGAGGGCCGCGGCGGCCGCGAGGAGGGCCGAGGAGTCCGGCCCCGCCGAGTAGGCCACGAGGAAGCCGCGGCCCCCGGCCAGGCCCGCCTCGCGGAGGCGGTCTCGGAGGCGCTCCTCCACGACGGCTCGCGCTTTCCCCCGCTCCATGCTCTCCTCGCGAAAAAAAGGGGGAGGGGTCCGGGCCTCGGCCCGGCCTCCCCTCCCCTTCCGGCCTTCGGTCGCGGCCGAGGCCGCGCCGGAGCTTTACTTCTTCTCGGCTTTCTTCTTCGGGGCGGGGGCTGCCCCGGCGGCGGCGGCGGCCCCGGCGGCGGGAGCGGCGCCCGCGGCGGGAGCGGCGCCGGCGGCGGCGGCCTCGGCGCCCTCGGCGGGAGCGGCGGCGGCGGCCTCGGGCTCAGCCTCGGCCTTGGCGTACTTCACCGCGGCGACCACGAGCTCGGCGCTCGTGAGCACCTTGACTCCGGCGATAGCCGGGATGTCGCGGACGTGGATGGAGTGGTTGGCGCCGAGGTTGGAGACGTCGATCTCGATCTTCTCGGGGAGGACGGAGGGATCGCACTCGACCTCGATCTCGTGGGCGGGGTTCTCGAGGATGCCGCCCTCGCGGACGCCGACCGGGATGCCGACGAGGTGGATGGAGACCTTGGCGTGGATGGCGCGGCCCTTGACGACCTCGATGAAGTCGACGTGGATGATCTTGCCGGAGACCGGCTCGCGCTGGCGCTCCTTGACGAAGGCCTGCATCTTCTTGCCGCCGACGTCGATGGAGATGATGGTGCTCTCGGAGATGCCCGAGGTGGCCTGGGCGAAGTCCTTCTCGTCGAGGAGGATCGCGGTGGCGGCCTCGCCGCCGCCGTAGATGACGGCGGGGATCTTTCCGCTCACGCGGAGGCCGCGAAGCTCGCCCTTCGTCGTCTGCGCGCGCGCGACGGCGTTAAGAACGGGATGATTCATGTAAAGTCTCCTTGCCCTAGAAATTCTATGTGAAAGCTGGGACGGCAGGATTCGAACCTGCGAATATCGGAGCCAAAGTCCGAGGGCTTACCGCTTGCCGACGTCCCAATAACGAAAGCGCTGGACGCCCGATGAAGGGAGCTAGTCGAAGTCCGCCGGGGTGGCGTCGGTGAGCGGGGCCGTCTCGAAGGCCTCGAGGATCTTCTCCTGGAGGCGGGAGCGGAAATCGGGATGGATGGGATGGGCGATGTCCTTGTACTCGCCGTTCCTCGTCTTCCTGCTCGGCATCGCGATGAAGACGCCGCTCTTACCCTCTATTATCTTCACGTTATGCACGACGAAGCAGTCGTCGAAGGTCACCGTCACGTACGCCTTGAGCTTGCCCTCGGTCGTGACCCTGCGGATGCGGATGTCCGTGATCTCCATGGCGGCGACACTCCTTGACGGCCCACGCTTTGTACCGGCTACGATTCTAATCGAGGGCAGGCGGGCGCGCAAGCGGCAGGGCCAGGTAGGCCTGGAAGCCTTCCGCCGCGAGCCGGGCGCGGGCCGAGCGCGCGGCTTCCGGATCCTCGTAGGCCCCGAAGAGGGCGCTGCCGGAGCCGCTCATGGCGGCGAAGCCGGCTCCCGCGGCCAGGAGGCGCTCCCGCGCCGCGAGGATGGCGGGGCGCCGGGAGGCGACGTAGGGCTCGAAGGAGTTGGCGAAGGGCCAGGCAGGGGGCCCGGCGCGATAGGCGGCCTCCAGCACGGAGGGGCCAGGATCGGGCTCCCGTGAGTCGTCGGGGCGCTCCTCGTCGAGGAGGGCGTAGGCCCAAGCGGTCCCGACCGGAAAGCCGGGGAAGATGACCACGAAGGCCAGGTCCCCGCGGCAGGCTATGCTCTCCACCGCCTCTCCCCTCCCCGAGACGAGGGCCGCCCCGCAGGATAGGAAGAAGGGAACGTCGCTCCCCACGGAGGCGCCGAGGCGCTCGAGCTCCTCCTTGGGCAGGGCCGTGCCGAATAGGGCGTCGAGGCCGCGCAGGACCGCGGCCGCGTCGCCCGAGCCCCCGCCCAGGCCGGCGCCGGCCGGCACGCGCTTCTCGGCCGCGAGGTGAAGCCCCTCCCTGATGCCGGTGGCCTCCCGGAACGCGAGGGCGGCCTTGTAGAGGGTCGTTCGCTCGGGCGGACAATCGAAGACGCCGTCGACCTCGACGGCATCGGGCTTTTTCAAAGAACGGACGACGATCGTGTCCGAGAGGGTCAGGGCCTGGAAGAGGCTCGAAATCCCATGGAAACCGTCAGGCCGCCGACCGTAGACGCGGAGATGGAGATTGATCTTGGCCGGAGCCTGAACGCGGACGCTTGCCGCCATCGAGGGCGTCATTATACCGATAAACAAAGCCTTGTCAAACCCCGCGGGGCATGCGCGGCCAGGGCTGCGGGGGATTCCCCGGCCTCGCGGGGAGCTCGCGGTCCAGGCTTCCTCCCCCGCCCCGCCCACTGCCCGCGGCCGGAGCCTCGAGGCCCTCGGCGGCACCCTCCGGCCGCCCGCGAGGCCCCTTTCGCGGCCGTCATTTATTTCATATTCGTAGTTGACAGACCGGCGATTACTCTTTTAGATTTCGATTGGCTAGGGGCGGAACGAGGCTCGAAGCCGCCCCCACCGCTCGTCCCGGGCCTCAGCAGACCGGAGGCGCCACTTTTCCTCAGGAGGATATAAGATATGGCTCCCACCTACGGCGAATCCGCTTCTTTCGAAGCCCCCGAGCTGGCGCTCCTGCCGATCGCCGGCGAGGGGACTGAGGGCCCCCAGCCGGGCATCCTGCTCTTCGACGACAGCTACGACGACTACGAAGACGACGATTTCGAGGAAGAAGAGGAATTCGACGACCTCGAGGACGAGGACGTGGACGACGCCGACGACGATTTCGACGACGAGGACGACGATTTCGACGACGAGGACGATGAGTCGGGCGACGACTTCGACGACGAGGAAGAGGACGAGGAAGACGCGGATTACGATTATGAGGACGACATAGACTACGACGATTTCGACGAGTGAGCCTCGGATCAGTAGGCGGGAAGGCGGGGGCCGTCCTCTCAAGGGGCGGCCCCCCGCATTTTAAAGCGGCTTGCCCGAGGCTTCCACGCGGGTGGCCTTGGACTGGAACCAGAGCTTCTCGAGCTCGTAGAAGGCCCTGGCGCGCTCGGTCATGACGTGGACGACGACGTCGCCGTAGTCGGCGAGGGCCCACTCCTCGTCCTCCGCCAGCGAGGATCGGTTGATCCGTCCGAGGCCCCGCTCGGCGGCGTACTCGTCCGCGAAGCGCGCGAGGGAGCGGAGGTGGGTGCCGCTCGAGGCCGTGGCGATGACGAAGTAATCGGTCCAGCCGGCCTGGGCGGCCAGGTCGAGGGCCAGGACGTCCCCGCCCTTGTGGTCGGCGAGGACCCGGGCGAGGCCGAGGGCCTTCGTCCTGCTATCGGATGCAGTATCTTCCATTGAAGTCCTTCCCCAGGATGACGGTGAAATCGGCCTCCGCCTTGGCTCCCTCCTCGAGGGCGCCCCCGACGAGGCTCAGGTTCTCGCAGCGGATCACGCCGGCTATCGACTTGGCCGCCTCGGCGTTGGAGAAGCGGTCGACGACGGAGGTCCGGTCGACGTCGTCCCGCTCGGCGTTGCCCACGGAAACGACGTCGTAGCCGAAGCTCTGGAAGATCTCGGCCGCGCGCTTGGCCAGGCCCTTGATCGGCGTGCCGTTCAGGACCTCGAGGGTGAATATCTTGTCGGCCGGGGAGGCCGAGCCCGAGTTGGCGAGGGCGTTCAGGGTCTGCTTGACGATGTCCCGGACGAGCTCGCCGTCGTAGTGGGGGAAGAGGAGGCGCTGCCCGTCGACGCTCCGGTAGGCTCCGGTGACGCGCTGGAGGAGGAGCCGGTCGGCGTCCATCTTGGCGAGCTCGGGCAGGAAGCGCCTGAAGGAGTCGTCCGAGAGGTTCGTGCGCAGGGAGCCGCGGAAGGCGGGATAGACCTCGCGCCGGGCGAGCCAGGGCGCCTTCTCGCCGATGCGCCGGATGAGGGCCTGGAAGAGCCGCTGCCGGCGCGCGGCGCGGTCGGCCTCGGCCTCCTCGGGGTCGGCGTAGAAGGCGTACTGGGCGGCCTTGTCCCCGTCGAGGAGGAGGGCCCCGGCGGGGAGGAGTGCACGGGGCGGTCCCGGCTTGTCGACCGCCTCGGGTACGAAGATCTCGATGCCGTCGAGGAGGTCGGTCGCGTCGCGGAGGCCCTCCTCGTCGAAGACGATCCAGTAGGGCAGCTCGGCCTGGACGAGGCCGGCGATCTCGGCCACGTAGGTCCCCGGCCTGCGCCGGTCGTAGAGCACGTCGATCCGGTCTACCTTGTTGAGGGACTTGATGATGAGGCCCGTCTCGCCGGGCACGTCGAGGAGGGCGGCGCGGGAGTTGGCCGGGTAGAAGAGGAAGACCTGGGTCGAGGCCGGCTTGCCATCCCGCTCGATGATGATCGCGAGGTTGAGGATGCGGTCCGACTTCATGGCCTGGTCCACCGCGTCCGAGCGGAGGGAAAGATAGAGGAAGAGGACGGCCCCGGCCAGGACGGCGCAGATGACGAGGAGGAGGATGGAGCTCTTCTCGAACGCGAGGCGTTTCATGATGCGATCTTCTTCCCTTCGAGGTACTCGAGGAGCTCGCGGGTCTCGGGCGCCACGGCGAGGCCCTCGGACTCGAGCCAGCGGACGGAGCGGGGCACGACCTCTGCCAGGAGGGGCCCCGGGGCCAGGCCGAGGCAGCGCTCGCGGAAGCCAGCCTCGAGCTCCCCGCGGCCGGGCTCGAGCTTGTCCGCGCAGTAGACGATGACCTCGAGGTCGGACATGCCCGGCCGGCCGAGGGTATGGTGGGCGACGGCGCCGAGGAGCTCGGCGTCGTCGACGCCGAAGTCCCGCGCCAGGAGGAAGGCCGCGGCGGGGCCGTGGGAGGCCTTGTCGCGGAGGAAGGCCGAGGCGGCCGCGCCGGGATAGGCGGCGGCGAGGGCCGCCTGCTCCTCCTTGGGCAGCTCCTTGCACATGTCGTGGGCGAGGCCGGCGGCCCTGCCCCGCTCGGGGTCTATCGCCGCCCGCTCGCAGAGCCGGGCGGCGAGCTCGGCCACGCGGCGCGAATGCCCGAGGCGGCGGGGCGAGAGGGCCGCCGGGCCTCCCGAGATGCGCGCCTCGACGCGCGAGGCCAGCTCAGCGTAGTCCATAGAGGCGGTTCTCCGTGATGTAGTCGCGGACCCCCGCGGGCACGAGGTAGGCCCAGGCCCCCCCCGAGGCGACGCGCTCGCGCACGAGGCTCGAGGAGATGGGCAGGAGGCTGTTGTCGGCGCAGCGGTGCGGGAAGGGGAAGCTCGGGCGGGCTGCCGAGAGGCGGCGCGCGCAGATGAGGTCGGCCTCGGCGGCTATGGCCTCGGGCTCCCGCCAGGAGGGGAAGCCGGCGAGGAGGTCGTCGCCGAGGATCAGGCCGGGCTTGCCCTCGGGACGGTAGCGGGAGACCAGGTCGCGTATCGTATCGATCGTGTAGGAAATCCCGCCCCGCGAGATCTCGGCGTCGTCCACGGCCATGCCGCGGTCGCCCTCGACGGCGAGCCTGAGCATGACCAGGCGCCGCTCGGGGCCGGGGTCTCCCTCCAGGCCCTTGTGGGGCGGGCTGGAGGCGGGCACCAGGACGACGAGGTCGTAGCCGAACTGGACGCGGACCTCGTCGGCCATGACGAGGTGCCCGAGGTGGACGGGATTGAAGGACCCGCCGAGGAGGAGGAGCCTCACTCGGCCTCTCCCGGCGCCGCCTCGTCCTCGGGACCAGCGTCCTCGGGGCCGAAGAAGTCCTCCCCCGGCTCTCCGGGAGCCGCGGGAGCCTTCTCGCCCTCGAGGACCATGGCGAGGAAGGCCTCGCCGAGCTCCTCGACGCCCCTGCCAGAGAAGACCGAGAGCCCGAGCACCCGCTCGCCCGGATGGGCCGCGGCGAAGGCCTCGAAGCGCTCGGCGGCCTCGGGGAGGTCGAGCTTCGTGGCCACGAGGAGTCGGCGCTTGTCGGCGAGGAAGGGGGCGTAGGAGCGAAGCTCCTCGAGGAGGACGCCGAAGGCCGATTCCCAGTTCTCGTCGGAGAGGTCGACGAGGAAGGCCAGGGCGGCCGCCCGCGAGACGTGCTTCAGGAAGCGCAGGCCGAGGCCGGCGCCCTCGTGGGCGCCCTCGATGATGCCGGGGATGTCGGCCAGGACGATATCCCGATCGTGGATCCGGAGCATGCCGAGGTTGGGGATCTTGGTGGTGAAGGGATAGGGGGCGATCTTGGGCCGGGCGTTGGTGAACTTGTCGAGGAGGGAGGACTTGCCTGCGTTGGGGAAGCCCACGAAGCCGATATCCGCGAGGAGCTGGAGCTCGACGCGGAGGCGGGCCGTGAGGCTCGGCTGGCCGGGCTGGAAGGTCCGCGGCGCCTGGTTGACCGAGGTCTTGTAGTGGGTATTGCCCCAGCCCCCCTTGCCGCCCTTGAGGAAGACCCAGCGCTCGCCCTCGCGGGAGGAAGCCGCGGCGAGGGAGCCGGCGCCGAAGTCCTTGATCAGCTCGCCCGAGTCGGCGTCCTTGACGATGGTGCCCGGGGGCACGGCCACCACGATATCGGCCCCGTCGCGGCCGTGCATGTTCTTGCCCATGCCCGGCTGCCCGTTCTCGGCCTTGAAGCTCTGCTGGTAGCGGAGCTGGGCGAGGGTGCGGAGATTGCGCCTGACCTCGAAGACGACGTCGCCGCCGCGGCCCCCGTCGCCGCCCGCGGGCCCGCCCATAGGCACGTACTTCTCGCGGCGGAAGGCGACGCAGCCGTCCCCTCCCTTGCCGGAGCTGACGGTGATGGTGGCTTCGTCGGCGAATCTGATCACGGGGCTAGAGCTCCTCTTGCGGGTCCTTGGACGGGCGCATTGTACTATACTCGGGCGGCTTCGACAGCCGGGGGGGGGGCGGCGCTGGGCCCCATAAAACGCGACCGCCCCGGCGCTCGGGCGCGGGACGGTCCTTGATCGAGTACCGCTCGACTGAAGGCGGCCCGCGGAGGCGGGCCCGGACTCACTCGGCCGCGGCCTTGGCCTCGACGCCGGCGAACTTCTTGCCCTTGAATTCCTTGAAGAAGACCGTGCCGTCGACGAGGGCGTACAGGGTGTCGTCCTTGCCGAGCCCGACGTTGAGGCCGGGGTGGATCTTCGTGCCGCGCTGGCGGACGATGATGGTCCCCGCGGTGACGACCTCGTTGGCGTAGGTCTTGACGCCGAGGTGCTGGGGGTTGGAATCGCGGCCGTTTACGCCCTTGTGTGGCATATCATTCCCTCCAATAACGTTCTATCGAAAGCCCCACCCGGCCGGGGAACTCGCGCTCGAGTCCCGATATCCCGGTCAGCAGGAAATCGGCGATCCCCTCGGCCTTGGCGGCTTGGCCGGGCTCGATCCGCCTCACGGAGAAGCGGAGCAGCCCCGGCCCGGGGGCCGCCCCCTCGACCTCGGCGCCCGGCAGGGCGGCGAGAGCCTCGTAGGCGGTCCTCGCGAGGACCGTGAAGGCGGCGCAGACGATGTCGCTGCCGGCGGGAGCCCCGCCGTGCCCCGAGGCCTCGAAGCGGACGAGCCGCCCCTCGGCGTCGAGGACCACCTTCGCGGCGATCATGGCCCCGCTTAGCCTACGATCTCCTCGACCTTGAGGAGGGTGTAGAGCTGGCGATGGCCGGTCTTGCGGCGATAGTCCTTCTTGGGCTTGTACTTGAAGACGACGATCTTGTCGCCCTTGACCTCGTCCTGCACCGTCGCCTTGACCGCGGCGCCGGCGACGTAGGGGGAGCCGACCTTGATCTGCTCGCCCGAGACGAGGACGACCTTGTCCAGGGAGACGGCGGCGCCCTTGTCGGCGTCGAAGCGGTCGACCTTGAGGAGAGCGCCTTTCTCGGCGCGGTACTGCTTTCCGTTGAACTCTACGACTGCGTACATTCCGGTAACCTCGGTAAAAACTATGGTCGGGCTGGCATTTATACACCGCAAGGACTTGCGATGTCAATCATCCTTACATCGACTCGAGGAATGGTATGCAGGCCAGGCCCATGCCGGCCTCGAAGGTCCGCCTGACCGCCCGGACGAGCTCGAGGCGGCTGGCGGCCAGGTTCGCGTCGGGGTTCGCGAGGACGGGATTGTCACGGTACCAGGTGCCGAAGTCGGCGGCGAGGTCGTGGAGGTAGCCGGCCAAGGCCGAGGGCTCGAGGCCGGCCGCGGCCGCGTCGACGGCCTCCGGGAAGGCGGCGAGGCGGGAGATGAGGGCCCAGTCCGCATCGGAGCCCAGGAGGGCCGGCTCGGCCTTCCCCTTGGCCGCGTTCCCCTCCCCTCCCTCGTGCTTGCGGATGATGGAGGAAGCGCGGGCGCCCATGTACTGGATGTAGGGGCCCGTGTCGCCGGTGAAGGAGAGGGAGAGCTCCGGGTCGTAGAGGATGTCCTTCATGGGAGAGGTCTGGAGGAGGTAGTAGTGGAGGGCGCCGAGGGCTATCTTCTCGGCCACGGCGGCGAGGTCGCCCACGGCCCCCTCCCGGCCCTTGGCCTCGATCTCCTTTGCCGCGAGGGCGGCGACCTCGTCGACGAGGTCGTCCGCGTCGACGACCGTGCCCTCCCGGGTCTTCATGCGGCCCGAGGGGAGGTTGACCATGCCGTAGGCCAGGTGGTGGAGGTCGGAGGCCCAGCCGAAGCCGAGGCGCTTGAGGATCTCGAAGAGGACCTGGAAATGGTACTTCTGCTCGTTGCCCACCACGTAGACCAGGCGGTCGTAGGGCCAGTCCTCGTGGCGGGCGATGGCCGTCCCGATGTCCTGGGTGATGTAGATGCTCGTCCCGTCCTTGCGCAGGAGGACCTTGGTGTCCAGGCCCACGTCCTCGAGCTTGACGCTGACGGCCCCGTCCTCCTGCCGGAAGAAGACGCCGGACTCGAGGCCGCGCAGGACCTCGCGCTTGCCCAGGTCGTAGGTGTCGCTCTCGAAGTCGTAGAGGGTGAAGGAGACGCCGGTGCGGGCGTAGGTCTCCTTGATCCCTTCCATGACCCAGTCCTTCATCTTCTGCCAGAGGGCCCTGACGGCGGGGTCGCCCTGCTCCCAGGCCAGGAGCATGGCCTGGGCCTTCTCCTCGGCCTTCGGGTCCTCCTCCTTCAGCTTGTTGAAGAGGACGTAGTACTTGCCGACGAAGTGATCTCCCTTGAGGCCCTCCTGGGCTGGCGTGCGGCCCTCGCCGTAGCGCTCGTAGGCCAGCATGGACTTGCAGATATGGATGCCGCGGTCGTTGATGTGGTTGACCTTGCGGAGCTCGGCCCCCGCGGCCCCGAGGATCCTCGAGAGGGACTCGCCCAGGACGTTGTTGCGCAGGTGCCCGAGATGGAGGGGCTTGTTCGTGTTCGGGCTCGAGAACTCGACGAGGACCCGCTTGCCCGCGAGGCTTCCGGTCCTGCCCCAGGAGGCCGAGGCGGCCGCGGCGAGGACGGCGGCCGCCTCGGGCCCGCGGGCGAGGCGGACGTTGAGGTAGGGGCCCTCGGGCAGGGCGGCCCCGAGCCTGGCCGCCTCGGGGTCGCGGGCGACGATGGCGGCCAGGGCGGCGGCGACCTGGGCGGGGGCGGCGCGCAGGAGCTTGGCGTAGGGGAACATGGGGAAGCCGAAGTCGCCGAGCTCGGGCTTGGGAGGCCGCTCGAGCACGACGGACTCGGGCGCGGGGGCCTGGACGGGCGAGCCCTTCTCCTTGATGTACTCGGCTATCGCCCGGGCGACTATCCTCTTCCACGCGGCCTTGGTCTCGACCATGGATCACGGCTCCTTCCGAACGCGGCTTGTCGCGGGCAGTGTAGCGCGGAGCGCGTAAGGCTTTCAACCGGAGGCCGGGGCGCGATGCCGGCCCGCCGCGCCGGGACTAGAAGGCCCGGTCCTCCCGGATGCTGAGGCCGCCCGACTGCTCGACCCAGACCGAGAAGCGGTCGCCCGCGCGGACGAGGCGGTGCACGGCGTTGCCGTAGAGGCTGCGCACGATGCCCTCGCCGCGCGCGGCCTCGTCGCTGCGCAGTATGGCGGACAGCTCGGCGAGCCGCTCGTCGTAGGCCGCCGCCTCGATCCCGTAGAGCCCCTCGGGCGGCCTGCGGTACATGAGGGGTACCCCCCGGGCGTCGAGGAGGCCGAGCTCCTGGCCCTCGGACTGGGGCAGGAGGTCGGTGAAGGCCCGGTAAGGTATGGCCAGGTTCACGGCGCGTCCGGCGGCGATCTCCGAGTAGTCGAAGTTGCAGACGATCGCGTCGATGAAGAGCTCGCGGCCGGGGAGGACGAGCTCCTGCCTCCTCGCGGGCGCGTTGGGCGAACGATAGTCGTAGTAGGCCAGCTCGACCCGGAGCCGGCCGCCCGAAGCCTCCAGGACGGCGACGTCGATGGCCCGGCAGCGGCGCTCGAGGTTCCGGACCGTGGCCCTGAGCTCGGCGACGCGCTCGCGGCCCGCGAGGTACTCGTCGAGGCGCCGCGAGGAGTCGGCCAGGGCGACGACGCCCAGGGCCGCCACGGCCGCGGCGAGGAGGGCCGGCAGGGCCGCGGCGGCGCGCAGGCCCATCGCCGCCAGCTCGCGCAGGGCCAGGCCCAGGGCCGCGCCGCGCCCGAAGCTCTCGCCCGCCGCCTTGGCCGCGAGCCTGCGCCCCGCGAGGCTCCCGCCGAGCCTCAGGGCCGCGGCTAGGGCGAGGAGGGCCGCCGCGACGCAGAGTCCGAGGGAGCTGCCGAAGAGGAAGGACAGGAGGTCGGCGAGCCCGTAGAGCAGGGGCTTCAGGGAGCCGAGGCGCTCGAGGCCGATGGTGTCGCTCATCGTCAGTCCTCCATGATCTCGATGCCGCCCTTCGCCCGGCATACGACGCGGTAGGTGACGCCGAGCTCGAAGCGCGCGAGGGCGGAGACGTCGTGGAGCGCCGAGCCGTAGGCCCGGTCGCGGGAGCCCCGGCCGGGCGCGGCCTTCCCGGGCTCGGGGGGGAGCTCGGCGGCCTCCCGGGCCCGGGCGAAGAGCTCGACGAGGGCCTCGCGGGCCGCGGGGGAGCCGCCCGCGGCCTCGCTGCCCTCGGCCCCGCCGAAGATGGCGGGGAAGCCGCCGCGGTCGTAGGCCTCGAAGAGCCGGGGCCCGTCGGCGGCGGGCAGCTCGTCGGTGAAGAGGCGGAAGGGGAAGGCCAGCCAGGACTCGGAGGGCCCCTGCCCCGGCAGGGGGAGGAGGAGGAAGTCGAGGTAGAGCTCCCTGCCAGGCAGCTCCTCCTCGAGGAGGGCGAGCTCGGCGCCGGCGAGGTCGTAGAGCCTGAGCCGGAAGCGGAGGGAGCCGCCCTCGCGCGAGAGGAGCATGAAGCGCGCGGGCACGGTCCCGGCGGTCAGGCGGGAAGCCAGGGACTCGAGCTCGGCGATGCGCCGCGCCTGGGCGCGGCCCGCGCTCCCGAGGTAGAGGTAAGCCGCGAGGCCGGCGGCGGCGAGGAGGGCGAGGAGGAGGAGGAGGGCGGCCTTCGCCCTGGCGAGGAGGCTCATCGCCGCCCGACCAGGGCGAGGAAGGCCTCCTCGTCGATGAGGGCGACGCCGTAGGCCGCCGCCTTCTTGTTCTTGTCGGAGCCCGAGCCGGGGTCGTTCGTCACGAGGTAGGACAGCCCCTTGGTGACGGAGGCCTTCACGGTTCCGCCTAACTCCTTCACGAGCTCGGCGGCCTCGGGGCGCTTCATGGAGGCGAGCTCCCCGGTGAAGCAGAAGCTCTTGCCCGCGAGGGCCCCGCCCCGGGCCGGGGCCTTGATGCGAAGGGCCCCGGTGGCGAGGAGGCGGTCCATCGCGGGGCCGAGGGAGGCCAGGCCCTCGGCGAGGGTCCTCGCCGTGATCTCCGCGTAGCCGTCGACGCGGGCGAGCTCCTCGAGCTTCGCGGCCCTGAGCTTGTCCAGGCTGTCGAAGCCCGCGTCCACGGCCTTCTGGGCGAGGAGCTCGCCGATGCCCTCGATGTCGAAGCCCGCTACGAACTGGGCGAGGCCCACCTCGGCCTTGGCCGCGAGGTTTCGCAGGATCTTGGCCGCGGACTTCTCGCCCATGCGCTCGTAGCCGGCCAGCTCCTCGGTCCCCAGGCCGTAGAGGTCGGCTATCTCGCGGACGCGGCCGGACTGGTGGAGCTTGCCGATGATGCCCACGCCGAAGTCGCGCACGTCGAGGACCGAGAGCCACTTCTCCAGGCGGTGCAGCTCCTTCTTGGGGCAGCCCTCGTTGGGGCAGTAGAGCCTCGTGCCCTCGTCGACGAGCTCGGCGCCGCAGGAGCAGCGGGCGGGCGCCTCGATCTCGGCGGCTCCGGGGGGATTCTCGACGAGGCCCTCGATCTTGGGGATGATCTCGCCGCGCTTGGTGATGACGACGCGGCTGCCGAGCTTGAGCCCCAGGGAGCCGATGATGTTCGTGTTGCAGAGGTTGGCGCGCTGGACGGTCGTGCCCGCGAGGCGCACGGGATCGATGATGCCGATGGGCGTGTAGAGGGAGCCGGACTCGCTCCACTCGACGGCGCGGAGGGTCGAGACCGCCTCCTCGAGGCTGAACTTGAAGGCTATCTGCTTGTCGGGCCGGGAGCGGGCCATGTCCTCGGGGTCGATGTCCCTGCCCTTCACGACCAGGCCGTCGATGTCGTAGGGCAGGGAGGGCCGGAGGTCCATGACCTGGGCCCGGTAGGCGACGACCTCCTCGCCCGTCGCGCACAGGCGCAGGGGTGCGGTCTGGAAGCCCATGCGGGAGAGCCACTCGAGCTTCTGCAGCTCGTCGGAGAAGGGGGAAACGCGGGCGGGGCCTCCGAAGAGATCGCCCTGCCCCCGCGCGGGCACGCTGCCCAGGGCGTCGTAGCAGAGGACGAGGAGGTCCTCGGAGCCGAGCCCGTCCTTGCGCTTCATCAGGCCGTTGGCGGCGTTGCGGCAGTTGGCCTTGTCGGCGTACTTCGAGGCGTGGACCTCGCGCGTCATGAGGACCTCGCCGCGCAGGCCGCCGGAGAAGGGCTCGGGCAGGGAGGAAAGGACGCCGCGCATCCGCCTGGCGTTGGGCGTGATATCGTCCCCGACCTCCCCGTCGCCGCGGGTCACCGCCCGGAGGAGGCGGCCCTCCTCGTACTGGAGCTCGAGGCTCGCGCCGTCGAGCTTGTATTGGACCAGGTACTCCGGATGGGCGGTCTTGGCGCACCAGGCGAGGAAATCCTCGGGGTTGGAGGCCTTGGCCTGGCTGCCCATGGGCATGAGGTGCCGAGCCTTGGGCCAGCCGTCGGCGAGGTCGGCGCCGACCCGCGAAAGCAGGGCGTTCCCCGGGTCGAGGGCGGCCAGCTCGTCCCAGAGCTCGTCGAATTCGGCGTCGCTGAGCTCGGGCTGGCCGTTGTAGTAGAGGTCCTGGTGGCGAGCTACGAGGGCTTCGAGCTCGGCGACGCGCTTCGCTGAGCCGCTGCCGGGCCGGGCCCGAGCCGCCTTCGGGGCCTCGGCGCCTTCTTCATTCCTTGCCATGTGGCCCAATACTACGCGCGGCCCGCCTTCCCTGTCAAAGGCCGAGCCCCGGCGGAGCCGCGCGGCTTGACGGGGTCCCGATACGGGAATATGGTTAAGTATCTTATTTGTTAAGACACCTATCTTAAAGCGGGTCGAGGCATGAAGGATCAGAGAGCTTTGCTCGAGCGCGCCGTGGACAGCCTCCTGGACACGATGCCGCCGGTCTGGGAACGGACCCGCGCCAACTTGCGGGCGGCCGCGACGGAGGAATTCGGCATCACCCTGGATCAGTTCCACACGCTCCGGCACATACGCCGCGGCTGCCGCTCCGCGGGGGAGCTCGCCGAGAGGCGGCAGGTCAGCCGGCCCGCGGTCAGCCAGACCGTAGAGGCCCTGGTCGCCAAGGGCCTGGTGACCCGCAGCCCCTCGAGCGGGGACCGGCGCTGCCACCTCCTCGAGCTCACGCCCTACGCCCGGGAGGCTTTGGAGGCCAACTACGAGGCCAACCGCTCCTGGATGAAGTCGATGATGTCCGGCCTCTCGCCGGCCGAGCTCGACTGCGTCAGCGAGGCCATGGAGGTCCTGAAGCGGACCTTCGCGCCCGCGGGCCTTCTCGGGAAGGAGGGCTGAGCGCGTGCGGGACCTCCGGAAGCTCCTCGCCTTCGTGCGGCCCTACCGGGGGCTGGCCGCCCTCTCCCTCCTCGCCCTCCTCGCGATGGTGGCCCTGAGCCTGGCGCTGCCCCGGCTCGTGGAGCGGCTCATCGACGAGGGAGTCAGGCGCGGGGACCTGGGGGAGACGCTCAGGACGGCCGCCCTCATGCTGGGGCTGTCGGCCCTGAGCGCCTTGGCCACGGTCCTCAACAGCAACTGGTCCATACGGGTCGGCGAGAGCGTCGGACGCGACCTGCGCGAGGCGGCCTTCGCCAAGATCCTCTCCTTCTCCCACGCGGACATGGACCGCTTCTCCACCGGCCAGCTCATGGTCCGCCTGACGAGCGACGCGGGCGCCGTGCAGCGGCTCTTCCAGATCTCGCTCAGGATCGGCACGAGGGCTCCCCTCACGATGATCGGCTGCATCGCCCTCATGATCGTCACGAGCCCCCTCCTCGCCGCGGCCATGCTGCCTATCCTCCTCGGCTCCATCGCGGTCATCGCCCGCTTCAGCGCGAGGATGGAGCCCCTCTACCGCTCGGCCCAGGGCAAGCTCGACCGGCTGAACACGGTGCTGCAGGAGAACATAGCCGGGGCGCGGCTCGTCAAGGCCTTCGTCCGCGCCGGCAGGGAGTCCGAGCGCTTCGAGCTGGCCAACGGCGAGCTCGCCGAGGGGACGGCGAGCGTCATGCGGGCCACGGCCCTGCTCTCCCCCCTCCTGACCTTCCTCGTCAACCTCGGCATCGTCCTCGTCGTCTGGCTCGGCGGGATCCAATCCGCCGAGGGACGCCTCTCCCTGGGCCGCCTCGTCGCCTTCGCGAACTACCTCCTCGCCCTCCTCCATCCCCTCACGATGCTGAGCCAGCTCTCGAACGTCTGGGCCAACGGCATGGCCTCGGCCAAGCGCCTCGGCGAGGTCCTCGACAGGGTTCCCTCCGTCGCCGACGCGCCCGACGCGGCCGGCCTGCCCGAGGGCTCCCCCTTCCGCCTCGAGTTCAAGGGAGTCTCCTTCCGCTACGCCGGCGAGGCCTCCTCTACCGTCCTCGACTCCATCGAGGCGGCCGCCGAGCCCGGCTCGAGGATAGCCCTCCTGGGATCCACGGGCTCGGGCAAGTCCACCCTCGCCAACCTCATTCCCCGCTTCTACGACCCCGTCTCGGGAAGGGTGGAGATCGACGGGATCGACCTGCGCCGCCTCAGGCGAGGGGAGCTCCTCGGCCGCATCGCCATGGTGCCCCAGGAGAGCATCCTCTTCTCCGGGACGATCCGGGAGAACATTTGCTACGGCAAGCCCGAGGCGGGCGAGGCCGAGGCGGTCGCCGCGGCCAAGGCGGCCCAGGCCCACGGCTTCATCCTCGGCTTGCCGCGGGGCTACGAGTCGCGGGTCGAGGAGCGGGGAGTCAACCTCTCGGGCGGGCAGCGCCAGCGCCTGGCCATAGCCCGCGCCCTCCTCCTCCGGCCGCGCATCCTCATCCTCGACGACGCGACGAGCGCCGTCGACGTGGAGACGGAGGCCAGGATACACGAGGGCATCGCCGCGCTCCTCGGCGGATCGACCTGCTTCATCGTCGCGCAGCGCATCTCCACGGTGCTGGGCGCGGACAAGATCCTCGTCCTCGACGAGGGGCGGATCGTCGCCGAGGGCCGTCACGCCGAGCTCCTGGGCTCGAGCACGATCTACCGCGAGATCTACGATTCCCAGCTCGGGGGAGGGCTCGCATGAGCGAGCGCGACGCCCCCTTCTCGCCCGCCCCCGACCTGCGGCAGAGCATGCAGCGCCGCGGCGGCAGGCCGCCCAAGATCGAGCGGGCCCGCGACCCGCGGCGCGCCCTCGGGCGCCTCCTGCCCTTCTTCGCCGCCCAGGCGCGGCCCATGCTCCTCGTCTCGGCGGCCGTCCTCGCCTCCTCCCTCCTCGGGCTCGCTGGCCCCTACCTCATGGGAAGGGCCATCGACTCAAGCCTTGCGGGCGGGAAGCTCGCCCGCCTGGGGAGGACGGCCCTCCTCATGCTCGGCTCCTACCTCCTCTCGAACGCCCTCCTCGTCCTCGCGAACCGGATCATGGCGCGGGTATCCCAGGAGGCCCTCCGCGCCCTCCGCGCCGAGCTCTTCGCCCGGCTCCAGGCCCTCCCCATGGCCTTCTTCGACGCCCACTCGGCCGGCGGACTGATGAGCCGGCTCACGAACGACATCGACGCCGTCAACCAGGCCCTTTCGCAGAACGTCATCTCCCTCCTGACCAGCGCGATCACCATGCTCGGCATCCTCGCGGCGATGTTCGCCCTCAATCCCGCGCTCGCCCTCGGGAGCGTCCTGGTCGTGCCGCTCATGTACGCCTTCTCGGGCTTCATCGCTCGCTTCACCCGCGCCGGCTTCCGCCGCCTCCAGGGCGAGCTCGGCGAGCTCAACGCCATCGCCGAGGAGGCCATCAGCGGGCAGCGGGTCATCAAGGCCTTCAAGCGCGACGACGCGGCCATCGAGGCCTTCCGCCGGAAGAACGAGGCGGTCTTCGAGGCCGCCGTCCAGGCCAACTCCTACGCCATGCTCCTCATGCCCCTCATCGAGGTGCTCGGCAACTTCTTCGTCATAGTCCTGGCCGGCCTGGGCGGCTGGCTGGCCCTCCGCGGGAAGGCGAGCGTCGGCACGATCGCGACGTTCATCAACTACGGCCAGAACTTCACCTCGCCCCTACGGCAGCTCGCCAACCTCTACAACTCGATCCAAGCGGCCCTGGCGGGCGCCGAGCGGGTCTTCGAGGTAATCGACTCCCCGCCCGAGCCCGACGCGCCCGGGGACGCTGGGCCGGGGCCATCGATCCGCGGGGACCTCAGCTTCAGCGGCGTCCAGTTCTCCTACCTGCCCGGCCTCCCCGTCATCCGCGACTTCGACCTCGAGGTCAGGGCCGGCCAGACCATAGCCCTCGTGGGCCCGACCGGCGCGGGCAAGACGACCCTGATCAACCTCCTGACCCGCTTCTACGAGCTCTCGGGCGGCCGCATCGAGATCGACGGGAGGGACATACGGCAGATGCGGAAGGAGGATCTGCGACGGGGCCTGGGCCTCGTCCTCCAGGACACCTTCCTCTTCGCCGACTCGGTCCTGGAGAACATCCGCTACGGCCGGCTCGGGGCGAGCGACGAGGACTGCTTCGAGGCCGCGGCCCTGGCCGAGGCCGACCACTTCATACGCCAGCTCCCCCAGGGCTACGGGACCATGCTCTCCGAGCGCGCGGGCAACCTGAGCCAGGGACAGCGCCAGCTCCTGTCGATCTCCCGCGCCATCCTCGCCGACCCGGCCATCCTCATCCTCGACGAGGCCACCAGCAGCGTGGACACGAGGACCGAGCTGCGTATCCAGAAGGCCCTGCTCCACCTCATGGAGGGGCGCACGAGCTTCGTGATCGCGCATCGACTTTCCACGATACGCGACGCCGACCTGGTCGTCGTCATCGACGGAGGGAGGATCGTCGAGAAGGGAAGCCATCAGGAGCTTCTGGAACGCAGGGGCTTCTACCATCGGCTCTACGTGAGCCAGTTCAAGGGGCAGGCGATATGAGGCCGCGTCTCCGCCGCCCTCCCGCCGCCCTCCTCCTCGCCGCCGCCGCGCTGGGGGCCAGCCTCGCCCTGCCCGCCTGCCGGGCGGACCCGCCAAAGCTCCGGCTCGAGGCCGAGCCCCGCCTCGAGCCGCGGCTCCGGGCCATCCTCGAGGCGGGGCCCCTGCCCGGGCGCTGGTCCCTCGCCGCTCCGGCCGAGAAGGCGCGCGCGGTCCTCGCCCTCGTCCCGGCCGAAGCGGCAGGCGCAGGGGGCCGGGGAGCCGGCAGGCTCTGGTCGGCTCCCGCCCTCGAGCTCGCCGATCCGCGCTTCGACCTCGGCGAGGCCGAGGCGCGGGAGCTCGGCCTCAGTCCCCTCGAGTCGATCCTCCCCCCTCTTCGGGCGCCCTCGGTCGAGGGGCGCTGGCCCGGGGAGCAAGGCTACCCCTTCGTCGAGGAGCTCGCCCTCCTCCTCCGCGGCGAAGGCCGCCTGCCCCCTCCCCGCGAGCTCGCCGCCTGGGCCGAACGGGCCGCCGCGGCCGCCGCGGCCCAGGATAGCGGCCCCTCGGCCCTCCGCGCCGTCGGCGATCTCCAGGCCGGCCCGGCGGAGCTCTCCA
>ENA-UOWG01000971-UOWG01000971.1-activated-sludge-metagenome-genome-assembly--contig:-NODE-971-length-32074-cov-14.597957_pt1 | contig 32074 bp, 35 predicted proteins | sample MGYA00238147_ERZ761563 | MGnify/ENA primary metagenome ERZ761563 (study PRJEB28884, sample SAMN05720216) | anaerobic digester metagenome | isolation source: active sludge of municipal... | reverse complement strand
CCCTCCGTCGCTGTTGAGCTGTTGAGCTCGGTTTCTCCGTCGCTGTCGCTGTCGCTGTCAGGTCTCTTGCCTGATACTATGAGTATATCACAAGGACGGATATTGTCAAGGGTTATTTTTGGTATTTTTTGTATCGCGTGGGTCGTGGGGCTTGTTGGGCTTGTCGGGGTTCGTGGGAGATTGATATACCGTTGCACGTTGTTGTGGGGTTCGTTTACTTTGTGGAGACATTGAAGAAGTCTTTTACTCTCGATCGATTTACTATATACTTTGCTGTGAATAGGGGAATAGTAAAAAAATATAGGCGCGCGTAAGGAGTAATTATTTACGAGTATGTAATATACGGGTAACTGTATGTATTTTCCCCCGAAACACTGCCACTTCTTTGCACTCAACACAATCACGCAAACAATCACACACAAGGACACACAATCACACCAACAATCACAATCCCCACAAGGTCAACCCCCAAGTATCTCAACAATCCCATACACCACAACAATCCTATAGTGCATTGTGTGTTATGTGTTTGTGTTGTGCGTGTTGTGTTTGTTGTGTGTCATGCACAACACGTTGTTGTGTGAGTGTCAATTCTCTGTTGATTGAGCGCCCGTTCAGGTTGTTATACCTTGTGGGTTTTGTATTTCTGTTTACCCACCCCGGGGGTTGTTGGTCGATACGTATGGCATCCAGCGCACGTCCCGCTTTTAGAATTAAATAGACCCACCCCCACAAATAAAATATTAAAAATTCTGAAATCAATATGCTCACATACCCCACATACCACCACGACTAAAAATAGTTCTTGACACCTCCGCCTCTGTGTGGTAAGGTAGCACAATAAGGCGCAAGGGACGTCTGAGCACAACCAACCCACAAGGGAGGAAACAGAATGGCGAAACAGAAAACCAGGGACGCAATCGCGGAGTCGGGAGGCGGTATTCTCGTCCGCACGCACGGACAGTATTACTACAAGACGGACACACAGAAAGGTATCCGCTCGTTCACGAAGGAAGTGCGGTTTCCGTCCATGGAGATTTTCCGCGAGACGGTGCGGAAATACATCGGTACGAAAATCAATCCCGACACGAAGTTGTCGGAACCACAGTATGCGGAGTCATCGATAATCAACATTCGCGGCCTGTTGAAGCGCCGGTTCATGCCCATACTTCTTGCCCGGGAGTTCCCTGATTTTGCGCGTATCCGGTTCGTGTCCATTGACGAAGTGGTGGGCAGCGGGACGGACTTGCCGATCAACCTGAGGTCCCGGGAACAGCTCCGGGAGCTTTTAACTGCCAAATCCATCCCTATCAACGTGGACGAGTATCTTGATATCGACGAACTCCGCTCCGACATTTTTGACTATTTCGAGTCTCCCGATTCCTTTCTGGCCGCCAAACCACGCAAGGATCGGATCCGTAGCGAAGAGCGTGCATTTATGGCAATGAACCAGGTTTCTGATACTCTCCCTCCCCGGAAGGATATGATCGAGAAACCCCCGAAACCGACGGTGTCTGGTAGCGTGGTAGACGAATTGTAAGATGCCCAGCGAGACGGATGGTATCTTCTACCCCAAGGGCGGAGGTATAGCCATAGTCGGGGGAGAAGTCGTTCCCACCGGCGGGGAGCGCCTTACCCCATCTGAGATCTCCAAACAGATCCGTGACGTGGTAGCGATGCCGTATGGCGGGAAAAACGCCGCGTGTATCGGTATGACGCTGCTGGAAGCGGCATTGTACGAGACAGCAGTCAAAGCCGCCAACGGCGATACCGACGCATTGTCGCGGTTGCTGGACAGATTGATGGGCAAGCCGGTTCAGCAGACTATCACGGCTACCGGAACGCTTGCGGATTTCTTGAGCCAGATCGCTCGAAGCGATGGAAAGGAGGTTGCAGGTGGGGCTGACAACAGAGCAGCAATCGATATTGACGCGCTTGGTCTCTGATCTCCCGTATTACTCGAGTAAATGCCTCAAGATAGTCGCAAAGGATGGGGCGATTCTCCCGCTTGCCTTCAACCGTGCTCAACGTACTATCCACGAAAAACTCGAGAAACAGAGACGCGAGACAGGGATGGTTCGGGCGATCATCCTCAAGGGCCGACAATTGGGCTGCACGACGTACGTCCAGGCCAGATACTTCCACCGTACAAATTTCCGCTCTAACCTTTCTGCCTTTGTTCTCGCCCATCAGGTAGAATCCACGATAAAGATTTTTGGGATGGCGCAAAAATTTCGCCAGAATCTCCCCACCGATTTCCAGATCCCCCTGGAGAAGGATACCGAACGTGCTATGGTCATGGTAGGGGGATCGAGCTACACGGTCGGTACAGCCGGATCGGCCCAGATCGGCCGTGGAATGACGGTGCAGCTTTTCCACGGTTCTGAGGTTGCCTTCTATGAGAACGCAGACCAGTTAAGCACCGGCCTTATGCAGACGGTTGCGGACGTAGCTGGGACAGAGGTCATATTCGAGTCCACCGCCAATGGCCCCGGGAACTTCTTTTACAACCTCGTCATGGGGGCCATAGCGGGAAAGAACGGCTTCATTCTCGTATTCATACCCTGGTATTACGACGACGGCTACAAGGACACTCCGGGTTTGCGTGAGTGCGATCTTAACGACAAAGAGCAAAAATATTACGAGTTACACAAGGCAGATGGTTTGACGCTCGAGCATCTGGCGTGGCGCCGCAGGAAGATTTCATCATTCAGCGACCAGGAATGGAAATTTGTCCAGGAGTATCCATTCAATCCCGAAGAGGCGTTTGTGAAAGCCGAGGGGCGGTTTTTTGATCTTGCCCGGGTGTATCTGGCACGGGGGCGAAAGATTTCCGAGAACATCTATGCTCCCCTGGTCATCGGTATCGACCAAGGGCGTACAGGTGACGATACTGAAATAGCTAGACGACAAGGGCGTAAGATACACCCGTTCGAGACGATCAGGGCGGACGACGGAAGCGAGCGGGATATGCGGCTTGCCGGACGGATAGCTAAAATTATTGATCGGGAAAAGCCCGATCTTGTGGTGTTTGATACGACCAACGAGCATGGGGCGATGGACAGGTTGCACGAGCTCGGATACAGTAAACGTCTTGTGAAGGGAGTGCATTTTGGGGAGAAAGCGATAGATCCTCAGCGGCACCGGAATATGCGTGTTCAGATGCACTGTGACTTTCGGGAGTGGTTCCTCGACCCGGATGTGTCTATTCCTGACGACCAACAGTTCATCACAGAGATTGGCGCGATCCCGGTCGAGAAAGAAACCAGTAACCAGGTAATTTATCTCGTCTCCAAGGATGATATCAAAAAAGATCTCGGGTGGTCGCCGAACAAACTGGACGCCGCTGTTCTCACCTTCGCATACCCGGTCCGTAAAAAAGTTGTTGACAGAAATGAAAATGGTGGTACTATCGGGGGTGTGAAGAAAGAAGTTAGATTTGTGTCAACATTACGCAGTACACGGAGGTCTTGATGAGCGATGTGATTGAGAAACTTGTAGATTTTTCTCCCGTGGGTGCAACAATGAATCTTTTTGGCGGGGATGCTGGAGGCGGGTTCGCTAAAATGACCGGGCTCAAGAAAGACGAAGCAGGACCAGCAGCCGCAGGGGTTGTAAATCCCACGATCACAGGCGAAAATAGCGTTGAGGCACAATCAGCACAGCGACGACTTGCCCGGCTTTCTCGTTACTTCACAACGCCCACCGGGATAATGGACAGCTCCACGGGTTCTCAGGGGGTATTCTGAAATGCCTAACACTGTTGACGGTCTCATTTTGCTCGGGGGCTTGTTTGTATGACAGAAACCCAGATTGACGCGATCCTGAAGGAACTCTCCGCTGCAAAGACCCGCCGGGCGCAATGGGAAGCGGTTTGGGAGTTGATCGCCAAGTACATGACGCAACGAAAACAGGGGTTTTCCAGTGGCTCCGCCGGAATAGCTGCTGGAAATTTTTATACTTCCGAGGATGTAACAGATAACACCGCCGGGCAGGCACTTCAAACGATGGTGTCGTCTCTTGATGGGGCGCTTTGGAAAAAGGGTCGTACCTTCCGTATCGTCGTTCCCCGGCAATACAAGGGTGGGCGTCAGGAAGTGAAGGATTTCTATTCCGAGATAAACGCCCGGGCAAATGAACAGATTGAGCACGAACGATCTGGGTGGGGCACCGCGCGGCAAGAAGCGTTACTCGAGGGTAGCGCGTTTGGGACCGATGCGATAGGGGTGTTTCGGAACGACAAATTTGGGCAGCCGGGGAACACAAACAAACTCGAGTATCGTGCGCTCCCGCTCAAGAATCTCTACGTGTTTGAGGACGCACAGGGGCGAGTCTACAAGGAATTTTACGAATTCGAGTTTGACGCGTTCCAACTCGTGCGCGAGTATGGTGAGGTAGCCCGGACGCCGAAAGTTGTCGCCGCTCTGGATGCGAACAATCGGGACACGAAATTCAAAGTTTGTTGGGTTGTCCGACCAAGAGAGGAATTTACGGGCGCTACGGAAGGGGTGCTCTCGTACTCGTACGAGTCTATCCACATTCTCGAGGATGACAAGATTGTTGTGCGGCAATCGGGCTTCAACGGAAACTCGATTATCGTGTCTCGGTTCTACAAGAACGAGGGTGAAGAATACGGACGGTCGCCAGGGTACACTGCACTCAGTCCCACTGTAGAGTTGAACGCGCTGGTGGAGATAATCACCAAGGGTGGAGAGCTTTCCATTCTCCCATCGTGGTACGTATTGGACGACGGGACATTCGGAAATGGCACCATAGATCGGTCTCCGGGTGGAGTGATACCCATTGATGCTACGTCGTCTCGGATAACCGGCATGGCGCCTATCGGACAAATTGGCACTGTGGGTCCGTTGGCTCCGGCAATGAAACTGTTTGAATATCTTGTGAATGAAGTTAAGGCGCATTTCTTAAACGACAAACTGACGGATCTCAATAACTCTACCCGTATGACTTTGGGCGAAGCACAGATTCGTAATGAGCTTCGGTCAGATAACACCGGAGCTATTTTCAGTCGTCAGATTGATGAAAAACTCACTCCGGTAATCCGCCGGTCGTTAGCGATTCTCGAGGAAGATGGGGAATTAGGTGTCGAGGCGGGATCCGAGTTGGATATTAAAATGCTCGCCGCGGGTAAGAGGCCTTTGCTTATACCAGACGAGATTCTTGAACTTCGGGATCAGGGGGTCGAGATATACCCCATAGAATTCATTTCTCCCGCAGCGCGGATACTGCGGTCAGAAGAGACACGTGGTATGATTTCGCTGTGGCAGTTTGCAGCGGGGTTTAGCGGGGTGGTACCGGAATTGTTGCTTTGGCTGGACAAGAAAAAGACGATGCCGATAGTGAGAGATTTGTACGGGGCACCGCCAGATGCGATTGTGTCAGAGGAGGAGTTTGAGAAGGCGCTTGCCGCGTATCAGGAATCCCAGGCAGCGGCAGCTCAGATGCAGCAAGCGCAGATAGCGGCAGAAGTAGGGGCCAAGCAAGGCTCAGCGGCCCAACAGAACGCCCAAGCAGAGGCGACACGAGCCGGGATGAATGGTTTGACAAATGGCGGGGGTAATCCCTACGCCTCTATGGTGATGTGATGACAGACGCAGAGGGGATGGAGAAAAAACGTCAGGAGTTGAAAGAAGCACGCGAGAAAAAACAGCGGGAGGAAGAAGCCGCTCGATTGGCGATCAACGGAGTGGACAATCCGAACGTAAGGATGGTTCTGAAATATGTGATGCAACTATCCGGATATGCGATCAACCCGGTAGTTATCGGATCTGATGGGGAAGTAAAAACGACGTCATTGGAGTATAATGTCGGTCGTCAATCGGTCTATCACGATTTGCGGCGTTTAATGACCGCGGAGACAAAAAACACAGTCGAAAGGAGTGAGTAATGCTAGAACCTACAGGAACGCCTCCGGCGGGTACCCCGCCAACAGGAACGCCTCCGGCGCCGGCACCCATAACATCCGAATCTCTCGGAGCGATTCAGGGCGACGGATTTCGGGCGTTATTGCCTGAGGAAATCCGTAGCAAACCTTACGCAAAGAATCTCAATACCTTTGGCGATCTCGTTAAAGGTTTTGACGGAGCCCAGGTACTTTTAGGGCAACGGGCGGTCCCGGACGAGAACGCGACGGATGAACAGTGGAACGCGTTCCACGTGAAACACCGGCCGGCAGACGCAGGGGCATACAAGGTCCCTCAGATCGAGGGGGTTCCTCCGGAGTTTGTTCAGAAGGCGGGGGAGAGCAAGGAACTAAGGGCGATTATCCATGCAGCGTCAGCGAGTCCGTATCAGGCAAAGATTTTGATGTCCGGGTTGCTCAAGACACTTTATACGGCAGATCAGAAAGCGACACAAGCGCGTGATGCGTCGTTCACCAAAATGGCTACTGAGTTCTTTGGCGATAAGAAGGACGCGATTCTCGCCAACGGGAAATCTTATCTCGCAGCAAACCTTCCTGAGAATGTGAAGCCTCTGCTCGCCAATATGGACGACAACCAGCTTGCGGTGGTTCTTGCAGCGATAGACACGACGGTCAAGAAGTTTTCTGGCGAGGATCCGTTCCGTGGGGGCGCGGCGGGAACCGGCGGGACAGGCGGTGAAACCAAAGAAACCCTTGTCGCTCAAATGCAGACTATTATGCGTGATCCTTGTTGGACGGACCCGTTTAAGGATCGCCCGAAACACGCGGAGTTAGGTCAAAAGATGGATGTCATCCGCGGGAAACTAAAGAAGTTGCAGGGCGGGGGGTAAAAATATTTCTTGACATTATTTGTTGTTGTGGTAAGAATGTGTTATCAGCGACGTCAGGAGTAACCGTCCGGTGTAGGAAGCCGGGCAGCGGTGAAAGTGGCAACTGAAATCATTATTCGGGTTGAGACGTCCGGGGGAGTAAAACCGGGGATCGTGGAAAACTTGAACGGAGACGTTCGAAGTTCACAGTAACCGGGAGAAGTCATGTCTTACGATGTGGTCCAGATTACCGAGTTTAATGCTGCTCTGGATGTCCAGGAACAGCAGATGACTTCCCGCCTTACGCCTTACGTGGTTCGGAAACCCATCAATGGCGATGATTTCGCTTATGACGGGCTTACCGAAGTTCAGACGTATCGTGCGAACGGCAGGAATCCCGATATTCAGCCCGTAGAGGCTCAGTTTACCCGGCGTAAAATGTCCCGGGAAAGAGTAGTAGTGACGCTCCTTGTTGATAACAAGGACGTTCGTGGTATGTTGACTGATCCGCAGAGCCAGCTTGCTGCTCTGTGTATCGCGGCGGTGGAGCGTGAGACGGACCGTGTGATCTATGATGCGATGTTTGCAGTCGTATATACCGGTCGTAATTTTGCAACCGAAGTTACGGCAGCGAACGATGGTATTTTTTCTGTGGACGCGTCTACCGCGTTTACGTACGAGAAGTTGCTGGAGATCCGGGCTAACTTCATCGATGCTGAAGTCGGAAACCAGGGTCAGGTTCCCATTGTCATCGGTGTTTCCGGTGACGAGCATACTGATCTGATGAGTGAAGTCGAGCTCACCAGCGGGGACTACACTACTCAGTACGTCATCAACAAAGGCATTATCACCAGTGCAATGGGCATGGATCTGGTGGCCTTTGGCGCCGGTACATCTATCACTGATCCGATTCTTGAGATCGGGGCCGATACGTACCGCTATTCCTTCGCTCTCGCGCAGAAGGGCGTCGCGCTCGGTATTTCGCTTGACCGGAAAGTTGAAGTCAAAGACTATCCGACCAAGATCGAGACGAGCATTATTAACGTTATCAAAGAGCTTGGCGCCGTTCGTACTGCTGGCGTCCGGGTTCAGAAGATAAAGCTCACCGCATAAGAAAGGAGTAGATAAATGTCTGCGTACAACGATTTTGTTACTCAGAATGCTTCGAGTAAAGCCGTTGATGCCGATGTATCCGCTCGTTTCTGCGGTGCAACGGTAAAGAAAATCCTTTTCTCTTTCGAAAAGGCCGCAGGGGATGTTGATGCTTCCGTGTGGAGAGTAGGTAAGATATCTCCTCAAGCGAAAATTGTGCAAATAACTCTCGCAGTTGATGCCATTACCAGCCTCACGGATATCGATATCGGGCTCTATAAGCCGTTAGAAGTCGGCGGTGCCGAGATTGATAAGGATTGCTTCAAAGATGGGCTTGATCCACACACCGGTATCTCTACGCTTACCTCTGAATATCTGGTAGCGATAGCAGATGTCGGTAAAGAGGCGTGGCAGATCGCGTCTATTGCCGCTGCCGATGTGGATAAATACGGCTCGTTTGATATCGCCATTACCGGTAACACCGCAGGTGCGGATACCGGCACTATTTCCGGCGTTATCGAATATGTCGAGTAAGATCGAGAGACGGGTTTAAGAACGAAAGCGAGGGATAAGTTATGAGCGCTCCAATATCACCGGTGGAAGTTTGTAACTTATCCCTCGATCTTTTACGTCATAACACTCTTGTTGAGAGTATTGACGACCCGGTAGGTGATGAAGAAACGTTGGCCGCCCGGTGGTATGATGCTACTCGTAGATCGGTTCTTCGTATGTTCCCCTGGAATTTCGCTCGAAAAAGGGCTACTCTTGCAAGAGACGCCACGGCCCCGGCATTTGAGTATGCTGACGCATACGTCCTCCCAAACGATTATGTGAATTATGTTTACATAGGGGACGACCCGATAAACGACCCTATTCGAGAGTTTGTTATTGAGGGAAGGCGGCTACTTATCGATAATGAAGGCGCAGTGTCCCTGAAAATGTGCTACGTTTGGGATATCGAGGATGTGGCGACCTTTGACCCCATTTTTCTTATGTTTTTGGTAGGTGAGCTTGCCGTGATGTTTGGGAATTCCCTTACCGGGTTGAATAAAAGTATCACGGCGATGGAAAAATTTCGCGATCGTTGGGAAGCCAAAGCTCGGGCGAAGAACGCGCAAGAGAACCCCCCTAAAGTAATTTTTAATAGCCCCCTATTGAACGCCAGGAGTTCAGGACGCAGATCAACGGCGTCTGACGGCGTCCACCTTTTCACATGAGTGTAAATTTTTTCCAAAACAATTTTGCGTCGGGGGAGCTTTCTCCTACAGTATGGGGGCGCATAGACAGGCCGTTTTACAAAAGCGGTCTTGAGATTTGTAAGAATTTCACCCCTCTTTTGACCGGGGGCTGCCGGTTTCGTCCGGGTACCCTTCATAGTATTCATACCCGGTTAAACAGCGATGCGTGGGCTACGCCTTTCAGGTTTAATATCGAACAGGCATACAGCCTTGAGTTTACTGATTACAAGATCCGTATTCACCACGACGGTGGAGTTACGCTCGAGACTGCGAAAAATATTGTTGGTGTTTCGCGAGCGAATCCGGGTGTAGTTGAGGTAACCGGACACGGGTTTTCTACCGGTGACGAGGTTTACTTCACCGGTGTTGGCGGAATGACGCAACTTAACAGCCAATTTTTTCTTGTGGTGTACATTGGGGCAAATACGTTTTCCCTCAAAGATATTGATGGGAACGCCATAGATACGACGGATTTTGATGCGTTTACCGCGGGAGGTACAGTTGCTCGAGTGTATGAGATTGCGTCTCCGTACACGGCAACGGAGGGACCGCAGATAAAGTATTGTGGTACCGCTGATCTTATGTATATTTTTCACCCGAATAGGGAACCACGGGTACTTATTCGGGCTGGGGCTACATCTTGGTCAGTTGCCGCGTATACCCGATATTCGGCAGATCTGAATATTACAGGTATCACGCAAGCAAACCCGGGGGTGATTACTACCGCCGAAGTTCATGGTCTTGCGAATGATGATAGGGTGTACATTGCCCAAGTTGAGGGTATGATCGAGCTTAATAAGACGGAGTATTTGGTGGTGTATGTTGGCGCGAATACCTTCAGTCTCAAGACTCTTGCCGGAGCAGCGGTGAATACATCGGCATATGTAGCGTACACAGAAGGCGGGAAAGTATCGCTTGTCAGGGACGCGCCTTTGACTATTACCGGTGTCACGAAAGCTGATCCTGGAGTGGTAACAATAAATACCCATGGTCTTGCCACAGGAGATAAAATCTATATTTCCGGCATAGTCGGCATGACAGAATTGAACGGATTATTCTTCTGGGTTAAATACGTCAATGCAAATACCTTCAGCCTCACTAATGAACTCGGAGAGGATATTGATACATCTGGGTACACTACTTGGTCGTCAGACGGTACAGTCGAATTGATCCGAGGTCCGTTTACCAAGATAGATGATTTTCCTGGAGCGGGGGGTTTTTACGGAGGCCGGATGGCGGTAGGTGGGACTAACACTGATCCGGATGTGTTTTGGCTTTCTCGTGGTCCGGATCCGAATACTGGGGAGGCGGAGTATGATGATTTCTCTCCCGGGGTAGAGGACACAGACGGCATGGTGTTTATACTCACCGCGCAAAATTTCCAGGCACACCGAATATACTGGTTCAGTGGTAATGAGAAATTTATGATTATCGGGGCTTCGAGTGGTGCGTATAAGGCAAACGGTGGGCAGGACGGTATTGCAATCACGCCTACATCGATTGACGTGAATCTTGTGGCGAGTGTCGGGGTTGCGGACATGATGCCCGTGTTAGTGGGTACGCAGACGTATTATATCGAGCAGGGTAGTTTAACGCTTAGAAGTTTTGGGTATACGCTTACGGAGGATTCGTATAAGGCGTTTGACAAGAATATTATAGCTGACGAGATCACTACGGGCGGGATTGTTCAGATAGCCTTCGCAAAAGGGCGGCCGGATATGATATACGCGATCCGGGATGATGGGGTGCCGTTGTCGTGTACGATTTTGGAGTCGGACGACGTAGCGGGGTGGGCACGGATAGCTCTTGGCGGGGATGGGAAAGCCCTTAGTGTTGTGGTAGAACCACGTGTAGTCGGGCATGATCAGGTAGGGTTTATAGTAGAGCGTACGATTGACGGTGCCACGCGTAGGTATGTAGAGTACATATCTGAGGACCCCATAGTATTGGATTCATCTGAGTGTTTCACAGGCGAGGATAACGAGGATGATGATACCCTGCGGTACAGGAAATTAGTGTTCGAGCAGCAGAAGGAATTTGTTCGACTCGACAGCGCTTTAGTTCTCGACACCACACAAACAACTACCCTTACGCTTGCCGCGCTTACTGGGGCGTCGGTGGTGGCTACAGCAGGGGCGTCGGTGTTCACGGCGGACAGTGTCGGGCAGTTTATATTCGCTAAGTATCTTACCGGAGACGAAGCGGGCATTGCGGAGATCATCGAATACACTTCCGAGACAGAAGTTGTTGTAGAGATAAAGCAGACATTCACAAGTCTCACGTTCGCGTCCGGCGGCTGGTATCTCACAGTGACAGAGATCGGAGGGTTGGGGCATCTTGAAGGAGAAGAGATCGGGGTATTGACTGATGGCGGCGTGCACCCTAACGAAACAGTAGCAGATGGGGGTGTTACGCTGGATTACCCGAGTCGGTATGTGATTCTTGGGTTACGATATACCGGAATAGGACGATCGTTGGATCAAGAGGTTACTGGAGTGCCGGGTACGATCCAGGCTCGGAGGCGTTCTGCGGAGCAGATGTTTGTTAAGTTGAGAAACACCCTTGGAGGGAAGTTTGGTATGTCGCTCAAGGGCTTGTACAAGCTCACGGAGTTGCTATATCGGCGTTCGAGCGCAAGTTATTACGATATGCCGCCCACATTGTTTTCGGGATTAAAGCCGGTACCAATACAGGATGGGTATGCGAATGAATCACGTTTTGTTTTTGTACAGGATCAGCCACTTCCGATGGAGTTACTCGCGGTGATACCTTCGGTTGACGTTGGGGAGGAAGAATAATGGCAGGATTCGGAGGGGCGTTACAGGCCGGCGGTAGTTTAATTTCTGGTTGGTCGTCTTTATTATCTGGGTTGGAGAATTCGTCTTTGCTCAAGGAGCAGGGGGCGCTAACTCGAGACGATTATTACAAACAGGCTGCGTTAGTACGAGATGAGGGACATCGTATCCGGGCGAAGCAGACTATGGAATACGTGAGTTCAGGTGTTGAGGTAGTAGGCACACCTCAGATGGTCCTCCGAGATACCCTGCGTCAATCTCTGAAACAGGCAAAGTCACTTGAAACGACGGGTGTAAATATTGAGACTTTGTATCGTAGAAAGGCTAAAACGGCAAAACGAGAAGGATACGCGGCGTTTGCGTCGAGTATTCTTCAGGCAGGAGCGGCATTGGCATGAGAATCACACAGTACGATAGAAAAAGCCTTTCTCCTCAAGCAGTAGGCGTCCCGGGTGAAAGCCGTGCGGGGGAGATCATAGGTCGGGGGGTATCGGCTTTAGGCGCTGCCCTCACCCAGCGGGAAGAAGCGTCAGATAAACTCTCTGCTTCTCAGAGATTTGGAGATTTTCAGTTCGAGTATGGGGCAAAAAAGATAGCGATGCAGCAGGAGTATGCGGATCGACCGCTTGAGTATCCCGCAGCAGTAAAGAAGGTTGCTGAAGATATGACGACAGAGTTTGGAAAGAGTTTGAACGGACGGTCATTTCAGCATTTCAAACAGCTCACAGGTTCAGCTATTGCGCAGGATAGCGAGGCGCTTGCTACGTGGTCGTATCGTAGGGATAACGAAATCCAGGTAGGTAAGATCACAGACATAAAACAGAATATTGCTCTCCGTGCTGCGACGGTAACAGGGGCAGACGGGTTGCGAACGATATTATCGGATTTTAGTAAGGCGAGTGTGGAAGCAACTCAAATGATCGATGCCGATTTTGATGCAAAACTCACAGAAAAGTACGTCGATCTGGCTAAGAAGAACGCCATGTTTTCCCAGATATACGCCCGGCCGATGCAGGTGTATCGGGATCTCGAGGGCGGGGTGTATAAAGGGCTCCTCACACCGGAGGAAATAAGTGATTTTACCGCGAAAGCCCGAAACGCTATCTATAATCGAGCAGAGGACGATAACTACCGCACAATGTATATGGCGCAGGGTAAATTACTCGACTTTCAGAAGGGGTTAGATGATGGGAGTGTAACGATCACAGACCTCATTGTTGAACGCGAAGCGGCGTGGGCGAATAAGGATCAAAAAGATGTGAATGGGAAACCAGTGGTTCCGGTGGACTACGTAAGCGGGCTTGATAATCTCATCAATACTGTGATGTACTCCAAGATGCGGTTGCCAATGAATAAGGACGCTGCCAAGATTGTGCTCGACAAATTCGACACTGACTGGGATACGTATTTATTGGCTAAGAAGGATCGCAATGAGCAGCCAAACGAAAAAGATATCGCGAAAGAGCTCTCCCTTTACGCGAATCTTCTTTCGCTGTACCAGAGCGGCACGATTATGAAATCGGATTTTGACGAGAAATCGACTATTATGCGTACAAAATTGGCTCTTAAGAAGGGTCAGGTTCCCCGGGTGAAATCGTTTGATGACGTAGTGGAACAAGCAGGTACAGTCCCGAATCTGTGGTGGAGGAAGCCGGGTAACGATGTAGTGAGCCTTGGGTATTCGATGATTAAGGACTTCGTGGATAAAGGATACGCGGATCCGGACGTTCGTAGAACGCTCAAAGCTCAGATGCTTGCTCAGTACCACCAAGTTATCGAAAACACGCCAGAAGAGGAATGGAAGAATCTAAAGACTGAGAACGAGCGGATGGCGTACGCCAGGAAACGAGTTCTCGGAGTAACCGGACCGAAGGGTGAGCAGATTCCCGGAGTGGCACAACAGAATATGAAGTACACCGATCCGGTCAGTAAACGTCAGATAGTGGTGGGGGACTCAGTGTCCCAGAACGGAGCAACCAAGATTCTCTCCGGGTTCGACAGTACCTCCGGCCGTCCAATCTGGGGGCTTGCTCCGGGAACGGAAGGTAAGCAGGTCAATATCCGGGGCAGGGTGTATAAGGTCACAGGTATTCGTGAGGATGGGGAGTTTTTACTCAAGGAAGTGAAGGATGGACGAAAATAACGATGCGTTGGCTCCAGGGATCGTAGAACCCCCTGAATCGGAAGCTATCACGATGTCCGACGCGCTTGCCGCGCCGGAAGGGGATAGCCCTGTAGTCACAATGTCGGAAGTCGAGACAGGCGAGCCTCCTGCGCCTCGTATTCCATCTATAGACGACGAACACCACGGAAGGTTTTTACAGGACTTCGGTGACGCAATCTACAATGAGATGCTCAATAGCGCGATCCGGCTTGGGGGGTCAACATCAGGTGCGATAGCAGGCATCAATAACGTCATAGGAGCTATAACCGGTCTGAACGCGTTCAAGGTGTACAAGGAAACATTCGTTGCACCCGGGCAGGAACTTGCGGGTGCCGCACGTGAGGTAGCTCCGGGGAGAAACTCCTTTGAACAGCAGTATTTTGGGCTTATTGACGCTATTGGGTCTCTTGTGCCCACGATTCCCTTTGATGTAATGACTGGCGGAGCCACAAAATTGGCGCTCACTGGCCGCGTGCTGCCCCAAATGGAGCGGGCTTTGAGCCGGATCCCCGACTTTGCTCTCGGATCAGGCTGGAGAGGTATGGTAGAGGGCATACAAAGGGCAGGGGGCGTTTCTGAAGGTGTGGTAGGGGGAATGATTGGTGCGGCAGAAAACGTGGCATGGAGCAGCCTCTTTGCCGCAAGCGGGGTCGGTTTGATGGGTATTGGCAAGATGGCTTCCCTGGGTATGGCTCAATCGTTCTATTCAGCGGCAAAGGAAGGCCGATTGCCTTCCGGCCAGGAGATCGCGGATTCCACAACCCAAGCAGCAATGTTGGGGGTAGTCTTTACGGTGCTTCCACACCTTGCGGAAGGAAGCCGGGTTGGGGCAGAGAAACGGGTGCTGAAATGGTACGGGAAAAGGGCGGAGGCTGTGAAAGATCCCGCCGAGATCACCAAAATTGTGGGGGATTTGTTCAGCGACACTCGCATCCGCCCTGAGATACGCGAATCTCTCGCACAACCTTTTCTGGATATGATGGATGCGAGGGGGTCTATCGCCCCGATGGAATTTCGTTTCGGTATGTGGAAGGACCGTTCAAAACTCCGTATGTATCGTGAAACGATGGAGCGCAACATAGAGAACGTAGCAGGCCCGGACGCCAAAGCAGTTCAGGCGGAAACGACCGAGCGTATAAAAGAGAATGAGACTGCTCGCGCTCGGTGGCAATCAGCGATCATGCGAGATGTCCGCGGCAAAGAAATCGTTGGCAAAGGCATCCGCCCGGGTACAAAAGAATCCGCCCTGATGATGCGTTACGGCGAAGGGCGTATGACCGAAAAGGAACTTCAACTCGCATCCCCGGACAAGTGGGGGGAGATAGAACAAGCGGCGGCATATTGCCGTCGTGTATACGATCAGTCGCTTGACGCCCATAATGCGGTGCGGGCAAAGTACGGATACGACCCTATACAGAAACATCCGAATTATTTTCGTCATTTTCAGGAACTTAATCTTGCAAACGAGATGTTTGGTATCATGCTTGGCGGCAAGAAACCACCGACCGAGATAGCCGGCGTATTAGATCGGGCGAAATACGGCAAACCGTTTTCGTCAGTTGAGTACGAACGCACAGGTGGGCCATTTAAAGAGGACGGGGTATACGCTCTTCAGAATTACATCAAGGCAGCAGGACAGCAGATATTTCATCTTGACAGTGTTCAGCGTGTACGTGCGCTCGAGAACGCAATCAGGAAACAGGCTCTTGTAAATGAAACACAGATTCGTAATGGTATTCCGGTGGCGAAGTTAGATCTTTCTAATTTTGTTGAGAATCTTACTCAGTACGCGGACATTCTTGCCGGGCAGCCTACGGCGCTCACTACTGCGGTGAAGCGAAACGTAGACCGTCCGCTTGTTGCGGGTATACGAGCGTTACAGAGAAACGTCGTCGCCAATATGATAGGTGACAACATTTCTGCTACGTTTATGAACTTGCTGCCTGTTACACAAGGTGTGGCTACTACGAACCTGAAGGCACTCGTGAAGGGCATGGTGTCGTCATTGGCACATCTCCATCACGAGGCGCCGTTTGAGTTTGACGGGGTGAGAAGCGAGTTTTACGACCGCAGGTATCCGGTGGACTTCCTCCCGAAGAATTGGGTTGAAAGCGCAGTAGAGCATAGCTTCATACTTCCCAAAGTGTTTGACCGTTTTATGATTCAGACGCTTATTGCGGGGAAGTATTATGAAGGCCGTGGGCAGGGGTTGAACCCGAGAGATGCAATGAAGGCGGCGGATAATTATACTGTCCGTGTTGTGTCAGATAGGACGAAGGGGCAGCTTCCGAATCTCATGTCCGAACCTGACCTGAAGATCGTCACAGCCTTTCAGACAGAAATCAATAATCTTTGGTCATGGATGGCGCACGACGTGGCGGGGGATAACAAAGTGTTGTTGCGTACAAAAGTAGGACAGATGGCGGTATTTGCGGTGGCGTGTAACGTTATCAACAATTTGTATGAGAAAATGATGGGTCGTCGTCCGCAATTTGATCCGCTCTATATCCTCGGTACGTTGTTTGGGGTGACGAAATCGGGGGTGAACAGAGGTTTCCTGGACCGGGTGGCTCCAGCGGGCAAAGAGTTCCTGGGTAATGTGCCTATGGGGAACCTTTTTATTGACGGCGGTAGGTTTCCGCTTCCGTCTACGCTCCCTGATATGAATGTGGTTCTCCAAGACCCAGAACATCGAGCGATGTCAGAGTTTCTCAAGCCTGTATTGTATTGGCACCCCTTCGGTGGTGGTGGTCAGGTAAGAAAGACCTGGGAGGGCGTGACTGCGTGGAACCGTGGGTATGTAGCCACGCCGTCTGGGAACGTAAGATACGAGGTGGCAAAGGATTTTGCTAACTTTGTGAGGGGGTTTCTGTTTGGGAAGAATTCGTTTCCCGAAGCCGTGAAGTATTGGGCCGAACCGCCGGAGGAAAGGGATTGACAAATAGGTTTTTTGTGGTAGCCTAATTTCAGGAGGGAAGATGTATAAGCGATGGATACATAATGTTATTGGGGGGTTGATAGTCGGGATAGGGATTGCAGTGGGCATTGCTTTTGCCACTGTCACAGGTACGTACACGCCTTCCCGGGTAGCTACTGATGGTAACACCACTGAATTTTCTTTCGATTTTAAGGTTCCCGCCCAAGGGGATCTTGTTGTTCAACTATTGAACGGCACAACTCTTGCTGCTACAAACCAAACTCTCGGATCAAACTATACCGTTACGCTTAGTAAGTCAACACCAGGCGGGCATATTGATTTTCTTTCTGCACCGGCTGCGGGTCAGTATGTGCAGTTATATAGAGAGGTTGACGCCACTCAACCGACTGATATCCCCTCTGGCGGGCTGTTGCGGGAAGTACAGATCGAGAACGCTCTTGACAGGAACGTGTTGCTTATTCAGCAACTTCAGGAACAATTAGACCGGAGTTTAAAAGTTGCGATTGGCGAGACGGTTCCGGCGGACTATTTGGGTGACGCAGAAACAGCGGCGGCTGAGGCTCAAGGGTACTCGAATACTACTCTGGGGTATGCGAATGAGGCGTCGGCATCGGCCGCAGCGGCTGCGGCGAGCGCGGAAAGCATAGATTTCTCGAAAGACAATTCTACGGATCTTGATGGTGAATCGGCGAGTGATGATACGGTTCCCACGCAACTGGCAGTACGAACTTTTGTGAATTCGCGGTACCCCATTGGGTGTATCTACACAACTACAGTAGCGACGAATCCCGCAACGGTGCTTGGGTTTGGTACTTGGGAAGCGTTCGGGCAAGGTCGAGTATTGGTGGGCATAAATGCAACTGATGCGGATTTCGATACAGTCAACGAGACTGGCGGGGCTAAGACGCATAATCATACAGTTACAGGGACCACAGACGATTCCACTGGAGGCGCCACTCAATCAGGTACCGGAGTGGATAGAGCACCAGCTCATACGCATACAGTAACGGGAACCTCGAATACAACGTCGAATGTTATGCCATATATCGTCGTGTATTATTGGATTCGTACAGCATAAAACTAACAGGAGGATTGGATGAGAAAGGTACTTGCGGTAGTTTTGGGGTTTCTGATATTGGTGACGGGGGTGGTATTTGCAGGTACGTCCGTAAAAGACGGCGTGAGTATCACGACAGAACCGTCGTCAATATATTTCCGGGAGGACTACTCGGACGACGAGTCCGTAGTTCCGGTGTCAGACGATTATCCGCTTCCTGTGGCGACAGGAGTAGAACGCGCAGGATCGTGGGCGACTGCGCGAACGAACGTGGTAGCGAATGACACTGCTACGACATACGGCACAGCGGATACAGGAAACTTCTCCGTGTCAGGATATAATCACGTGAGGTTTCAAATATTCCCCAAAGCTACTACGGACAGTGTTGCGTTTGCCTGTGGCACGGCGACGCCAGTAACAAATCCGTACTACGGATATACGCCGACCGTTACGGTTACCGGATACTCGACTACAGCGCCGTATACGTGTTATTGCGACACGAACGGACAAACTGTGATGTTTCCTCGCTTTACTGCACTCTCGTCCGGCGCGAATGTGACGGCGGTAAAATACCAGGGGTATAACTGATGACATGGAAGGCGGCGGGCCGAACGGCGCGTAGAATGTTGGGGGGACTGTTTGCAGTCGTGTTGTGTGTTACGAATTGTTTCGCTCAATCAGCCGTTACGAATCCCATCGTCCACCCGAACGAGATCCACAAGAACCTTGTGCATTTGAACGAGGTCCATCCGACCGCGCTCGAGAAACTGGAAGCGATAGGTGGGCTTACCTTCTACAAGGATTTCACACGTATAGCTCCGGGGACGTATTCAGCGGCCGGGTATGCGGGGCTATTAGACGCCGATTTCGCTATGGGTTCCCCCGTAGCCACCTTCACCTCCACCGATGGCAACTTCACCATCACCAGTGCAGGGTATCAAGCCACCACTGCCAACGATGAGGTTTTGAAATACCTGATAGCCGGAAACCGCACAGCCGCAACTGAAACGATTGTGATAAAGTTTACGCCTACGGGGGATTTTGCGAATGATGGGGTGGGAAGATTTTTAACAGATACGGATACAAAAAGAAGATGGCTAGATAAATTAAGCGCTGGAACAAGAATAAATTCAAGACCTAATTCAAGCGATAATTCGGGGGTGCAAGCCGATTCAACTACAACTCCATTGGACGGTGTTGCATATGTGGTATGTTCATCATATCAACACGCCTCTCCTTATATATCAGTTTATATAGATGGTTCTGGTCAAGCTACATATACGTTAGGAGATTATACAACTCCTGCTTGGGGAACAAACTTCTATGTTGGGTCTGATAATAGTGGAACATTCCAAACTAATGGTCGTATTGCAAAAATTGCATTTTTCAGTCGTCCATTTTCATCAAGCGAAGTTTTAGCGACATACAACTTAATGAAATGAAAACAATATTAATTATACTATTTTTATTATTACTTTCTCCAGTGTGGGGAGCGTTAATTGATACTAACGCCACAACTGAAACCCAAGCACTATATACTCAACTCCAAAACGCACAGGGGAACTATATCTATTGGGGAATACAATCAAACGTTAATGGAAGTGTTGTCCAAGATTCAGAGATATATAAAATAACAGGAAAAAGGGAATATGTTTATGGTGATGATTTTATGAGTTCGGCATGGTATGATTGCGAAACTTTTATTCCAGATGCAAGAAAAAAGTTGTTAATTAAACACTATAGAAATGGTGGAATAATCACCATGTCGTGGCACATGAAAAATTATCACACAGATAGAATGGCACAATCTGCTTGGGATACTTCAGCAGGTATTTCTTATATATTGCCTGGTGGAGATGATAGGGCAGAATATTTAACAGCTTTAGATACGTTTGCAACATGGTGTAATAATTTTAAAGATGACAGAGGAAATCTTATACCAATAATTTTTAGACCATACCATGAAAACGATAAGGAATATTTTTGGTGGGGAGCAAATTGGAATACTGATGCTGAATATGTTTCATTGTGGCAGGATTTAGTTACTTATCTACGAGATACTAAAGGTGTTCATAACTTAATATATTGCTATTCTCCACAAGTTATCAGTGGAACATATGAATATACAGGAGTTTTATATCCAGGAGATACTTACGTTGATATATTTGGGATAGATAGATATTCAAATGATGATAATATAACAAACCATATCACAAGATTTGGATTAACTTCTGATGAAGCAGAATCAAGAGGAAAAGTATTTGCTATCGTTGAAGGACTTAGAAATTTAGTTACTGCACCTAAAGATGATTATTGGACATGGTATTCAAATCAGATATTAAATAATACATCTGCAAGTAGAGCAGCTTGGGTATTAACATGGTTATCTCCAACATGGGGTCCAAGCACGACAAGAACAGCCGAAGCCGCCGATTTCCTCACCATGTCCCAAAACCCAAAAATAAAGTTTTTACAATATAAAACGCACCTTGGCAAAGGCACCTACGGAAAAGGCACATGGAACTGACTGCGGAAATTATTGGCATGGATGGGTAAATCGTGGAGGATAGATGGGAAACGATAAGGAGGAGTTACAAATGGGCATTAAAGAGATTTTTACAGCGGCAGAAAAGTTGTATGGTAACATGGTAGCGGTAGATGCGCAGCTTCAACTGATGGTGCAGAGTGCGAAGAAACGCTCTGAGGAACTTGACGAACGCGAAGCAAAAGTTAAAGAGATCGAATCCGCTGCTTCTGCGCTTGCTCAGGCCAATAGTCTTACTCTTGCGTTAGAACAAAAAGGGATTGATGTTGACAACGCCCGGGCAGATTTTGAGAATTACAAGCGAATTGAGCTTGAAAAAATTGCCAAAGAGGCTGGTAAGTTGGCGGTGTTACGCGATCAGGAGGCTCAACTTAGGAAAGACCGTGAGGCTTTTCAGATTCTTGTTTCTGATCTGGAGAGAGAAAAGAACGACTATCGTAAACGTATCAAGGCTGAACTCATCGCGCATTTTAAAAACACCAAAGGCGCAGTGGAGGCATAAGTGGATCTAAAAAACGGGTTCTACCGAGATTTACCGTATTGGAAAAAGCTCTACGATTACGGCGAACGTACTGACGGCCAGCCGGTATATCGCGGGTACGCTACTACGGATACGGCGAACGAAGATTTGGCGTGGATAATCTTCTTTTCCAAATACAACGACAGCGGGTTTTTGACAGAAGAATATTGTCTTGAAGGCGCTTGGGATAATCGTGTAGCGTTATTTGCGGAGTACGCGGTATGATAAGACGAGTAATAGCGGGGGGAATGGCGTTTCTCTTAATTTTTTCTTCGGTATCCCTTTTTGCTGAAGATAAGTATAAAATGCGCCATAATCCCCAAACCGGTAGAGGTGATTGGGTGCTTGACGCAGCAGCATCCGGATATTCTACTATCGCCGGTAGTGCGGAATATAATTTCACAAACAATGATTTCAATGGTACTGGTGATTTCACTACTACTGGTAACTTGACGGCTACCAGTTTAACCCTTACCGGTGACGGCGACAGTGAAGTCGATGGCAATTTGACCGTTGTGGGTAACGTCTCTATAGACGGTAACTTTATCGGCAACGGCTCACTACTTACCGGCATATCCGCAGGGTACACCAATTTGGCAGAGTTTGTCGCTCAAACTGCCTGGCGGATATTCTATTCTGACGGTTCTGGTGATGTGAAGGAATTGGCACTTGGGGCGGACGGTGAATACCTGAAGTCAAACGGTGCTTCTGCTATACCGTCCTGGGCCGCTCCTTCCGGTGCGGCGCATGACGCTGTAACGGTAAGCAATACCTCAACGGTAAACCTCACCTTATCCACCCAAGCACTTACCGCTACCGTCAATGCTACGTGGGCGGCTACCAAGCAAGCAGCAGACGCAGACCTTACTACTTGGGCAGGCGTTACCCCAAGTGCCAACGGTCAGTCATTGGTAGCGGCGGCAAACTATGCGGCAATGCGTGGACTTCTTGATTTGGAAGCAGGGACAGATTTCTACGATATGTCAACGGCGAACTCAACCTTTATGGGTGCGGCACTTCTTAAAGACCTTGTTACCACAGCCCCATTGACAGGTGGAACGGATAACATCTTGCCTGGAGCTGATAGCGATGTAACGCTTGCGCTTACCCTTACGGGAGATGTGGTAGCAACAGCCCCCATCTTAATCAATGGCACTACCTCGGTAGACAATATTATCCCCGGAGCAGATACAGATTATACACTTTCAATCAATATGCTTAAAGATTTGGTTACGACTGCACCGTTGACTGGTGGAACTAATGATATTTTACCCGGCACGGATTCTGACGTTACCATCGCTATGGCGCAAGCAAACTCAACGACCGATGGGTATACTAACATGACAGATTATAAAACGAGCCATTCAAAGGGGTTCTTTGTTTACAATGTCACCGATTCGGATGATATACCTCTGTGGAAAGCCCCTGCTGCGATAACGATTACGGCGATACACGCAGTAAGCACTCTTGGCAACGTCAACTTTACCCTCGGTGAATACGATGCAAACGGAGCAAACGGAGCAGTTGTCGATAGTTCTTGGATAGCCACCTCGACCACAAACGCAAACGATGACGGAACTTTAAGCAACCCGTCGATAGATAGCGGTGATTGGGTGGGGATTATTATAAACAACGCAACGGCTAACGCAACATTGGCGGGTACATTTGAATATAATTATTAAACTATTATTCTTCCTCCTACTCCCTGCGATAGCGTGGGGGCAGGTTGCAACGAAAGGATTGATATGAGAAAGTTTCTTGCATTACTTCTTGTCCTTGTGACGGCTTCGGTATGTTTTGCTGATGTAACCGCAGAGATTATCGGAAACGATATTGACAGTAACGGAAACATCATAGTGAAAACGCAGTATAAAATTGACGGCGTTGAGGTCAAATCGCCGTATCCATTGCAAGACGGCAAGTCTTATTTTGTTACCCGGTATAACGTGGTCAATTTCGCAGGGATGAACACCACACAGATAGCCGACAGGATTAAGCAGGATATGACGGCATACGCACAGCATTTGATTACCAACAAGTACATCAAAGAAGAGAACGCTAAAGTTGATTTTAGGGAAATAATCGGTACTTCAATAACCCAAAAGACCGCAGATATACAGATTTCCAATACTACGGCATGGGAAGTATCAACCAATGGGACTAAAGTTGAAAAAACTATTTCTGCTGTTACTGCTGAGTAGCCTTTTAACAGGCACGGCACAGGCAGTTGATTACACGGCCGACGCCAACTGTAAAGGTGCTTGGTTGTTTACCGAAGGTAGTGGAACGACAGTTGATGATGCTTCGGCAAATTCCAATACCGCTAATTTTAAGGGTACAGGAGAACCAGCTTGGGATGCAACAGATGTAAATTTTCATACGTCTGGGTCTGCTCCAAACTCTGTTCATTTTGATGGTTCTAATGATTACATAGATTGTGGACAAGATGCGAGTTTGATTTTTGCAACCGATCATGCCCTATCCATAACGGCTTGGGTTAATAAAGATGGAACACAAACAGGCTGGCCGATTATAGCTGGAGTTAGAGACGCTTCTAATAATGGATATTGGTTAGAATTAACAAATTCTTATTTGCAAATGGTAACACATGATGCTGGCGGATTTTATCAAGCTACCGTAGCACATACAGCACTTACCGCTGGTACTTGGTATTTTATCTGCGGAAGGTTTCAAACAGGTTCAAATAACCAGGACTTATGGATAAACGGAGTAGAACAACATCAAGTAACGGGTTCATTTGATACCCCTACTTCTGCCACATACCATAATTTTTATATAGGTTACAACAGACCAGATGGAAGCTACTTCGATGGACTGATAACAGAAACATCAATATTTGATGATATTCTCACCTCCACAGAAATAAACGAGATATATGACTACGGACTTAAACCATCCGGCGGCACACCGGCCCGTCGGAGAATTATAATTATATCTAAATATGAGACTAACCATACCGCAAGTAATACTGATGATTATGCTTCTCGTCTTGGTATTTGCCCCAAGAGGGAAGAAGAAGTATATTGCTCGTAACACAAGGCAAGCATCTATAGTAATGAAGCAACGGCAAGATGCTGTACGGAATCGTATTGCTGAGGCACGGCAGATAAGGAAGTTATACGAAATGATCGAACAACGGAGGAGAACGCAATGGCGCACGACGCGGTGATGGATTTATGCCTCGAAAAGTTCCGGCAACTTGATAAACACATCGAAGAATCCGTCCCAGTGCGTGAGGATGTAACAAACGCCACGCTTGCTATTAAGCACCTACAGGAATCGTACCTCGACATGATCGTGCGGCTGGAAAAGACCGAGAAAGCCTTTATGGTTAAAATATCGAATATTGAGAATAGACTCCTGGACCGCCCCCCGGCATGGGTGGGGATAGCGTTCACGGTCATGGGGTCAATTATTACCGGGTTGGTGGTATATGTGGTGACGAAATGACCTACATTACCGAGAGAAGAAAACGCAACCGCTGTCCTGAGTGCGAAAGTGAGTTTCTCGAAATCGTGCTTGACCCGCTTCCGGCCGCCGGAAAACACAGTTTGCGGTGTATATCGTGCGGGCATACGTTCCCGGCACGAAGGTATGATGACGTAAAGGAGTTTCACGAACAAGCGAAAGAGTACGCATAACCAAAGGAGGAAACATGGCTGCAATAATTAAAGTCGTGACGTGGGTAATGGCGAACGGAGCTACGCTGTTAGGGTTGGTACAGGCGATAATTAAGGCTCTGAAAGAGTTGGCTACCGGAGTGGTGAACCTATTGAGCCTTGTAATGCCTAAGGCTGCCACAGCGAAGGCAGTTGAGAAGGTCAGGGCTGCGCTTAACGCTATTGACGATTTTATTGAGAAGATTAAAACTCACCTGCTTAAATGAACAATACTATATGGGCTGCGATAGGATCGTTTCTGGCTATCGTGATCGGCTTGTGGAAGTATTTCGGCCGGAAAGCGCAATACCGACGTACGCAGGCGGATAAGGCAAAGGAGATGCTCGATGACGCGCAGAAGAATAATGATGCTTCTGGCCGTGTGTTTGCTTGGCAGCGGATTAACCGGCTGCGCAAGAAATAGGCTTCTGCTCAAAGCTATCGACGGCAAAGACATTGTGCCGCTTAAAGCCGGCCAGACGTTTATACCGGATCGGGATGGGTGCTTTTATTCTCTCCAGGCTGAGGACGAGATTATGGACATATACCACGCGGAGGCTCAATAGATGGGAGCAGAATTCCCTTGACTTTTTTCACACCTATGGTATAAAGAATACCATGGGTACGATAGTAGATACTTTAACTAAGGGGGAGGGCAGGATGAACAAAAGGTGTGGGTTCTGGGTGTTGCTGGTGATGTTAGCGATTCTGGCGGTGTTTCAGTCGGTTGTTTTTGCGGCTGTCGGGCTGTTAGTCGACGGTACCAAAGAAGGCGTTTACGAAAATCTTGATCTCCCCCCGGGGTTCACAGTAACCAAGAGCGGGACAAAAGCTGATATGGGGGTGGATACCCTGATCGCGAGCATTGAGGAAGTGACTACATCGTCTGCAAATCCGGGTGTGGGGGCTGCGTCAATCACAGATCTTTTAACGCTGGTGACTACCAACGACACCGGTGGTTCGTCTGATGTACTAACTCTGGCCGACGGTACTATGGGCCAGTTAAAAATTGTGACTCTAAAATCGCATCTCGAAATGTCGGGGCTGAAAGTAACCCCAACCAATATTCTCGGCACAACTACTGATGTTCTTTTGAGCACTACCGGCGATAGCGTTACTTTTGTATTCGACGGAGATGCGTGGAACATACTTTCTACATCAGGAACCAGAGAATAGCCTTTTCCTCCCCCAAACCCACAACACCGGTTCCTGGTATGATCGTACCAGGGACCGGTGTTCTACTACAAGGGACGCCATGATCGTAACCCTTATACGTTTTGGACTGTTGGTGCTACCTATTTTTGTATGGCCAGGATTCGACACACGAGAGCCTAAGTTGATATTGGCTCTTTTTTTGTCCCTTATAATCGGGTTGTACGGCATCTATACCGGAAGTATCAAACGGTATCCTAACGTTTGGGTACTGGCGTTCCTCGCTTTTATCCCCCTGAACTATGTTCTCTCACCTCGTATAGACGTTTTCATTTCCGGGGTTCCTGTTGCTTCTTGGGTACTGCAAGCGTTTCTATTTGTGCTGGTATTTTTTCTGGGGCATTTAACAATAGCAGGTGGGGAATTCTCGGTTCCGGATACTGACCGCATCCTCGACACTGCGGTCACTTCTGGATTCATCAGTGCTGGTTTTGCGATAGGGCAGCTTTTGGGGTTCCGGCAATTCTTTGTCGGATCAGAAAAAGCAATCGCCGCAGCTATGGGAAACCCGAACGTATTGGCAGCCTGGCTTAGTATGCTGGTGCCTATTGCCCTGTACCGGAAACGCTATCTCCCCGCCATCGTCATAACCGTGGTTGTGCTTTTGACGAATAGCCAGATGGCGTATGGGTCGCTTATCCTGTCAACTATGTTCCTGTTGGGGACAAAAAATCGAGAGTTGCGGATACTGATGATTTCCGGAATCGTTCTCATAACCCTGGTATTGGCGTTCGGGTATTTCAGATCCTCAGCTATCAAATCCTTTGTGGGGGACAGCGGTAGGTTTGCCACGTGGGGGCGGATTATCAGGGACGTTCAGTCCCCCGTTATCCCCGGGGATCGGAATACTGATTACTCGATCACCGGACGTGGTTTAGGCAGTTTTCGCTATATGTTCCACACCCAGAACCCTGATCTGAACCCTAAGGAGCCTTTTTTAGAAGCCCACAACGACTATCTGGAGCTGTTATACAACGGTGGACTGTTCGGTCTGGGACTGTTTCTAATCGCGATCGTGACGTTCATGGTTTCTTGCTTCCCTCTCGACCGATTTCGGGCACATCTACTTGCGTCATTTTTATGTATAGCGATAAACGCCGGGGGGCTTTTTGTATGGCAGAATGGGGCTATAATTTTTTATACTCTCGTAATTACTGGGCTTCTAATCCAGAAAGGACCGTCTAATGCACCCACCACGATACGCCGAACAAACAGATATCCCGGAACTTGAATTGCTGGCTGGTGAGTTACTCCCCGATTGCCCGATACCTGAGTTTCGGGTGTCGGATCCTAATTGTTTCTGTGTTATTATCCATGGGGGGTACTTGTACGCCCAGATAGAGAAGTGGAATGGCAGTCGGGTTGTGTTTGTGATATCCGCCGCAGCGCTTCCTACTGCGCTTCCTGGGGACCGCAGAGCGGCTTACAATATGCTGGAAAGCTGGGCTAAGGAACGTGGGCTACCTCAGATATTGGCGCTTACCAAACACCCGGAGGTATTTTTGAAACGGTGGGATTTCCGGCTTGAATCGTTTCTCATATCTAAAGACCTTACATCCGCAAAACACAAAAAGTGATACTTGCCGCAGCGACCCAGTATCCCACCCTGAACCAGTCACCATACCACCCATACACTCCGGCAGCACAGAGATCCAGAACTATCAAAACCCAGGGGAATAACGTAGGTGGTATCATAAAGTAGATATTTGATATTCTAGCAACCGTTGTTCTGCGCCAACGCAGTATTCGGGCACGATTTCATACCCCGTCAAATCAAAACCAAGATCCCAACAAGCCAAAGCGATTGACCCGCTACCTAAGTGGGTATCTAATATGTGGTCTCCCTTCTTAGCGTATTTTTCGAGCAACCATTTATATAGCCCTATGGGTTTTTGATGTGGGTGTATTATTTTTATGCCCGTTTCCGGGCCTTTCCGGGCGCCAGACCAGGAATGCCGAAATATTGACACCGGCCGGTGGGTGAAACTGGTGGCGGCTATTTCGCATTCTGATTTATGGTCCTTTTCCCACGTACAGCATTTATCCCATATGATTACGTTTTTTGTAGGCCAGAGATAAGGATAGAAATTCGCCCCCCAAACTATCTGGTTTTTGCTTACTCGTTTTAGTTGGTCAAAGTATTCCTGTGTAGGCAAAGTTGTATTGGTATACGCAGCTGGGAACCCCTTCGCCCCTTTTCTGTTTTTGTCCCAGGTTTTCCCTATCCCGTACGGCGGATCTACAATGGCTATGTCGAACTTAAAGTCTTCCATCCTTCTCATTGCAGATAGGCAATCTTCATTTAGTATTGTTATCATAAGTCCACCGCCGCGCCATGTGCCAGGTAGTTCTCGAGAACGTCTGTACCCTGTACCGTGCTGAAGCAGAAAGCGGTCTTGTAGCCACGAAGTTCAGCAAGTCGAACAAACTCCCGCTGGGCATCGGATATCTTGCCACCGGGGGCTTTAAACTCGATCAATAGCCCGTGATACAACCCCCGGGGCTCAAATACCAGTACGTCTGGAGTACCTGCGCGGTAGCCCAGACGTACCATTTTCATGGCTTGTCCGGCAGACATGATGAATCCAGCCGGGGCGATAGTGAACAGAAGATCCGGGTAGCGTAGTTGTGTCTGTAATACCCAATCTGCTTGGATACGAAATTCGGTGGTTTTCACGGTTGCTGGTGCCCGGCAATCCAATCTACCAGTTCTCCAATAGTACGGAGGTTATCAGATTCGTCGTCCGGAATAGTAGTGTCGAGATCTTCCTCCACATATATAATAAGCTCGACGAAGTCGAGTGAGTCCATTCCGAGATCTTCCTCGAATCGTGTCTCAGGAGACAAACACTCGTCCCGGTATCCGAGATCTTCCCGAAGTATTCTGACTACTTCGTTTCTGATTTCCGTAACTTTGGTATCACCATTCTCTCTATTTTCCATCTGTTTCTCCTTTCAGTGGGGGTAACATCGCCGCGTTTCCTCTGGCTACTTGGTACGGATAGTGCGACGTGTCCCTGCACTGCATAATGACGAATCGGTCCGACCGCACAAACACCCGCATGGGTTTCCCGCAGAACTGACATTTCGGCGCGGTGGTGGGATTGTTGACCTTTTCCCACTGTGCGATACAGGGGTCGCCTTTCCGTACTGACACCATACACCCTTCTCGGACACAGACGTAGTATACTGTTATGGGTGTCCATCCGCGCGTGAATATGAGCGGCTGTTTGTTCTTCTGTATCACTTCCCGCATGGCATTGCGGCAGAGCGGACACTCTGGTGGTCCTCCACGTACATGGATCTTGTGGGTCTTACCTTCCATCACGACACCCCCATTGCATAGTATCTTTCTTTCCGCATCTGATACACCCGGCGGTCTCTGTCGGATAATATCATGCCGTTGTTTCCCCGGTAGTATTTCTGAGACTTTGTGTGCGCCCCGGTATTCTGGTGGGCAGCTCGTATTCGTTTCGCGACAGTACCTCTCATGTTTCCTCCTAACCCCGGAAGCCGTTGCCTCCGGGGGTTTCTTGGTTGTTATTTCGTCTTATTTCCTTTTTTGATCCTGGGTGCCTTGGGTGCCTTGGATACTGCCGGTACCGCGACGGGCAGTTCTTGTGCAATGGGCAGTTCCGGTACTCTTGACGGATCGAGTTCGGCTTTTTTCACCCTGCGGGCAGTATCCCGGGCGGTCTGAAAGTCTTTGATTTTCGTCATTTCTGATACCTCCTTGCTTTTATACACTCGGCGTTTATAGGGCAGCCGACCGCCCATTCCGGCACCCGCCGGACGATACTCACCACGTTCGCCTCTGTGTCGCTACCCTTCTCTGTCACCAGTTCGTCGTGGACGGTGAAGAGCATTGTGTGTCCTTCGTGCATCAAGCCAAACATTGACTCTACCATTATATCACGCGCGATGGCCTGGACACAGTTTTCTGTGATTTTGCCGCCCCAGGTATGTTCTACTTCGTACCTGTTAGTCACCGAGTTCACCGCAAGGTACGACAACTTCCCTTCCGCGTCTATCTTGGGGTGGTGGTAGGCTATTTCACGGCCGGAGGGGAGCCGCAGGTAAAGAAACTCGCCCCCAATGCGAAATCCGATACGTCCACACACGATTGGCTTCCCCGACACTACACACTTCTTGGCCGCGTCCTCGATGGCGTACCAAAATCTCACAACAGCGGGGAATGTGGCTCGGTACTGTTTTACTGCGCGATCTGCAAGTTCCGGGGTTACGGCTACCTCGTACTTTTCGCACGTAACCGCAAATCGGTCAGGGCCCATCCCGAATCCGCACCCCAAAACTGCCTGCTTCCCTAATTGGCGGGCGGTCTTGTCAGACTTCGTTAGTTTCTGGTTCCCGTGAATCTCTCTCGCCATGTGGACATAGATATCGGGCAGTGAGGGGTCGGCATCCCCCGCAGTGAACAGATTTAATCCTCTTGTTTCTCCTGCGAGCCACATGACAATACGTGCTTCAATGGCACTGAAGTCGGTGATGAACATAGATTTCCCAACTGACGGTACAAACATTCCCCTGATACATGACGACAGCGTCGCAAGGGTATCGTATATACACGAGAACCCGTCTGGTCTATCTCGTAATATCCCGATGGCCACGTTGATATCCTTTGCGGGGATAGTCGCTTTGACGAGGTTTTGTACTTGAACGAGTTTGCCCGAGTTTCCCGACACAAAGATGCACCCGTTATACCGGCAGAGAAAGAACCCGCTCGATGTTGTGGGGCAGTAGACTTTACCTTCATAATGAAGCTCCTTTTTGTTAGCTTTTCGTATCTCAATATGGTTGGTGTATCGGATATAAACCCGATAGCTATCCGCCCACTTTGTGCCTGGGTGTTTCCTAGGAGTTATTGACGCCGCCACACCTGCCAGATGAGCCATAGTTGCCGCCCATTCGGCGTCTGACTTGTTTGTGGTGGTGAACTCAAATGCCCCGGTAGAATTTTTATTTTCTATGTGTGAGTCCCAGTACTTAAGCTCGTCAGTAAAAACAACTGGGTCATGCAATAGTACAGAGCAGTCAAAATGCTTGACCTTTAACCATTCTGGGGCATTAACCCATCGGACAATTATTTGTATCCCGTCGGCGTGTGTACTTTTATCGAATGGGATACCCGCCGCAGTCAACAACCTCTCACAACGCTGTATCTTCCGCTCCTTCTTGAAATGAAATCGAACCATCCGACCTTGGCGCTTATCCGTGCATATATGTCCATCTGCTTGTAGCATGACCCATAATCGTGTTTGGTGTTCTATTACGCTGCTGTATCTTTTAATCCCCGACACCGGTACTCTATCCCCAGTAGCGAGATCCTGGGCCAAACGGATCTTTGTTACCCCTCGTTTATCAGTAGCATAGAATTTGTGTTCGGGGGTAAACATCCCGGAGAGAAATCTGTGATTGATTTGTACCATAGATCCGGCAAAATCAAAAGAGTTATTCTGTGCATTAGACCAATAACACACCCCCTCTGCACTCCAGGCCAAGATGCACCCTTGAGCCCAATTATCTAATCTTTCCCACCCTTTTTCTGTGAGTACTTCAGCTTCGCCGGGCATACACCACCTTCCGGTCGATGCACCGTGGTAGATAAGCGTATCCCGCACACGTCCATCCGCACACGTAGATGCAGCGAGCGCAGAGTATTTTGCAATCGACGTGAGAGACAACTGCTGTCTAAGTTGTAGGATACGCAGTGCGTCACCACCGGCTTCCGAGATTGCGTCCCTGATGGTGGCTTTCTGCATATCTGGAAGTTTAATACCTTTCCGTTCCAGGTAATTCTTAATCGCGATTGTTTGGGTTCCCGCATTTATTAGTCCTCCTGTGAGTTTGAATAGTTCCGCGTTCAGTACGTCAGTTTCCGTTTTTGCGAGTCGGATAGCATTGTTGACGGCGGTTGTGTCAACACACACGCCGGTGTCGTTGATATACTGATCCATGAACCACACACGTTGCTCGGATGGGCAGAGGTCAGGGAGTGCGAGGTCGATCTCGCGTTCAGCTTCCACGTCCCGTTTGCAGTACACGAGCAGTCGTTCGAGTCT
>ENA-UOWG01000969-UOWG01000969.1-activated-sludge-metagenome-genome-assembly--contig:-NODE-969-length-32107-cov-5.717615_pt1 | contig 32107 bp, 33 predicted proteins | sample MGYA00238147_ERZ761563 | MGnify/ENA primary metagenome ERZ761563 (study PRJEB28884, sample SAMN05720216) | anaerobic digester metagenome | isolation source: active sludge of municipal... | reverse complement strand
AAACCTAAGTATTTCAAAAAAGATAGGTGATGGGTTATGGGTGATGGGTCATAGGGAAAAGACTGGTCACAGATCAATACCCCTCCCTTTGGAAAAGGGAGGCAGAGAGGGATTTCTTCCTTAAACGAAAACAGCGATGATAAATAATGAAGAGCTTATTTTGGACAAATATGACCCATCACCCATAATCCGTGAACCATTACCTGTCTTCTTCTTTTTCCCATAACCCATAACCAATCACCTGTCTTCTTGCCTTATTCCCAACTTGTGCTAAAAGGATAGTAAGGGAACGTTAAAAAAAGGGGAGGTGATCGGTGTGCCTATTATGGAAGCTTCTCCTACGAAGGAATCGGACCTTTTCAAGGGAGTAAGCCAGAGGATCATTTCCGAGATTGGCAGGATGGGGGAAGAGGTCACGTTCAAACGGGATGAGGTGATCTTCAGTACCGACGAGAGCGCCTCTTTCATTTACGAAATGGTGGAAGGAGAGGTGGATATCGTTGTGCTGGAAAAGGAGAACATGCATTTTATTGTCAAGAGGCCGGGAGAGATATTCGGCTGGTCGGCTCTTGTTGAGCCTTATGTGTACACGGCCACGGCCCGGTGTCTCGCGGTAACGAAGGTGATCAGGATAGCGAGGGATGTCATTGAAAACGTGGTAAAGCGTCACCCCGGTGAGGGCCTTGTCATTTACAAACATCTGACGGGGATCGTCGCGCAGAGGCTCAGGAGCGCCTATCAGTACATCTACAGACAGAAGTAGGGAACCTTTTTGACGCATGGACCTTGATGTCCGTGAAAGGAGGTAGCCATGGTTAGCTTCGAGATGAACGATGAAGAGTCCAAACTGCTTCTCAACGTCCTTGAAAGGTACCATTCACACCTGGAGGTTGAGATCGTCAGGACCAACAGGCGCGAATTCCGCGATGCCCTTAAAGAGAGAGAGAAACAGCTTAAGGGATTGATCGAGAGGATGAAGAAGATCGTCAAGTAGCAGGGTCCGGCGTTTTTCCGCGAACCTGAAAGCCCTGCGCCGGGCGCTATCGTGCGGAGGCTGTCTTTTCGACGAACTTCCTGATGGCCTCCATGTACTGTCTCAGGCCCACAAACATGATGTCGTTGTGCGTGGCTCCGGGTATCAGGAGGAATTCTTTGTCGCGGGAGCCGATGTTTTCCAGTATGGTTTCCGCTTCATCGGAAGGGACGAGGGTATCATATTCGCCGTGAATGATGAGGACGGGGATAGTAATGGTCTTCAACATGGCGAGGCATTCGCCGGTGATCGCCTCAAGGTCCATGTCCGCCTCGGCAATGCCGTGACGGATAATGAGACTTGAAATGCTCGGGAAACCGCTCTCGATAATGAGGCCGTTGATGTTGGAGCCCTGGCGGCAGGCTATCTCAAAAGCGCTGATGCTGCCCAGCGACCTGCCCATGATACACAGGTCGTCTCTGAGCCCTTTTCCCTTGAGTTGCTCCTTAACGGAATCGTACACCTTATGCGCGTCTTGTGATATGCTCCCCACCGTGGGAATTCCGGTGCTCTTGCCGTACCCGCGGTAATCGGCCACGACAATGTTCAAACTGTATTTGAAATAAAAGAGAGCGATCTCGTCATAGTCGCTCGCGACCTCTCCGTTGCCGTGAAAAAAAAGAAGCCAGGGCCAGGCATCGTTCTCTTTATAAAACCGGCAATGGACCGCCGCGTCGTCAGCTACCTGCACGAAGCCGTCAAAGGCATATTTCGGGCAGGGGCCGGATTCTTCGCGGGGATAGAAAACGTAGGTCAGGACGGAGGGTTTGTCTATTTTGGTATAGTCGGGCATCGAGCGCTCCTTTATTGCAGGTTTTTATTTTTTCATATTCTATCTGTATGGACGGCTATCTTTCAAGGGAATTAAAGATCGACAAAAAAACCGAAAGCCTCTAACTCCTTACGCTTCAAATTTCATGGACCCTGAAAAATGATCAAATACAAGACCTGACCCCAGGTTCACAGCCTTTTGACGTTTTACGCCTTACGCCTAACGTCTTACGGATCAAATAAGAAGAATGAGGCCGTCCCTTATAAGAAAGAGCGCGAAGGCGATGAGCAGCAGGCCGAGCAGGACCATGACGTACCTGTAAGCTTTCCCCGCCAGGGCATTTCGCGTCCTCCCGACGATGACGGCTACAAACACCTTTGATCCGACCAGGCAGGCGAGAAAACAAAATATGAACGCAAGCGCCGAAGCAAAACTTTCCTGTGCCGCTTTGAGGATGATGGGCGAGCCGACGGTGATCCAGAATATATAGGGGTGGGGGCTCAGGGCGTTGACGGCGATCCCCTTTCCCAGGGACTGCGCCTTTGCCTCCACTGCGCCGGTGCCGGGTCCTTTCGCGCGCAGGGTACCGAAAGCGAGGTACATAACAAATACGCCTCCCGCGATGGATATCCACCCCAGGACCGCATGGAAATGCGAAAGACGGGAAAGGAGCAGGAGGGCGAGGCAAATGATGGGGATATCGGTGACAAGAGGCGCCAGAGAAACTTTTATTCCTTCCCTGACACCATGCCCCAGCGTTTGCGCGATGACAAGCGTCAGAAGGGGCCCGGGAGAAAAACCGGCCGACAAGCCGAATACAACGGCTGCGGTAATGAAGGTGATCATGGTTTGTTCTGCTGAGGCCCGTCCTTTTTCAGCCTGCGAAAGAGAAGGACAGGGGTCAGGAAGATGAAGATGGTCGCGGGGTCCACAATGGCCGGAACGAAGGCCCACGCACCCAGCGTGTCTTTGGCGAAGACATAGGCCATGATGGAAAAGACTATGGACATAAGATGGATGTTGGATCTTTTATATGCCGCAGGATCTTTACGTTTCCTGATCATCCATGAGACGTTGTTTACGATGTTGGTCAGGCAAATAAAGCAGGAGAGGCAGACGAAAGCGACCCCGATCGCCAGCATTGTCATCTGAATAACTCCTTCGGTCTATTTAATAAGGTTATGGGTAAAAAGTGAGGGATCAGCAACCTCGAACAGATCACCCGGCTTCCTATCTTTAACGTTCAAGCTGTTCAAGCCGTTGAAGCTGTTTTCTTAGTCTATCGGCAACAAAGGTTGGTGTCAATAACTGAAAAAAACTTGAAATATACCAGGCGGTAGATTACAATCACTGCGATGACCGCGGCACTTTCAGAGATAGAGATCATCCTCAACGGCATAAAAGAAAAGGTACCCACGGGCACCACCATAAAGGACCTTATAGTACATGCCGGCGAGAAAGACAAACACCTCGTAGTGGAACGAAACAACTGTTTTGTCCACGGTTACGCCTATAAATCCACCGTTCTGGATGATGGGGACAGGGTGGAACTCATAAACCCCGACTTCGGCGGCTAAGAAAGGCTGTTCCAACCGTTCAAACGGATGAAACGGTTGAAACTGTTTTTTTAGTATCCCGATCCGGACCTTTTTTCGTGATATTCCTGTTCCATTTTCATGAGGTTTCTGCCGAATTCGATGGCATGTTTTTCCATCTCACCGGCGGCGGCCTCAGGGTTGCCGGCAAGCACCGCCTCCACGGCCGCGTCATGAAGACCGGCGGGGTGGAGTTTCTGGGTGTCCGGTTTCACTGCCTCAACCACCTGTTTGGTGAGCCTCATGACGGAAACGATGAGGGCTTCGAGGAAACGGTTCCCGCACATTTCCGCGAAGATATAATGGACCGATGTTTTTCTGTCGACCTCTTCGGAAAGGGTCGGACCGGGGGTCTTTTCTGCCTCAAGGGCCTCCCTGAGGCGCCGTTCATATTCAGGCGTTACCCTTGAAGCGGCAAGACGGGCAACCTCGGGCTCGATGAGCAGCCTGACACGGTAGAGCTCGGGTATGGATATCTTTTCAGCGAGAAAAAGGTCGAGAAATGAATTGGCGAGCTGTTGAAAGGACAGGTCGGTAACAAAGGCACCGCCGGTTATACCCTGGCGGGTGATGATGAACCCCGAATTTTCCAGCGACCTCAGGGCCTCCCTGATGGCGACGCGGCTCACCTGAAACTCTTCTGCAAGTTCTCTCTCGGCGGGCAGTTTGTCTCCAGGCTTGAATTGGCCGAGAAGGATCGACTGCTTAAGCTGCTCCGTCACTTCATTGGAAACCCGCAACGGCTTGATGGGCGTAAATGTCGGCATAGGTTCGGAAACATCATATGACAGATGACCTGCTATTGCAATAAAATATCGCTTGACATAAACATTTAAAAGGTATAAATATTATACCAATAAAACAAAAATAACAGAGTTACGACTAAAAGAACACACAAAAAATCATTTTCGGTCACGGGTGATGCGGTATAGCGGGCAGAGACCAGAAATTGAATGGCAACAACGTATCCTTGCAATGAGGATATATTAAAATAACGAGGGGGTTCGTTATGAAAAGGTGTGCTTTTTTTAGCTCCATAGTTACGGTTTTTTGTCTTATGTTTGTATTTTCTGTGGTTCCCTTGTCATCTCACGCGCAGGAAAAGGTGATCAACCTTAGCTTCTCGAACTTCTTTCCAACTTCCCATAAGAACAGCATTATTATGGACCAGTGGTGCAAGGAGGTTGAAAAGAGAACGAAAGGAAGGGTGAAGATAACCTATTACCCCGGAGCGGTCCTGACCCCTGCCGGGCAGACATACGACAGTGTGATAAACGGTATCGCCGATATCGGGGAAAGCGTTCTCGGATATACGAAGGGCAGGTTTCCCCTCACGGAGGTCATAGACCTGCCTCTGGGGTATAAGAACGCATATGTGGCAACCAAAATGATAAACGCGTATTTTAAAAAATTCAATCCAAAGGAATTCGAAAAGGTGAAGGTCATGTACCTGCACGCCCATGGGCCGGGCATCCTTTTCACGAAAAAACCCGTCAACAATCTCGAGGACCTTAAAGGGATGAAGGTCCGATCGACCGGTTTCAGCGCCAAGGTCGCCGCGGCGCTGGGTGCTTCTCCTGTCGCGATGCCCCAGACGGAATCCTATGAAGCGCTCAGGACAGGCATCGTCCAGGGTATCCTTAATCCCATTGAGGCCATGAAAGGCTGGAAGATCGGAGAGGTTGTGAATTACACGGTCGAAAACTACGGTTCCGCTTACAGCACATCATTTTTTGTTGTTATGAACAAGCAGAAATGGAACTCGCTGCCGCCTGATATAAAGAAGACCATTGAAAGCATCAACGAGGAATGGATCGAAAGGCAGGGCAGGCTCTGGGACGAGATCGACAGGGAAGGAAGGGAGTTTATGGTACAGCGCAAGAACAAGTTCATAGCCCTCTCGAAAGATGAGGATGCGAGATGGGCCGAGAAGGTAAAGCCGGTCATCAACGAATATGTGAGCGAGCTGAAGACGAAAGGGTTGCCAGGTGAAGAGGCGTTGAAATTCTGTATCAATTACCTGAAGGCGAACCAGAAATGACCGGGTACGGCGCGCTGCGGGGCCCGACGCACGCCCCCTCCTGGATCAGTGCGGAAGGAAAACCTGCAGCGCGTTTTTTACTGGCAAGGACGGTATGGATATGAATATAAAAGATAATCCTGGGAGGACATTCTGATCATGGCTGAAAACATACGGACATACTGGAACCCTGTACTCGAGACGCTGCCGGAAGGAAGGCTTAGAGAATTACAGCTTAAAAAGTTCAAGAGAATAGTATCGTGGGCATACGATAATTCCCCGTTCTACAGGAAGCTTTACAGCGACGCAGGCATGGAGCCGGGCGATATCAAGGCCTTTGAGGATATCAGGAAGATACCCAAGACTGACAAAGGGATGCTCAGGCAGGTTCAGGAGAATCCGCCGTTCCCGTATGGCAATATCCTCAGTGTGCCCCTAGATGAGGTGACCGAGTTTCGGCAGACAAGCGGAACGACAGGCATCCCGGTCTATCAGGCGGACACCTGGCAGGATTGGGAGTGGTGGTCGGAGTGCTGGTCATATATCCTGTACGCGCAGGGCTACAGGCCCGCGGACAGGGTTTTCCTGCCTTTCGGGTACAACATATTCGTGGCCTTCTGGGCGGGGCATTACGCCCTGGAAAAAATAGGCTGCGAGGTGGTGCCGGGCGGTGTCCTCGATACGGAGGCGCGCATCCTGAAGATGCAGGAGCTGAAATGTACCGCCTTCATGGCAACGCCCACCTATGTGCTCGGGATGGCGGACACGTCACGGAAGATGGGTATCGACCCGGCCGGAGATCTTCATATACAAAGGATCACCTGCGCGGGCGAACCGGGCGCCAGCATCATTACGACGAAAAGGCGCATGGAGGAGGCATGGGGGGCGAAGGTCTACGACCATGTGGGCGCGACGGAGATCGGTGCCTGGAGCTACGAATGCATGGCGCAGCCGGGCGGCCTGCATGTGAACGACGCTTTTTTCCTTGTCGAGATAGAGGATGTTGAAACAGGTGAGATCATCGAAGAGCCGGGAAGGAACGGGAAGATGGTAATCACGGCCTTCGACAGGATGGCGAAACCCTGTATACGTTTTGACTCAAAGGATGTCATTCGCTGGGCCGACCGTCAGTGTGAATGCGGCAGGACCTTCAGGATGATCGACGGCGGGGTTGTGGGGAGGGTGGATGATATAACAAAGGTGAAAGGCGTTCTTCTCGCCCCTACAGCGATAGAAGAGGTCGTCAGAAGCATACCGGAGATAGGCAATGACTATCAGGTGACGGTCAGCAAAAAAGGGGACATAGACGAGATCCATCTTGAGATCGAGATGCAGCCTGGAAGGGAGAACAAAAAGGAAGAGGTCCTGCCTCGTCTCAAAGACCAGCTGCGCCTCAGGGTGAACCTTGGTTTCAAGATCACCGTTCATCCCTTCGGTGTTGTCCCCAGGTACGAGGTCAAGGCGAAACGCTTTAAAGACTTGAGGAAAGGACATTAAAAACGGTTGCGGTTGTTTGAGCGGAAAGGGAAAACAGAAAATATGACAATTTATTCTTTTATCTTTAACGGTTGAAACGGTTGCAATTATTTCGGCAATGGAGGTATCCATGGATTACGATATGAAGGAAATGGACGCGAAGATCAGGGTCCTCAGGCAGACAACGCAGGAGGTCCTCGATGCCGCCGGGGACATCGAGGCTGTGAGGCGCAACGCGAAGCGCATCCTTGCGAGCGTGAAAATGCTCGAACTCAGCATATGCGACCTGTGCGAGCTGGAGGCGTGATCAAAGAAATAGTGAACAACCGATGGCCGATAACCTGATATCACGGCAGTCCGGTATCCTGTTTTTTGATTATTGGAATTTGGCTGTTGATTAATTTCTGTGATATTGGTTATTGAGATCTGGTCATTGGTTACTTTTTTAATGCTATAAGGAGGTTTTAATGTTATTGCTGCCGAAATTTGATTACGAGGAGCCAAAGAGCCTGCAGGAAGCACTCCGGGTGTTGTCGGAGCTGAAGAGAAAGGCGAAGATCATCGCCGGAGGCACCGACCTTCTTGTGAACATGAAGAAAAGGGCCGTGGTTCCCGGGTGCCTTGTCAGTCTGCGGCGGATAGACGCGCTGCGGTTGATAGAAAGGAAAAGGGTTTCCACGGAGATCGGCTCCCATGTGACCGTGTCGGAACTGGCCTCGTCGGAGGTTATTACCGGCGCGCTGTCTGTCCTTGCCAGGGCGGCGTCTTCACTTGGCTCGCCGCTTGTCAGGAACCGCGCGACCGCGGGAGGAAACATCGTCACCGCCCGGCCTGCCGCGGACCTGCCTCCAGCGCTCATGGTGCTCGGGGCAAAGGTTGTGCTCAAGAGCAAAGGGAAAAAAAGGACGGTGCCCCTTGACGGGTTCTTCACGGGGCCGGGCAGCACCGTAATGGACCATGGCGAGATCCTGACGAAGATCGTTATCCCGGCGCCGCCTGCCTTCACCGGCGGCGATTATATCAAGCTCGGGCACAGGGCCGCCCTTGAGATAGCCATTGTGGCCGTTGCTTCGAGGATAACCCTCGACGGGCCCAACGGGGCGATAAAGGATGCGCGCATTGTCCTGAGCTCCGTTGCCCCGAAGGCGGTCCATGCCGTGTCCGCGGAGAGGATGCTTGTCGGGGAGCGCCCCTCGGAGAGGCTTTTTGCCGAGGCGGCAAAGCGGGCTGTGGGTGATTCGTCGCCAATCGACGATATCCGCGGAGGTGCCGGGTACCGCCGGGACATGGTGGAGGCATTGACGAGAAGAACACTGCTCAGGGCCTTAAATGACGCCGCGGGCAATGCATGAGAGGTGCACAATGAAAAGATTGATAACCCTGAATGTGAACGGAAGAGACTACGAAGTGGCCGTCGCGGTGAACAGGACCCTGACCCAGGTGCTGCGCGACGAACTTGGCCTGCTCGGAACGAAAGAAGGCTGCGGTGTGGGAGACTGCGGTGCCTGTACGGTCATCATGGACGGCAAGCCTGTCAACTCATGCCTGATACTGGCGGTCCAGTCGGGCGGTTCGCGGATCACGACCATTGAAGGCGTCGCGGATGAGAACGGATTGCACCCCATACAGCAGGCGTTCGTGGACCACGGGGCCATCCAGTGCGGCTTCTGCACACCCGGCATGATCCTTTCCGCAAAGCACCTCCTGGAGAACAACCAGGAACCGACAGAGCACGAGGTGAGGGAGGCGCTTTCAGGCAACCTCTGCCGGTGCACCGGTTACCAGAAGATCGTTGAGGCCGTGCAAGAGGCCGCAGGGACCATGAAGAAGAGATAAAAAGGAGAGATGACCATGAAGGCTTATAACGTGATCAATACGCGGCTCCCCAGGGTGGATGCCAGGGCCAAAGCGACGGGGGAGGCCCGCTATGCCGCGGACCTTTCAATGCCGAACATGCTCCACGGGGCACTTCTTCAGAGCCCCATAGCCCATGGGAGAATACTCAATATCGACACCTCCGCCGCGAAGAAGCTTCCCGGTGTCAGGGATGTGGTGACGGCGAAAGAGGCACCCCGGGTGAAATACGGCGTCAGCCCGGCGCGTTACGATGAGACGGTCTTTTGCATTGACAGGGTCCGGTACGTCGGGGACGAGGTCGCCGCGGTCGCCGCGGAAGACCTTGAAACCGCAATGGAAGCGATATCCCTTATTAAGGTAGATTATGAGGAAATTCCCGCCTATCTCGATATCGAATCCGCCATGCGGGACGGGGCCATTGCAATACATGAGGATTTTCCAAACAACATCGGGGCCGAGGTGCATCAGGAATTCGGCGATTTCGAAGAGGCCATAAAGGGATGCGACATCGTGAGAACGGACAGGTTCATGAACAAGAGACAGGACGGGGGTTTCCTTGAACCCCAGGCGTGCCTTGCCCACTTCGATCTGAACGGGAACCTGACGCTGCGTTCGTCGACCCAGTCGGTCCATTATGTCCAGAGGAGCGTCTCGATGGTACTCGGCATACCCATAGGCAAGGTGCGCGTCATAAAACCTTACGTGGGCGGAGGCTTCGGTCCCAAAGCGGCAGTTAACACCATTGAAATAGCATCGTCGCTTATGTCCATGCGTACGGGCAGGCCGGTGAAGATGGTCTTTTCACGTGAACAGGTCTTCATGCACTCTCGTGCCAGGCACCAGTTTTTCCATGAGCTGACAACGGGTGTGAAAAAGGACGAGACAATCGTGGCCCTCAAGAACACCTGCTACCTCGACGGCGGCGCATACTCGAGCTTCGGCATTGCCACGATTTACTATGCCGGTTCGCTGCTCGGCGCGCCCTACCGTTTAAAGAACATGAAGTACGACGGGTACAGGGTATACACCAACAAGCCGACCTGCGGCGCACAGCGCGGACACGGCGGTGTCGCTGCTCGGGCGGCCTGGGAACAGCAGCTCGACATGATCGCGGGGGAACTGGGCATGGACCCTGTTGAATTCCGTCTGAAGAACATCATGCAGACGGGAGACGTAACCTGCAACGATTTTAACATGTCGAGTCTTGGCATGAAGGAATGCCTTGAGGCGGTCCGCGACAACTCGGATTGGAAAAAGAAGAAGGGGAAGCTCCCGAAGGGGAAAGGAATAGGGGTTGCCTGCGGATTTTTCGTATCCGGCGCGGGGTACCCGATCTACAGATCGGAGACGTTCCACTCAACGGCGACGATCAGGCTCTCCGAGGACGGAGGCGCGGTAAACCTATACACGGCGGCGGCGGAGATTGGACAGGGATCGGACACGATCCTCGGCCAGATCGCGGCGGAGGTCCTCGGCGTGTCCCTGGATGACGTGAATGTCTATTCCGGCGACACCGATTTTGGTGTCGATCTGGGCGCCTATTCCTCGAGACAGACCCTCATGTCGGGTCACGCGGTAAAGGCCGCGGCGGAAGACACCAAAAGGCAGGTACTGGAGGCGCTTTCCGAAAGGCTGCATGTGCCCGCGGAGGACATGGATCTCAAGGGCGGGATGGTCGTCTTCAAAAAAGGAGATGTCGATGTTTCGGCTTTCAAGGCTTCTTACATCAAGGAACACAGGGGATGGGAAGACCTTCCTTCCGAGGGAGGGCTCACATTTAAAGAAGCAGCGCGTATTGCTTTTCTTTCGCGAGGTGTTATAATCGGTAATGGTGCCTACAAGCCGGGTGAACTGGGAGGCAAGTATAAGGGCGCCGCGGTCGGGACCTCTCCGGCATACGGATGCTCCGCGCAGGTCGTGGAAGTGACCGTTGATGAGGGAACGGGGAAGGTGACCGTAGATGCCATGACGGACGCCCATGATTGCGGTTTTGCCATCAACAGGACGAACGTGGAAGGGCAGATGCAGGGATCGCTTTCGATGGGCCTCGGAGAGGCCCTCTTCGAGGAGGTCAGGTTTGAACGGACGGGCCGGGTGGCAAACCCCTCTCTCGGAGAGTACCGCATCCCAACGGCCCTCGATATGCCGAACGTGAAGACCATAATCGTCGAAAGCGACGAGCCGAACGGACCCTTCGGCGCCAAAGAGGTCGGGGAGGGCGCCATAATGCCTACCATACCGGCCATACTGAACGCGATCAGTGATGCCGTAGGGGTTCGGATCAATGAACTCCCCATTACCTCAGAGCGGCTTTTCGCCGCGCTGAAGGAGAAAAAGAAAACTTAAGGAACAGGGGGTGTTATGTCCGTACTCTTTACCCAGGTGTGGGATATTATTCAGGGCAAGGATTACGAGTACTCGAAATTCATCGTTGACACCTATCTTCCCGAAATGGCCGCCATGGGGCTCATCCCCGTTGGCGGCTATTACATGGAGGTCGGGTCCGGCCCGCGCATATTCGCCGTGTTCAGCGTCAATGAGATAGAAGAGGTGCTTAAGGCGATCGCGGACAAGAGGTTCAAGGACCTCCTCCAGGAACTCAAGGCGATCATTTGCAATTACCGCAGTTCCGTTCTGGAACCGACGGGTGCCGTAAAACGAGGGAAATATACCATCCAGAAGGGTGTATGGAAATTCAATCAGTATTACGATCTAAGGCCGGGCGTGAAAAAGGCCTATGCCGATTTTGTCATAAACGAACACCTGCCCGTAATGAGCAAGATCGGCTATGTCGAGGTCACCGGGGGCTGGAACGTAGCGCTGGGAGGTGTCAGCGAGATCATCGCGGAGTTTACCTTCAAAGATCCCATGGACATCGGGAGACTCCTGGCGAACGAGGAATTCCGCAAGATCACGCTCAAGCTCCGCAATGAGTTCGCCGTGAACTACATGAACAGGATCTTAAGGAGCACGGAGCGGTTCGACGAACCCAGGTGGTTCAAATAGAAAGACGGCTTGAATGCTTGAGTGTTCGAGCCGCTTGAACGTAAAAATATTGTTTGTCTGGTAAAGGCAATGGGCAACAAGTACAGGTGATCAGGTTATGGGTAATAGAAAAATGTTTTTCTTGTTTTCCCGCTCAAGCTGTTTAAGCAGCTTGAGCTGTTCAAGCGGTTTTTAAGCTATGCGGATAATCGACGTACACATGCATCTTGGACACAGGTTCGAATGGACGGACAGGGCGAGACAGGTATGGATGGACACCGGGCCTTACGTTCCCATGATCTATGATGACGCCGGTCGGCAGTTGCCCCAGGAATACGGCGATGTCGTAAAAAGGGAGGGTCTGTTCGGCGGTATCCTGATCCCTGAGTATTCACCGCTGACCGCCGGCGTGATGCCCATCGAAAGGGCGCTGGAGATAAATCTGTTCCACCCGGAACTGATCCCGATCGCCAACCTTAATCCCAATTATCATGACGACCTGCCTCAGGAGTTCGAAAGACAGCTTGCAAGCGGCGCGAGAGGCCTGAAGCTGCATCCCATCCATGGTTTCTTTTACGCGAACGACCAGGCCCTTTACCCGGTCTACGCGAAATGTGAAAAGGAGGGACTGCCGGTTATGTTCCACGCCGGCACCAGCCTGTTCAAGGGCTGCAGGATGCGCTACTCGGACCCTTATACCTTCGATGATGTCATCAATGATTTCCCCGATATGAAGATCGTTCTGTGCCACGGCGGCCGCGGGTTCTGGTACAACATAGCCGAGTTCCTTGTAAAGAACCACAAAAACGTCTACATAGATGTCTCCGGGCTGCCGCCGAAAAACCTGCTCCGGTATTTCCCTTCCATGAGAAAATTCAGCGGTAAATATCTCTTCGGGACCGACTTTCCCGGTGTTCCCGGGATAAAAGAAAATTTAGACGCACTGACTGCCGTCATGGACGACAGCGAGGCCATGAACGGAATAAGATTCGACAACGCTTACGGTCTCTTCGGTTTCTGGAAGGAAGGCATCTTTGAGGCGGCAGATGCCGCCGAGATCTTCCCCGTTGTTGATGACGGCTCGAAAAGATACAGGGGCGCCATCCCGGAGGACTGCTATCATGAACCTTACATGCCCATGGAGGAGCTGCTCGGGGAGATGAGAAGGATGAGGTTCTTCGGCTACCGGAAGGATTTGAAACTTCTCGGGGTCATGGCAAAGGAGCGGGTAAAGGAAGTCACCCTCATACGGCACGCCTATGTGTTGACTGATCTACAGGGCCGTGGCATAGGGTCTAAGCTGCTCAAATATATCGAAGGCAGTATTGATACGCAGTGGCTTCTCATCGGTACCTGGAATGCGGCGACATGGGCTATCGATTTCTACAGAAAGCACGGATATGAGATCATGCCGGATAAGGACGATCTGCTGGGAAGATACTGGGACATTTCCGACCGCCAGACAGAAACGTCCTGCGTCCTGGGAAAGAAGATACGCTGACACACGAAGAGGGGGCGGATTCAGTAGATGATGCCCAGTTCGGCGCCTTCTATTTCCCACTCTCCGCTCTTTTTTTCAAGCCTCACAAAGTATCCGACCCCCGACCCTGGCGAGGTGATGTGTTCAACGTAAACAAGCGCCCTGGTCCTGTCCCGGTTGAAACCGGCGCGCGATATGCCGGTTGAGCCTTTTGAGAAGACGTTCCCGGTCTCCCCGTCACCCCTCAATTCGATCACCAGTTTATCGTCTGCCGGAAAGGCATTTTCAAGGGGACAGGAGGCCTTGTTTTTTTTGTTGAAATCATCCAGCATGACCTTGCTGATCTTCCTGCCTTTGAGCTCTTTGCGCACAGTTTTGTTGTCGAGGACCACGCGGCCCGAGGGAATGCCAGACAGCCCCTTTTTTTTGAAAAGAGCGGCGTACACCTCGTATTCATCTTCGGGAATGAAATTCCCGCAATCAAGCCTGTAATCAATGATGTCATAAATATATTTCGGATCGCTTTCGGGGCAGAACATTTCCCTGAGGTCCCGTAACTCATCGCCGGTGAAAGGCGGAACAAATTCATTTGCCATACCGAACCTGTCCCGGACTTTATGCTTGTGTGCGTAAGGGACCAGCTTTCCCGTATTGTAAGAGAGGTCATCCTTGAAACCGTAGGGGCCCTTGTATTGGAGCACCTGCAAATAGATCTTGCGGGTTTTTCCAAAGAACGGCCCCGATGGGCAGACGGCATCGATCTCTTTCGCGGTCAGTTTCGACGAAGAGCTCAGGTTGATCGCGATATCGTCTCCCACGGGAAAGACTTTCATGATGTCCTGCCATATGTCATCGGGTAAAGAGCCGGGCAGTATGAGGACCATTTCGACGGCACCTCTGCCGCCTATCAGGTTGGATGTCTTCAGAGGATAATAGACCCTGTCCGTTTTGAACCGATATATCAGGGGTTCTATGAACCTTGTTTTTTCGGTGACCTTTACATGGTCGAAAACGAAATATTTATACCCCCTGTTTATGTAGTCCAGAGCGTTGCTGTAAACGCCGGACAATTTTTCCCTGTCCGCCTCGATGCCCCTGCCTTTAAAGAAATTCTCAAGCCATCCCGAGAATTGGCCGATGTCGTTGATCTTTATAACGGTCACATCATGGAGGCCGATCTTTTCAGAGAGGCGTATCTCCACCGGGACAGTCGTGCTTTGCTCGCCGCTCCTTGTTACGCTGATGACCTGGAAGACGAGCCCTTTTTCACTTATGAGCCTTGAGACTTCCTCAAAGGGGTTTCCTTTCGCCAGTTCCGCCTTCGGTTCCGACGGGAAGGGTATGAACTCCAGAATGTCCGTTTCCTTGTTTGCCTTCAGTTCCGTCCCGAGGACGAGGATCTCTTCGGAGCCGTTGTGCAGGATGATCGCTTTTTGCGATTCCTGAACCAGCCGGACGTCCTCGTGCCATATTACGGGACCCCTGTCGGCACGGACAGGGCCCGCAAGCGTGAATAGAACTGCCAGAACCAGCAAGGTTTTTTTCATTGCTGTCCCTCTTTGTCTGAAAGGCCCCTTTTTTTGGAAAAACGGTCTTAAGCCCCTTCGGCCCGCTATTTTTTGTCCAGCGCCTTGTTCCACCGGTCGAGCTGTTCCTTGTTGTCTGCGGCCAGTTTTGTATAGTCTCCTTCAATGAGGATCGTGTCTATCCTGTCACCCCGGACGATGCTGTCCACGATGTCCTGGTCCTTCTGGTCGACAACCTCGCCGAAGACGGTGTGCCTGTTGTCCAGGTGCGGGGTGGGAACGTGGGTGATGAAGAACTGGCTTCCGTTGGTGCCCGGTCCGGCATTCGCCATCGAGAGTATCCCCGGCTTGCTGTGTTTCAGTTCCGGAGAGAATTCATCCTTGAAGCGGTATCCCGGATCGCCCGTGCCGGTGCCCAGAGGGCAGCCGCCCTGGATCATAAAGCCCTGGATCACCCTGTGGAAGGTCAGGTTATCGTAAAAGCCCCTTTTCGAGAGGTTGACGAAGTTCAGTACGGTGAGAGGAGCTTTGTCCGGAAAGAGCTTCAGCCTTATGTCTCCTTTGTTTGTTTTGATCGTGGCTGTGATCGGCGGGTATGATGACATCTTTTTTCCTCCTTTATTTTCCGCTGCGTGTGAAATGAGGACATTTAAAACCAGAAATGACAGAGCTGCAAAGACAATAAATATTTTTTTTGACATTGTTTTAACCCTCTTCGGACATTGATTTCCATGATTATATAGCATTATACGTTTTTTGGGTATATGAATAAACGCGGGAGACACAGGATATGTTCTATCTGTTTCCCGGGGTGAGCAGACGTTTCGCGATAGCGGCTATTTCCATGGAGAAAGGACTTTTGGGATAGCGCACTATGGCCGGGACAAGGTCGATGGCGCTCCTCTCCACGTCGGGGTGGCGCCCGATACTCCCGAGGAGCCTGATCTCCCTCGCAAGCCAGCGCTTTGCCACGTTCTGTATCTTGCCTGCCACTTCTTCAGGGCCCGTGCCGTGGGGGACCCTGTTCACTATGAGATAGGGGTTGAATCCCCATACCGCCTTCATCACCGTGGAGAGATACTCGGGGTGCTCATCCCTGGTGGCGGCGATGAGCTCGCTTATCGTCCTGGAGCCCTGCCCGTTGTCGGATGTGGTAACCTGGCGGATAAAACTTTCCATTGAAGTGTTCTTTTCTTCTCCGGAGCGGGATTCCATGCCGGAGAGTCTGTTGAGCTTGCGGTACATGGCGGCTTTCAGGAAATGATATGCGCCAATGTAAGATGCAGAATCGCGGGTGGTCACCACTATGCCGTGGTCTGCCTGGAGAAAGAAGTCGAGTATGTTGTAGGATGTGTCTCCGCCCAGATCCAGTATGATGCAGTCGGCTTCGATAGCGTTGATGGCCTTGATGAGCTTCATCTTTTTCATGAAATCGATGTTCGCAGAACCAAGCTCCGAACTGTCCCCGCCGATCAGGATCGGTCCGTATTCGCTTTGAATCATTACGTCTTCAAGTGAATCCACCCTTTTTTTAAGGTAGTCGTTGATCGTGTGCTGCAGGATGGACCGGTAGCCGAGATAGAGGTGCAGGTTCGAACCGCCGAGGTCAAGGTCCACAAGGACGCACTTGAGACCGAGCGAAGCGAGGTATATACCCAGGTTTGCCGAAATTACGCTTTTGCCGATCCCTCCCTTGGCGCCTCCCACCGCGATGATCTTCCCTCCGGACATTGCAATGCCGGACGCGGGGTTTCTTTCTTCCAGAAAACCGACGAGCACTTCATAGGAGTGCTGTATCGCCAAAAAACGGTCGGATGTCACTTCATTGACAGCATGGGGACCTTTCATGTCAGGATGATGAACCCTGGCGTTGCGCCGGTATGCCCTCTTTACCATATCGATGCTGAGCGTTTCAAGGAAGCGATCGCTTTTTGCCGCCGCCTCAGAGAACAGGCACGCGCATGCGGATTTTATTTCCTTCAGTGTATCGGTTTCAAGTCTATTGACGATCATGTCCCTTTCCTGTTCGAAGTATTGGATCTTGACGGGTATTTTTTGCAAAAAATGTACCAGAAAAAACAGGGTATGGCTCATGGTCCTTGACAGATAACCGGAAAGGGAATTAAGTTATCAGCCAAGAGGGATTGATCATGAAAATAGGCGCCTTCCAGTTAACCGACCCTGTACCGGAATGCAATGAGCCTTACGTGCTGGCCATACTGAAACCCTGGATAGATGTCAACAATGTGGCAAGCCTGCTCCTTGACGAACTGGAAGCCAGACTGGGTGCGGACGAGCTTGCGAGGCTGTCCAGACCGGGTCTTTTCTATGATTTTACCAGGTACAGGCCCATCATACATCTTGAAGAGGGAATACAGGACATGTCCGTTCCCAACACCACGATCCACTATGTGAAAAGGGAAGGGAAGAACGACCTCCTTCTCCTGCGCCTTCTGGAGCCCCATGCTCAGTCGGAGCTCTATATCGGTTCCGTACTGAAGGTCCTCAGGAAGTTCAATGCCAAAAAGTACATTCTCCTGGGAAGTATGTATGATACGGTGCCGCATACGAGGCCGCTGATCGTCAGCGGATACGGGATGGGAGAGAGCGCGCAGAGGGACATCGCAAGGGCGGGGGTCCTGCCCATCATCTATAACGGCCCTTCGACGATCGCGAACCTTATTACGAAAGAAGCTGCCCTGTCGGGGATCGACGCTGCCGCTTTCATCGTTTCACTGCCCCAGTATGTCGTGATGGAAGAGGACCACGCCGGGAAGGTGAGACTCATGGAAGTGCTGAACATGCTCTATGACATACCTGTCGGCGACGAGGATTTCGAAAAGGCAAGACAGCAGCGCAGCCTTATCAGCGAGAGGCTCAAGGGTTCGCCAGAACTCGTCGCCCTGCTTCCCCAGCTTGAAAACGCCTACGATACTCGCGTGAAGGCCGCCCTGGGGGAAGGCGCGGCCGATCTGGGCCCCGAGATGGAAGATATCTTCTGGAAGATAATGGGGAAAGACATCGGGAAAGCTTGAAAGACGGCTTGAACCGCTTGAATGCTTGAATGCTTGAGCGGGAAAAACCAAAGAAACGAGACAAACCGGAAAACCAAAAAAAGATTTACATTAAGTTTTTACACTTTACGGTTTCACGCCTTACGCTTTACGGTCTATCGAATGCTTGAACGTGAAAAGACTGTCAATGACTTGAAGGGTTTTTTGTTCCGGTGGTCATCTTTTTAAGGATCTTTCCACTCATTGCGTCATAGAACCATATCTCGATGAGCTGCACATAGATATAATGATATCTGGCCAAATACACACCCGGTTTTTCGGTTGCGGGCGCATGGCCTATCTCTTCGTATGAGATATAAGGCTCCACGAGCCTGCAGATGAGAAGCGCCATGATGCTGCCTTCAAAACGCTTTGCGTCCTCGGGCGTCATCCTTATCGTTTCCGCGATATTTTCCCGGCCGGGCTCTTCTTTTCCGGTGCCCGGGGCAGTGCTGTTCGTTCTTGCTCCTTCTTTGACGCCCCTCAAAGAGGGTTTTTCTACCTGAAGGGCCCCGGCGTTCACAGGCACCACCGCATATTCTCTGAACTTTATCTCTTCAACCTCGGTTTTTGCGCCATGGCTATCGGTGATGGTGTATCTGTTGTCGAGCAGCGGCTGGTACCTGACCATGAAGGCCTTTTTCGATTTTTCCTCACGTCCTCCCTCAAATGCGGCGGACAACGGGCAGCGCAGCCGCATGACCTGGTCCTTCGCATTGTACAGGGTCTCTCCGGGGGTTATCCTGAACGCGTAGACACTGTCAAAATCCATGGTTCCCATCAGGGGGCGGGATATTTCCTGTCCGATCCGGATCCTGTATTGCTCCTGCGTTTCATTTGCGTCCCTTGAGACCCTTTCTTTTCTCATCCGGATGTTATTGTAGAGAAGTTCAGGGTTGTGACCTGTGTACATGGGTTCAAGCTTATCGGTACTCATATTGAAAGGTTTGGCGTCAAACACAGTGGAAAAAAAGCCCTTGCCCGGTTCGCCTGGACCCTGGCGCTTTTCCTGTCCTCCCTTGCCGGGCCCGGAACAGGAACCGGCAAGGGCCATGCAGCATACGAGAAGGACCGAAATGGCGGCCTGCGTTTTAATGGAGTATCTCATGCCCTTCCTTTCATTATCATGCTTATCTGAATTTCCGTGGCTTCTCTGTTTTCTTTTGTTTGTTATAAACCAAACAAACCGAAGAAACCAGACAAACCGAAGAAACCGAACTGTCTTTCGGTTATCCCAGTCTTTTCTTGAACCTGAGGGAGCTTGTGGTGACGACGACCGCGCCGAGGACGAAGAGGGCAAGAAACTGCGGCCAGAGGACAGTCATGCCGGTGCCTTTCAGGAAGATCCCACGGATGATCACGAGGAAATAGCGCAACGGGTTGAGATAGGTGATGTACTGGACTGCCTCAGGCATATTTTCGATGGGGAACATGAGGCCCGAAAGCAGCACTGCGGGCGCGAAGAAAAGGAACGTGGCCATCATTGCCTGCTGCTGCGTCCTGGATATTGTTGAGATGAAAAGGCCGAAACCGAGCACGGAGAGCAGGTATACTGCCGTGGCGAGCACGAGAAGCGGTATGGACCCCCTGATGGGTACGTCGAACCAGATCACGCCTACGAGGGTCACGAGGAACATGTCGAAAAACCCGATGAGCGCGAAGGGGATGGTCTTTCCGAGTATAAGTTCGACGGGGCGGATGGGTGTGACCATGAGCTGTTCCATCGTCCCTATCTCTCTCTCGCGGACGATGGCCATGGAGGTGAGCAGGAGACAAACGACGAGAACCATGATGGCTATGACCCCCGGCACATTGTAGTTCTTGCTCTTCAGGTCGGCATTGTACCAGGCGCGCGGCCTTATGTCGAGACCGCCGCCGGACCGGTATGCCGTCTTCGCAGAGATGTCCCGGCCGTATTGCGCCAGGATGCCGCTGACGTACCCGGAGGCCACAAGGGCAGTGTTGGAGTCGCTGCCGTCAACAAGCACCTGCATTGATGCGGGCCGTCCGGTCTCCACGTCGGAGGTGAACCCGTGGTCGAAGCGCAGCGCCACCGTGACGGCGCCCTTGTCAAGAAGGCCCCTGACGGCGTCGTCTGAATCCGGGAAGTGATCGACCCTGAAATATCCGGTGGCATCAAACCGTCTCGCTATCTCCCTGGTGACCGATGTCTTGTCAAGGTCGAAGACGGCCGTCCTGATGTTGGTGACGTCCATTGTGACGGCATAGCCGAAGACAATGAGCTGGATGACGGGCGTGACGAATATGATGGGCTTCATCTTCCTGTCGCGGAAGATCTGGATGAACTCCTTCCTGATCATGTGTCTTATGCGGCCCATCATTGCCTTCATGCTACGCCACCCGTTTTTTAAATCTTTTTATGGCAACGGTAAAAACGATAAGGCCAAAGAGCGCGAGAAGACCCATCTCGGTAAAAAGCATGCCCGCGGTACTGCCCTTGAGGAATATGCCCTTCAGGGAGGACACGAAGTAACGGGCCGGTATGAGATAGGTGATCGCCTGAAGGGGCGCCGGCATGTTCGATATGGAGAACATGAATCCCGACAGAAGCAGGGCGGGCAGGTACGAAGAGATGACCGCTGCCTGGCTTGCGGCAAGCTGGGATTTAGTCAGAATGGATATGAGGATACCGAGGCTTAAGGCCCCGAAGAGAAAAAGCGACGAAATAAAAAGGAGCAGTATGAGGCTTCCCTTGAGGGGCACGCCGAACAGGGCGACGACAATAATGATGGACGCGATGGTATCGACGATTCCGATGACGAAGTAGGGGATGAGCTTGCCTATGATCAGCTCCGGCGGCTTGAGCGGTGTCGAGATGAGCTGCTCCATGGTTCCCCGTTCCCATTCGCGGGCGATCGTAAGCGATGTGAGCAGGGCCGCTATTATCGTCATGATGATTGCGATGAGCCCCGGTGCGATGAAGTTGCGCGAGCGCAGCTCCGGGTTGTACCAGACACGAAGGCGCACGTCTATGGGGGGTTTGGCTGCAAAGAGGCCGGCACGTCTTGCCGCCGTCTCCAGCGCGGTATTGAGGTACCCCAGGGCGATGGTGGCAGTGTTGGAATCGCTCCCGTCGACGATCACCTGGATGTGGGCCTGCCTGCCGGTGCGTACGTTTTTCGAGAGATCTTCAGGTATGGAGATCGCCACGCGGGCGCTGCCCCCTTCGAGGGCTCCGTCAATGGCGCCCGGCCCGTCAACATGGCCGACGATGGTAAAATAACCCGATTCCCCGAGGCCGCGAACTATCTGTCTGCTGAGACTCGACATGTCCCTGTCATAAACAATGGTTTTCAGGCGGTCCACATCTACGGTGATGGCGTATCCGAAGATGAAAAGGAGGATGACCGGCATGAGAAAGGCCAGCGCCAGGCTCAAGGGGTCCCGCTTTATCTGTATGAGCTCTTTTCTGGCAATTGCTTTGATCCGGCCGGTCTTCACGTCAGGACACCTCGATGAGCGATACGAAGACATCCTCGAGGGAAGGGCGCACCACCCTGATCGATGAGGCCGGCATGCCTGCCCCTGAAAGGACCGCCTCGATCCGGGGGATCGCTTTTTGGGCGTCATCTACGGTCGAGTGGATCACATTTCCGAAAAGGGCCGCGTCAAAACCCTCCCTGCCGAGTGCCTCAAGGGCGTCTATCGCGTTCTCCACGGTCACCTCGAGGACCTGTCCTGTCATGTGCTGCATTTTCATGACATCAGGTCTCCCCTCGGCGATTATCCTGCCGCGATAGATGAGGGCAAGGCGGTCACAGTATTCGGCCTCATCAAGGTAATGGGTCGTCACGAAGACCGTCGTGCCCCTGGAGGACATATCGTATATGAAGTCCCAGAACCTGCGCCGCGAGCCGGGGTCAACGCCTGAAGTGGGCTCATCAAGGAAGAGGATGGACGGTTCGTGTATCACGGCGCACCCGAGCGCGAGGCGCTGTTTGAAACCGCCCGCCATGGTGCGGGTGATGGCCCGGCGCATCCCCTCGATCCCCGCCATATCGAGGACCCACTGTTTGCGCCCATCTTTCCTGTTGTCTGGAACACCGTAAATGCCGCTGAAGAAGTCAATGTTCTCCTCGACGGTGAGGTCGTCATAGAGTGAAAAACGCTGGGACATGTAGCCGATGTTCTTCTTGATCTCTTCCGTTTGCGTCATGATGTCAAAGCCGCCGACGGTCCCGCTGCCGGCAGACGGCAGCAACAGACCGCAAAGCATGCGGATGGTCGTCGATTTCCCGGCGCCGTTGGGCCCCAAAAACCCGAAGACCTCCCCCTTCATGACAGACAGGTCGATGCCGTCCACTGCCTTGAAGGCGCCGAAGGTCCTGGTGAGGCCGGACACGGTGACGGCGATGTCCCCAGGTGGAGCGTTTCCCGCGGCCTGGTTCGTCATGATGCCGGCCTGCCTTCACCGGCGTTCCCGGAGGCGGTTCCGATCATCCCGAGAAAAATGTCCTCGATGGAGGGCGTGATCTCGCGATATTCCTTCACGATCACGCTTTTTTCAGACAGTGCCCCGATCACCACCGGGGCGAGGCCCCGGTCCCTGAGCCCCATATGGAGCCTGTCGCCGTATATGCCGACGGAGGTGACGTTCCCGTCTTTTTTTGCTGCCTCCATGGCGGTGCGGGTGTTATCGCACCACAGTTCGATCATGGGTCCGGCATGTTTTGCCTTGATGGCGGAGGGTGTGTCCTTTTCGAGGAGCCTGCCTTCGTGGATGAGGCCTATGTGCGTGCACCGCTCCGCCTCGTCGAGGTAGGAGGTGGAAACGAAGATCGTCACCCCCTCTTTCAGGAGTTCGTAAAGGATCTTCCAGAAATCGCGGCGGGAAACGGGGTCGACGCCGTTCGTTGGTTCATCGAGAAAGAGGATCTCCGGTGTGTGGATCAGGGCGCAGGCAAGGCCGAGCTTCTGTTTCATGCCGCCGGAGAGCTGTCCTGCGAGCCTGCCGGTGAAGGGCGTGAGGTTGGAAAAGCCGAGGAGGCGCTCCATGCGATGCTGCCTCACATCCTCGTGCACGTCGAATATGTCCGCGTAGAATACGAGGTTCTCCATGACCGTGAGGTCTTCATAGAGACCGAAGCGCTGCGGCATGTAGGCTATCTTTTCCTTGATCTTCTCCGAGCCGTGCCGTATGGGATGAGACGCAACCCAGGCGTCCCCGGAGGTCGGCTCCATGACGGCGGTCAAAAGCCTCATAAGCGTCGATTTGCCCGCGCCGTCAGGGCCGACAAGTCCGAAAAGCTCACCCTTTTGTATCTCCATGGTGATGCCCCTCAAGGCCTTTACATCTCCGAAAGCCTTTGTGAGTGAATCGGTCCTTATGGCGGGCTGGTCGTCCAAGGGTCACCTGAGCATGATCATCACGTCGGCGGGCATACCGGGTTTGAGCTCCTGGTTCTTGTTCTCCACTGTGACCTTGACCCCGAATACAAGCTTGACGCGTTCTTCCTTGGTCTGGACGTTCTTCGGGGTGAACTCCGCCTCAGAGGAAATGAAGGTCACCGTACCGTCATAGTATTTGTTCTTGAAGGTGTCGACGGAGATCTTTGCCTTCTGGCCGTACTTGACGAGGCTCAACCTGTCTTCCTTGACATAGACCTTGACCCAGGGATGATCGAGGTCGCCCACGGTGAAGACAGCTGCCCCGGGTTGGACGATCTCGCCGGCTTCCACGTTCTTTCTGAAGATTATACCCGAAATAGGGGCGTAGAGTCTCGTGTCGGCAAGCCTTTCCTCCATGTTGGCGAGGTTGGCCGCGAGCTGTGCCACTCTGAACTCGGCCGCCTTTATGTCTTCCCTCCTGGGGCCCTCTTCGACGATGCTCTGTTGCTGTTTTGCCCCTTTGAGCCGGGCGAGGCGCGTCTCATAGTCGCTTTTTGCCAAGTCGTAACGGGAGGCCGATATGGCACCGTTCTCGTAGAGCGACCCGGCACGTTCGAAGTCCTTTCGGGCCTTTGTCAACTCTGCTTCCAGTGACCCCGTATCGGCACGGGCCTTTTCTTTTTCCTGGCGGCGCGAGCCTGCCTTGAGCTCGGCGAGCTTCACCTTCGCTTCTTCAAGGGCGGCGCGGCCCTGGTCCACAAGGGCCCTGGCATCGCCGCTTGCAAGTTCGGCAAGGATGTCGCCCTTGTTGACGCGGTTTCCTTCATCGACCTTGAGAGAGGCTATCCTGCCGGAAACCTTGAAGCCTATATTACACTCCGTCACTTCCACGTTGCCCGAGAGCTGCATGGTGGAATTGTCGCGTCCACGGAAATATTTCACGAACACAACGGCGGCGATGATCACAACGGCGGTGATGACTGCCAGGGGGATGAGCTTTTTTTTCGGGATCATTTCATTTCCTCCGTCATGTGTTTTGCGCGGGCCCCGTCTTTTCCGGCAAGAGACACCGGGGACCCACTGTTGAGGGCTGTCTTGCCGGGCGGCATGTCGGTTGTGCCCATAGCCTTTTTCAAAGAGGCAAGGGCGATCTGGCGGTCGAAGCGCGCCTGTGAGTTATCTGACCGGCAGCGTATGAGTGCCGCCTCGGCGTTGATGACGTCCGTGCTCGTGTTGTCGCCTGATTTATAGCGGAGGTCCTCGATCCGCACCTGCTCTTTCGCGGAAGAGATGGCCTTTTCAGATACCGTGATGCGCTCGCCGGCGTTCACGATGGCGCTGTACGCATCTTTTATCTCTCTGGCGATGGTAAGGCGAAGGGCCCTCTCCTCCTCCTTTGCGTTCATAAGCTCGCAGCGTTCACGGTCGATCTCCGACTGGATGCGCCCGAAATCGAAGACAGGCAGCAAAAGACGGATCCCGAAGCTCCAGTTCTCCTTGAACGAGAAACTGTCTCCGGCCTTTCCGCCGTAATCCCCTGCCGCGTAGATATCCGGCAGGCGTTTTCCCCTGGCGGCAGCGACACGCTCTTCGAGCATCTTCACTTTCTTGGATACGGCCTTGTAATCAGGCCGCACCGAGAAGGCAAGTTCAAGGTCGGTATTCAAGGACTCGCTTACCGGGAACGGCGACATGTCGTTAAAGTCGACGACAAGCTCGGCGGGATCATCCATTCCGATGAGAGACCTTAACAGTTCTTTTGCGGTCGAGATGCTGTTCTTCACCTGGATCGTCCTTTCCTTTGCTCCGGCAAGCTCCACGTCGGCCTTGAGAAGGTCCAGCTTCGGCACTGTGCCTGCACTGAGGAAGCTTTCAACGTCACGTTTGTGAGCTTCGAGGCCCTTTACCTGTGCTTCGCAGGCCCTGAGCAATTCACCGAGCTGCGCGAGCTTGTAATAAACTGCCGTGACATTATATATGAGCTCATGAAGGTTGCGAGTGTGATAATCCTGCGCCATGGATTTCTTGAGCCCGGCGATGCGTACCCCTCTCGTGAGGCGGCCCCCTTTGAAAAGGGGAACGGAAAATGTGGCGAAACCGTCGTAGACGTTCTTTTCAAAATCGGGATAATCAATGGAGGTAACAGGCGGACCTTCGATAACGATGGGTGTGAGCGGGGCAGGGTAGCGGTACCTGGTGTATCCCCCCGTGATATCGAACCGGGGCATTCTGTCGGCCCTGGCGGCCTTGAGGCCCTGCGCCTCGATCTCGATGTTCTGCTGAGCTATCCTGAGGGCCGGGTTGTGCTTTATGGCGTACCGGATGAGAGAGGAAAGGTTAAGGGGGTGCTGCGCAGAAGTTTGCTGCGCCGCAGCGGCGGGCGAAAAGACCAGGGAAATGCCGAAGACCAGAAAAATGGAAAGGCATGTAATCCGTTTCATCATGATACACCATCCCGGTCTTGACTTATTGCCGCGAGTGCCGCGAGAGAGAACCTGCATATGTGCCCGGCTATGTCTTCAATGTCCATCGAGCGGACCTTGTCATCCCCGACCAGTCTGTGAAGGACGGGCCTGGCGTAAAGGAAATAGAGACATTGGCCCACAACGCTGGCACAGCAGTACAGCGAGGTATTGCTTGCCGGGTCCTGCCCGATGATGCGGCCGACGATGGCCGAAAGGAGATTGAACATAGGCCTTGCCACCTCTTCGACTATGACATCGAGCGCGGCGGTAGGTTAGGCAAATTCCCTGGCCATGAGCCTCCCGAAACGTGACTCTACGCCCGTATCGAGAATGCGGAAAACAAAGGAGCGGATAAACCCTTTAAGCCTCTCTTCGGGCGGATCGGACTCTGAAGTCCCAAGCTCGCGCGGGTATTTCTCAAAGGCGATGTCCTTCCAGTACCTCAGGGTCTCGACATAAAGATTGCCCTTATCCTGAAAATAATAATTGACGGAGGCGATATTGACCCCGGCACGGCTGCAGATATCCCGGATCGTTGCCCGCCGGAAACCCGATTCAGCGAAAACCTCTCCTGACGCTTGCAGTATACGTTGTTTTGCGGCAGTCTTGGTTTCCAGCATTTCTGATATTTCTCCTGTTTAAACAAACGTTTCAATCACATATTTAAAACTATTGTTTAATTATGTCAATATTTTTTTATTTTCTTAATTTTTACGACCTGCAAAGAACCGCAGGAAAAGACCCTTTGTTATCAAGCAGATGAGAATGGTTAACAGTGAAAGTATTCATTATCATGAATTTAACGCAGCCAGAATTCTATTGACACGGAAAATGAAAATATTATTAAATACGGACAGGTTTTTAACATTAACGGTTCATTGAGAAACAAATGTTCTTTCTCACTATATGTGTTCACTATAGTGAAAACATTCCCGGGGCGGTCGATGACGGTCTCATCCTCGTGAAGTTGTCTTCGAAACAGGCTCGCTGCTCCCGGCTGCAAAGGTTGGTTAATCTGACATGGATACGATCAATTTAAGTGAAAAAACAGATTGGGCTTTTATTGAAGAGGTCAAAAAGGAAAGCGGACAGAATCCCTCCTTATGCTATCAATGCGGGAACTGTACCGCGGGGTGTCCTTACACGCAGTATTTCGACTACCCGGTGAGCATGGTAATGCGCCTTTTACAGGCCGGGCAAAAGGAAACGATACTCACGTCAAAGGCCATCTGGCTGTGCGCTACCTGTGAGACCTGTACGACACGATGTCCCTGTGAGATCGATGTGGCGCACATTATGGACACGCTCAGGATCATAGCGAGGCGTGAAAATAAGGTTTCCGAAAAGGACATCAAGCTCTTCTACGATTCTTTCCTTGATTCAATGAAACATTACGGAAGGATCTTCGAGATGGGTATCCTGATGAATTATAATATCAAATCAGGCCATTTCATGGCAGATGCAGAGCTCGGACCCAAGGTCATGAGCCGCGGAAAGATATCTTTTTTCCCCAAGAAGATAAAAGGCAGTGATAAAGTAGCTCAGATTTTCAATAGATTCCAGGAAAAGGCGAAAAAGCATGGCTGAGAAAGAATACGCATATTTCAGTGGTTGTTCGCTGGAGGGCACCGCGAAGGAATACGACGAATCGTTGAGGGTCGTCATGAAGGCCCTGGGAGTCGGGCTTGTGGAACCCGACGACTGGAGCTGCTGCGGTTCCACACCGGCCCACACGGTGAACCACGTGTTCGCGGCGGCCCTTGCCGCACGGAACCTGGGGCTCGTTGAGAAGATGAACAAGACCATTCTCAACACACCCTGTCCTTCATGCCTGATGGCTTTTAAAAAGGCGCATCACGGGATGGCCGGCAGCGAGGACTTCAGGAACGAGGTGAACGAGCTTCTCGACGAGCCGTACAACTGCACGGTAGAGGCCAAGTCATCCCTGCAGCTCATCTACGAAGATATCGGTCTCGACGCTGTCGCGTCGAAGGTCACCCATATTATGCCGGACCTTAAGGTTGCGCCTTATTACGGATGCATCCTTAACAGGCCGCCCGAGATCGCGCAGTTTGATGACCCCGAAAACCCCGTTTCCATGGACAAGGTCCTTACCGCCTCGGGCATCGAAGTCCGCGACTTCGCGTTCAAGCTGGAATGCTGCGGAGCGGCCTTCGGCGTTCCCAAACGGGACATGGTGAACCGGTTGAGCGGTAAAGTGCTTGAGATGGCCGTTGACGCCGGCGCGAACTGTATCGCGGTGGCATGTCCGCTGTGCCAGCAGAACCTTGACCTTCGCCAGGATCAGGTCAACAAGGCCACAGGCTCCAGCTTTAATATTCCCATCATATATTTTACCCAGCTCATGGGCCTTGCTTTCGGGCATTCACCCAAGGAACTGGGTATGGACAAGATAGTGGTCAGCGCGGATAAGCTCATCCGAAGGATCACGAAGGAAGAGCATCAGAAGATAAAAGAAGAAGAGGCGGCCGCCAAAAAGCCGAAAAAGGCACCCAAGGAAGCGGCAACCGAAGAGACAAACAATTAAGGAGACCTGATCGATGCGGGTTGGTGTATTTATCTGCCATTGTGGAAGCAACATCGCGGGAACCGTTGACGTCGCGAAAGTGGCCGAGGAAGCCCGGAAGATGCCCGGCGTCGCTTATGCGACAGCCTACATGTATACCTGTTCTGAGCCTGGACAGAAAGAGATCACGGACGCCATCGAGCGGGATAAACTCGATCGTATCGTAGTCGCGGCCTGTTCACCCCGGATGCACGAGAATACCTTCCGAAGAACCATCATGAAGGCGGGGCTCAACCGCTATTTCTTCGAGCAGGCCAATATTCGTGAACATGTATCATGGATCGGGCTCGATAAAGAGCTCAACACGAACAAGGCCATAGAAGAAGTTCGCATGGCCGTAGAAAAGGTCAAGAAGAACAAGCCTCTCTTTTCATCGTCGTTCAAGATTAATAAGAGGGTTCTTGTGATTGGCGGCGGTGTGGCCGGCATGCAGGCAGCGCTTGATTGCGCCGACGGCGGTCTTGAGGTTGTCATGGTCGAAAAAAGCCCGTCCATCGGCGGTATGATGGCGCGCCTCGACAAGACGTTCCCCACGGTCGACTGTTCGATCTGTATCCTGGGCCCGAAGATGGTCGACGTGGCCCAGCATGACCTTATTAAACTATACGCCTACAGCGAGATAGCCGAGATCAAGGGCTATGTCGGAAACTATACGGTTAAGATCAAGAAGAAACCATCATACGTTGACTGGACAAAGTGTACCGGGTGCGGGCTCTGCATGGAAAAATGTCCCACCAAGAACGCCTATGACCATTTCAACTTCGGCGCTGCGCCGACACGGGCCATCAACATCCCGTTCCCGCAAGCGATCCCCAAGAAGGCGACCATAGACCCCAATTACTGCAGGCAGTTCGTCAAGGGTAAATGCGGTGTGTGCGCGAAGGTTTGCCCCACCGGTGCCATCAATTACGAGATGCAGGAAGAGTTCATTACGGAAGAGGTCGGCGCGATCATCACGGCGACAGGTTACGGCCTCATGGATATCGAAAGGCTAACCGAGTACGGCGGAGGAAGATATCCCGACGTTATCACCGGTATCCAGTATGAACGGTTCCTCAATGCATCAGGTCCCACTTCTGGCCACATCATCAGGCCGTCAGACCATGAAGAACCGAAGACGATCGTTTTCGTCGCCTGTGCCGGTTCGAGGGACAAATCCCTGGGTGTACCCTATTGCTCGAACTTCTGCTGCATGTACATCGCCAAGCAGGCGATCCTGACAAAAGACCATATCCCCGATTCCCAGTCCTATGTCTTTTACATGGACGTAAGGTCTCCCGGAAAAGGTTACGATGAATTTACACGCCGCGCTCAGGAAGAATACGGTGCAAAGTATATCCGCGGCAGGGTATCCCGGATCTATCCGAAGGGCAAGAAAATGGTGGTAAGGGGTGCAGACACTCTCCTTGGCACCCAGGTTGAGATAGAGGCCGATCTCGTGGTTCTCGGTACAGCGGTTGTGTCCGCACCGGGCGCTGCCCAGATGGCCGAAAAGCTCCATATCTCATACGATACCTTTGGATTCTATGTTGAATCCCACCCGAAACTGCGGCCGGTAGAGACCAACACTTCCGGTGTATATCTCGCTGGTGCCTGCCAGGGGCCCAAGGACATCCCGGCCTCGGTCGGTCAGGGCAGCGCGGCAGCAGCGAAGGTCCTGTCGCTCTTTTCGAAAGATATGCTCGAATCAGATCCGGCTATCGCCAATGTCAATATCAATACATGCGTAGGCTGTTTCAAGTGCCTTAAAACATGTCCGTTCCAGGCCATTGTCGAAGATACCCTGAGAAGCGGTAAAAAGGTCGCAAAGGTCATTGAAACGGTTTGTGCGGGATGCGGTGTCTGTACATCCACCTGTCCTTGCGGCGCCATTCAGCTGCAGCATTTCACGGACAACCAGCTCTTAGCGGAGGTTAATGTACTATGTCAGAAGTAGCAGGCAAAGAACTGCGGATCGTTGGATTTCTCTGTAACTGGTGCTCCTACGGCGGTGCTGATACCGCGGGTGTCGGGCGCTTCAAACAGCCTACCGACCTTCGGATCATCAGGGTCCCCTGTTCGGGCCGCGTCGACCCCATGTTCGTTGTACGGGCACTTATTACAGGTGCCGATGGCGTCCTCGTCTCCGGGTGCCACCCAAGGGATTGCCACTATTCCGACGGGAACTTTTACGCAAGGCGCAGGTTGGAAATGCTCAAAAGGCTCCTGCCGTTTTTGGGCATTGATGACAAGAGATTCCACTATACATGGGTTTCAGCCTCCGAAGGTGCGAGATGGCAGCAGGTCGTAACGGATTTCACCACACGGCTCCATGCGCTCGGCCCCATGCATAAAAAGTAAGGAGAAGGCACTTTGAGTACTCAGAAACTGAAAGAGATCATTACCAAGGTCTTACCCGATGTTGAGACCGTCATATGCTGGCAGGAAGGTTTCGACAAGCTCAATGTGACGCCCATCTTTATCACGTCCCCTGAGCAGGTCGACAAGGTGGTCTGGAATGCAGCCTGTGCACAGAACCTCGCAAGCTATCTTCCCTCGCAGAAGAAGAAAGTTGCGGTCGTGGTGAAAGGCTGCGACTCGAGGACCATCGTCCAGTATATGCAGGAAGGGCTCATCGACAGAGACAATGTCGTTATTATCGGCATGCCCTGCAAAGGCATTATCAGCAAGAAGAAGGTCCAGAAAGCTGTTAACAACGAGCCCGTGGAAGAGGTCACCTTTGCGGATGATTCAATAAAGGTCAAGACGCCCTCGGGTGAAAAGACAATCGCCATCAAGGACGTTTGTCCAAGCAAATGCACCACATGCCAGTATCCGACCCCGATAATCTCCGACCATCTCGCAGCGGATGCCATCCAGTCCGACAAGCCCGCAGACAGCGTGTATGCCGATGTGGCCGAACTCGAGAGCAAGTCCCTCGAAGAACGTTGGGCATACTTTTCAAAAGAGTTCGACAAGTGCATCCGGTGTTATGCATGCCGCAACGCGTGTCCCATGTGTGTGTGCCAGGACAGCTGTATTGCAGAGACACGTGACCCGCACTGGATCACGCAGAAACTGAGCTTCGATGAAAAATTGATGTTTCACATGATCCATGCCCTGCACCTTGCAGGCCGGTGCGTGGAATGCGGTGAGTGCGAACGCGTATGCCCCATGGAGATCCCCGTTGCGAAACTGAAGAAGAAGATAAACAAAGAGATGAAAGAACTCTTTGATTATACACCGGGAGTCAACCCCGAAGATAAACCGCCGATGTTCGTGTTTAATGTTGACGAAGCGAAAATCAAGGAGCATAAACTCTAATGGCTGACAAAGGATACCTACCGAAAGAGAAGATAAAGGAATTCGTCGAGGCCCTCGGTAAAGATGCAGCCGTGTACGCTCCGAGCCTCGAAGGGGATACGATCATCTTCCGTCAGTATACCCCTGACAAAGAGATCGTCCTTGACAGACCGGCAAACACGCCGCCCAAGGGAGCCATCTATCCTCAGTGTGAGACGCTGCTGACTTTCAAGTTCAAGAAGGACGAGGCGACACCGCAGAAGATGGATATTGAGCTCACAACGAACCTCGATTTCCCGAAGGCAGTCGTTTTTGGCGGACGCCCCTGCGATGCGCGCGGTTTTACGGTTATCGATAGGGTTTTCATCAATCCCGAGGCATCCGACCCGTACTATCAGAAGCGCCGTGAAAATACCACGATAATTACAAAATGCTGCAACGGCCCCTATGCAGGCTGCTTTTGCGTAGGTGTGGGCGGCGGACCTGCTTCGAAGGAAGGGTCTGATGTCGTGATGACGGAAGTGGACGGCGGGTATTACCTCGAGGCAGTGACCGATAAAGGCAAGGCCGCAATGTCCATGCCGATGGTCCAGGACGGAGCGTCCTATGAGGCGAAGGCGAAGCAGG